>ERZ827458.463-NODE-463-length-57124-cov-9.922813_pt1 | contig 57124 bp, 52 predicted proteins | sample MGYA00519706_ERZ827458 | MGnify/ENA primary metagenome ERZ827458 (study PRJEB31778, sample SAMEA3449309) | human gut metagenome | biome: human gut; feature: human-associated habitat; material: faeces | place: United Kingdom | collected 2010/2012 ...
TTTCAAAAAGGGCAAGGCTTTTTCCCTCCGCTGCCTATCGCCGCTCTGCTCCGCCACCGCTTGGGTGGGGCGAAGGTCAAATAGCGCGGGTTGGGATGTTGCCTCGTTGCCCGGCTGTTTTTGCAGGGAAAAAGGCAGATAGGTTTTCCAAATCACGTTGGCCTTTAGCGCGAGCCGGAGGGCCTGTCGCCCGACGGCGACCTGTATCGGCCAATCGGCAGGAAACCACGCCAGACCGGCGAGCCGTGGCACCCGTTGTGCCACGGCGGTAAAACCCCAGCCAACTTTCATGTCTCTCTACGCCCCTGCGCGCCTTCGGCGCGCAGTCCGGGGTTAAGGGGCACTGCCCCTTAAGAGAGGCGGAGAGGGACGGGGACGTTTTCGACGACGGCGATCAGGATGCGTTCGGCGGAAATGCCCTTCATCTTCGCGTCCGGGTTTGGCATGATGCGGTGGGTCAGAACGGGCAGCACCATGCGCTGCACGTCCTCGGGCAGCACGTAGTCCCGGTCATTGAGCAGGGCGCAGGCCTGCGCGCCGCGGATCAGTGCGATCGCACCGCGGGTGCTGACGCCCAGCTGCAGACTGGGATGATTGCGGGTCATGGCGGCAATAGAGGCAATGTAGTGCCGCACTTCCTTGGAGCAGTAGACCGTGCCCACCAGCCCCTGCATGTCGATGATGTCCTGTGCGGAGCAGACGGGCACCAGCCTGGACTGGGGCTTTTCGGTGCCGGAGAAGCGCTCCAGCACCGCCATTTCTTCCTCAAGGGTGGGATAACCCATGGAGACCCGGATGAAGAAACGGTCCATCTGCGCTTCGGGCAGGGGATAGGTGCCCACGAACTCCGTGGGGTTCTGGGTGGCCAGCACCATAAAGGGCTTGGGCAAGGGATGGGTCACGCCGTCCACCGTGACCTGATATTCCTCCATGACCTCCAGAAGGGCGCTCTGGGTCTTGGGGGAAGTACGGTTGATCTCGTCGGCCAGCGCAATCTGACACATGATCGCGCCGGGATGATACTCCATCTCCCCGGACTTGAAATTCACCATGGTGAAGCCCGTCACATCGGAGGGCACCACGTCCGGCGTGAACTGGATGCGGTTGAAGCTGCAATCCAGCGACTTGGCCAGCGCGCTGACCATGGTGGTCTTGCCGGTGCCGGGCACGTCCTCCAGAAGCACGTGACCCTTGCACATCAGCGCGATCAACAGCAGCTCGATCACCTCGTCCTTACCGACGATGACCTTGCCGATATTCTGTTTCAGTGCGGAAATAACCTGGCGCGGATTGAGCATAACAACGCTCCTTTGTTTTGGCTGATTTCGGGTAGCTTGTCCGTTCTTCGGAAAGCACCATCGTTTATTATATCGGAAGTTCCCGTATTTAACAAGTGTATGACAAAAGTTTTACGTCTTTAGGGCGAAAGTGGCGAATAGCTTTGTTTTTTCATTGTATTTCAAGGACTTGAGCAGGATTCAGCATGGCAGCGCGGCAAATTAAAAACGTTGAATTTGATTCCGATATTTCACAGGGGAGAGGGATTTCATGCTGGCATTGATCGAAAGCGTCAACAAGGCGGTCAACGACTTTATCTGGGGCGTTCCCGCCATGATTCTGCTGATGGGCGTGGGCCTGTACCTGAGCGTCGGCACCCGTTTTGTGCAGCTGCGCAAGTTCGGCCCGGCCATGAAGGCGACGCTTGGCCGTATTTTCAAGCACGATAAGGCGGGCAAGGGCGCGCTGACCCCTTTTCAGGCGGTGTGTACGGCGCTGGCGGCCACGGTGGGCACCGGCAATATCGCCGGTGTGGCGGGGGCGATCGCCATCGGCGGCCCCGGCGCGGTGTTCTGGATGTGGGTATCCGCGCTGCTGGGCATGTGCACCAAGTTTGCCGAGGTCACGCTGGCCGTGCATTTCCGGGAGCGGAACCGGCACGGCGACTACGTAGGCGGGCCCATGTACTATATTCAGAACGGTCTGGGCCGGAAATGGCGTTGGCTGGCCTACGCCTATGCCCTGCTGGGCGTGCTGGCCTGCTTCGGCATCGGCAACACCACCCAGATCAACACCATCACCGTGGCCGTGGGTTCCGTGCTGACCAGCTTCAACCTGATCGGCGAGACGGCGCTGCCCACCTTCCGGTGGATCTTCGGCGGGCTGATGGCCCTGCTTCTGCTGATCGTCCTGCTGGGTGGCGTGAAGCGCATCGGCAACGTGGCGGAAAAGCTGGTGCCCTTCATGGCGGTGTTCTATATCGTGCTGGCGCTGGGCGTGGTGTTCAGCCATCTGGACCGGATTCCGCTGGTGTTCGAACAGATCTTCGCAGGTGCTTTCAATCCGTCGGCCTTTACCGGCGGCGTGGTGGGCAGCTTCTTCCTAAGCATGAAGAAGGGCGTTTCCCGGGGCATCTTCTCCAACGAGGCCGGGCTGGGCACGGGCTCCATCGCCCACGCATGCGCCGAGACCGACCACCCGGTCCATCAGGGTTATTTCGGTATCTTCGAGGTGTTCGCCGACACCATCGTCATCTGCACTCTGACGGCGCTGGTCATTCTGGCAAGCGGCGTGCCCATCCAGTACGGCGAGGCGGCGGGCGCGGAGCTGACCATCAGCGGCTTTGTGGCCACCTATGGCAGCTGGGTGACCATCTTCACCGCCATCGCCCTGTGCAGCTTCGCCTTTTCCACAGTGCTGGGCTGGGGGCTGTACGGCGCGCGCTTCGTGGAATACCTTTGCTCCTCCCATAAGGCGGTCAAGCCCTTTATGGTGGTGTTTTCCCTGGCGGCCATTCTGGGCGCCACGATGGATCTGGGGCTGATCTGGGATCTGAGCGACACCTTCAACGGCCTGATGTCCCTGCCCAATCTGGTAGGTCTGTTCCTGCTGAGCGGCACGCTGTTCAAGCTGCTGCGGGAACGGGCCAAAGCGGACGAGACCTCGCCGCTGGCCGCTCGGGATTAAAACCCAAAAGCGCCTGCCGCAGTTATGAGCGGCAGGCGCTTTTTTATACCTGATTCATTTGTTCCAGTATGCGTCGGCGCGTCTGCTGAAGCCGGTCCATCACCTGCATCAGCTGCTCGTCGGTGCGTTCCACCCGCTCCTTGGCATCGCTGATCTTGCTCAGTACCGTCCAATCGCTGATGAACCCGTCCCACACCAGATCGGCCACACGCCAGAAGCCGGACAGCTCCGCCGAGGCGCTGCACTGGACGCGCACGTCCTTCAACTCCCGGTTGAACCGTTCCAAAGCCCGGCCGAGATCCGCCAACTGCTGCTGGGCCCTGTCCATGCGGGAGTGCTTGATGAGCCCGGAGATCATCCCGCCGCCCAGCAGGTCGTAGATTCCCCAGCCTCTGGCGCTGCGCAGGCTGTCCAGCACCTGCTGGGCCTGCCGGTGGGCTTCCTGCCCGGCCCCGATGGCCTCCTCGGTCTCCCGAAGAAGAGAAGCATAGTCGCTCATAGTCTTGCCCTTATTCCTCCGCGCCCTCCAGGATTTTCAGCGTGGAGCTGGTGCCCAGACGGCTGGCGCCCGCGTCCACCATGGCCAGCGCCTCCTGCCAGGAGTGCATGCCGCCTGCGGCCTTCACCTTCATGGTTTCAGGAATGGCCGCCTTCATCAGCGCCACGTCCGCCACGGTGGCCCCGCCGGTGCCGAAGCCGGTGCTGGTCTTGACATAGTCCGCGCCAGCCTTGACACAGGCTTCGCAGGCCAGCTTCTTTTCTTCGTCGGTCAGATAGCAGCACTCGATGATGACCTTCACCAGCGTGCCGTTCGCGGCTTCCACCACGCCCCGGATGTCCTTTTCCAGCAGTTCCAGATTGCCGCTTTTCAGCGCGCCGATGTTGATGACCATGTCCACTTCGTCCGCGCCGTTGGCAATGGCGTCCTTGGTTTCAAAGGCCTTGACGGCGGTGGTGTTGGCTCCCAGAGGGAAGCCGATCACCGTGCAGACCTTGACCGGGCTGCCCTTCAGCTCTTCGGCGGCCAAAGCCACGTGGCATGGATTCACACAAACGCTGGCCGTGCCCAGCTCCCGGGCCGTGGCGCACAGCTCCCGAATCTGTTCGGGGGTAGCCGTGGCCTTCAGCAAAGTGTGGTCAATCATAGAGGCGATCTGTTGTTTCGTCATATGTTTTCCTTCCTTTCTGTGTCCGTATGGGTGTTGGATTTTTGTTTTTCCTTGCATGGTAGTTATGATGGGAAATTTTGGCATCTGGCGGCATTTTTTTCGCGCTAAAACAAACCGCAACGCAGCCTGCCAGACCCGCGAGCCGCGAGGCCTGTCGCCGAGCGGCGGTAAAACCCGGCCAAGCCGCATGTCCCGCTACGCCCCTGCGCGCCTATGGCGCGCAGTCCGGAGTGCAGGGGGTCACCCCCTGCCCTGCCCGCCTTCGGCGGGCAGTCCGGGGTCAAGGGGCTCAGCCCCTTGCTCAGCCGCAGGGAGGGGCGGGAGCTCGCGGATGTCGCTGAGGCCGAAATGCTCCAGAAAACGATCCGTGGTGGCGTAAAGAATGGGACGGCCTAAGGCTTCCTTGCGGCCCACTTCCTTGATAAGTCCCTTGTTCAGCAGCGATTGAATGGAATAGTCGCACTTTACGCCGCGAATCTGCTCCACCTCGCCCTTGGTGGCGGGCTGACGGTAGGCGATCACCGCCAGCGTCTCCATGGCCGTCTGAGTCAGACTTTGCCGCTGAACCGGCTGCAGGAGCCGTTCTACGTAAGGCGCGTATTCCTGCCGGGTCTCCATGCGCAGATGATCGCCGTAACGGCGCAGGGTCACGCCCCGGCGCTCCAGATCGTACTGGCGCTGCATCTCCTCCACCGTCTGGATGGTCTCCAGCTCGGTCAGCCCCAGCGCGGCGGCCACGTCCCCGATGCCCACCGGCTCCCCGGCCACAAAGAGAATAGCCTCGATGATGTGGGCCGCGTCATTCCTCTCCAAGATCGCTTTCTCTCCTTCCGGGCAGCAGAGTCATGTCCCCAAAGGTGCCCGTCTGCATCACATGGGCTTTACCCAGCTTCAATAATTCCAGCAGCGCCATGAACAGCGTGACCACTTCCTCCCGGTCGGGCGTGCCGGAAAACAGCTGAGTAAAGCGCACCGTTCCCACGCTGAGACGGCTTTCGATGGCTTCCATGCAGCCCTCCACCGTAAAATTGTCCCGGTGAATGTTGCGCAGCTGGAAGACCGCTTCTTCCGTTTCCTTGGGCGCGCGCTCCTGTACCCGCTTCAGCGCCTCCCAGAGGGCTTCAAGGGTCAGGCCGTCGATCTCGATCTCCGGCGGTGGGAGCGGATACTCCTCCGGCAGTTTGCCGAAGACCTCCCGGGCGTTCTTCTCAAACTCCGCCATGCGCTGGGCCGTCTCCTTGAACTGCTTGTAGGCGATCAGGCGTTGGAGCAGCAGCTGCTCCGGATCCTCCTCGTCCTCCTTGGGGGGCTTGGGCAGCAGACTGCGGCTCTTGATCTCCAGAAGCAGCGCGGCCATGGCCACAAACTCGCTGGCCTCGTCCATGTCGAAGTCCGGCGCGGACTGCACCGCTTCGATGTACTGCTCCGTAATTTCGCTGACAAAAACGTCCTTCAGGTCGATCTTGGCCTTGCCGATCAGGTGCAGCAGAAGATCCAGCGGCCCGTCGAACTGCTTTAACCGAATGTGAACGGCCATATCACGCCTGCCCCGCGATCAGAAGGAACAGGTTGAGCACGCCGCCCTCCACCGCGTTGAACACCACGTTGATGACGTTGCTCAAAAGGCCGGAGAAGCAGGCCACCAGCAGCACGATCTGCGCGATCTGGAACACCTGAGGGTTCAGCCGGAAGCGGCCCCTGAACAGAAGGTCGTTGAACAGGTGGTAGCCGTCCAGCGGCGGGATGGGCAGCAGATTGAACAGGCCCACGCCCAGATTCATGGAATAGAACATGAGCAGGAAGCGCTGCACATACATCAGCCACGGGTGCAGCATCAGCTGAGAATAATCTTTGCCGTAGCCCGCCACCAGCACACTGTAGCCAATGCCGCTGGTGGAAAGGAACTCCCTGGCCCCGCCGTTGGCCGCGATGACCTCCGGCTTCCACAGAAGGCCGTTCAGCGCCACGGCCAGCCCCATAGACAGGATAAACAGCGTCAGATTAACGGTGATACCCGCCACGCTGACCAGAAAATCATCCCGGCGATAGTTTCCCTTAAAATTGCGGGGATTGACCGGCACGGGCTTGGCCCAGCCGAAGCCCAGGAACACCAGACAGAGCGTGCCGATGGGATCCAGATGCTTCCGGGGGTCCAGCGACAGCCGCCCCAGCATCTTGGCGGTGGGGTCGCCGCAGCGATAGGCCACGTAGCCGTGGGCGATCTCGTGCAGAATCAGCGTCAGAAGCACGGAAACGGCGAAATACAGCAGATACAGCGCAAAGCCCAGCGGATCGGTGGTCAGCCAGTTCCACCACAGCTGCAGCCGGTTCAGGATCCCCATGCGCGTCCCCTCCTTGTGAAACGATCATTCATCGCTTCTTTCCTCTTAATCAGAATAAAAATTATAGCATCCGGGCCGAAAATCGTCAAGAAAGAGGGCTTCCGCGTGCCTGTCCGCGTCCGAAAAGTGACTTTTAGTCTATCTTTTGTGTCTTGACGTTCATAATCTGACTCTTTATAATAAAAGCACGATACGAAAGAAGAAAGGGTGACTCTATGGGCCGCGAGGTTCTGGCGAGTATTCGGACGCAGTATCCCTCCTTTACGCCGGTGGAAAGGACGATCGCCGATTATGTGCTGAATCACGGAGCGAAAGTCGTCCGTCTGCCCATTCGTCAGCTTGCTTATGAATGCGCGGTAGGAGAAAGCAGCATTGTCCGTTTCTGCAAACGGGTCGGCCAGAAGGGCTACCCGGACTTCCGTCTTTCGCTGTCGGCGGCGCTGGAAATGGAAAAAGTTCCGGCGGAAAAGGCCGAAAATACTTCTTTGATCGGCGTGGCGGATGAAATTTATCAGCAGCATCAGCAAAGTCTGTTCAACGCCCGGAACATGCTGAACGCGGAGACGCTCCAAAATATCGCCGCCCATATGCTGGCCGCTCGGCAAATTTATTTCTTTGCCCCTGCCGGCTTCCACTCTCAGGCCATTCAGCTGGGTCTCATGACCATGCAGGCCACCGGCAAAGGCATCGGGCTTGCGGCTCCCTATCCGCAGGCTCTCTGCCAGCGGGAAATCGGGGACGAGGACATGGTCATTTTTCTGGTGACCAGCGCTCAAACCGGCATGATGACCGACACGGCCCGCCAACTGCGCGGCCGTGGCGCTTACCTGATCTCCATCTCCTGCTGCGGCCAATCGGCCATTCAAAACGACTGTCAGGAAAATCTGTTTTACGGCGGCATTGCCGGAAGTCCGCTGCCCGATTCCGCCGCACTTTTCTTCATCGTGGAGACCCTGTGCGCCGTATACCGGCGGCAGATGGAAGAACGGGAGTCGGCGAAGGCGGACGGATAAGTTCCATTGATATGACAATCCCCGGCGTGACGGAACTCACGCCGGGGCATTTTCATTCAGCCGAGCTTCGGCTGTTTTTCGTTTTCCCGGATATAAAGGACCCGGTCTTTCTTTCTTGGCTTGGGTGTGGGGTGCCGGTCGCCCTCGCGGAGATAGCCCAGAACGAGCTGCATCACGGCGTAGTGATCCGTAGGAATACGCCATTTTTTCAACACTTCCTGCCCGTAGGGGTCAGCAAACGCAGGCCAGCCCTGCCCGATATAGCAGGAGCCGATCCCCAAAGCGTCCGCCGCCAGCATCATGTTTTCCGCTGCGACCGCGCAGTCGTCCACCGAGAACAAAAACTGCTTCGGCGCAAAGAACGTAATGACGGTCGGCGCGTCGTAGAAAGCGTTCGTCAGCTTCGGGTCGTCCGCGATGCTGGGCTGTTCCCGGGAAACATAGCTGGCCGCTGTCGCCATGCGGGGATGGGAATTGGCCCGCTTGATCCTGCCAAGGCGCTCGTTGATTTCCCTGTCCTGACAGACGGCGAAAATCACGCCCTGCCGTCCGCCGGCGCTGGGCGCATACAGCCCGGCCTGCAAAATTTCCTGTAAGGCGCTTTCTTCGATCTGCCGGGAGTCAAACCGCCGAATCGACCGGCGGTGCAGAATGGTGTTCATCACTTCGTTCATGGTTCCTTCTCCTTATCCGATGGCCTTTTGGGCATAGCCTTCGATTTGTTTCCAGCATTGCGGGTCAGTCGCATAGAAGTCGCCGTTTCTTCCGCTGGCCACAGCGGGGCAGCCGCGGCAGAAGGCCAGCAGTTCGCATTTGCTGCACTTCTCAAACCGCGTATAATCCCGGTAACGCTCCATCTGGCACACCCACACATCCGCCAGCCGGTCGGAAAATACGTTGGCGACCTTGCTGTTCCGCACCCGGCGGCAGGCGTACACGTCGCCGGTAGGCAGGATGGTCAGGTGACAGTTGCCGCAGTTGCAGCCGCCGTAGATCATGCCGTCCTCCACGGTTTCGGGGAGCCGGAATGTCCCGATTTCGTACTCGTACAGCGTCCACAGGTGATCCTTTTTATTGAAATAGGTCTGACACCCTGCGGCCTCATACTCCCGAAATTTTCGATCGCAGTCGGCCAGAAGCTGCCGGTAGCGCAGCGGCTCAATGCCTACGTCCTTTTCCTCGCTGGTGGGGCAATAGCGGGCAAAAGCAAATACATTCGCCCCCGCCGCCACCACCGCGTCGATAATGCCGGGAACTTCGTCGATGTTCTTCCCGGAAACAGTGGTCATGACCACCGAACGAATCCCCGCCCGATTGATGCAGCCGCTCTTTTCCAGCGTTGTGTCAAAACTGCCGGGCTTGCGGAACCAGTCATGGGTCTCACGAAGGCCGTCTATGGAAAGCTGGTATTTTTCGCATCCGTATTCTTTCAGCCTGCGGCACACTTCGTCCGTCAGGTGGAAGGGATTGCCCAGAATGGTAAAAGCAACGCCGTGCTCCTTCATTAGCCCCAGCAGCTTCCAGAAGTCCGGATGCAGGATCGGGTCGCCGCCGGTAAGATAGAAATATGGGATACAACCGTAGACCTTGCAGAAGTCCAGGCAGTTGTAAAAGGTCTCCTGCATTTGCTCCCAGCTCATGCTGTCCAGCTTCTTATGGCAATTTTCAGAGAAGATGTAGCAGTGCTTGCACCGCTGGTCGCAATCATCCGTAATGTGCCATTGAAAAGAAAAATATTGTTTCATCTTGTCCTCCCTGCTCCCATGGGACGCACTTCCGAAAGCACACCGTCCGCTGTTCTCTCGGAAATACGCCCCAAGTTTTTCTTGGGGTGTATCCCGTTTCTTACTGCTTGTCGCCAGCGCCGCAAGCCGAACCGCAGGCGGCGGGTTTCTCAGCGGGCTTGTCCCCCGCGCCGCAGGCAGAACCGCAGGCGGCGGGTTTCTCAGTGGGCTTGTCTCCCGCGCCGCAGGCTGTGGCGGGTTCCGTCTCTGCCGCAGTGTTCCATCCAAACAAATTCGAAAGTGCCATTTTTGTTTTCCTCCATTGATTTTTGTCAAGCAGCTTTCTCGCTTGCAGTTTGATTGTAGCCCGCCCGCGTCTCAAAAAAAGTACGCACAAAATGATTACCCAGTCACGAAAAAGTAACCCTTTGAAAAACAAAGGCTTTTGCATTATAATCAATCTATACTCATTCCTTGGAGGTGCCGCCATGCTGACGAAAAAGGAAATGCCCGCCTGCCCGGTAGCGACTACCGTTTCCCTGATCGGAAGCAAATGGAAGCTGCTCATTATCCGAAACCTGCTGGCGCGTCCCTGGCGATTCAACGAGCTGAAAAAAGATCTGGACGGAATCAGCCAGAAAGTATTGACGGACAGTCTGCGCTCTTTGGAAAACGACGGGCTGATTACCCGAACCGTCTACCTCGAAGTGCCGCCGAGAGTGGAATATGCCCTTTCCGAGCTGGGTTTGTCCATGAAGCCGATCATCGCTTCCATGGAGGCATGGGGAACCGAATATCAAAAGCAGCGTATATAAACAGCAAGGGAACCGCCTGTCAGACGGTTCCCTTCGTTTTTTAGAAAATAAAAATTTTTCGTTCAGCTGTTCCAAAGCAGCGATGCAAATGATTTTCCCATCTGCACCGCCGGCTTTGTTGGAAAATGAACTTTTTCAGCCCACTGTGCCCTTGAAGGCGTATTTTTCATCAAAGCGGCTGAAGATCGCGGGCGCGCCCAGCTCGATCTCGCCCAGTTCTTCGTTGCCGATGGACAGGGCCGGGGTCTTGGTGGTCATCAGCGCCGCTTCCTCGGGGGTCGCGCCGAAACGTATCAGGTTCTGGAAGGCACGGATCATGGTCAGAGTGCTGCCCGCCAGCGTGCCGTCCTTCAGACGGGCCGCGCCTTCGTGGACAAAGACTTCCTGACCGCCCAGCTGATACTGACCGTCGGGCATTCCGGCGGCCTCCATGGCGTCGGTGATAGCCACCAGCTTTTCCTTGCCCTTCGTCCGAATGATGAGCTTTACAATGTCCGGGTGCAGGTGGATGCCGTCGGAAATGACCTCGCACTGGAGCCGGTCGTCCACCAGCGCCGCGCCGGGCACGCCGGGGGCGCGATGATTCAGGGGCGTCTGGGCGTTGAAGGTGTGGGTCACGTGAGTTGCGCCCGCCTCCGCCGCCGCGTGGGTGGTTTCCGCATCGGCGGTGGTATGGCCGATGCTGACGGTAATGCCCTTCTTCGTCAGGGCGGAGATGAACTCCATCGCCCCCGCCCGCTCCGGGGCCATGGTGATAAGCCGCACGACGCTTTCCAGCCCGCCGGTGTAGCGCTGCCAGTTTTCCTCGTCGGGATCCACAAAATACTGCTTCAGCTGGGCCCCCGCCTTGGCCTCCGCCAGAAACGGCGCTTCCATGTGAGCGCCCAGCACGATGGCTCCGTCGGGCTCGGGCCGCTCCATGACGGCCTTCACGCCCGCGAGGGCCCGAACCGTGTCCTCCGGGCTGGCGCTCATGGTGGTGGGCAGGAACGCCGCCACGCCCACCTTCTTCAGCTCCCGGCTCATGTGGCGGACGGCTTCCTCGCCCTGCATGGTGTCCATGCCCTTGAAGGCGTGGATATGAACGTCCACAAAGCCGGGCAGCAGCAGGTCGCCGCCCAGATCAAGCAATTCTTCGCCCTCTGCCGCCAGCCCGGTGCCGATGGCGCTGATCCGGCCGTCCCGGATCAGAAGGTCGGTCTTTTCCTGAAATTTTCCGTCGATAAAGGCTTTCGCGTTTTGAATCAGCATAGTGAGCCTTCCTTCCGTATCGCGGCTGTTACTGCAGCTTAAAGGCGGCGTAGATGTCCGCGTAGAGGGATTCCGCATCGCCGATGTTCTTCACATACTCCGCGTTTTTCAGCATTTCTTCCGGGGGATTGTAGGCGGGATTGGCCCAGTAGTCGGCGCTCAGCTCCGCCTCGGCGGCTTTGTTGACGCACATGTAGGCCTGATATTCCGCGTCGTGGGCGGCCACCCTCGCATCCATCAGGTAGTTGAGGAACGCATGGGCGCTTTCCACATTCTGGGAGGCGGCGGTCAGCACGAAGCCGTCGATGCCGAAGCCCAGCCCCTCCTTGGGGTACACCAGCTTGTACTGGGGGAACTCCTGCATGAGCAGGCTGGCAAAGGGCGTGAACAGGAAGCCCACGCTGGCCTCGCCGCTCTGCATGGCGGCGTAGGCCTCCATGTCGCCGAAGGTGCGGATGTTCTTGTACAGGGGCATCAGCTTTTCCCTGGCCTTGGCCAGAATGTCCGGGTCGGTCTCGTTCATGCTGTAGCCCAGGGTCTTCAGCGTCACGCCGATCAGCACCCGATACTGCTCCAAGCAGGCCACGGAGTCGGTCAGGCTTTCGTTCCAAAGATCTTCGTAGCCGGTGATCTCAAAGGGCACCCGCTCCGGGTCGTACACGATCAGCGGGCAGCCCGCCACGTAGGGGATCACGTACTGATTGTCCGGGTCGAAATACTGGTTCAGATACAGCGGGTTCAGGTTTTCGTAGTTGGGCAGCAGGCTCTTGTCCAGCTCCTGCAAAAGCCCCGCCTGACGCAGGATGTCCAGCGAATAGTCGCTGGTCAGGATCAGGTCGTAGCCCTCGCCGCCGGACTGGGTCACTTTCAGCAGCATGTCGTCGATGGAGTCCATGGGTGACCACACCACGTCGATGCCGGTTTCATTTTCGAAGGCCTGAATGGTATCCTCATCCACATAGCCCTCCCAGCTGAGCACGTTGACGGTCTTGGTTCCCTCGGCCAGCGCAGGCAGAGCCAGCAGGGCCAGCGCAAGGGCCACAAGCAGAGACAATCCTTTTTTCATGTTCAAAACCCCTTTCTGAGTTTCCATGGAAACGCATTGTTCTATTCGATCACGGGCAAAGCCCGGAGATCACAGAGATGGATTTCCCGCCAAATACGGGATGCGGACGTTACGATTCCGCCTGACGTTTTTCCCTTGCCTTCCGCACGGCCTGTACGTACCGCTGGGTCGCCACGGCCAGAAATACGACGGCGATCATCAGCGAACACAGCGCGTTGACCCGGGGGCTGACCCCCACCTTCACACTGGAATAAATTTTCAGGGGCAGCGTGCCCTCGCCCGCGCCGTAGACGAAGAAGCTGATGACGAAATCGTCCAGGCTCATGGCCAGCGCCAGAAACGCGCCGCTCAGGATGGCCGGGCGGCACAGGGGCAGGGTGATATCCCACAGCACCCGCCGGGGCGTTGCACCCAAATCCCGGGCCGCATCGAACAGGGACTGATCCATGCCCACCAGCCGGCTTTTAACCGACAGGAACACGTAGGGAATGCAGAAGGTGGTGTGAGCCAGCACCAGCCGGGCCACGTTGTCCCGAACGCCCAGGACGTTGAAGATGACCATAAAGGCAAGGCCGAGAACGATCTCCGGGATCATGATGGGCAGGATAGAGAACGCCTCCATGAAGCGGTCAAATCGGCCCGGTTTACCCCGGAACCCCAGCGCGCTGCGGGTCATACCCACCGCGCCCAGACTGCCGATAACCACCGACAGAAGCACCGACCACAGCGCCACCCGCAGACTCAGCAGCAGGGCTGGGCCATAACCGCCCTTGCCGTCCAGCAGCTCGCCGTACCAGCGGGTCGTCCAGCCGGTAAAGGCCAGCGGGATCCGGGCGGAATTGTCGTTAAAGGAATAAATCACCACCACCACAATGGGCAGGTACAGCACCAGCAGCACCAATCCGAGGAAAAGTTTGGAACCGAAGGAATGTTTTTTCATTCGTTTTTCCTCCTCAGAACAGGCCGAGGCCGTCTGCGTCGCCGCCCGCCTTGCGGTACAGGGCGATGACCACGCCGGTGACGGCCAGCATCAGCACGCTCAGGGTCGAGGCCATGGGCAGGTCACGGCTCTTCATCAGGCTCTGAATCAGATTGCCCGCCAGCATGGTCTTGCTGCCGCCCAGCAGGTCGTTTAAGAAGAACAGCCCCGTGGAGGGGATGAACACCAGCACGCACCCCGCCATCAGTCCAGACAGGGTCAGGGGCACGGTTACGGTGAAAAAAGCGTGCAGCGGGCTGGCGCCCAGATCCCGAGCCGCCTCCACCACAGAATAGTCCAGCTTTTCCACCGCCGTGGAGGACGGCAGAATCATGAAGGGCACCAGCGCGTACACCATGCCCAGGAACACCGCGCCCTCGGTGTTCAGCAGCTTCAGCGGCTGCTGAATCCAGCCCAGATTCATCAGCAGGGTATTGATGGGGCCGTTGCCAATGAGCAAAATGCGCCAGCCGTAAATACGGATGAGGGAATTGGTCCAGAAGGGCACCACCAGCAGCAGCGTGACGATGGAACGGGAGGCCGGTTTCAGCCGGGCCATCAGGTAGCCGAAGGGGTAGCCGATCAGGGCGCACAGCAGCGTGGTCAGCGCCGCCAGCCGCAGACTGTTCACCAGCACCTGAAAATACTGAGGTTCCCGCAGGCGGGCGTAGTTGTCCAGCGTCCATTGACCGGACACGCCGATCAGCTCGCCCCGGCTCTGCAGGCTCAGGCCGATGACGTAGCCCAGCGCCGCCAGCACGAACAGCACCGTCCACAGGTACAGGGGCAGCTTCAGCAGCAGGGCGAAGCGTTTGTCCTTACGGTTCATCCCTTTCCCCCCTCGGCGGCTTCCAAATCGAGCTTTTCGTCGGGCACCACCGGCGCGTGGGTCTGATTCCAGCCCACGTACACCCGGTCACCGATCTGGAACTGATCCATTTCGGAAGCCTGCGTCACGGCGTTGACCGTCAGCCGGTCGCTGAGGGCGATCAGCGTATGCTGCATCCCGCCGGAATAGTATTTCTGCCGGATCACGCCCTGCAATTCCATCTGGTGCTGGGGCTGGAAGCCGTAGCGTACCCGCTGGGGTCGCAGGCACAGCACCGCCCGGTCGCCCACGGCAAAGGGACGGTCAGCGATTGCGGGCAGCTCCCCATCCTCCACACGCAGGGTCAGCCGGCCTTCCGGCCGGACGGAGGTCACTTCGCCCCGGAGCAGGTTGCTCTGGCCGATGAACCCGGCGGCGAACAGCGTCTGCGGATGCTCGTAGACCTCCTCCGGTGTGCCGATCTGTTCCACCCTTCCCTCCCGAAGGATCACGATCCGGGTGGACATGTTCAGGGCTTCCTCCTGATCGTGAGTGATATAAACGAAGGTAATGCCCATTTCCTGCTGCATCCGTTTCAGCTCCGTCTGCATCTGCTGACGCAGCTTCAGATCCAGCGCGCCCAGGGGCTCATCCAGCAGCAGCACCTTGGGCCGCAGCACCGCCGCCCGGGCGATGGCGATCCGCTGGCGCTGACCGCCGCTCAGCTGGGAAGGCATCCGCTTTTCATACCCGGACAGGCGCACCAGCCGCAGGGCTTCCTCCACCCGTTCCTTCTGCTCCGCTTTTTTGACTCCCTTTACTTTTAACCCGTAGGCGATATTCTGAAACACATTCATGTGGGGAAACAGAGCATAACTCTGGAACACCGTGTTCAGCGGCCGCTTTTCCGGCGGCAGTTGGGTAATCTCCCGGCCCTCCAGCCAGACCCGGCCCTCGGTCACGCTTTCCAGTCCGGCGATCATCCGCAAAGTGGTGGTCTTTCCGCAGCCAGAGGGGCCCAGCAGGGTCAGAAATTCTCCCTGTTCAATATCCAGATTCAGATGATGCAGGATCATCCCCTGCCCATAGTCCTTGCACAGGTTTTCCAGTCGCAGCAGCGGCGTTTGTTCACTCACGGGCCTTTTCTCCCTTCACGGCCCGGCAGATGGCGTGCAGCAGCGCCTCTACCCCGGGCCAAATTTCTCGATTGATGGTATATACCGTGGCGCAGCCTTCCCGCCGGGCGTGCACCAGCCCCACGTCCACCAGCGCCTTCATATGGTAGCTGATGGTGGGCTGGGTGCAGTCGAAGGCCCGGTGGATCTCGCAGCCGTTCATTTCCCGTTCGGAAAGCATACTTAATATCTGCAGACGGGTCTCGTCGCAGAGGGCTTTCATAATGGGAATGGATGCCTGAAAGCAGTTCATGGTTTCGACTCCTTTACCGTCTATATAGAGAATCCTCTATATAGACGGTAGTTTATATCCATAGAGTGCCGTTGTCAATACGTAATTTATTTTTTAGGGAAAGTGAATGTAAAAAGCCTCCGACAGCCCGTTCCCCTGCGGGTTACGGGCTTCGCACCCTTTTTGGCGGCCTGCCCCGCTTCGCGTCGCAGGCTTCGGACTGCGCTGCCGCTGCGCGGCGTGCTCGCCCTCGGTGCTTCGCACCCTTTTTGGCGGCCCGCCCCGCTTCGCGTCGCAGGCTTCGGACTGCGGTAGCCCTTTCAGGGCTGTCCTCGTCCTCGGTGCTTCGCACCCTTTTTGGCAAACAGAAACCCCGGACCGAAGCCCGGGGCGTGATGATTCCGTTTTGGTTTCCTTGTTTTGAAAATCAACGGTGAAAAAAACTCTTCCGCAAAAGATTTTTCCCTGACCTTCGGCTTACTCAGCCGTGACGGTGAGCGGCGAAGCATTCGCTGCAATAGATGGGCCGGTCGCTCTTGGGCACGAAGGGGACGGTGGTGGGCTTGCCGCAGGCGGCGCACACCGTTTCGTAGGATTCGCGTGGCGCATTGGCACGGCTGGCCTTCCGGGCAGTGCGGCATTCCTTGCAGCGGGTAGGCTCGTTCTGGAAACCTTTCTCCGCATAGAATTCCTGTTCACCGGCGGTGAACACGAACTCAGCGCCGCAGTCACGGCACACAAGCGTTTTGTCCTGGTACATTTTGGGGATCCTCCACTTCCGTTTAAATTGGTGCATCTGGCTGACCTGGTTTTTGACCCCACACTCGCCGGCTGGAGGGTTTGCTCATCGCTTCGGCGCCCTACGCGCCCTCTCTCGCCGTCTTGCGGCGGCCGGACTTACTTCTAGAACGCGCCATGCTCACCGGGGCTTTGCCCGGCTTACGTGGACCGCTTTGCCCGCGTCTGGCATCGGCTTTCAACCACAGACCCAGATGCAACGCTTCTATTATATGATTTCATTTACCAAAAAACAAGGTGCTTCTTTGTACAAAGTTCGCATTTTGCCCTGTTCGGCCAAAAACCGCCAAACTTCGACCGTTTTCGCGGACGTTACAGGGAAAAACAGGACTCTTTACAACAGGGGAGGGCATATGGTAAACTGCTAGGCGTTGTAAATCGGAGCAAAAATGGAAGGCCGCGTTGGAAGACGGAACGCGGCACATGCACAGGAGGATTGCGCATGAACGCAACGATGGTATTGTCCCTCATGGGAGGATTGGGCCTGTTTCTCTTCGGCATCAAAACCATGGGCGATGGTCTGGAGACCGCGGCAGGCAACCGCATGAAGCACCTTTTGGAAATTCTGACCCGCAACAAGCTGACCGCTGTCCTGATCGGCGCTTTCATCACCGCCGTCATTCAGTCCAGCAGCGCAACCACCGTCATGGTGGTCGGCTTTGTGAACGCGGGTCTTTTGCAATTAAGTCAGGCCATCGGCGTCATCATGGGCGCGAACATCGGCACCACCATTACCTCGCTGATGCTGTCGGTGGAGATCGACTTCGCCATTATCTTCACCGCCATCGGCGCGGTGCTGCAGTTGGCGGGCAACCGTCCCTCCGTCAAGCTGGGCGGGCAGATCGCCATGGGTCTGGGAATGCTGTTCCTCGGCATGGACATGATGTCCTCCGCCATGGAGCCTCTGCGGGACTGGAAGGGCTTTCAGGATATGATGGTCTACGCCGCCAACCCGGTGGTGGGCGTACTGGTGGGTGCGCTGGTGACGGCCCTTCTGCAAAGCAGCGCGGCCAGCATCGGCATTCTGCAGTCGCTGGCTGCGGCAGGAGCCGTCAGCCTGAATACCTCGCTGTTTATTCTGTTCGGCCAGAACATCGGCACCTGCGTCACCTGCCTGCTGGCCGCCGTTGGCACCAACCGCACCGCCAAGCGGGCCGCCGTGGTGCATCTTTTGTTCAACGTCATCGGCACGGTGATCTTCCTGATCCTCGCGGCGTTCCTGCCGCTGGCGGACTGGATCGCCCTGTTTGCTGGGGACAATATCCGTCTGCAGATTGCCATCGCCCATGTGGGCTTCAATCTGGTCACGACGCTGCTGCTTCTGCCCCTGAGCGGCGTACTGGAAAAGCTGGCGTACCTTCTGGTACGCGGCGAGGACAAGCCTCAGGAACCTATGCGGCTCAAATATTTCGACAGCCGTCTTCTGTCCACCCCGCCCGTGGCGGTGGAGCAGCTCTTTAAGGAAGTCATGCGCATGGCGGACATCGTCATGACCAACTATCACTTTGCCATGGACTATTTCTTCTCCCCCAAATCCATGGATCCGTCGGAGTTTGACAACCGGGAGGAAGTCATCGACTTCCTCAACGAGGAGATCACCCGGGAGCTGATCGAGGTCAAGGGCCTGCAGCTCAGCACCGGCGACGTGCACCTGACCGGCTCCCTGTTCCACGTGGTCAACGATCTGGAACGCATCGGCGACCACGCCACCAACATCATGGAGATCGGCGCGGCCCGACGCAAGGAAAAGAGCCGCTTCTCCGCCAAGGCCGAGCATGAGATCGAGAACCTGTCCGGCATTGTGACGGAAATGCTGGAAAAGAGCGTCCGCATCGTGGACAAGCAGCTGGACGACCCGGAGGATCTGAACGAGGTCTTCGACCGGGAAAGCCACGTGGACGAGCTGTGCGAAACGCTAGCCGCTCACCACGTGGATCGGGTAAAAAACAAAAAATGTACGCCGAAAAACGGAATGCTCTATCTGGATATGCTCAACAATCTGGAACGCATCGCCGACCACGCCAACAATCTGGCGGAGTCCGTCGATCACAAGGGCGACCCCGACCGGCTGCTGTGGTAAAAAGCAACACCGGCGCGAAAGATATTCTCTCCCGCGCCGGTGTTTTTATTTTTCCAATGAAATTTCCCGCCCGTCCACGGCGGCGGCTGTCAGCACGTCGTGGATGTAGGTCAATTTCAACGAGAATACGTCCTGCCGCTCCTCCAGCAGCCGGAAGAAAAGCTTGTCCCCTTCCCACAAGGGAAGGCTGCCGATCTTCTCTTTTTCGATCCATTGGAGGTCGCCCTCCGTGCAGGGGATGGGCTGGCCTTCAAAGCCGTCGGCGGTATACAGAAAGGTATATTCGTCCAGATCGTCAATGACGAAGGTGATCACGCCCCGCAGCCGAAAGCGGGTCAGCGTATAGCCCGTCTCCTCCCGAACTTCCCGCAGGATGCATTCCTCCGGGGATTCGCCCTGTTCCAGATGGCCGCCCACGCCGATGTACTTGTCGTGGTTCATGTCGTTTTTCTTTTTGGTGCGGTGCAGCATCAGGTAGCGCCCGTCCTTTTCCAGATAGCACAGCGTAGTCAGGATCTTGTTCATGGCTTCGTCCTCCTCTTCGCTTCTTTCGTTCCATGGAGGTATTATAGCATAGTTGCCGCTCCGGTTGCATCCGGGAGAAGAAAACAGTATAATGGAACGGCCAATAGGGCTGTTTTCCTCAACAACAAAAGAAAGGCTGAACGATCTATGGACATCTTTGCATATCTGGAAGGCATGGCGGCTCAGCATGGGCCCAGCGGCCACGAGGCTTCCGTAGCCCAGTGGCTGAGTGAGCGCTTCCGGCCCCTGTGCGACAGCGTGACCATCGACGCGCTGTACAACGTTATCGCCGTCAAAAAGGCCACTCTGCCCACGCCCGACGGCTCCCCCGCTCCCCGGGTGATGCTCTGCGCCCATCAGGACGAGATTGCCCTGATGGTGTCCGACATTCTGCCGGACGGCACCCTGCGCATGGGCTCCGTCGGCGGCGTGGATCCCCGCATCCTGCCCGCCTCCACGGTGACGGTCCACGCCACCGGCGAGGGGGAAACGCGAAAGCTGAACGGCGTGGTAGGCGCGCTGCCGCCCCATCTGATGAGCGCCGAGGACCGCACGAAGGCTTATACCCGGGAGGAACTGTTCGTCGACCTGTGCATGGCCCCGGAAAAAGTGAAAAAGTTGGTCAATGTCGGCGACCTCATTACCCTGCAGGGCCCCGCCGTCAAGCTGCTGAACCACCGCGCCGCCGCCAAGACCGTGGACGACCGCTCCTGCGTGGGATGCCTTCTGCTGGCCGCGGAACGGCTCCAGAAAATGCAGCATATGTGCGATATTTACTTTGTGGCTTCCAGTCAGGAGGAAGTCGGCGGCCGGGGCGCGGCGGTAGCTTCCTATACCGTAGACCCCGATCTGGCCGTGGTGCTGGACGTGACCTTCGCTCCCACGCCCCAGTGTCCGCCGGATACCACCTGCCCGCTGGACGCGCCCGCCACCGCTTACGGCCCCTATGTGCAGCACCGGCTGCTGGAACGGCTGAAGCAGACGGCCAGGGAAAACGGCGTCACCCTCAACTGTGAGCATACGGAGCGCAGTACCGGCACCGACGCGGACGACGTGCAGATTGCCCGGGCGGGCGTTCCCTGCGTACTGCTCAGTCTGCCGGTGAAGTACATGCACACCAGCGTGGAGCTGCTGGACATGAACACCCTGTCCGAATGCGGCCGTCTGCTGGCGCTGTTTGTGGCGGGCATTGACGAGAAATGGGAGGATGGCTTATGGAACTGAGCAGGCTTTGTGAAATGCAGGGCATCAGCGGCCGGGAAGAACTGGTGCGCATGGCCATTTTCCGGGAATGTGCGGAAGTACTGGGCGAGGAAAATGTGAAGATCGACCGAACGGGTAACGTGATCGCCCACAAGGCCTGCAGAAAAGCGGACGCGCCGCGGGTGATGGTGGCCGCCCACATGGACGAGGTGGGTCTGATGGTCATCAGCGCCGCGGACGACGGGCTTCTGCAGGTGCGGAATATCGGCGGAGTCGACCCGCGGGTGCTGGTGAGCAAGCGGGTCAAGGTGGGCTACGACGTGCCCGCCCGGGACGGAAAGCCCGCGCAGGAGGCCCTGAACGGCGTGATCGGCGCGATGGCGATCCACCTGCAGAGCGCCGCCGACCGTAAAAACGTGCTGCCCATTGAAAACCTTTATGTGGACATCGGCGCGAAAGACAAAGACGAAGCGCTGGCCAAGGCCCCGGAGGGAACGCCCGTCACCTTTGCCACCCCCTCCACCCCCATCGGCGACGGGTGCCTGCTGTGCAAGGCGGGCGACGACCGGGTGGGCTGCTACAACCTGCTGCGGCTTCTGCACGCCGATGTGACCTGCGATACGTGGTTCGCCTTCACCTGTCAGGAAGAAGTAGGCAGCCGTGGCGCTTACGGCGCGGCCTTCCGCATTCAGCCCGACGTGGCTCTGATTCTGGAGGGCACCACCGCTAACGACGCGGGCGAGCAGGACGAGACCCGGAAGGTCTGCCGGCTGGGCAAGGGCGTGGCCGTCAGCTTTATGGACAAAGCCTCCATAGCGCAGCCGGAACTGTTTGCGGAGTTGCTGCGTCTGGCCGAGGGCAGTGGCATTGCTCATCAGGTGAAAATGGCCGTGGCGGGCGGCAACGACAGCGGCCCCATTCAGCGGACGGGCTGCGGCGCCAAGGTCTGCGTTCTCAGCGTTCCCTGCCGCTACATCCACTCTCCGTCCACCGTGCTTTGTCTGGAGGACGTGGAAGCCCAATACCTGCTGGCGAAAGCCTATCTGACCCGCTGACTTATACTGAAACAAATTGATCGGGGGAATCAAGCCATGTATGAACTTCTGAAAACTCTGACCTCCGCCTATGGTGCTTCCGGCCGGGAAACGCCCGTCGCCGACGTCATCGAAGAACTGGTTCGCAGCCATGTGGACAGCGTCCGCCGGGACAACATGGGCAATCTGATCTGCGTCAAAAACGGCACCGACCCCAACGGAAAACGCATCATGCTCTCCGCCCACATGGATCACATCGGCTTTATCGTGGCCGCTGTGGAAAAAGAAGGCTTCCTGCGGGTAGCTCCCGTAGGCGGCATCAACCCTGCCGTCAGCCAGACCCGGCACGTCAGCTTTGAAAACGGCGTACAGGGTGTGCTGGTGCGTCAGCCCCTGAAGAAGGGCGAGACGGTCGCCATGAAGCATTTCTACATCGACATCGGCGCGAAGGACGCAGAGGAAGCCCTGTCCATGGTGCAGGTGGGCGACGTGGCCGTTTACGCCAACGACTGTTTCCGGCTGGGGCAGCATCGGGTCTCCGCCCCCGCCATGGACGACCGGGTGGCCTGCGCACTGCTGGTCAGCCTGCTCAGCGATCTGCCTTCTGTGAAGGACACGGTCATCGCCGTGTTCTCCACGCAGGAGGAACTGGGACTCCGCGGCGCAAAGACAGCCGCCTACGGCGTGGAGCCGGACGTGGGCATTGCGCTGGACGTGACCGCCAACGGCGACACGCCCGAGGACAAGCTGCCCGCCGTGAAGCTGGGCGAGGGCATCTGCGTCAAGATCATGGATCGGGGCAGTATTTCCAACCCGGAGCTGGTTCGGGAGCTGCTGGTTGCCGGCGAAAAAGCGGGCGTGCCCACTCAGCGGGAAGTGCTCCCCTTCGGCGGCACTGACGCGGGAGCCATGCAGCTGACCCGCGGCGGCGTTCGTGTCTGCACCCTGTCCATCCCCTGCCGCAACGTCCACAGCGCCTGCGAGGTCATCGATCTGCGGGACGTGGATGGCGGCAAAAAGCTGCTGCTGGCCTATCTGGAACGTTAAGCGCCGCCCGTCGTCTCCGCTCTCAACGCTTCTTGATTGCACAGGCTCTCCCCTGCGGGAGGGCCTGTCGCTTTTCCCCCGGTTGACGCGGCGGCAAAAGGCCGTATAATGAAACCATCCCGACCAAAGAAAATGGAGTACACTTATGAACGCTTCAAATCCTTCCATGGAAAAAGCCCCGCGCCATATGGGGATCGAGCTGCTGCGGATCGTGGCCACCGGCATGATCGTGCTGCACCATTTGCTGGCCCACGGCGGGCTGCTGGCTGTCTTTCCCAGCCCCGGGCCCACGGATGCGGCCATGCGCCTGCTGAACGCCTTCGCTTACTGCGCGGTCAACCTGTACGGGCTGATCTCCGGCTACGGCGGCAGCGGACGGTTTCGTCCGGCGCGGCTGGTAGGGCTTTGGGTGCAGGCATGGTTTACCGGCGTGGTGCTGACGGCGCTTTTGTCGCCGCTGACCCCGGTCACGGCGGCGGACTGGCGCACGGCTCTTTTGCCGATCGGTTCGCAGGAATACTGGTATCTGACGGCCTATTTCGGCCTGTATGTGCTGTCCCCCGCCCTGCACGCTGCCGTGGAGCGGCTTTCCCGCCGTCAGCTGACGTTGACGCTGCTGGGCTGCGCCGTCCTTTTCACCCTGACGCCCTCCGCGGCGGAATCGCTGAGCCTGAGTGGCGGGTATCACGTGGGCTGGCTGTGCGTCCTGTACCTGCTGGGTGCCTGGCTGCGGCGGTATGGTTCGCCCGCCCGTTCCAACTGGAAGCCGCTGCTGTGCTTCTTCCTCTGCGTGGGAATCGCGGGCGGATGGCAGATCGCCGCGCTGCTGCTCAAGGCCCGGGGCATTACGCCGCTTATGGACGGCGATCAACTGCTGCACTACAACAGCCCGTTGATGCTTCTGGCTTCGCTGGCGCTGTTTCGGTGGTTCCTGCGGCTGCATCCGTCGGGCCATCTGGAACGCTTCATCCGCTGGGCCGCGCCGTTGACGCTGGGCGTGTATCTGATCCACGATCAGCCTGTTTTCCGCCGGGTGTTCATCGTCCTGCGGCTGACCGGGTTCAGCGGCTTGCCCACCCTGCTGATCCTCCCGGCGCTGTTTAGCGTATGGCTGGTAGTCTTCGCCGGATCGGCGGCGCTGGAATGGCTGCGCGTTCGGCTTTTCGCCCTCTGCCGGGTCGACCGGCTCTGCCAGCGGGCCGGAGACCGGCTCACCGCGCTGGCCTGCCGGCTTTTGCCGGAAGAAAAAGCCCGCCCTTGACCCATCCCGCTCCATGGACTACAATAAGGAAAGAACCTGCCTGTCCGTCATTCCTACGGAAATGGCGGACGGCAGAAACCCAACAGGGTTCCATTCGGAAGGAGGACATTTCTCATGAGTATCTCCCGGAAATATTTTGACAAAACCGCCCGCGGCGAGGAAGTGACCCAATATACGCTTACCAATCACAAGGGTGCCAGCGTCAGCGTCATTGACTTTGGCGGCATTGTGACCAGCATCGTGGTGCCCGACCGGGATGGCAAGCTGGCCGATGTGAATCTGGGCTTCGACGTGGTGGATACCTACGACGGCAAGGGCGGCAGCATGGGCGCGCTCATCGGCCGGGTGGGCAACCGCATCGGCGGCGCGGCGTTCGATCTGGAGGGCCGTCATTACACTCTGGGCAAGAACGACGGCGAAAACAACCTGCACGGCGGCCCGGAGGGCTTCAGCCAGCGGATGTGGAAGGCCGAGCCCATCGAGGGTCGGGACGGCGACACCCTGCGGCTGACCCTGACCAGCCCCGACGGCGATCAGGGCTTTCCCGGCAAGCTGGACGTGACCGTGGACTACACCTGGAACGACGCCTGCGAGCTGGGCATCCACTACATGGCCGTCACCGACAAGCCCACCCTGTGCAACATGACCAACCACGCCTATTTCAATCTGGACGGCCACGACGCGGGCACGGTGGAGAACCTGACCCTGCAGATCAACGCCGACTGTGTCACCGAGGCCGACCCGGCGCTGATCCCCACCGGGCGGCTACTGCCCCAGAAGGGGCTGGCCTACGACTTCACCGAGGAAATCCGGCTGGGCGACGTGCTGGCCAGGACCCCCGTGGATCCCGTCATGCGGGACGCGGGCGGAGTGGACTTCAACTACTGCGCGGGCCGGGACCGGGAGACCAAGCTGATCGCCACCCTGCGCTCCCCCAAGACCGGCCGGCGCATGGACGTGATCACCGACCAGCCCGGTGTGCAGTGCTACACCGGCCAGGGGCTTGACCACACCGGCAAGGGCGGCGTTCACTACGGCCCCTACGCAGGCGTGTGCCTGGAGACCCAGCACTATCCCGATGCGATCCATCAGCCCCATTTCGAAAGCTACGTGCTGCGTCCTCAGGACAAGTACGACACCTTTACCATCTTCCGCTTCACTGCGGAATAAGCAGTCGAGGGCTTTCCGCCCGGAAGGAGGCGCTTGATGTCCACTCAGTTTCGCATGACCGACGGCCCGCTTTTGGACGCTCAGGGCCAACTGATCGAAAAAGGCTACCAGACCCGTCTGAGCCGCGTCTACGACCGGAGCGCCATCCGGGCGGGAGCGCTGCGCATCAAGGAATGGGACTACTATTGCGTGACCTCCGGCAGCAAAGTGCTGGCGCTGACCATTGCGGACAACAGCTACATGGGGCTGGACAGCATTTCCCTGCTGGACGTAGACGCAGGCTGGCAGCATACCCGCAGCATCATGCGGGCCTTCCCCATGGGCAAGACCGGCCTGCCCGCCACCAGCGCCAAAGGCGACGTTTGCGTCAGCGGGAAGGACTACTTCCTTCGTTTTCAGAACGACGGGCACGTCCGGGTATTGGACGCACAGATGGGCAATTTTCAGCCCGGCAAGTCCCTGAAGGCCCATCTGGTGCTGACGGACGAGCCGGAGGACTCCATGGTGATCGCCACGCCTTTTGCGGGCAAGCCCCGGCACTTCTACTACAATCAGAAGATCAACTGCCTCTCCGCCGAGGGCGAGGTCGTCTTTGACGGACGGGTCTATCCCTTCCGCAAGGAAGATTCCATGGCGGTGCTGGACTGGGGCCGGGGCGTATGGACGTACAAAAACATCTGGTACTGGAGCAGCCTGAGCGCCCGCCTGGACGGCGTGCCCTTCGGCTTCAATCTGGGCTACGGCTTCGGCGACGTCAGCGCCGCCAGCGAGAACATGCTCTTCTACGGCGGCAGGGCCTTCAAGCTGGACAAGGTGGAGTTTTACATTCCGCAGACCCCGGACGGCAGGGACGATTTTCTGAAGCCATGGACGGTCGCGGACAACGAAGGCCGTCTGAACCTGACCTTCACCCCTGCCCTGGACCGGGCCAGCCTGACCAGCGCCCTCGTCATCGAAAGCGACCAGCATCAGGTCTTCGGCTACTTTGACGGCGACGTTCGCTTCGGCGATACGCCCCTCCACCTTTCCCACCTCCTCGGCTTCGCCGAAAAAGTCCGCAACAAATGGTAAAGGGGCAGTGCCCCTTTACCCCACACCGCGCCCATAGGGCGCGGGGCTGCTCGTGGGAAAGCAAGCTGGCCGGGGTTTTACCGCCGTGACACGATGGGTGCCACGGCTCGCGGGTCTGGTACGGCTCCCTGCTGCTTGTATAGCATAGACCGCCATTCGGCGACGGGCCTCATGGCTCGCGCCCCCAAATCCGCTGGCCGAGGGCCTTCCAAAATCGCCCCGCAAGGGGGTAAGCCTGACCGCCATCTACTGCGACGGAAGCAGAATCCCTGCAAGGGCTGCGTATGCCCCACGCCGACTGTGGGGAATCATAAGCCTTCTTTCGTTGAAGCGGCAAAGCAGTCCAGTTGTAGAAACCACGTCACCCCGCAAGGGGTAAGTCTGCCCCACGCCGACTGCGGGGGAGCAGAGCGGCGATAGGCAGCGGAGGGAAAAAGCCTTGCCCTTTTTGAAAGAGGAAAAGAGTGAGCACGAGCGCGCACGAACGTATGAGTTAGCTAGCCAACTGTGCTGCGCGCGACATTGCGAACTCCCTCTTTCAAAAATGGGCAATAAAGGGCTTTTTCCCGGCGGGTGAGCGAAGCGAACCGAGGACGAGGACAGCCCGAAGGGCTACCGCAGGACGAAGCCCGCCACCAAGGGAGGCCGAAGGCCGACTAGCGCCAGAAATGGCCGAAGGCCATGAAGCGCGTAGCCAAGCACAAGCGTAGCGCAGGGCTTGGCCGCAGTGCGAAGCGGGGCGGGCCGCCTCTGGAGTCGCCGTGCCGCTGGCTTTCTTTTGCACACTTTTCTTTCGCCATCGAAAGAAAAGTGTGAGCGCCCCTTGGGACGGCCAGTCCCAATCCGCGCCGGAGTCGGCGCGTCAATCCCCACCAAGGGGATTTGCTTACGGCAAAGTTGTTGCCTATCGCTGCAAGCAGGGGGCTTTCCGCTCGCCCCCTGCACCCCTTCGGATCGCCTCCGAAGTAAATGAGTACCCCATGAAGGTTATAAGCCCTTCCCTCACGCCGGAGTCGGCGCGTCAATCCCCCTCAAAGGGGAACTTCCTCGGCAGAGGCTTCTCTCTACGGAGCAAGCAGGGTGGCTTTCCGCTCGCCCCCCTGCACCCCCTTCGGGGAGTCGGCGTACCGATGAGGCATGGATTTGCGCCTGCAGGAGCACTGGGGGCTTTCCTCGGGGCAAACAATCGAGCTGCCCCGTTCCCCATCATATTCCCCCTGCGCCCCGCACACACTATCCCCATCCCCCGCATATCCTCCTATTACCCGGCACAGGCAAACTCTAAGGAAAAGAGGTCATTCGCTATGCATCCGTATCGTGTAGGTATCGTGGGCGCGACCGGAATGGTCGGCCAGCGCTTCACTCTCCTGTTGGAACATCACCCCTGGTTTCAGGTGACCTGTCTGGCCGCGTCCGCCCGCAGCGCGGGAAAACCTTACCGGGAAGCAGTGGAAGGCCGCTGGGCGTTCAAGGATCGCCCCATTCCCGCTAACGTGGCGGATATGACCGTGCTGGATGCTGCTCAGGTGGAGGAAGTGGCCTCCCGGGTGGATTTCGTCTTCTGTGCCGTGGATATGAAGAAGGACGAGATCCGCGCGCTGGAGGAACGGTACGCCCGGACGGAAACGCCAGTGGTGTCCAATAACAGCGCCAACCGCGGCGTCAGCGACGTTCCCATGCTGATCCCCGAGATCAACGGCGACCACGCGGCGGTGATCGAGGCTCAGCGGAAGCGTCTGGGCACGAAAAACGGCTTCATCGCCGTCAAGCCCAACTGCTCCATCCAGAGCTACGTGCCCGCCCTGTGGCCCCTTTTGGATTTTGAACCCAAGAAGGTCATGGTTTGCACCTATCAGGCCATCAGCGGTGCGGGCAAGACCTTCGAGCGCTGGCCGGAAATGGTGGATAACGTGATCCCCTACATCGGCGGCGAGGATGAAAAGAGCGAAAAGGAACCGCTGAAGATTTTCGGTCATCTGGAAAACGGCGAGATCGTCAACGCGACGGAACCGGCCATCAGCGCCCAGTGCCTGCGAGTAGCCTGCTCCGACGGCCATATGGCGGCGGTCAGCGTGGAGTTCGGCAAAAAGCCCTCTCTGGAGACCATTTTGGAACGCTGGGCCAACTGCCATCCCGCAACGGAGGGACTGGGACTGCCCTCCAGCCCGGAGAAATTCCTGACCTACTTCGACGACCCCGCCCGGCCCCAGACCCGACTGGATCGCGACCTTTACGGCGGCATGGGCATTTCCATCGGCCGTCTGCGGGAAGACCCCGTGCTGGACTACAAGTTCGTCTGTCTGAGCCACAACACCCTGCGGGGCGCGGCGGGCGGCGGCGTTCTCAGCGCCGAATACCTGTGCAAGCTGGGCTATATTCCCCACAAATAACCGCCTGACAGGAGGAAAAACATCATGACACAACCTCTGTTTCGCGGCGCGGCCACCGCGCTGGTCACGCCCCTTCGGGATGGCAAAGTGGACGTGGACGCTCTGCGGCGGCTGGTAGAGCAGCAGCTGGAAAACGGCGTTGCCGCGCTGGTCAGCTGCGGCACCACCGGCGAGCCCTCCACCCTGTCGCTGGAGGAGCGGGAGCTGGTCATCCGGGAGACGGTGAAAGCCGTAAACGGCCGCGTCCCGGTCATTTGCGGCACGGGGGCCAACTGCACCCAGACCGTCATCGACAACGAGCGCCGCTTCCGCGACCTGGGCTGCGCGGCCCAGCTGGTGGTCACGCCCTACTACAACAAGACCTCACAGGAGGGCCTGTACGCTCATTTTATGGCCATTGCCGAGCATACGGAGCTGCCCATCATCCTCTACAACGTGCCCAGCCGCACCACGCTGGAAATTCTTCCCGATACTCTGCGGCGGCTGATCCCCTCGGGCCGGTTCATCGCCCTGAAGGAAGCCAGCGCCAATCTGTCGCTGGTGCTGGAAAAACTGGACGCCATTGACGGACGGCTGACCCTGTACAGCGGCAACGACGACCTGACCTATCTCCTGCTGGCCATGGGCGCGCAGGGCGTGATCTCCGTAGTGTCCAACGTGCTGCCCGGGGAAATGGCCGCGCTGTGTCAGGCGTATTTCGACGGCGACGCGCAGGATTCCCTGCGCCGCCAGATTCGCCTGATGCCTTTCATCCGTGCCCTGTTCCGGGAGGTCAGCCCCATTCCCTGCAAGTGCGCCATGGAAATGATGGGCCAGTGCTCCGGGGAGCTGCGGCTGCCCCTGATCCCCGCCGCAGAGGAAACCAGAATGGCGCTGAAAAAGTGCCTGACGGAGCTTGGGTATCTGAAAAACTAAAAGCCGAGGGACAGAGCCATGCTCTGCCCCTCTCCATTTGACAAAGAAACGAGGTAGTTTGTCCTATGAAAATTCTCCTTGGCGGCGCACTGGGCCGCATGGGCCGGGAAGTGACCGCCGCAGCCGCAGAGGCTCAGGTGGAAATTGTCTGCGGCGTGGACGTAGCCTATACGGGTCAGCCGTCGGATTACCCCATCGTGACTGCTTTCGATCAGGCGACGCAGAAGGCCGACGTACTGATCGACTTCTCCCGTCCCTCGGCGCTGCCGGAGCTTTTGCAGCTGGTACGGAAAGAAAAAATGCCGGCCGTGCTGTGTACGACCGGTTATAACGAGGCGGAATTGCAGATGATCGAGGAAGCCAGCCGGGAAATCCCTGTTTTCCGCAGCGCCAACATGAGCCTTGGCGTGAACGTCCTGCGCCATCTGGTGCAGGAGGCCGCCCGCGCGCTGGGTGAGGACTTCGACGTGGAGATCGTGGAGCGCCATCACCGCATGAAGGCGGACAGCCCCAGCGGCACCGCGCTGATGCTTTACGACTCGGTGAAGGAAGCCACGGAAACCCTGCGCCAGCCGGTATTCGGCCGCTATGGGCGCACCGCCCAGCGCCAGCCCGGCGAAGTGGGCATCCACGCCGTGCGCGGCGGAACCATTACCGGCGAACACGAGGTCTGCTTCTATGGCGACGGCGAAGAACTGATCCTGACCCATCGTGCGGAAAAACGTTCTCTCTTTGCCCGGGGTGCGCTGCGGGCCGCCGCGTTCCTGATGGACAAGCCTGCCGGAAAGTACGACATGCAGGACCTGATCGAAGAAATGCTTCGTTAACCCTCGGCGGACGGGCCGTTCCAGTCGTCCAGATGGCTCTGCAGGGTGGACAGAATCTCATGCATTACATAGCGCTGGCCGCGGCTTAGACCGTCGGGGCCGCTGTCGTTACGCACGGTATTCAGGCTGTCGCACAGAAGGTAATCCACGCCCACGTGCAGGGCGTTGGCCAGCGCCACCAGCGTTTCCAGACTGGCCTTGCGGGAGCCGCGCTCCAGATGGCCGATGAAGGAAGTAGTCACGCCCACCTGCCGGGCCAGCTGCTCCTGAGTCATGCCCTGCTCCACCCGGCGCTTGCGGATTCTTTTTCCCAACGCGAAATAGTCCATATTTGACGCTCCTTTCGTTCAAAAACTTCGTTCGGAAAAATATTCCATTTTTCGACATATTTCGTGGCATTTTGTACCATTGTTTTTAGAAAAAAACCTCCGTTTCATTTTTCGCTTTGTGGGGGATGAGCGGAGGTTTTTTGCGTTTGTTAATAGGGGCGTTCCTTTCCGAAGAAGCACACGGCTACCGTGCCCGGGCCGCAGTGCGCGCCGATCACGGGGCCCACATAGCGGGTGGAAATATTGCCCAGACCGGGGATCTTCTCCCGGAGCAGCTGTACCAGCCGGTCGGCGTCCTCGGGCGCATCGGCATGCAGCACATACATTTCCGCCTCGGCGGGATCGTCGATGTTCTGAGCGGCCAGCTCCGCCAGCGTGCGCAGCGCCTGCTTGCGGCCCCGCACCTTATCCGTGGAAAGCAGCTTGCCGTTCTTCCCCTCGGTGATGATGGGCTTCAGATCCAGCATAGTGCCTACGGTAGCGGCCACGGCGCTGATGCGTCCGCCCCGGCGCAGGTAGGTCAGATCGTCCACCGTGAAGAAGGCCTGAGAGCGGCTCTTGTTCTCTTCCAGCCACGCGGCCACTTCGTCCATGGTCTTGCCCTGCCGGTACAGTTCATGTGCCTTCAGCACCAGAATGCTCTGTGGCAGCGAAATGCTCAGCGTGTCCACCACAATCATGCGGCGCTCGGGATAACGCTGCAGAAGCTCCTCCCGGGCGGCGTAGATATTCTGAATGGTGCCGGACAGCTGGCTGGAAAACGCCACGAACAGGATATCCCTGCCTGCGGCGAACACGGGCTCGAAGTATTCCTCGTAGGCGGCGGTAGGCAGCAGGGACGTGACCGGCGCGGCACCCTTGCGCATGGCGTCGAAGAACTCCTTTTCCCTGCCGTTGCGGCCCAGATCGTCAAAGTATTCCTTGCCGTCCACCATGTAGGGCATGTAGACCATGTTCAGTTCCAGCTCGTCTACAAACCGAAACGGCAGATCGGAGTCCGAATCCGTGAAGAATGCGTATGAATTCATAGTTCCTCCTTGTGTCAGATGATTCCATGAAATGATATGATGGCGTATAAATCCAATGCTATTGTAGCGGATTTTTGTCTGAAAAGCAATGTTCCGGGGCGGCAAGTTTCAAATGTGTCTTTTCCCTTAGCGGGTGGTTTCCATCTGGCTGTCGAAAAACAGGGGCGTTCCGCCTGTGTGCAGGAACAAAATCCGCTCGTTTCGCAGCCCCAGCCGGCGAATTTCCTGCACCATGCCGTAATAGCCCTTACCCACGTAGGTCAGATCCATGGGCATTCCGTAGCGGCGGAAGACCTGCCGGGCGCATTCCGCCATTTCCGGGGTGGATACGCCATATTGCAGCGCGTAGCGGTCGGTGAACTGAAGCTCCGGGCCGTGGTATTCCTCCCCCAGAAAAGCCTCCACATACCGGCGCAGATGCGCCTTGCCGTTTTCCTCACTCCGGGCGATAGAGATACCGTGAATCTCCGTATCGCCCCCATCCAGCAGACGGCCGCACAATAGTCCGGCCTGCGTCATGCCCGTGCCCGCCGCCAGAAACATCCGGTCAAAGGAACAGCCCAGCTCCTGCTGCTGGCGCAGAATTTCCGGCCATACCTTTCGATAAGCGCGCACCGGCGTGGCCAGATTGCCCTGCCCGGTGGAGTCGCCGTAAATATAATAAGGCTTCCGCCCCTGCCGCCGGCTTTCCGCCAGCGCCCGCTCCACCGCCTCCCCTACGCCGGTTTTCAGGCAGGGGACGATCTGCGCTCCGAAGCTTTCGCAGAAGCGCTGGTTAAAGCTGGGGCGGCGCTGGCCGTCATCGTCCGCCGGGGACAGGATGGTGCAGGGAATGTTCCGGGCGCAGCAAAGGTTGCTCAGCACCCGGCAGAGGTTGGAGCGGGCGTTGCCGTAGGCGATCAGGTGGTCTTTCCCCTGCCGCTCCATATCCGCCAGATATTCCAGCCCGATGCGGGCCTTGTTGCCGCCGAAGGAGTAGGGCAGCAGGTCTTCACGCTTTACATAGACGCGGTTTCCCTGCTCGTCCTCCCAAAGAAATTGGATCGGCGTGGGGGCAAAATCCATGGCGGGCACTTCCTTTTCTGATTCAATGCTTGCTTTCCTTGGCTCCCCGGCGTTTTAGCGCGTCGATCCAGCGGCGGGGAAGAAGGTGCTTGGCGGCGTATACACATTTCTGCTTCAGGGGCAGCTGCCGCCGCACCCGGCGCAGGTCGGCCTGATGGGCGGGATGCTTTTCGTCCGTATTCCACAATTCCACAAACAGATAGCGGTCCCGCAGGGGTGCAAGCCCGGCCCGATAGCGTCCGCCGGTCATTTCGTCCACCTCATCCAGCATGTCTACCACGCTGGCCGCCCGGCGGGCGGTACGGACGGCGTTTTCCTTTTTCCACACCTGAAAGGCGCTGCCGGGCACGTTTTCCCGGTACACGCAGGCGTAGCGGTGCAGATACTCTCCGCTGCCCAGCGCGGTAAAATACAGCCGCATTTTCAGATCGCCGTGCTCGCACATCCGGTGGTGATACGCCTCGCTGACCTGCTCCCACAGGGCCCGGGGGAAGAAAAACCCCGCGGTGGGCACAAAGCTCAGCGCCGCCATTTCCCCCAGATCGTAGCGGTGATCCGCCCCGTAATAGGCGGGCCGCTCCGACTCATAATAGGGCACGAACTCCCGGGCGTGTTCCCGCCAGTCCGGGCCGAAGGACTGGCTTTCCTCCACGATATATCCGTTGGTAAAACAGAAGGTGCAGTCGGGGTGGCTTTCCATATAATCGGCCTGTGCCTGCAGCTTGCCGTCGTCGCACCAGAAATCGTCGCCTTCGCACAGGGCGATATACTTTCCCCTCGCCCGGGGAAAATTGAAGGTCTCGTTGATGGGCACGCCCCTGGAATACTGATTTTCCTTCTCGAACACAGGGTAGATGACGTCCGGGTAACACCGGGCGTATTCCTCCAGAATTTCCACGGTGTCGTCGCTGGAGCAATCATCATGCACCAGAATTTCAAAAGGAAAATCCGTTTTCTGGCTCAGAAAGCTGTCCAGCGTCTGCCGGATGTAGCGGCTGTGCTGATAGGTAGTGGTGCAAATGCTCACCAACGGTTCCATGGGCAGACCTCCTTGGGATGATCAAACACACATAAATCATCCAAAATTGTACCCGAGCGGCGGAAAACTGTCAACCGCAGGGGGATAGACAAAAGCCGCGGCAATTTTGCCGCGGCTTTTGGGTTGGTTTCAGGATCAGTCGAAGGGCACGTAATCAGGATCGTCACGGTCGTCTTCGTAGATCTTCTTAGGCTCGGTGGTTTCGGGCTTCACGGTTTCCTTGGACTCCTCAACCTTGGCAGGTTCCTTGTTGCCCTCGGCCTCCGCGGCCTTGCCGTTCTCGCTTTCCTTCTCGGCGGGCTTGCTTTCCTTGATGACGCGGGGCTTGGCGATACCGGGAGCCACGGTCACATGGAAGCTGGCATAGCTGCCTTCGCTGTACAGGTTGCCGTCCGCGTCCTTGTAGCGGGCCCGGATGCGCAGCACCTGATCCTCGCCGGTGGGGTTCTCGGTGACGTACAGCTCGCCGTCCACGATGCTGGCCTTGACGGTCTCGTCCGAGCAATAGACGCTCCACACGATGTCGTAGCCTTCCACCGCGCAGGAGACTTCCGCGCTGAAGGTGTACACCTTGCCGGGCACGACCTTGGCCACGTCGGGGCCGTAGACGGTCACGCCGATCTCGGCGGGCGCTTCTTCCTTCTTAACGGGCTTCTGCTCCTTGGCGTCCTTCTTTTCCTTTTCGTTCACCACGACGGTCTCTTTTTCCGTCTCGGCTTCGGCGGGCGCTTCGTCCTTGGTTTTCTCGGTCTGGACGGGTTCCTCGTCGCCGCCGGAGATCACCAGCTTGATGTTCTCATTCTTGGTATCGATCTCCGTCTTCTTTTCCTCGGCTGCGGGTTCGGCAGACTGTTCGTCCTTCTGAGTTTCCTCAGACTGTTCAGCCGGCTGGATCTCTTCGGGCTGGGCGGTTTCTTCCTCGCCGCCGGAGATCACCAGCTTGATGTTCTCATTCTTGGTATTGATTTCCGTCTTTCTGACGGCGGGCTCGGTAGGCTTTTCCTCCGCCTTGGGCTCCTCGGCGGGCTTTTCTTCCGTTTCGGGCGCTTCCTTGCTTTCTTCGCCCTTGGCGGCAGGCTCTTCCTCGCCGCCGGAGATGACCAGCGAAATGCTGTCGCTCTTCGTGTCGATGCCCTTGGCGGGAGCCGTCGCGGCTTCCTCCGGCTGGGCGGCGGGCTCGTCGTCCGCCGCGGCGAAGTCATCGTCGGGCAGGAGCGCCGCACCTTCCAGCGTCATGGTGGCGGCCTTGGCCTCCGGGGCGGTCTCCGTAATGATGAAGCTGTACTTGGCGCTGATCTCATGCGTGTTGCCGTCCTCGTCCTTGCAGGCATAACGGGCGGTCACGAAGATCTCCTTGCCCACCAGAGAGGGTTCGCCGGGCACGGTCACGACGCAGGTATCATCCGTGGCGGTGAAGGTCACGTCGGCCTTACCATTGTTGGCAGCTACAGCGAATTCGGCCTTGGGATTGGCTTCGCTGGCGGAAATCGCGACCTTGAAGGTCGCGGACTGGCCGATGCTGACGCTCTTCTGGCCTTCCACGAAGGTGATGCTGATGGGAGCCTCCGCGTACACCACGGTGACGTAGCACACGGCGGTCTCGCCGGTGGGCACTGCGGTGGCGGTGACTTTCAGCTGCTTGACAGTCTCAAACTTGCTGATCTTCAGGATACCAGTGGAGGAGCCGATGGTGGTGCCGGAGCTCTTGGTCCCGTCCACGCCTTCCACGCTCCAACGCACGGTCTCGTTGTTGCTGTTCTGCACGGTGGCGATGAAGGTGGTCTCCTTGCCCGCCTGCAGCTCGCTGACGGACTTGACGATGGTCACGACAGGGGCCAGATCGCCGGTGGAGTCGTCCGTTGCGGTCTTAATGGTAGTGGAAGCGCTGTAAGCCTTGCCTTCCACGGTGGTGGAGGCCGTCACCAGCAGCTCCAGACCGGCCTTTTCGTCCGCGTCGATGGTGACGATACCGTTCTGATCGATCTTGGTCTCATCGGCGGTGCCGTTGGCCAGCGTCCAGCTCCACGTCAGGCTGTCCTGATCGCCGGTGAAGCCGGACAGCAGGGCGGTGCAGACCACGTACTTCTTGCTGGTGCCCACGGTCACGCTGTCGCGGTCGGCGTAAACTTCCGCCTTGGTCGCGGTGGTGATGGGGTTAAAGGTCGCGGTCACGGTGGCGGTATGGTCGCCGGTCTTGTTGTATTCCGCGCTGACCGCGCCGGGAACGGTGAACAGGCTCTTACCGCTGTCGGGGAAGGTGTACTCCGCAGCGGAGGTCAGGCTGATGACGGCCTTGTAGACCTTATTGGCCTCGAAGATCGTAACAGCATTGCCTTTTTCATCCTGCCAGGCCACGGTGCCCTTGTACTGCGCACAATCGCGGATAGCCGTCACCGGGGTCTTGCCCTTTTCGGGGGCGGTCACGCCATAGATGCAGAAGTTGTCCACCTCCTGCGTGGCGGTCAGTTTGCCAAAGTTGATGGTCACAGTGTTGCCCACCAGAGAACCGGACACGGAGGTCTTGCCGTCCACATCGGTGGCGCTGACGGAGCCCAGACGGTAGCCGCCGGTCAGGCTGGTGAAGTTCACCACGGCCTTGTAGCTCTCGCCGGTGCGGAAGGTGCCGTTGTCCGACAGGCTGGGAGACCAGGTGATGGTGGCGCTGTAAACAACGTCCTTGCCAGAGGCATCCTTCAAGGTATTGTTGTTCAGCTTCAGCACAGGGCTCTGACCCACCTTGGGGGTGATAGCAGCAGGCAGGGTCACATTGATCGGCTGGCCGCCCGCAACGGTGGTGCTCGCCGTGAAAGATTTATCCTTGTTATTGATAGCATAGTTGCCCTGAGCTTCTACCTTGACCGTCAGCGGTCTGCCCGCATCGGCGGCGGTCACCACATAGCTGGCGCCACTGCCGACATTCGTCGTGGTCTTGTTGTCAGCTTCCGTCCGAGTCCACGTATACTTCACGCAGCCGGAGGCCGCCGCTTCAGACGGGTTGACCTTCACAGAGATCGTCTGGCCCACATGAGGCTGGCTGCCGATGTTTTGCTTGGTGCTTTCGTTATAGAGGTAGATGCCGGTAATATTCTTGCTCTTCAGTACAGCGCTGGTAGCGGCGCTGGTGGCGGTCGCGCCGTTGTACTTCAGCGTGACGCGGATCTGCTTGCCCACATCGTCGGAGGTGACGGTGTAGGTATTATCCGTGCTGCTCTTGGTCACGGTGCCGATCTGCCACAGATACAGGCAGTCTGCCTTGGACAGATTCTGCGGGTCGGACACCGCGGTGATCACGTCGCCCACCACAGGCTCCGTCACGGTGAGGGACACGCCGTTCAGGGTGTACTTGCTGTTCACCGGGCTGGTGATGGCGCTGGCCACCACGCCGCCGTAGATGCCCTGACCATAGGCGCGCACGTAGATCGCCTTGCCGGCATACTTGTCTTCCACCGTATAGGTGTTGCTCCAGCCGCTCTGGACAGGCTTGTCCTCGCCGGAAACATACCAGTAGTACAGCACGGAGTTGGCAGTCCGGGCCTCTGCCGGTTCGGCAGTGGCGGTCAGGGTCATGCCCACCACAGGAGCATTGCTGTCCAGCGACACCTTGGTCAGGTTGACCATCTTCACAGGCTGGCTGGCAGCGCTTTCCACCGTACCGGCGCACTTGTCCGTGCCGGTGGCCTTCACGGTGATGACCTTGCCCATATCAAAGGCGGTAGGCGTATAGGAAGCGCCGGAGCCCATCTTGATGCCGTCCACATACCAGACATAGCTGGCGGTGGCGCTGCCGGGGGTCACGGTAGCGGTGATCGCCTGACCCACCACGGGGAAGGACGTACTCAGTTTGACTTCTTTCAGTTCCAGCGCGTCGGCGACCTTGGAGGTCATATCGCTGGCGGCCTGGCCGGAAAAATCGCCGGTGCCGGTGGCGTAGACCTGAATCTGCTTGCCGGAATCGGAAGCCTGCACCACATAGGTGGCTTCCTTGCCCTTTTCCACACCGGCAACGCGCCAGCTATAGGTGACGGTCGCGGAGGAGGGCGCAACGACAGCCTTCAGAATGTCGCCCGCCAAAGGCGCGGAATGGTCGGCGTTGGTGTTGACGATCATCACGCCAGCAACCTTGCGTTCCTTGGTCACAGGCTGGGACAGGACGCTGACCTTCTGCCCCGCCCACTGGCCGTTGCCAGTCACCTGCAGGCAGATCTTGTGGCCCACGTCGGCGGTGGTGGCGGTATAGGCCGCAGCGGTGCTCAGCTTGGTGCCGCCCACTTCGTCCCGATACCACTGATAGTCCACCGTGGCCTGTGCAGGCGTGATCGTCGCCGTCAGGGTATCGCCCACCAGCGGATACTCATAATTGAGCTCCACCTTGGTCAGAGCGCTGTAGGGAATGGGCGTGGGTTCGGGCGTAGGCGCGGGCAGAGCGATGTACTTGCTCATCATATAGCCCACGCTGGAGCCGATCATGACCCGGGTCCATTCGCCCTTGTAGCCCAGAATGGTCAAAGGCGTTCCGTCGCTGTACAGGCCCAGACGACGGCCGTTGGGCGCGGTGCGCAGCCATGTGCGCTTGCCGTTGCCCGCGTATACGGTAGCGCTGCCCAGCGAAGGCGTGCTGGACGTGCTGCTGCCGCCGCTGGAAACCAGGAACTTGCTCATCATGTAGCCGGTGAGCGTGCCCGCCTGAATGCGCGTCCAGACAGTTCCCTTCTCCAACACGGTAACGACCGTGCCGGAAGGCAGCGTGGTCTGGCTGGCATAGCTGGTGCTGGGGCCAAGGCGCAGACGCACCCCGTACTGGTTGCCGCTCTGCACGGTCGCATAGCTGGCCTCTGCCAACGTGGCGCTCATGGGCGTCATGGTCAGCAGAATCGCAGCCAGCAGCAATGTGACGACGATCTTCTTCATAGTCCGTATCCCTCCATAAACAGCGTATCGCGGCGGTCAAACCGACAGGCCCGCCTTGTATACTGCGATAATCCATTGCAAATGATACCAGATTCATTGCAATTTGTAAATAGGTTGTAATATTTTCGTGATAATTTTTGGAACATTTATTGACGAATTTGTTCCAGTACTTTCACGATTCCATCACGGATGGCGGGTTCTTCCTGCGAAATGGTGCAGACATGGGGTACGCCGTGGAGCCACAGCTTCCACTTTTTTTCGCTGCTGACGCCGTTCAGGATGCAGTCCGCGCTGCCTTCCCAGATCGTTTCATCGTCTTCCGACTGCACCGCCAGCACCGGGCAGGTAATATTAAAGAGATTCTTCCGGGCCAGCCGGATCAGGTGGTAAAGGTCCGCGCCCTTGGCCGTGGGGAAGCCGGTGTAGCCGAAATCGTAGTCCGCGTTCAGCGCCACGCTCCGTTCCGGGTGATCGCCCCACGAAATGCGCGGGATCACCTTGCCCATCACCCCCGACAGGCACAGGAAGCGATTCTTCGTGGCCATAGGCGCGGAGATGGGAATACACGCGTCCACCTGCATCTGCTCCGCCAGCAGCAGGGCCAGCACGCCGCCCATGCTCAGGCCGCAGACCGTCACGGTCTTGCAGGTCTTCTTCATTTCCAGAACGGCGGTCTTGGCCGCCTGCAGCCAGCTCTGCCAGCTTTCCTTCGCCATGTCCTCCTCGGTGGAGGCATGGCCCGGCAGGCAGATGGAGCGCACGGTGTAGCCCCGCTCCGCCAGATCGTCCGCCAGCATCCGCATATGGGCGGGGCTGCCGGTAAAGCCGTGCATCAGCAGAATGCCATTGCCGTCCCCTTGAACATCGACGGGCTGGCACACGGGGCGGTCAAAATATCCTTCAGGCGTAGGTTTCATCTGATTTTCATCCTTTCGGGCCTGCTTGTCCGGACGTTATCAGCCTATGACCGACAGACCTCCTATATGTATGACGTTGGAGGGACTCCATTTTGTTCCCGTTTTTGGAAAAAATTCCGATTTTCGTTTACTTCCGCAGCTTTTCCACATCTTCCCGGCGGCCCATCACCAGCAGGGTGTCCCCGCTTTGAAAGGGCATATCCGGGGCAGGGGCCACCAGATAATGCCCCTCCCGGTGGACGGAGAGGATATTCACGCCGAATTTGTGGCGCGCATCGGTGCTGCGCAGACTTTCCCCCTCCCACCCGGACGGAAGCAGGATCTCCGCCAGCTGGTAATCGCCGCTCAATTCCATCAGATCCAGCACCGAGGGGGTGACGATGGAGCGAGCCAACCGAACGCCCATGTCCCGCTCCGGGAAGACCACCTTATCCACGCCGATCTTCCGAAGCACCTTGGCGTGCAGGTCGTCGTTGGCCTTGGCGATCAGGTAGGGAATGCCCATTTCTTTCAGCAGCACGCTGATCAGGATGCTGTCCCGGGTGTTCTGCCCAATAGCCACCACCGCCGCATCGAAATTCTTCACACCCAGCGAACGCAGGGCTTCTTCGTCCGTCGCGTCCAGCTGCAGGGCCTGCGTCACATGGGGCGCGATCTGGTTGACCAGCTCCTGATCGCTGTCCACAGCCAACACTTCCTGTCCCTGGGCGCACAGAGCCCGGGCCATACTGGAACCGAAGCGTCCCAGACCGAACACCAGATATTGCTTGTTCTTCATGATGAAAGTCCTTTCTCCCTATATAAGTGATTGCGTTTTTTCGTTTTGCGCTCAAAGCCCGCCGCCTTACCCGATCATGATCTTTTCCTCTGGGAAGCACACCCGGTTCCGCGCGCCGTCCTTTTCCCGGCGGATCAGCGCCGTAGCCAGCGTCAGCGGGCCTACCCGGCCCAGATACATCAGGAGCATCAGCAAAATTTGTGAGCTGCGGCGCAGCACTCCCGTGCCCGCCGCGCTCAGGCCCGTGGTGGAAACGGCGGAGACCGTCTCAAAAACCAGATTCGTCAGGCTGACACCGTGTCGGCGCTCCAGAATCGACAGGGCGCAGGTAACGGCCAGCACGAAGGAGGTGGCAATGAAGGTCAGCGCCATGGCCCGGTGGCCGGTGTCCTGCGAAATTTCCTTTCGGAAGACGGTGATCCGATCCCGGCCCCGCACCACGCTGTGCACCAGCAGCAGCAGCGCCGCCAGCGTGGTGGTCTTGATACCGCCGCCGGTGGACGCGGGGGACGCGCCGATGAACATCAGCAGGCAGCTGAGCAGCTTGGTGGAGTCGTTCAGCGCATCCTGACTAACGGCGGCAAAACCCGCCGTGCGGCAGGTGACGGCCTGAAAAACGCTGCCGGTCACTTTGTCCCACAGGGTCATGCCCTCCCGGCCCAGCGTGGCCGGGTTCTGCCCTTCCAGAAGGTAAACCGCCAGCGAACCGCCCACCAGCAGCGCCCCGTTGACGGCCAGCACCAGCTTGGTATGCAGGGACAGCCGACCCAGACTCTTGCGGTGGCGCAGCAGCTCCAGCATCACTGCGAAGCCCATGCCGCCCAGCTGAATCAGGCCGATCAGCGTCCACAGCACCACGGGATCCTGCCGGAAGGCAAGCAGGCTGTCGCCGTTGCCGAACAGGTCAAAGCCCGCGTTGCAGAAGGCGCTCACCGCCGTAAACAGGCTCAGCCACAGGCCCCGGGCCGTTCCGTAGCGGGGAATCAGCCGCGAGGCCAGCAGCGCCGCGCCCGTCAGCTCGATTGCCAGCGCCATGGCGAAAAACCACAGGCTCAGCCGCACCATGCCGGACAGGCCGTTCTGGTTCATGGATTCGCTTAACAAAATGCGGCTGTGCAGCGAAATGCGCCTGCCGATCAGTACCATGCCCAACGTGGCGAAGGCCATGAAGCCCAGCCCGCCCACCTGAATCAGGCACAGCAGCACGATCTGTCCGAAAAGGCTCAGGTCACGCCCGGCCTCGATCAGGGAAAGGCCGGTGACGCACACGGCGGACGTGGCGGTAAACATTCCCTTCAAAAGGCCCAGGGACGTTCCGTCAGCGCTGGCGGCGGGCAGCGTCAATAGCAGCCCGCCTGCCAAAATCAGCGCCAAAAATCCCAGACAAAGCGCCCGTCCGGGAGACAATGTCTTGCGGCTCAGCGGCTTGCGCCGGTCGGAGAAAACAGTTTCTTCACTCAAAGCAGTGGTTCCTTTCGTTCTTTTTCCAAAAAAAGCAGGATCAAGGCCTTCTTTATTATAAGCAGAAAAAGCAAGTTTGTATAGCCGGGTTTTGGATCGGCAGGAGTTTAGGCTGTGCAGATAGAATGACTAGAACGCCGCCGCAGGCGACCCTGCCGACGGTTTTATTCTTTCAGAAACGAGGCGCACAAACGATGTGGACTTCTTTGATGGGCAGTCTGCCCCTGCTGAAATCGGGCCGTTCCGTATCCGTCAACTGGGAAAACCGTACCGGGGCCAAGGGCGCAGCCTGTCAGGCCAGCAGCGCTCTGGGCAAAAGCCGTAAGGGTTCGCCCTGCATTCCCAGCATCGCCGCGGGCGAGACGGTCACGCTGGCGGAGCTGACCGGCAGCGGTGCGATCCAGCACATCTGGTGCACCGTAACGGACGCCACGCCCAAAGGCCGCTTTGTCCTGCGGGATCTGGTACTGCGTATGTACTGGGACGGTGAGGAAACGCCCTCGGTGGAGTGTCCGCTGGGCGATTTCTTCCTGAACGGCTTTGCCCGGGGCTGCTCCGTCAATTCCCTGCCCGTGGCCGTCAATCCCAATCGGGGCATGAACTGCTTCCTGCCCATGCCCTTTGCCAGCCATGCCAAAATCACGCTGGAAAACCAGCACGCGGGGGATATTCCCGGCTTCTTTTATCAGGTGGACGCGGTACTGACCGACAGCATCCCGGAAAACGCGGCCCGTTTCCATGCGCAGTGGCGGCGGGAAAAGATCACCCAGCTGAAACGGGATTACGTGCTTCTGGACAACGTCCGCGGGAGGGGGCACTATATCGGCACCTATCTGGGCATCTCCGCACTGGAACGCTACTGGTGGGGCGAGGGTGAAATGAAGTTCTACATCGACGGCGACGGGGAGTTTCCCAGCCAGTGCTCCACCGGCACGGAGGATTACTTCGGCGGCGCGTGGTCCTTCGGCGGCCAGACGGACGAGCAGGGCCATATGCTGGAAAAGACCTACTGCACGCCCTTCATGGGCTACCCCTTCTATTCCCGGGACGACAATTTCCACAACGATTACTTCAACCGGGACTGCCCGCCCATGCGGGGCTTCTATCGCTGGCACATGATGGATCCCGTGCTTTTCGAAAAAGATCTGCGGGTGGAGCTGCAGCAGATCGGCGTCTGCGAACTGGGGCTATTCGAGCGTCAGGACGACGTCTGTTCCGTCAGTTACTGGTACCAGACCGAGCCCCACGGAGCGTTCCCGATCCTGCCCTGCGCCCGGGAGCGCTGGCCGCGGTAACGACCATTTTCCGCGTCTGTTCTCCAAGGAACAGGCGCTTTTCTTTTTCATACCCCTTTTCCCGCCGCATACTCTTTGGGGAGGAGGGATGCGTCATGCTGACGGCATTTATGCTGTGGATCATCCGGGACTGTTTATTTTTACTGGGGTACATTTCGGGGCGGCAGAACTTCCCAAAGCCGCTGAACGCAGAAGAAGAGCGGGAGGCCCTTCTGCGGATGCGGGAGGGCGACGAGGACGCCCGGCAAAAGCTGATCGAACACAACATGCGGCTCATCGTCCACGTAGCCCGGAAATACAAGATCCCCGGCTGCACCTTCGACGACCTGATCTCCATCGGCTCCATCGGGCTGATCAAGGCCGTACGCAGCTACGACATGGATACGGGCACGTCGCTGTCTACCTACGCGGCGAGGTGTATTGAAAATGAAATCCTCATGTCTCTGCGCCAGAGCAGAAAACAACAGGGAGACGTGAGCCTCGACGAACCGCTTGGCACCGACCGGGACGGCAACGCGGTATCCTTTGCCGACCTGCTGGGCACCTCGCCCGATCTGGTGGAAGAGGAAGTCCGCCGCCGTATCACCCTGTCTGGCGTGAAGCGGGCCCTGCCCACCCTTCCGCCCCGGGAACGGCTGGTCCTAAGCCTGCGCTACGGTTTGAAGGACGGTGCGGTGCATCCCCAGCACGAGATCGCCAAAATGCTGGGGATATCGAGGTCGTATGTCTCCCGCGTGGAAAAGCACGCCGTCGAGCTGCTGCGGGAAGCCCTACTGAATGGGGAAGGAAACCCGTAAGCCTTCTCTTTTCGATTTTCGCTGTCATGCCGGGAGGCTTGCACCGCATAGGGTATAGGGAGAATCCACCGAAAGGAGAATTTTTCCATGACCCAGAATCATACAGAAAAAATCTGTGCGGAGGAATACACCGTCAAACGGGGCGACAGCTTCTATCTGATCGCCCATAAGCTGGGCGTTCCCCTGCGGGATCTGCTGGCCGCCAATCGGGATATCCACCCGGCCCGGCTGATGGTGGGCGATGTGCTGTGCATTCCCCGGGAAGAGGACGATACCCCCTCCGCTGGGACGGGAACGGGCAACGCAGGCTCCAGCGGCAGTTCAACCGGCTCCACGGGCGGTACCACGGGTTCCGTCAATACAGGTTCTACCAGCGGCACCACGGATTCCGACAGCACCGGCTCTGCCGGCGGCACGACTGGTTCCACCGGCAGCACCGGCTCTACCGGCGGAACAACCAATTCCGGCAGCACAGACTCCACGGACGGCGCGGAAACCGAAACCCCTGCGCCTTCCTGCCCCGTGGATCAGCGGGTGCAGGTGGAGCAGGGGCAGACGGTAGCGGATATTCAGTTGAAGAACCTGTTGAGCCGCCATACGCTGGAAAGCGCCAACCCCGGCGTGAATCTGGATCGGCTGCGCACCGGGCAGACTCTGTGCGTGCCCACAGAGAACGTGCCCTGCGACGTGCCGGAGACCTACACCATGGGCACGGGAGAAACGCTGGAAAGTCTGGCGGTGAAGTTCGGCCTGCCGGTAGCCCGGCTGCTGCGCTCCAATCCCTGTCTGGCCCCGCAGGATTTTGAGGCCGGGACGGTGGTAGTGCTGCCCCGCAGCGGCAGCTGAACTCAGGCGGTCTGGTTCAAAAGGCGCTGCACCAGCCGTTCCACGTGCTGGCGGGCCTCCTGCGCCCCCAGCAGCGCGTCGGCCTCCGACTGGGGCGTATCGCCCATCAGGCCTACGAACTGGCTCACCTTCAGGCCCAGCGCGTCCTGCATCTCCTGATCGCTGCCGCCCTGACTGACCAGATAGTAGCACAGAATGGAATCGGTCTGGCCCATGCGGTGGGCCCGATCCTCCGCCTGACTGTGGACGGCGGGAGACCAGTCCAGCTCGCCGAACACCACGCAGGTGGCCCGCTGCAGGTTCAGGCCGCTGGCAGCCCGAAGGGAAATGCAGCACAAATCGGTATGGCCCGTCATGAAGCGCTCTACGCCGCGCTCCTTCATGGCGGGCGTTTCTCTGCCGGTGATAAAGGCGGGAGAGAAGCTCTTCAGCTCCCGCTTGTAAATGTCCATCACCTCGTGGTGATGGGCGAAGAGCAGCACCTTTTCGCCCCCCTCCAGCAGGGCCCGGACGAACTGGGCCACGGCGGGGGCCTTGGCGACACCGGTGGCCTGCCGCTCCCCCCGCTCCACCTCCATCTCCCACAGGGCCCGCTGGGAGGCGTTGGCGTCGGCGGTCTCCCGCATCCGGCGAAGGGTCTGGTTCACCGGCTCCATCAGGCGGCGGTAAACGCCCTGATCGCTGTCGACGGTCATCACCAGTCGGCGCTTGGGCGGCAGTTCCTTCAACACCTCCTGCTTGGTGCGGCGCAGCATCAGCCCCTCGGAACGCAGATGCTCGCCCAGTAGCTCTGGCTTCTGCACGATCCGGTTTCCGTAGCCGTAGCACCATTCCCGGGTAAAGCTCTCATAATCCCCCAGCACGTGGAAGTCCAGAATGTTCACCACGTTCCAGATCTCCGCGCCCTGATTGTAGATGGGCGTTCCACTCAGGCCCACCACCCGCTGGGCGGCTTCGGCCAGCAGGCTGGCGGCGGAATATTTCTCCGTGCCCGAATGGCGCAGCTCCTGAATCTCATCAAAAACGACCGTTGGCAGGCCCATGTCCGGCAAGGCTTCCTTCCAGCCCCGCAGCAGCAGATAATGCATCAGATAAATATCCGCTGGGGGCATGGCGTAGGGCTTCAGGCCGTGGATCACATGCACCCGCAGGGGCGAGCCGTCCGGCTTCTGTACGAAGCGGGCGATCTCGTTTTCCCAGTTGCGCATCAGATGGGGCGGGGCCACCACCATGGCGGGATAGGCCCCGGTCTGGCACAGCCACGCCAGCGCCTGCACCGTTTTGCCCAGGCCCATTTCGTCCGCCAGCAGGCAGCGCTCGCCGCGCAGAAGGAACGCCAGCCCCTCCTGCTGAAAGTCGGTCAGCCGCCCCTTGAATACGGCGGGGTCGGGCTGCACCTTTTCCGGCATCCGCCGGGCCAGCTCCCTGTGGACGGCATAGTCCCGGGCCTCCTCCAGTGCCTTTTCCCAGCGCTGCTGATCGGCGGGCTTCACCAGCAGGGGATAGCGCAGCATCAGCCAGTTCAGGTCGCCCACCACCCGCCGGTGGGCCGTGAACCGCGCTTCGCCCCGGCGGGCCGTGGCGCTGCCGGGAAACAGCCGCTTGCACAGCTCCGTCACCATGGGGTCGCCCTTTACCGTCCAGCATTTCCGCCGGGCGTTGTAGCTCAGGGTGCCGTAGGTGCGCTGGGTCTGGCTTTCCGGGCTTTGCGCGCCGTCCGAATCTACCAAATAGGGCGGCAGCAGATTGAAGTCCTGATTTTCTTCCATAAATGAGAACCTCCCTCGGTCCTGCTTCAGGGCAGGGCGACGCCCCACAGCTGGTTCAGGGTGATCTGAACCAGCGGCTTTCCGCAGACGGCTGCTGGCAGACGGACGCTGCGCTGGGTCAGCACCACCAGCGTGCCAATTTCCTCCGAGACTGCGTACCGTCGCAGCTGTTCCAGCAATGCGGAGGGCTTTGGCTTGCCCTTCTTGATCTCGATGCCTACGCCGCCGCACCAGAAGTCGATACGACAGCCGGGCGCGAGGTTCTTTTCGTGGGTGAAGGGCAGACCCGCCTCCGTCAGCCGCCGGGTCACGGCCTGATGGATGTCCTGCTCATAAAGCGCAAAGGGAGACCGCAGCTCCCGCAGAGCGGCGATGATCCGCTCCGGGTCTGTTCGGTCTCCCTGCGTTTGTGTGTTTTTTTCCGTCACGGCAGTTCGATCTTGGGCTGACGGCTCCGGCGGTAGAGCACGAAGCGGCGGCCGATGCACTGCACGGGCTCGGCGTGAACCATTTCGCACAGGGCCTCCAGCGCCTCTTTGGCGGAAAGGTCGCAGTTCTGCTGCACGGTGCCCTTGATCAGCTCCCGGGCCTCCAGAGCGTCGTAGGCTTCCTTGGCGGTGGCCTCGGTCACGCCTTCCTTGCCGATAAACAGAATGGGATCCATGGTATTGGCCATGCTGCGCAGATAAGCGCGCTGTTTGCTGGTAATCATCGTATTCCTTCCTTTTGGTTTCTTTCCGGGTCTGGCTGTATTTTGGGAGGTCTTTCGCAGACTGGCGGCCATTTCTGTCCCTGATGATGGGCGCGGCATTCGTCGCAGCGGCCCCGGCGCGGGCAGCGAGTCCTCCGGCAGGGACAGTTTTCATTCAGGGACTGCCGGGCTTCGGGATTACTCAATAAAGTCAAACTCCATATCCCCCAGCTGCACGGGGCTGCCCTCTTTCGCGCCTTTCTTGCGCAGCTCGTCGATAATGCCCCGATCCCGCAGCTGACGGTGGAACCAGTTCATGCTTTCTTCGTCCTCGAAGTTCACGCTGTCGATGAGCCGCTGGATGGCCGGGCCCTCCACCACGAACACGCCGCCCTTCTGTTGGGTGACGGTGAAGCTCATATCGGTGATGGAAGGTTCTTCCTCTTCTTCCTCCTCCATAAACACCCGGGGCGGGGGAAGCTCCGGCAGCAGCTGCACCACCCGGTCCAGCAGCCGGTCAAAGCCCTGCCGGGTGGCGGCGCTGACGGGGAAGGCCTCATAGCCCAGCTCCTTGAACTTGGCCACCAGCTCCTGCTGCTTTTCCTTTTCGGGCATCAGGTCGCACTTATTCAGCACCACCAGCTGGGGACGGCCCACCGGCTCGCCGTACTGTTCCAGTTCGTTCTGGATGATGTGGAAATCCTCCACAGGGTCGCGCCCCTCGCTGCCCGCCGCGTCCACCACGTGCAGCAGCAGACGGGTGCGTTCCACGTGGCGCAGGAAATGGTAGCCCAGCCCTACGCCCTCGCTGGCTCCCTCCACCAGACCGGGAATGTCCGCCAGCACGAAGTCGGTCTCGCGCCATTTGGCAATGCCCAGATTGGGGGTCAGGGTAGTGAAGTGATAGTTGGCGATCTTGGGCCTGGCCGCGGTCAGTGTGGCCAGAATGGTGCTCTTGCCCACGTTGGGGAAGCCCACCAGCCCCACGTCCGCAATGGTCTTCAGTTCCAGACGGAAGGTGTGGATCTCCGTCTTGATGCCCGGCTTGGCAAAGTTTGGGGCCTGCCGGGTGGGCGTGGCGAAGTGCTGGTTGCCGTACCCGCCGATACCGCCCCGCAGCAGCACCTTTTTCTGCTCCGGCTCGTTCATGTCCGCGGCTACAGTGTCGTCCTCCCGCAGGAAAACGGTGCCCACGGGCACTTTGATCAGCAGGTCTTCGCCTCGCTTGCCGTGGCAGCGGTTGGCGCTGCCGTCGCCGCCGTTTTCCGCCGTGTATTTGCTGTGGAAGCGGAAGTCCAGCAGGGTATGCATATTGGGGTCGGCATACAGGACGATATTGCCGCCGTTGCCGCCGTCGCCCCCGTCCGGGCCGCCGTTCATGACGAATTTTTCCCGGTGGAACGACACGCAGCCGTTGCCGCCGTTGCCCGCCTTCGCGGTAATGGTAACGCGATCCACAAATGATGCCATGTTCTTTCCTCCGTCAGGCGTTCAGCGTTTTCCGAGCCGCCTGTTTCTGTTTCGGGCCGGTCGTGTCGCCCGCATGATACGCTTTGCAGTATTCCCGCAGGGTGCAGCGCTCACACTCCGGATTCCGAGCGTGGCACACTCTGCGGCCATGGAAGATCAGCCAGTGATGGGCGGCCACCCAATCCTGTTTGGGAATGGCCTTCATCAGCTGCTCCTCCGTTTTTTCCACCGTAGTTGCATCCGCCAGCCCCAGACGGTTGCTGACCCGGAACACATGGGTGTCCACCGCAATGGTGGGCACACCGAAGGCGTTGGCCAGCACCACATTGGCGGTTTTCCGCCCCACGCCGGGAAGGGTCTGCAGCGCGTCCATATCCCCCGGTACCTGTCCGCCGTACTTCTGGCAGATCAGCCGGCAGCTTTCCACGATGTTGGTCGCCTTGCTCTTAAAGCCGCAGCTCTTGACCATGGGGTACACGTCCTCCACGCTGGCGGCGGCCATGCTTTCCACATCGGGATAGCGTTCGAACAGCGCCGGCGTGACCTTGTTCACCTGCTTGTCGGTGCACTGGGCGGAGAGCATCACCGCCACCAGCGTTTCATAGGGATTGCGGAAGTTCAGCTCCGGCCTCGCGTCCGGATAGGTCTTTTCCAGCTCGGCCAGAATGGCCTTTTTGGAGACCCGCACGGCGGTCACGCTCCTTCTTTGCAAAAGTCGAATTTCTTTCCCGAACCCTGTTATTGTACAGGATAACTCGGGCCGGTGCAAGGGATTTCCCCTCTGAAAAGCCCAAAACACCAGTATTATTGTAGCATGGCGAGCCGCGCCCGTCAACCGCAGGCAAGACGGCTTCGCGCTCCCCGAAGTCCCCAGTTGCGAAAAAGCCAAAATTGCTGTATACTGAAAGGGAAAATCGGGCAACCAAAAATGAGGAGGAATGAGGATGAAACTGATCATCGCTATCGTACAGGATGAAGATTCTTCCCGTTTGATCGGACAACTGATGAACGACGGCTTTGGCGTCACCAAGCTGGCCACCACCGGCGGATTTCTGCGGGCGGGCAACACCACCCTGCTGGTAGGCGTAGAGGACGACCGTTTTCAGGAGGCCATGGATCTGATCGAAAAGGTTTGCAAGAGCCGCAAGCAGATCGCGCCCTCGCCCGCGTCCATGGTGGGTATGCCGGGTTCCTACACCCCCTATCCCATCGAAGTGGTGGTAGGCGGCGCGACCATTTTCGTGCTCACGGTGGATCAGTTCGTGAAGCTGTAAGGAGACGGAAAAAGCTTGGCACAGATACCACGGGAGGCGGGGCGGCCGGTCTTTACGGATTACGGCCGCCTGAGCGCCAGCTGTAAAACGGCGCTTCACCAGTTTCAAACCGGGGAAATGGTTCACGCATATCTCCTGACGGGCGCTCGGGGGCTTGGCAAACGGACTTTTGCCAGGCTGCTGGCCAGCGCCCTGTTTTGTACGTCCGAAACTGGCGAGAAGCCCTGCGGCGTCTGCGAGGGCTGCCGGAGGGTCTGGGACGACAACGAGCCGGACGTGATCTCCCTGTTTGCGGACGACGGCAAGCAGATCGGCGTAGACCGGGTGCGCGACGTGATCCGCGCGGTGGGGCAGCATTCCTTCGGCACCGGCTACCGGGTGGTGCTGATCGAGCCGGTGGAAAAAATGACCCCGCAGGCCCAGAACTGTCTGCTGAAATCGCTGGAGGAGCCGGTAGCGCGGGTGGTCTTTCTGCTGATGACCCACGAGCTGACGGCCACGCTGGGCACCATTGCTTCCCGCTGCGCCCGGATCAAGATGCGTCCCTGGCCGGACGAGCTGATGACGGAAACGCTGACCCGGATGGGCTGCGACCCCGCCCGGATCCCCACGGCGGTGGGGCTGGCGGGCGGCAACATAGGCATGGCGCTGGAAGTGCTGAACGGCGACGGGCTGGAGGAAAAAGACCGGGAATTTTTAACGGACGCGCTGTCCCTCCAGAGCGACGCAGACGTATTGAAGGTGTCCACCCGGTTAAAGGATCAGCGGGAAACTGCCGATCAATACCTGATCTTACTGGAAAACGCCCTGCATCAGGCGATGCTCGCCAAGGCGGGGCTTCTGCCCGAAGGGGCGCTGGCCCAGTATCCCGCCGCGTGGCGAGCCTGTCTTCCTCAGGCGGACGAAGCGGGCCTGAACCGAATGCTGGACGCGGTCTTTCTGGCGCGGAAGCGCCGGGCCGGTCAGGTGAACTGGCAGTCCACCGTGGATCAGCTGATGATGACAATATTGGAGGAACAAAAAACATGGCGGCAATCGTAGGCGTCCGGTTCAAAAATGCCGGAAAGCTGTACTATTTTGATCCCGGCCGGCTCTGGCCCGTGGCCGGGGACTTCGTGATCGTGGAAACGGCCCGGGGTCTGGAATATGGTCAGGTCATTACCGGGGTGCGTCAGGTGGACGACGATCTGGTGGCTTCCCCCCTCAAGCAGGTGGTGCGGGTGGCCACCCCTCAGGACGCGCGCCACGCGGCGGACAACGAGGCCTTCGAAAAGGACGCGTTCAAAATCTGCCAGCGGAAGATCGAAGAGCACAAGCTGGATATGAAGCTGGTGGGCGTGGAAGAGACCTTCGACAACACCAAGATCCTCTTTTACTTCACTGCCAACGGCCGGGTGGACTTTCGCTCGCTGGTGAAGGATCTGGCTTCTGTTTTCCACACCCGAATCGAGCTGCGGCAGATCGGCGTGCGGGACGAGGCCAAGATGCTGGGCGGGCTGGGCCCCTGCGGACGGCCCATCTGCTGCGGCAGCTTTCTGGGGGATTTCCAGCCGGTCAGCATCAAGATGGCCAAGGAGCAGAATCTTTCCCTGAACCCCACCAAGATCAGCGGCGTGTGCGGACGGCTCATGTGCTGCCTCAAGTTTGAGGAAGACCATTACGAGGCCACCCGCAAGAAGATGCCCAAGCTGGGCAAGGAAGCGGAAACGCCGGAGGGCGTTGGCACCGTGACCGACCTGAACATTCTGAAGGAGACTGTCACCGTCCGTCTGACCAAGGGCGACACCACGGAACTCAAGACCTTCCCGGTGGAGGAGATCAAGTGGCAGAAACCCCAGCAGAACCCGGAGAACAAGCCCAAGAATCAGGAGAACCGGGGCAAGCGCGGCAAGGCGAACCGTCCGGCCATTTCCAGCAATCTGGACGAGCCCACCCCCACTCCTGCGGAGGATCCAGAAATTCCGGCGGAGCTGCCTGTGGAAGAAGAAATGGAACCCATGGAGCAGGACAACGACTGGCGCAAGGCCGTTGAAGAAGCACTTCGGGCTTCGGAAGAAAAAAACTGACCCACAAACGAATCCCCCGGAGGAAGAAGCCATGGAGCTTGCCTTTCTCCGGGGGCTTTTTTGTATCCAATCGGGCGGCTGACAGCCGTCAACCAAAACGAAAATTTAGCACGGAAGGGCCACAGAGGATGGTTGCGGAACAGCGTCCCTAAGTCTTACGCGACCGCCCTCTTTCTGTGAACCAGCTTAAGGGCGCAGTCCGATGCCCGCGACAACCCGCAGGGGTGGGGGCCGCATCAAGGGCGCGAAGCGTCGAGGACGAGCACGCCGCAAAGCGGCAGCGCAGTCCGAAGCCCGCGACAACCCATAGGGTTGGGGCGGGCCGCAAAGTGCTGGGGGTCAGAAATTTTTCGGCAATCTAAAGCGGCGGGCCTTATGACCCGCCGCTGATCAAATTGAATTACATCCGGGAATAATTGGGGCTTTCCTTGGTGATCTGGATATCGTGAGGATGGCTTTCCTTCAGGCCCGCACCGGTGATGCGGATGAACTCGCCGTCCCGGCGGAGATCCTCAATGGTGGGGGTGCCGCAGTAGCCCATGCTGGAGCGCAGACCGCCCATCATCTGATACACGGTGTCCGCCAGCGGTCCCTTGTAGGGCACGCGGCCTTCCACGCCTTCGGGCACCAGCTTCTTGTCCGCCTCCTGGAAGTAGCGGTCGCTGGAGCCGTGGGCCTGCGCCATGGCGCCCAGGCTGCCCATGCCGCGGTACACCTTGAAGCTGCGGCCCTGATAAATTTCCATATCTCCGGGGCTCTCGTCCACACCGGCAAACAGGCTGCCGATCATGACGGCGTGCGCGCCTGCGGCGATGGCCTTGGGAATATCGCCGGAATACTTGATGCCGCCGTCGGCGATGATGGTCACGCCGGTGCCCTCGGCAGCCTTGGCGCAGTCCGCCACAGCCGTCAGCTGCGGCACACCGATGCCGGCCACGATCCGGGTGGTGCAGATGCTGCCCGGGCCGATGCCGACCTTGACCACATTCGCGCCCGCTTCGATCAGGGCGCGGGTAGCGGCGGCGGTAGCCACATTGCCCGCGATGATGGGCAGGTCGGGGTAAGCCGCGCGGATCATGCGCAGCACCTCAGCCACGCCGCTGTTATGGCCGTGAGCCGTATCGATGGAGATAATGTCCACCTTGGCGGCCACCAGCGCTTCGACCCGCTGCATCACGTCCTTGGTCACACCCACGGCCGCGCCGCACAGCAGACGGCCGTTGTGATCCTTGGCGGAGTTGGGGTACTTGGTGCTCTTTTCAATGTCCTTGATGGTGATCAGGCCACACAGCTCGCCCTCTTCGTTCACGATGGGCAGCTTTTCAATGCGGTGGGCCGCCAGCAGCTCCTTGGCCTTCTCCAGCGTGGTGCCCACGGGAGCGGTGATCAGGTTCTTGCTGGTCATGACCTCGCCGATGGGGCGGGAATCGTCCGTCTCGAACCGCAGGTCGCGGTTGGTCAGGATGCCCACCAGCTTCTTTCCACGGGTGATGGGCACGCCGCTGATGCGGTAGCGGGACATCAGCGCCTCCGCATCCCGGATCAGGTGTTCGGGAGAGAGATAAAAAGGATCGGTGATCACGCCGTGCTCGCTGCGCTTGACCTTGTCAACCTGCGCGGCCTGCTCCTCGATCGTCATGTTTTTATGAATGATGCCCAGACCGCCTTCCCGGGCCATGGCGATGGCCAGACGGGCGTCCGTCACCGTATCCATGGCGGCGGACAGAAGCGGCACGTTCAGCTTGATGGTGGGAGTCAGCATCGTGGAGGTGTCCACGTCGCGCGGCAGCACGTGGCTTTCACGAGGAATGAGCAGCACGTCGTCGAACGTGAGCCCGGTGCGGAGATTCTCTTCCAGCATAAAACCACCCTTTCTTCCTTTAATTGCAGCTATTTTACCAGCGGAAGAAGGGAATGTCAACGTGCTGCGGCGTTTTCTTCGCAGGAAACCGTTTCTTCTTCGGCAGCGGCTTCCGCTTCCGGCTCAGGCGCGGCCACGTCGAAGTTCACGGTCATATCGTCCTTATCGTGAATCTTATGCTCCGTCTTGACCCACTGGTTCTGTTTGCGGTGCTTGAACAGGCCGACCACCTGCGCCCAGCCCGCCAGAACCGTGTTCAGGAACACGCTCACCAGCATGGGCACGAATTTCTTCCACTCGACGCGGCAGCGGTTGTCCGTCCAGTCCGCCCAGTAGAACAGGAACACAAAGGAATAGAAGAACAGCACGATGCTGGGCCAGTTCATGGTCAGCCAGCTGTTGGGCGAGGCGGTCTTCGGCGTAGCGGGAAGCCAGCCCAGCCACACAAAAATCTGCATCAGCGCGCCCATCGCCAGCTGGAACATCAGAATAACGTAGGGCGTCAGGCTGTACATGTACAGGAAGGTGGAGAAGAACTCGGAGAAGCGGATCTTCTTCTGGAACAGCGCCCGGAACAGCTTGCCCGTGTTCTTGAACGCCACGAACCAGTGGCCCTGGGCCCAGCGGGTGCGCTGACGGAAGCTGGCCCGGAAGGCGGTGGGCTTTTCGTCATAAATACGCACGTTGTGGTTCCACAGGATGCGCTTGCCCTCACAGGTGGACTCGATCTGCAGTTCGAAGTCCTCGGTCAGGCTCATGGCCGTCCATCCGCCCCGGCGGTGCAGGTACTCCGCGGACACGGCAAAGCCCGTGCCGCCGATCACGCTGTTCAGCCCCAGACGGCTCTTGGCATACTGGAAAAAACGGTTGGTGATGGTATAGGTCATGTAATAGAACATGGCCACGATGCCTTTTTTGTTTTTGCAGCCCAAATAGCACTGGATAATATCCGCCTGACCGTTGGCGTCCAGATACTGGCTGTTGACCTCGGCAAACATGTTTTTGTCGATCAGATTATCTGCGTCGAAAAACATGACCAGATCGTACCGGTTCTGATAGTCCCCCAGCGTCTGGAGGGCCTTTTGCAGCACGATGGGCTTGCCGGTGGGCGCGTCGGGGCTGTCCTTGTGGCTTTCCAGCACCTTGGCGCCCAGTCCCCGGGCGATCTCCGCCGTGCGGTCGGTGCAGTTATCCGCCAGAATGTAGAAATCGTACAATTCCCGGGGATACTCCATCTCGTTCAGGTTCTGAACGATGTCGCCGATGACGGCCTCCTCGTTATGGGCGGGCACCAGCACCAGAAACCGCATCAGCGGCGCGTGGTCCTGATAATCCTTCGTATTGCGCTTGTAGCCGAAAAACGTAATCACCAGCTGATACACCAGCATCAGCATCAACCAGCCGCTCAAAATAGCGTTGAGTATTTCCAGGATCTGGGACAGTACTTCCACTTGGATAACATCCTTTCGTTGCCTGGGAGGGTGAAGATAACCGCTTATTTATACTATATTGTCTGCTTTCTGTCAATGAATGTCGTAAAACGAACATTCGCCCACAAACTCCCGGAGGATGCTCAACGGCGGGATTTCGTCCATGACCTTTCCATCCACGGGCAGGAAATAATTTAGGTTTTTCAGCAGCCGGTGGGCCGCCAGATATTCCGGCGCGCTTTGGGGAATGGCCAGCAGCATTTCATAGGCGATAGTCTTGAGCACCGGCAGCTCGTAATGCAGGGAGGTGTTGAACATCACGTCCGCCCGCTCCTGATAGGGGAAGATCCACCGTTCCTCCCCGGCCCGCACCTTGGGCCACATGTCGATGGTCTTTTCGGGGGAGGTATTGCGCATCTTCACATCCCGCACAATGCGTCGCAGAAGGCGCACGTCCGTGGTGCGGATGCGGTTATGATCGTCCAGATTGATGCAGCTCAGGGCGCTGACGTAAATGCCGTACATCAGCTGCTCGGGAATTTCCGAGGTGATGCGGTCGTTCATGCCGTGGATACCCTCCACCAGCAGGATATCGTCCGGCCCCATCTGCAGGGGATGAGTCTCGGGGCTGCGGGCAGAAATCTGGAAATCGAACTGGGGCATTTCCACCTTTTCGCCGCTAAGCAGTGCTTCGAGGCTTTCGGTCAAAAGGGGCACGTCCAGCGCGTCGATGGATTCCAGATCGGGCTTTCCGTCTTTCTCCAGCGGCAGGATGGACCGATCCAGATAGAAGTCGTCCAGCGAGATCAGCCGGGGCTGACGGCCCAGCACCCGCAGGTGGACGGCCAGCCGGTTGGCGAAGGTGGTCTTGCCGCTGGAGGACGGGCCGAAGATCATGACCACCTTGGCTCCGCGACTGGTGATCTCGTCGGCGATATAGGACAGGGACTTGTCGTGCAGGGCCTCGTTGACCCGGATGAACTCCCGCAGCTTGCCCTCCTGAATCATCCGGTTCACGTCGGCGGCGTTATTGGCCCCCAAAATATGGCACCATTCCTGCGACTGGCCGAAGACCCGCAAAAACTTGGTATGAGGGTGGTATTTGGCCGACTGGCTCGGGTCGGCGGGCGAGGGCATCATCAGCACCATGCCGGGGAAATGGGGCTTCAGGCTGAAGGTTTTCACCCAGCCGGTGGAAGGCAGCATCGCGCCGTAGAAATATTCACACAGACCGCCCATGCGGTACATCATGATCTCCCGGCGGGGGCGGTAGCGCATCAGCTCCGCCTTATCCGTCCAGCCCATCTTTTCAAAATACTGCACGGCCTGTTCCCGGGTCCAATGTTCCTTTTCAAAGGGAAGATCAGCTTCGGCCATGCGGCGCATTTCCGCCTCGATCTCCCGAACCTGGGCGTGGGTCAGCTCGCTCTCCAGCCGGACGTACAGCCCGTAGCCCACGGAGTTCAGCACCCGCACCCTTCTGCCGGGGTACAGGCGCAGCGTCGCCGCCAGCATCAGGAAGCGCAGAGAGCGTTCATAAATACGCCGCCCTTCTTCATCCCGGTAGGTCAGGCTGGTGAGTTCACAGTCTTTAGTCAGGGATTCGTTCAGCTCCCTGCACACGCCGCCCTGCATTACGCCGAGGACGGCGGCAGCCGCAGGCGCGTCCAGCAGGCGGCTGATCACGGTCTGGACGGTGGTATTCACAGGGAACGCGTCGGTTTTCCCATCGAGGGTGACGCGGATAACGGAATCACAGGGAGTGGACATAAGGGGGTCTCCTTTCTGGAAAGGGAAAAAGGCAGTGGGAGGGGGGAAGGGGGCAGGGCCCGGTCGTTTGGGCGAAGCGTAGGCGGTATTCGCGGCCGTGCGGGCCGCGCAGATGGGTTGGTCCAGGGAAAGCCTCTGCGCATTCTGTTGGGATGTTTACCCCGTGTTTTTTCGCCGAGTGCGGCCCGAAGGGGTGCAGGGGGCGAGCGGAAAGCCCCCCTGCCTGCATCGATAGGCGATAACTTTGCCGCAAGAAATTCCCCCGGTGGGGAATGACGCGCCGACTCCGGCGCGGGGAGAGGGCTTGCAGCCCTATGGAGCGCTCGATTGCTTCAGGTGGCGATCCGAAGGGGACTGGGGGCGAGCGGAAAGCCCCCAGTGCGCCCGCAGGCGCAAACCCCTGCCCCGGTGGGGCCTGACGCGCCGACTCCGGCGCGGACGGTGGGGCTGCCGCCCCGAGGGGGGCAGTAC
>ERZ827458.467-NODE-467-length-56909-cov-5.104812_pt1 | contig 56909 bp, 50 predicted proteins | sample MGYA00519706_ERZ827458 | MGnify/ENA primary metagenome ERZ827458 (study PRJEB31778, sample SAMEA3449309) | human gut metagenome | biome: human gut; feature: human-associated habitat; material: faeces | place: United Kingdom | collected 2010/2012 ...
GGACGTCGGTACGATCGTCTATGGGCGCGAGGCCGTGGAAAGCGGCCTCATTGACCGTCTGGGCGGCCTGCACGACGCCCTGGAGTGCCTGCACCGGATGATCGCCAGAAAACAGGGGAACAGGGGATAGCAATTCAGACTGTCAAAAACCGGTCCAGCTGAAAGTTTCGGATGGACTTTTTTGACTAGCTGTAGCAATTTTAACATTCCTGTGCTATAATAATCTTCAAAGCAAAATTACAGGAGATTCTTGGTTTGAAGATTTGGGAAGCATTGATCTATGGCCTTGTCGCGGGGCTGACCGGCCTGCTGCCGGTCTCGTTCAGCGGGCATGCGGCCGTGCTGCAGGACGCATTCGCGCTCTCGCCGCTCACGCAGGGCGGGGGACTGTACATCCGGGCGGCCATCACGCTCGGGCTCAGCGCTGCGCTCGTGCTGGCTTTCCCCGGAGAGCTGCAGCTGACCTGCGGGGAGCTTGCGCGCCGCCCGCAGCGCGGAAAACGCGCCCGGCAGCCGTCTCCACGCCGCCGCGCCGTCCTGATGGGCCTGCTTGCTCTCCCGATCGGTCTGCTGAGCCTGATCTGGTGCGCAGCGGCAGAGCGCATCACGCGCCTGTCGCTCATCGCCGCGTTCTTCTGCCTGAACGGCCTTATCCTGTTTGCTGCGGGACGGCCCGGCGGACAGAAGGATGCCCGCGCGCTCATGCTCCCGGATGCGCTGCTGGCAGGCGCGACCCGTCTGGCCGCCGTGCTGCCCGGCCTGTCGCCGCTCGGCCTGACGCTGGCTGTCTGCCGTCTGCGAGACCTGCGGACGGATTTCGCCCTGCGCTTTACGGCGATGCTGACGCTCGGCTTGGAAAAATGGAGTGCATTGGCGATGTCCACCGCGCGGACGGAACCGTTCTGACGGCTGAGGATGAGAATGGTCTCCAGATAGTCCTCGGCAGATTTCTGAATTTTCATAACCCGATCACCATAGCTTCCGCGCGGCGAAAGCATCCTTTCTTCCAGATTTTACATACCGGCTTCCGTTTCCGCTCCAAGCGCTTTGCGCATCCGCACGGAAACGGCGCCTACCGCCATTACTATACCAAAAAACAGACAAAATTGCAAGTCCTGCGCGGAGAATTTCCGCTCTCCCCGCTCACACCAAGCTGTATTTTTCGGCGTATTCGCGGTATTTTTTCAGGAAAGCCTCGTTGTCCCCCTTGATGGCGCGCATCGACTCGTGCGCGTTCATATCATGCCGCTCCGCGTCCAGCAGGCAGACGGCGATGTTGGAGCAATGATCCGACGTCCGTTCCAAATTCGTGAGCAAATCCGCCCAGACGAAGCCCGCCTCCACGGTGCAGTCCCCGTTCTTCAAACGGACGATGTGGCTGTCGCGCAGCGCGTTCTTCAGCCCGTCAACGACCTGCTCGAGCGGTTCGACGTCATACGCGGCCTCGGCGTCGCCGCGCACAAACGCGGTAAGCGTCATATCCAGCACCTCGGACAGCGCCGCGCAGAGTACGGACAGCTCCCGCTGCGCTTCGGCGGAGAAGGCGATCTTTTTCGCGCGCAGCTCCTCAGCCGATTCAAGCACATTGACGCTGTGGTCGGAAATCCGTTCAAAATCGCCGATGGCCTTGAGCAGCTTGGTCACCTGCGCGCTGTCGTCTTCGCCGACCTGATAGCGCGAGAGCTTGGTCAAATATGTGCCTAAAATATCCTCGTAGTGATCGGTATCGCTTTCAATTTTGCGGATGCGCTCGGCGTCGGATGCGTCATAGTGCCGAATCGAATCGAGCGCCAGCCGGAACCCTTCAACAGCCTCGCCCGCCATCTTTCGGGCGAGCTTGTCCGCCTCCGCCAGCGCAATGACGGGCGTAGCGAGCAGACGGTCGTCCAGCTCGACGCCTTTTTCGGCCTCCTTGCCGTCCGGCACCAGCTTATACGCCAGCTTCTCCAGCAGCGAGGACATCGGCAGCAGCAGCGCGGTGCAGAGAACGTTGAACACCGTATGCGCGACGGCGATGCCGAGGTGAGTCGCAGAAGCGTCCAACAGCGCCGGCCGGAAGATGGCGGAAAGGATGCTGAACGCCGTCAGCCAGACGGCGGTGCCGATGACGTTGAAGGACAGATGAACGATAGCGGCACGCCTTGCATTTTTGTTGGTGCCGATGGAGGAAAGCAGCGCCGTCACGCAGGTGCCGATGTTCTGCCCCATAATGATCGGCACGGCCGCAGCATAGGTGACCGCGCCCGTCGCGGAAAGCGCCTGCAGAATCCCCACCGAGGCCGAGCTGGACTGAATAATGCCGGTGAGCACCGCGCCGACGAGCACGCCTAAAATCGGATTTTCAAACATCAGGAACAGGCTGCGGAAAGCGGGGACGTCCGCCAGCCCGGAGACCGCGGCGGACATCGTGTCCATACCGAACATCAGCGTCGCAAAGCCCAGCAGGATCGTGCCCGTGTCCTTTTTCTTGTCGGATTTGGAAAACATCAGGAATACCGTGCCGACGAGCGCCAGCACGGGCGTAAAGGAGGTCGGCTTGAGAAGCCGGATGAAGAAGTTGTCGCCGGAAATGCCGCCGAGGCTCAAAATCCACGCCGTCACGGTGGTGCCGATGTTCGCGCCCATAATCACGCCGATGGACTGCCGAAGCGTCATCAGCTTCGAGTTGACAAAGCCCACCACCATCACGGTCGTCGCCGAGGAGCTTTGGATGACGGCCGTCACGCCCATTCCCGTCAGAAAGCCCTTGATCTTGCTGTTCGTCAGCTTGCCGAGCAGCGCCTTGAGACCGTTTCCGGCCCGCCGTTCCAGACCGTCGCCCATCACGTTCATCCCGAACAGGAACAGGCAGAGGCCGCCGATCATCGTCAACGCGTCAAAAATCGTCATCCGAACTTCCCCCGATGTTTTATTTTTGAAAAGTCCATGTTATATGCGATTGCGATTTTTCTCCATTATATACGATTTTAACCGTTGAATGTAAAAAGCAGAAGCCAAATATTGTTAAATTTCGGTAATATTCCGCGTGCAATTTTGTTACATCGCTTTGTGGGAAGCCAAACAAGGCGCAGAGCGGGCCAGCAGAAGCAGCACGCCGAGCAACGGCGTCTGCCGCGGCGCGCCCACCGTCGCTATCCGCCGTCGAAAGCCGTGCGCGGAGTAAGCCGTGCGCGGAGAACGCCGTGTGCGGCGAGACGGAAGTATTGCATTCGGCCGAGCAAGCAGGCGGCAGTGAGCATCGACCGCAAAACCGGCAAGACAGACGCGAGAATGCCCGCGATAGAGCAAACCGAGAATACAACGAAACCGCCCGTAAACGCTCACAGAGCCGCATCCCGAGCCAAATCCAGAGAAAGATACGCAAATCCGGCGCCGGATGCCTGTGTCGGATAAGCGACACCTTGCGGGAAGGGAGCATCTGTCCGAGACTGTCCGGCGGCAAACGCAAAAAATGCAATGTCTACGCCGAAACCCGCGAGCAATGCGAAGGCAAACTCGCCGAAAGGAGCGAAAAAGCAAAAGCGGAGATTGCGGAAGCGAAAAAAGCGGCAAACGCATAAATAGCGGAGGGCTGACCGTTTTGGTCAGCCCTCGATTTTTGATACGCAGTAGGCAAACATAAGGCGCTATTTCGCTATTTAATATTGGCGAAAAAGTCTGTTTCTTTCATAATCTGGACGTTACCGCCCTTTTTGTTATATTCGATTGCTTTCTTCACTTTTGCGCCATATGTTCCGTTGGAATACGCTTGACACGCATAAGAGCCAATAATCAAATAATCCGTTCTCTTTTTCATATTCGAATCAACAATCCCGCCACGTTCAGCAATGTACTTTCCATTGCAGGTTTTTGTCCCTCGTAAGCAAAATTGCCGCTGAAACAAATATATGATACCAAGCTGGCAGATTGCCTTATTTTTCGAATTGGCGCACTCGACATCGAAATACGTTATTTTTCCATAATCTCCTTCTCAAAGATGAAATGAAAAAGACGCAAGGTTTCTCCCCCTTGCGTCTTTGATTTTGCGGCCAAAAGCGCTGAAATGTCTACCGGAGATAAAAAACGCCAGCTAAAACGCGGGAGGTGCATCCGGTAAAAGACAAGGCCCTGAGCGCGTATCGGCTCCAGGCCCTGCCTGTTGCGATGTTAGCACCAAACGGTGCGTAAATGTGGGGTATTTGCACTAAAAGTAAATGTTAGCTTTTTCTTGCTTTCGATAGGATCGCCTTTTTCAGCGCCTCAACTTTTTCGGCACAGATGTCCCCGATAATAAAGACATCAAGTGTATTTGAGGTAAAGTCAACCATCTTGTTAATCAGCGATTTGTTGTCAGAAGCAAGGAACGAAATTCGTCCCTCTTTGTCGATAATACGAATTGCACCACGTATATCATCAGGAAACTTGTCCAAAGAGCAATCCTCTGCCCTCAGATGCGAGGGGATTGACTCCAGATTCACTTTTGCTTCAACAAATCCAACATATGCAGGATCTACTCCGGTTTCTGCAGCTAGTTCCTTATGCCTGTTTTGGATTAACCATTTTGCTAACAAATAGACAGAGTCATTGACTGGGTTAGCCACAGAATTGGCTGCAGCCTTCGGGATAATGTCTGTCATAGTAAGCACGTGTGTTGGCTTTTTTCTCTGACTTAAACATTCCCACAAAGCCACAATAAATGATAATATTTCATATAACCTTACATTTAAATAGAATTCAACAGGATGCATCTTCGGACTTGAGTTTAATCAATGCAAATTTCGCAGGATTGTGACGCGGTGGAACGCAATTTGACAAATAGAATAACTGTGGAGATGCATTGTTTGCATTGCTATCTCGTTGTATCATTAATTCAATGCCAATATATGCGTTTTCGCTTATATCGAACATCAATTCTTTCCAATCGAAAGATACTGAAAAACAGTTCAACGAATTTTTGCTCATCCATTTGCACGGTATTTGGCGTTCCCCAGTCCTAAAAGAGTCAACGCCATTATAAGTTGCAATTATAGAATCTTCATCTAATTCGTTTTTAACTGCACAAATTAAGATGTTCCTAACCGCATTATCTTTCTCAAAAGAAAAATTAGGATTATACAAACGTATACTAATACCGTCATTAAACTTGTTAGTGCTAATATAGTTCTTAAGCGGTTGTTCAAAAGAGAAAGTGAATGTAGCAACCATATCATTCCAAAGGAAAGTTACTTCTGGTTGAGACTCAATATTTGAAGTGGCAAATGATTTTAAAGGAAGCGAGCATTGTTTTTGGGCATTAGATGCATCCACTTGTATGTTTTGATGCAAGCAATTGAAAATAAAACGTTTATAAAAATCTATATCACTACAAGCGAGCAAATCGCCAACCGATTTTGTAGCGCATTTTAACACAAGTTCTGCCTTATTAGCGATAGACATATTGGTGGTATTTCTTTTGAATTTGTGACAGTATAAATTCTCAAAGATTCTTAATTCATTGGCATCGAAATGAAACAATTGCAACATAACCATTGAGGCAAATTTAACATGCTCTACCATTTCGTAATGTTCTGCCCTCAATGCCAATAATTCCGCATCAATAGAAATTGCATATTTTTTAATAATAAGAAAAGCATCCAGTAAGGTTTTACATTCGAAAAGCCTAGTCTTTTCATAATAATATGTCAAGCAATTAGCTAAAAAATGCTTTGAAAAATGATACATCGATATAATTAATCGATCATAAATATCTGATCCACATAGTGGGATTGATTTCGTTATCTATGCCCGTCTAGACAACATTTCACGGCATAAAGTATTGCTTTTCCCTTTACGTCTCCACATGCTATCTATTGCGACATGTATTTCCAATCCCAAGCAAATACTTCGCCCAAAGAAATACTTTTTAATTAATGGCAAATGATGTATATTTTCATTATTCAGAGAATCATTAACCCATTTGTCTGATATTTCCTCGCCAAGTTCAGAGATATTAAAGCCGGTGCTTTTGCAAATGTTTTTGAAATCCAACACATCATCAGGAGAAACTAAAACATCAATATCATGTTGCAATCTACGTATATTTGCATTATCATAGGTGTCAATTTTTTCAATCAATCCTTTGAAAAAAGCGATGCGAATATTTTTTTCATCTGCCAGACGTTGCAATGTTAGCATTTCTTTTATCGATATTTTGTTTATCATGTCTTCAACACTTGAAGGTTTACTCCACAAAAAATCCAAAGAAAATCTAGACGCAGATTCATAATTTAATAAAAAATCATCACTCATGTTGCACCAACATTCTCATAGATTTCTCAGCCTGTCAAGATATACGTATTGTGATTTGCTATATATGTCTGTGATTGTTACTTAGAATTATTCCGAAATTCCGTCGAATTTGTTCTCAACCTTGACTATGCGTCTTCGTTTTGATATAATGTGTATATATTGACATAACGTGCATATAAGCTTGGATTATGTGATCTTTGCCCAATTTGTTTTAAGCAGGTATATGAATGGTGTAAATGCATTGTTATAAGAAACTTTCGGAATGGTTCGGAGCAGTTTCAATTTCTACTATAACCTTGCTGTAGTCCCTCGATGATGCATTGTATTTGAGCCGATATTTATTAGTGTCAATTTTGATATAATAATGTATTGGATCTGCTATTTACATATGGTAGACTGTTTAAAACATAAATTGCGGAGAGCACTGGAAATCAATAAACTTCAATCTAAATTTATTTCAAGAATGGGCATCAATATGGATTTAAATTGTGCATTATTAATGCTGATAAACAGGATTATCGAAAGAGCGGGAAAAGCAACTTTTACATTGGTAGGTAACAGTATGTATCCACTTATAAAATCCGGTGAGACTGTGACAATACATAAATACAATTATGAGGATCTTGAAATAGGGGATGTTATTGCATACAGACAATTTGAATATCATATTACGGTTCACAGAATCTCAAGTATAATGTATGATGATTCTGAAATGCTGTTAAAAACTAAAGGTGATAACAACAAAAATGAAGACTGCTATTTAACAAATAAAAATCAGTTTTTAGGTATTGTTTACAAAGGATTTGAAAATACGGATTTGGGGAAGCGGGTGTGAGATAATGAAAAGCCTTAAAATAATGTGGACTTATATATGTATCTCTTTTAGGTACTGCTTTTTCGGGATTGCTTTATTTGCGTTTATTCTTCTGTTCAATTCTTTTGTTAGGTTACTTTTTGATTTTACATCGAAATATTTGACCAATCAAATAACAGATTCAATAGGCGTGGGCTTTAACAAATATATATGGTTTTCCTTGTCATTCTTTCTCGTCGTTTTTGCGCTTACCCGCTTAAGCGGCCATTTATATCAGATTGGATTCGACTATTTCAGAATCAAGCTTGAACAGCTGTTTCGAAGAGTGTTTTTATATCGTGCATACAATACCGAACACGATAAATTTTTTGATGCCGATTACATGAACAGATATACCTTTGCGGACAAAAATGTCACAAAGGTAGTCGATTTTGTCGGAAATATTATCCAACTGTTTTTCTCGTCATTTGCCGATTTTTTTGCCATAGTAGCTGTTTTTGCCGCTTTTAAGCCGATACTACTTCTGTTTATTCTGTTCCTGTTTATAATACATCTCTTTATTTCGGTTTATTCTGCAAAAAAACGGTATTCTCTTTCCGAAAAGCAGTTACAGCTTCAAAGAGAGACTAATTATTATGAAGAACTGCTTTCAAAGCCCCTGTATGCGAAAGAAATACGCATATATGATAACGGTGAGTACCTTGTCGGTGAATGGAAAAAAAGATACAGCGAGGTCGTTAAAGACAACATTTATTTAAACAACCGAATATGCAACCTGAATAATGCTCAGAAAATAATCAACCATATATGCGTGTCGGCTATAGCGATTGGGCTTCTGCTTTCGGTATATCGCGGGGAGATTGACATCGGTACATTCACCATGCTTTTTTCTATGGTGAACAGATGTAACACCGTTGTCGAGCAAATGGTCAAGAGAATAACGGGCATTACTTATCAAAATTATAAATACATAGAAAATTTTGCCGATTTTGTTTTACCGCTCTCCAAAGAAGAAATACTTGAAAGCGGTAATACCGTTTATTTCGAAAAGTCAGCCGACTTCGGGCAATTTAACACTCTGAATGCTAACGGCCTCACATACAGATATCCAAACGCACAGAAAAACGCTTTGGAAAACGTGTCCTTCAATATAAAAAAAGGTGAAATCGTTTGTATTTTAGGCTACAATGGTTCAGGCAAAAGTACGCTTATCAACCTCGCTTTGGGGCTTTCTCATCCCCAAAAAGGCGTAATCTTCATAAACGGTAACGATATGAATGAAGAGCCTCACGATAAGGTATCGCGTTATTACGGCGTTGCGTTTCAAGATTTCGCACGCTTTTCACTGTCCCTCAAGGAAAATGTGACCATCGGTCGTGTTGAGAAAGTGCCCACGGACTTCGACTTGGAACAGGCTTTTGACAAAGGAGGCTTACAGACTGTCATTTCACGGCTTCCGCAAAAAGACGACACGATAATAGGTAAGCAATATGATGACAACGGCATCGAGCTTTCGGGTGGAGAATGGCAGAGAATAGCACTTGCTCGCGCCTATTACGGTGACCCCGAGATTGTTGTACTTGATGAGCCGACCGCGTCAATAGACCCTTTGCAGGAACTGCGTATACTTGAAAATATCAGAAGATATTTGGACGGTAAAACGGCAATTCTTGTTTCACACAGAATAGGGCTTTCCCGTTTGGCTGACCGAATACTCTTTATGAAAAATGGGGAGATTGTCGAAGAAGGAACTCCTGAGGAATTGTTAAAAGCAAACGGCGAATACGCAAAAATGTTTAACGCGCAAAAAGAACTGTATAATTGATTTGAATTATATTTACGATACATATTGAAAGGTTGGCAGATGTCAATGAAGCTCAATCATTTACAAGGCGGAAAACTCGGAGATAAAATATCATTGGCCGACTATTTTTATGTGCAGTTTAAGACCTTGGTGTATCTTTTTCGGATAGCACCGTCAAAAACGCTCATCTTGACGACGTCACTTGTTATACGCTCATTTTATGAGTTTGTTTCTTTGAAGTATCTTAAATATTTAACCAATGCTGCGGCAATGCTGTTTACCGGTGAGAGTGACTCGCCCGATATTGTCATAAGAAACGCTTTATTATTTATCGTTTGTATATCGCTGTTTGTCATAAACGAGGCGTTTATAAATCGTTTTCAGATACATTACACAGAGAATATTTGTTTTGCGGTCAAAAAGCAAATAAATTCAAAGCTCATAAACGTTCAGTATGAGTACTTTGAAAGCAGCTTTTATGCAGGGCAATTAGCCGGAATAAAAAGCATAAATCAGCGTTTATCGGGTTCGATTTGGGGAATCATTCATTTTCTTAAGGTTATCGGAATGCTGGTCGTATATTCAATATTGCTTTATGATATCGGTCTCGTCTTTTCGCTGACATTTATCGTGTGTACCGTCATTTCATTGTTTATTTCTCTCAAAGTTTCCTCATACCAAAATCAAATATATCAAGAAAAAGTTGAACCTTCCTCTCGCAGAAGAGGCTATTTTCAGTACATTTTCGGAAACATACAAAATCACAAAACTATCAAAAACGGCAGATTATACAAGTTTTTTATAAGTAAATATTTGCACTGGAACAAGGAAAACCGAACTGCATATTTTAAAATGAACAATTCAAAAGTACGGTTAGAGCTTGTAACTTTGCTCTTACAGCTATTGTTTTCGGGAATTGCTTTATATTATACTATCGAAAGAATCGTTTCGGGGAACTTGCAAATAGGTGATTTCACAATAACGGCAACCCTTTTATTCAATTGCTTTGACACTATGAGGTCTTACTGCTCATTCATTTCGAGCAGCTCTTTTTTCATCAGAGTTATGAGCAGTTTCTTTTCGTTCTTGGAACTTCCCGACTATCATAGCTTTGAGGCTATTGAACGGCATGGTACGGCGGAGCCTCTTTTATCGCTCCAAAATATCAATTATAAATACCCACAGTCAAATAATTTTGCGCTTAAAAATTTGTCACTGAATATCGACAAAGGGCAAAAAGTATGCATCGTCGGCGAAAACGGATGCGGCAAAACAACGCTTACAGGCGTTATTATGGGACTTTTGACCAGTTACGACGGCAAATACAGTATAAGCAGAGCGCTTGGTGAAAAATCTATTGATGTATACATGTCGGGCTTGTTTCAGGATTTCGGCGAATATCAGATGACGGTACGCGAAAATATCGAGCTTGGAAATGGCGGACAGCACATTAGTGACGAGAAAATATTTGAATTATTAAAAAGAGTAGGATTGTTTGAGGAAGTCCAAAATATGTCCCACGGAGTTGATACGCAAATCGGTCAACTGAATAACGGGACAGGGCTTTCTAAGGGCCAATGGCAAAAGCTTGCTGTTTGTCGTCTTTTGGCTGACGAGGAAGCGACAATATGGATATTGGATGAGCCCACTGCCTATCTTGACCCGATTTCGGAGATTGAGTTTTATACGCTTATCAATAATTTTGCGGGTGATAAGACCGTTCTTTTCATCTCTCATAGATTGGGATGGGCGAAAAACGCCGACTTGATACTTGTTATGAAAGACGGAACTGTCGCCGAGAGCGGTACACATCAGCAGTTGCTTGAAAAAGAAGGCGATTATTATACAATGTACTGCGCTCAAAAGAAAATATATGAGTAGTATTCGTGTAAGGTCGTAGAAAGGTCGGAGTACCCAATGTACGGGATACAATAAAAATATCCATTCAGTTTTCGATACAGCACGTTGCAAATGTGCGTCGCAAGATTTGAAAGCCTGCGCTCTCAATTCTGGCGTTTCCCATAACGACTTCATAATAACGATAGACACATAACCAAATCAAAACTCTTATCGCATCGCAAATGCCACTGGCAACCGGTGCGATTTGTTGTTTACAAAATTGCACTTCGTCGGTGAGCTTATTATTCTCGGAACGCTCATGGAACTGCCGCTGCGGCAATTGACTTTTCTCCATGCTCTCCCCCTTGTTTTTATTAAGAACCATTGGAAGCAGGAATACGCTGGAGGGAAATGCGAAATTGTTTTCTTGCTCGTCACTCTATTTTTGCTTCTATCAATAACATTACTGCTGTTGATACTAATGATTATGTCATAGACGGCTTGCGGCAAAAAAGGAATCAATAACAAGGAAAAATAAACAAAGGCGGAAATACTATTGATAAGACAGATTTCTCACTATCCTCCGTTACGACTAAAAGCATATTTATGATACCTGTGACTTGATTTTTGTCAATATTTACGGTGGCTCCATTTGTCCGTTATGCCGCTCTCTTTCTCCGTTAGCCCGGCTCTAAATTTCCGTGTATGTGGATCTCTTGAAGCGGTATTTACAGTCGTATATTTTTTACATACTCCGTCGACAAAATAATATAGTCTTCAACCGTAAAGCCAAAATAGCTCCCTTATTTTCAAGGGACGAGTTTGGCTTTCTTTGGTGCGTCCAAAATCCGTATTCGGACAAGCCCTTAACAGTTCGTTGCAGAATCCCTCCGTTTGAATTGATTTTCTCAAACAAAATCAATTCAAATCAGGAAGAAAAAGCAATGGCACAAGAGATAAATGCCAATTCATTATGTTTCATATTAACGCCGGACAGTTACAAGGAAATTACATACTCGGAGCTGTGCCAAAGGCAAGATAACGATATAACCTATCAGGACAAGAAGTTTTTACTTCTTCACGGAATGCTCCTCGAGGTGACCGAAGCCGATTACATCGACTTTCACAAAAAGAAGCGCCGTGAGAAGTATCTGAAAGAACAGTCGGGGAAGCGAGGTGATACATTCGTTGTAATTCAAAACGATATCGAAAACAAGCATAATCCAACCACAACAGCTGCTATGGTAACGGGCAGTCAGATAAAGAAGCTCCCGACTCATGTCCAAGTTATAGATTCCGCATCGGGACTAACTAAGGATTCGGTAGTTATGCTTGAGCAGATTCGTACAATCGATAAGCGAAGGCTCGGAGCGATGATAGGTCATGTCAACGAGAAAACAATGGCACAGATTGAAGATGCCGTCCTTTGCAGCCTCGGCATCGAAAGATAAGAGGTACGGAGGCAGCTATGTATTACAGAAACCAAACACATAAGAAAATCTACGAGGAAGCGATAAACCGAAATCCTTGCAGATGCCCAAACGAGTACCTCGCAGCAATCTATCTTTTGTCAGCTAACAAAAAGCTTTGGAAGGCGACCAAGTATGTAGCCGAGAGAAAAGAAATCGACTTTTCACTCATAAAGCCCAAAAAGTTCACCACAAACAGATATACCGTATTCATCGTTGCAAAAGATATCTACACCGACTCGACTCACATAACGATAAAAGACATCTGTGACAGATATCTCGTTCCCGATAAACTCTTCGAGCTGTTTGTAACAGCACTTCACATTTGCCGATTCGGATTCGCCTATACCGGCATTGAAAAGAAATTCAACTGATAATGTAACCAACACACATAAAGGAGGAAAGCCACATGAAAGAAACCGTAATCAAAAACTTTGATGAGCTTCCGATGTTCATCAGCGTAGCAACTGTGGCCAAACTCTTCGGCATATCTCAATCCTCGGGATACGAGTTGATGCATGACAAGGATTTTCCCTCAATTAAGATCGGCAGCAGAATATTAGTTCCGAGAGATAAGCCCAAGGATTGGCTTGACGAAAAAATGGCACAGTAAGCAAACAGAATAAGTCTCAAATGATAAAGTTTCAAATACCGCCTATTCTGTCTGGTCTTTGGAGAAAGTTTAAGAAACGCTGAGAATACAACGCTCCTTGGGAAATGTGGTTAACGGTCAAAGCAGTATTGGCGATCCTAAAACCGAAGAAAGAAAGCGAAAAATACTGCTGCCGGAAAGTACATATCAACTCCTATTGCAGAGGAAAGAAAAATGCAATAGTGAATGGATGCTTCCGAGCGTTAAGTATCCCGACAGACCTACCGCACCAATGCGGCATACCATAGGCACAAAAGAATTTTAAAGGATAACGGGCTTCCGTCAATACGCTTCCACGACCTGCGTCATACCTTCGCAACACACACTGAAAAACGGTGTAGATGCAAAGACATTGTCCGGTATTCTCGGACATACCAATGCCTCATTTGCACTTGACACATACACCCATGTGACGGGCGATATGCAATTCAAAGCATCTGAAATCGTCGGTGACTACATGGAAAAAATATTCGGAAAGGATTTAATGCCGCGGCTGGAAGAAGAAAAAACGGAACCAGAACTGTAAGAGAACGGAAAGACGGTCGATGGGAAGGTCGAATCATTATCGGTTACGACGATAATGGCAAAGCAAAGACCAAAAGCGTCCTTGCACACTCAAAACCGAATGCATGAAACGACTAAAGGAACTGCAAAGCGAAAGCTATGGCATAACCGGAAAGCTGCCAACGCAAGCAAAATCAAATATGCGATTCAGCGAATGGATAGATATGTGATATCAGCACTACTGTAAGCAGAGCATAAGAGAGTCAACTCATGCAAGCTATGAAAACAGAATCTATAACCACATCATTCTCGAGCTTGGTCACATTCAGCTCGATATGCTGACTCAAAATGATTTACAAGAGTTTTATACTCGGCTCAAAATCTCGGGCAGACTTCAATAGCAAGATCAATTCGGCAAGGGCTTACCCAACCGAACGGTCAGAGGTTGTCATACAACCTGCCGTGCACCATTGGAGAAAGCCGTTAAAGAAGGACTGATTATGAAAAATCCCGCAATCAGATGCCAGCTCCCACCCAAGAAAGCAAAGGAAATGCAGGTGCTTACACACGATGAAATGCAACGGTTTTTGATTCAGGCGAAGCACGACGGCTATTACGAAATCTTTATGCTCGACTTGGCAACAGGACTTCGGCGCGGAGAACTGATGGGGCTTCAATGGAGCGACCTAAACTTCAGTACCGGAGAACTTCGCATACAAAGACAAGTCGGTCGAATCAAAGGCAAACTGCAAGCAACCGATTTGCTCAAAACACAGTCATCCGGCAGAACGATTGTGTTGCCGCCTTCCGTAGTGAGAATACTGAAGGTGTATCAGCCAACGCTCAACGGCTCAAAATGGCTGTTTCCTTCACCCGTAAAGGAAGATGACTCACCGCGCGATCCTCACAGTATATACAGTAAAATGCAGAAGGTACTTGACAGAGCAGAGTGCAAGCGTGTGCGATTCCACGACCTGCGCCATACCTTCGCAACAATAGCACTCGAGCATGGAATGGATGTCAAAACACTGTCTGCAACGATAGGTCACACCTCATCTGCATCCACACCCGATGTGTACAGCCATACAACGACAGAGATGAAGATAAATGCCGCAAGGTCAATAGATAGAGGGATAGGCAGAGGAAATCCCACTGTCAATAAAGAAGCCGTCCCAACGCCCGAAAAGCGCCCACAAGGCGACTCAGTTCCCAAGAGATGTACCTTCAAGCCCACAGAGGGAAAGATCAGGAAAAGCGGCTCAGGAGGACTGTACCAAATCAGCGACCACCTATGGGAAGGTCGCTATACACCGACCAATGCACACGATAAGCGAGAATCTCACAATGTCTACGCAAAGACGAGAGAAGAATGCGAGGAACGCTTAAAAGAGATGATCGTGGAAGTCCGTGCGCAGATACAAGCAGAAAAAGAACAAATCAAAGGTATGAGCCTATAAGCAGCACAGCACCGAGCGATAAAACCTCGGTGCTGTTTTTCTTTGGAGGAAATATGGAATATGATACAACAGGGATGGATGTAGACTATGTTCAGAGTTTATACCCTACAGTTAAAAGAGAAATACTAATAAGAACTATGGTACAAGATCGAACCTGCGGTTATCCACGAGAAGTAGGTATAATCAGATGGTTTCATAGCAAGGTGGTTGAGAATATACTGTTAGACCGAATATTCGGTGATATAATGTGATTTAATTAAGTAAGGTTCGATTAAATCAGAAATTTGAAGCGAAAACGGAATGTCAACGTAGGTATCTGAAAAAGCACAAAACAAAACTGGTCAAATTATGGTCAAAATTTCGCCGTTTTCTCGAAATCGGCGAAAATCAAGGAATAATCAAGCACCTTGCACAACAAAACGCTGTGCAAGGTGCTTAAAAATTGGTCGGAGTGCTGTTACAGAACTTTCTGAAAAAGCAAGTAAAATCAATGGTTTACAGGCAGTCAACAAGCTGTATTTGCAAATAATAGGCGTACATTTCTGTACGCCTATTATTTAGTTTTTCTAAAACTATTAGTACAGACAAATCCTAAGCCCGATCGTCCAGTCGGTGCTGCCGTAAAAATATCTGCCGGTGGTGGTAAACAGATAAGATTCCGAACTGAAATTGTGATAATTGCTGCCGCCACGTTTTACATACTGCCTCGAAACAGTTGTATTCTGCGGGTCAACCTGCTCGTCAGCCGAATAACTGCCGCCGTAATCATCTACCCATTCATAAGCGTTGCCGCTCATATCATATAGCCCCAATTCATTTGGCAGTTTTGTTTTTACATCAATCGGACTGCTGCTGCCGCTGTTTTCTAAAGTAACGGCGACTTCGTTGATGTCATTGCTCCCGGCATAGAGATAGCCTTTGCTTTGATTGCCACCTTTTGCGGCAAATTCCCACTGTGCCTCGGTAGGCAGTCGAAAACGCATACCATCGGAGATTAAACCCTGCTCCTGTGCAATTTCAGTCAGCCTATCGGCAAAGGTATGGGCTTCGTTCCACGTTACACTTGTTTTAGGACGGGTATTGCTCCCACCGCCATTTCCCATAACCGCATTCCACAATGCTTCTGTTACCTCGGTTTCTCCCATGAGATAATCCTGCGTCAAAGTAACCTTGTGGGCGGGCGATTCGCTGAAAGCAACATTTGAATTGTCTGATCCCATCGTGAAAGTCCCGGCCTCCACCAATATCATTTTGAAATCTACGCCGTTTACTGTGTATGTGGCTGTTTTAAGCTCCGAAGAAGCACCTTGCCCTTCTTCAGATGAATTGTCCTGTTCTAAAACCTGTTCGCTGCTGCTCTCCGGTTCTGTGCTGCTCTGGGTGTCCTCATAAGAAACACCGTATTCACCATAATTCACGCTGCTTCCTCCTTGATTATTACAGCCTGTCAGGCTAAGTGCAAAAGCAAATATGACGGCAAGAAATACGTACAGCTTTTTCATTTCCTATATCCTCCTTACTTTTTGTGCGGGAAATCATGCGGCGTGCAACTGCCGTCCGCCGCCATTTTGCCGCCGAATATCGGAAACAAACTGAAATCTCCGTAATTTTTGATTTTCTCGGCATTTTTCAGCGTTTCCATATCTTCATTTGAAATCTCAAAATCCATCTGCGCATTGTCTGCCATGTGCGCCGGATTTGCCGTTTTCGGCAAGGGCAATGTCCCTAATTGCAAACAATACCGAATACAAAGCTGTGGGACAGAAACGCCGTACCGATCTGCCATATCTGCGATGTCTTTATTTTTCAGCATTTCGCCATGAGCAACAGGAGAATAGGCTTCCACAAGAATGTCTTTTTTGCGGCAATAATCCATCAATTCAAAAGGCGTATTCCCAATATGGCAAAGAATTTGATTGACAACCGGCTTTACCTTGCCGTGCCGCAAAATATTGTCAAGGTCAATTTCTTCAAAATTTGAAACGCCGATTGCACGGAGCTTTCCTGCTTGGTAGGCTTCTTCCAGCGCACGCCACGCTTCCAAATTGCCCTCAAAAAAATGGTCGTCGGTATGGAAATCCATCCACGGCTGCGGGGCGTGAATAATCATCATATCAAAATAATCTAATCCTGATACCTGCAAAGATTGCTCTATCGCGTTTTTTGCCTCTTTATAGCTTTTGAAAAAGGCTTGCAGCTTCGTGGTAACAAACAATTCTTCACGGGGAATACCGCAGGAACGGATACCCTCGCCAACGCCGCGCTCATTGCCATAGCCTTGCGCGGTATCCATATGGCGGTATCCAATTTTAACGGCTTCTTTGACCGCCTGTGCAGCGGCCTCGTCCGGGATTTCCCAAGTGCCAAGACCGAGCTTTGGGATTTTTACCCCATTTGACAACTGATACATTTCATTCAAAATCATCGTAATCTCTCCCTTATTTTGCTTTCTGTAAAATAAAATCAATTTGATACAGTTTATCCTGGTCGCTGTGAATATCGTTTAATATTTCGCTGCGGTATTTTTTTAACAACTGAATCCCCTTTGCACGCTGGCCGGCTTGAATGGCGTCAAGGATAGCCGCCTTTGTCTTTTCTTCGACATTCAACTCAACAACATACTTTAACAGCTCGTCAGTCTGTATATCCTTATTCGCCAAGTCCTTGCCTCCTTACCAAGTTTCGTATCGCTCTCCGGTATCTAAAGTGGCAATTTGCTGCATTTCCTCGCTGCTCAATTCAAAATCGAAAATGTCATAGTTTTCGGCAATATGGTCTGGATTGCTTGAACTGGGAATAGCGATATATCCTGCCTGTAACTGCCAGCGTAAAATCACCTGCGCGCCTGTTTTCCCGTGTGCTTCGGCAATTGCAAGGATTGTTTCATTATTCATAGAATCCGAAGTGTGTCCCCTGCCGCCGAAAGGATAATACGATTCAATAATGGTTCCGAATTGCTTTACATAATTCTGGAACTCTGTATTTTGATAAAAGATGTGGTTTTCATTCTGGATTACAGCGGGCATTATGGTTGCATTTTCTGTAATGCGCTCAAAATCTTCCTGTGTGTAATAATTTGAAATTCCCAAAGAACGTACTTTGCCATTTTCTACGGCTCGCTCGATCGCGGCATAAAGCTCTTTTTCGTCAGTTCCTTGCTGGTGAATGAGCAACAGGTCAATATAGTCAAGACCTAATGCCTCAATGCACTCGTCAATAGCAGCGTCGTAATCGTTAAATCCATAAGGGACGATTTTGGTTGTTATAAAAACATCTTCCCGTTCGACAATTCCCTCCGCAATGGCTCTGCGTACTCCGTCCCCAACTCCCTGTGCGTTGCCATAATATCTTGCGGTATCAATGAGCTTGTATCCGTCCTTTAGGGCATGGTAAACGGAATTTTCTGCCGTTTCATCGTCTAACGTCCAAGTACCGAGACCGATAATCGGCATTTCATAACCGCTGTTGAGCATAACGGTTTTGGTTTCAAAATTAAAATCGGTAGTGGTGTCAATGTCATCGGACGGCTTTGTTTGTTGTGAACTGCTGTCAACGCTTGCGTCTGTACTTGAAGTGTTGTTATTCGTCAATGTGCAGCCTGTTAATGCCAGCAGCAGAACCATGAAAACCCCAAAAAGTGTACGATGCCTTTTTTTCATGTTTGATTGCCTCCTTTGCATTTTTATTATATCATAGGCGTTGTTGAATTACAAACATTTGTTTTTCATACATTCCCATACTTTACACTCATAGTTTGTTGTGCTATACTGTCTATATCGAAATGGGGGTAAGTTTATGGAATTTCGGGTACTGAATTATTTTCTTACCGTTGCACAAGAGGAAAACATCACAAAAGCAGCGGAAGTCCTGCACACAACACAATCAAATTTATCAAGACAGCTTGCCGAACTGGAAAACACAATAGGCAAAAGACTTTTTGAACGCGGAAGCAGAAAAATCACACTTACGGAAGAAGGTATGTTCCTCCGCAAGCGCGCAAAAGAAATTATTGCATTGACGGAACGCACCGAAGCAGAATTAAAAAATTTTAATGATGTTGTAAGCGGCGTTGTGCATATCGGCGCGGTTGAAACACAAAAAATACAGACGCTTGCCGATTGTATTCTGTGGCTGAAAGACACTTACCCTCAAATTCGTTACAATTTTTTCAGCGGAAGTATCGCAGAAATTACCGATAGCTTAAACAAAGGCTTGCTTGATTTTGGTTTGTTGGTAGCGCCTGTCGATATGCAGAAATACGATTATATCAAGCTGCCGGCAAATGATATTTTCGGATTGCTTATGAGAAAGGATTGCCCTCTGGCTCAATTAGAGAAAATACACCCGGAAGATATAGGGGATTATCCCGTTTTTGTTGCACACCAGCAGCTTGAAGGGAATGTTTTATCCGGCTGGCTTGGACGAGATGTGCAAAGTTTGAATATGATAGCCACCTTTAACCTCATTACCAATCCGGCTTTGATGATAGAAAAGGGGTTGGGTATGGCGTTTACCTTTGATAACCTTGTTCGAATACCGGAAGAAAGCAATTTGTGCTTCCGTCCGCTGGAACCGAAAGTAGAAGCCGAGCTTTATCTCGTTTGGAAAAAATTTCAGATGTTTACCAAACCGGCGGAACTATTCCTTGAAACTGTGCAAAAAAATATTTGAACAGCTATATCCTATACAAAAAAGGTGTTATGAAATGCTAACAAAAAAATAGTTTTCATATTGGAGCAAAATAAATAATTTTCTGTCATACTAACTATGAGAGCGGCCGGAACGCCGTCTCTTGGCATAGAAGAATCGTTCACCCCAGTTGCGCCTGCGCTTTGAGGCGCAGCGAACATTCTTCTCATGTCGGCCCACCCAGATCAGCACAGATCTGGGTGGGCTATTTTTGTGTTTACAGATGAACAATCATACTATGTACGGAGCTAAATAAAGACGAATGGAGTGGATGTTCTTTCCCTTACATCAACCTAAAAGGGAACCGGAGTGAACGAGATGTGGGGTTCCGGCATCTATAAAAAGCGGAACATGGAGTGAACGGGACGCAAGGTTTCCAGCGTCTGAAAAGAAAAGGAAAGGAGGGCGTATTTTTCCTGCGTCTATCTATAAGCGGAAACGTATATCGGCATTGCTTTGGTCTGGATGTGGCCCTTGCCGATCGACCCATTTTTCGCTGAAACATTCAGCGGAGAACCGAAAATGAACACATCCAACAGAAAAAGCAAGCCTTCCGTCCATTGCAGTAACGGAGCGAGGCAGGGCCGAGCAAAGTTACTGCAATGGAGATGATTTTACTTGAAGATTTGCGAGAAAATACGCTATGAAGCGTATCGAGGTAATTTCTGAAAACTGTACCGTAGTTTTCAAAAATTACTATTGCCATTACTGACGGAGTGTTCTATGAAGGGAGGTGAAAAATTTGTCAAGAAGCATATCAAAACAGTTAGATGCGCACTGTCCCAAAAGCCAAGCAGCCGGAAACCGAGATACCATCTCAACCTGCCGTGTATACCGTACATGATAGAAAATTTATTGTAGATACAGTATATAAGGATGAACCGGCAGAAACATTGAAGACTTATAAAAAAGGACATTGAAAAGGTTTAATACCAGATGATTTTGACGGTCAAATGTGCTATCATATTTTAATAAATACAGCTTGTTTGACTGCCGGAAAGGAGGATTTGTGAGACAGTTAAATACCGGAACAAATCGAGATAAAACCATAGCGTTATATCTGCGTATCAGCCGGGAGGATGCCGGAAAAGATGAAAGTTACAGTATCAGTAATCAAAAGAAGCTGCTAACTGGTGTGGCGAGAAAAATGAGATTTACAAAACTGTTGGTTTTCATAGATGACGGCATCACCGGAACAAGCCGCGACCGCAAGGACTTTTTGAGAATGATCGTGGAACTGGAAAAAGGCGGCGTAGGCGCGGTCATGGTAAAAGACCTGTCCCGCCTTGCCCGCGACCATATTCGTGCAGATTCTCTTTTAGAGGAGTTTTTCCCCGAACATGACATACGCTTTATCTCTGTTTCAGAAGGGATAGATTCGGCACAGGGAGAAGATGAATTTACACCGTTCCGAAATCTTATGAACGAATGGTATGCGCGGGACATATCCAAAAAACGCAAGCTGACGAATGTAGTCAAAGGTAATGCCGGGGAGCCTTTAAGTTTGCCGCCCTACAGTTACAAGAAAGACCCGGATAACCCGAAACGCTGGATTATTGACGAGGAATCCGCCGCTGTTGTGCGCCGTATCTTTCAAATGTCGCTGGACGGACATGGCACAGAACAAATTGCCGCCGCATTATCACAGGACAAGGTTTTAACCCCTATGTTCTACTGGCGGAGCAAAAGAATCAAGCGCCCCGGCAAGGTATCCGACCGGGAGCCGCACAGGTGGAACTGTTCAACCGTGATAAAAATTCTGTCTATGCAGGAGTATTGCGGGGATGTAATCAATTTCAAAACCTTTTCAAAGTCGTTTAAGTTGAAGAAACGGATTCCCAACGCCGAGGAGAACCGGGCGGTTTTCAAGGATGTACATGAGCCGATTGTCTCCCGCACCGACTGGGAAAAAATTCAGCAAAAGCGCGGTAAAGCCCGTAAGCGTAAAACAAGCGACGGCGAGAAAAATATGTTTTCCGGCCTGTTGGTCTGTGCCGATTGCGGCCATAACCTGTGGTATCCTTTCAATCAGAAAAACCCGGAAATCCGGTATTTCAGTTGTTCCAACTACAAGGGCAACCGGGGCGACTGCCCAACCACGCATTATATCCGGGTGGACTTTCTGGAACAGGTGCTATTACAGGAAGTCCGTCGGCTTACTAAATTTGCGAGCCGGTATGAAGATGAATTTGCACGGATTGTGATGGGCCATTCTCAGAAAGCGACGGCTTTTGAACGGCAAAAAAAGCAGCAGGAGCTAACAAAACTGCTTGCCCGTGATCAGGAATTGGATAAACTGTTCAACCGTATGTATGAGGACAACACCTCCGGAAAGATTGATGATGAGCGGTTTTCGCGCATGTCAAGAAGTTATACAGAAGAGCAAAATGACCTTGCCGTCAAAGTGAAAGCCTTTCGTTCCGAGCTGGAAAGCGCAGAGGAAAAGGCTTGCACCTCGAATATGTTTATCGCTGCGGTACGCAAATACACACGGGCCAAAAAGCTGACCGGGCGCATGCTGACCGAGTTGATCGACCGCATAGAGGTACATCAATCCGAGAAGATGGACGGTGTTTCTATGCAGCGGCTTACCATTTACTATAATTGTGTCGGCGTCATTGAGATACCCGAAAAATTGCAGCTCCCGCAGCCGGAAGTTTTCATGCAAACGAGAAAAGGAGTAGCATTAAGCTACTCCCATTCTCAAAACAGTATGAACTTTTGAGTGCTGTAAGAACACTCGGACTGGTCGGAGTGACAGGATTCGAACCTGCGGCATCTTGCTCCCAAAGCAAGCGCGCTACCAACTGCGCTACACCCCGATATTTGTTTAATGCACTCGTTTGTTTGATTCCCTCGGCGGTCGGGTCTGTTCGGCCGTTCCCGAAACGGTTCGCCGGGACCCGCCGGACAAGGCTGCCGTCTCTGCCCCGCAAACGGCCGGACAGGCGGCTAAGACGTACTTCCAAGACGAGTCAAGGATGAAAAAATCCCCCGCGCCGTTTTGCGGGATGCCCGAAAAAGAAGGCGGCCGCGGCGCGAAACGGGCAGAACGCCGGAAGCCGCAAAGGTTCGCTTTGCGGCTTCCGGCGTTTTCCGCCGCAAAGCGGCGGCAGTCTGGGGTGGATAACCGGGCTCGAACCGGCGACCCTCAGGGCCACAACCTGATACTCTAACCAACTGAGCTATATCCACCATATTCACGCGCACACGGCATACGAAAGCCGGTCGTTGGCGTGCCTTGAGGGACTCGAACCCCCGACCTACTGCTTAGAAGGCAGTTGCTCTATCCAGCTGAGCTAAAGGCACATATCTGTTTTCGCACAGCCTTTCGTCTGCGTCCGCCGAAGCGGGCAGGTGCCGCGCAGATAAAAAGCGAAGCGAATGCCGACCAATCGCACATCACACACCGCGCGCCACACGCCGCAATACACGGCGGCCGGCATACGGCCGCGCCGTCTGTTTCGGCCGGACGCTTTGGCGGCGGCAGGCGGCGGATTCTACGCGCTCGACGCTTCGCCGGCGCAAGGCGGCGACAGCGCTGCCGCACGGAAATATTGCCGGCACAGTCAGCATCGGACGCCGCACGGTGCAAAGGACGCTGCCGGACGACCGAACGGCAGGCTCCGCGCGAAGCCCGGCGCAAGCCGAACCCGGCGGCTCGCTGGAGCGGGTGACGGGAATCGAACCCGCACGGCCAGCTTGGAAGGCTGGAATTCTACCATTGAACTACACCCGCGTCTGGCCGGTCCGGCCGGCCGCCCCCGCGCGACGGCGAAGGGCGACGGCCAAAAAGGCAGCGGCACGGTTCTGCGGCTGCCTTTTGATTCATCACTTTACGGCGTTCAAAAGCAGGGTAAACTGGCTCTTCTTGCGCGCCGCGTTGTTGGCGTGCAGAATGCCCTTGGACACAGCGCGGTCGATGTACTTAACCGCTTCCTTATACGTCGCGGCGGCCAGCTCCTTATTTCCGTCGGCAAGCGCAGCCTTGTATTTCTTCACAGAAGTTTTCATAGCAGACTTGAACATCTGGTTCCGAAGCGTTTTGGCGTTCGTCACATTGACTCTTTTTTTCGCGGATTTGATATTCGGCACACGTCTCACCTCCTCCTACAATTCTGGAACTTCTTAATACTACCATACTTTTTCCCTTTTTGCAAGAGGTAAATCAAAAAAAGTGATATTTTTTTCGTTATCAGGCAGAATATATACGAGAACAGAGCAAAATTTCACCGCAATGCCGGACAACGCGAAGGGAGCGCACAGCACATGTATGAAATCCGAACCGATCTCGCCCTCGAGGCGCACGAAATCAACGCACAGGCCGGACGGGAGGACGGCATCCGCACCGAGGAGGAAACCATCGACGGCTTCAGCATAACGACCGTGCACGTCGGCGAAGGCGAGGGCGAACGGCTGGCGAAGAAAAAGGCGGGCACCTACATCAACGTCGACGTGGGGAAAAGCTGGCTTTTGGCCTCCGAGGGCTTCGCCGCGCTCGTCGCGCTGCTGGCCGGACAGCTCCGCAAGCTGTTCCCCGCCGATTTTTCGGGCACGGCGCTCGTGGTCGGACTGGGCAACTACGACATCACCGCCGACTCCATCGGCCCGAAGGCGGTGGAAAAGGTGGTCGTCACGCGGCATCTGCGCACGCTGAACCCGCAGCTTTACGAATCGGCGGGTTTCGGCGACCTGTGCGCGTTCGCGCCCGGCGTCTTAGGGCAGACGGGGATGGAAAGCGCCGAGATTGTGCGCAGCATCGTCGAAGCGGTGCGGCCGTCGCTCATCGTCGCCATCGACGCGCTCGCCTCGCGCCGGCTGGCGCGGCTGGCGACGACGGTACAACTCTGCGACACGGGCATCTACCCGGGTGCGGGCGTGTCCAACCGGCGCAGCGAGCTGTCCGCAGAGACGCTGGGCGTGCCGGTGATTTCCATCGGCGTGCCGACGGTGGTCGACGCGGCCACGCTGGCTTACGACCTGCTGGGCGAAAACGCCGACGAAAAGACCGCCGCCGCGCTGCTGGCCGGAGACGGAAAGGACATGTTCATCACGCTCAAGGAGAGCGACGTCATCACCAAGCAGACGGCGCGGCTTCTGGGCTTTGCGATCAACCGCGCGTTCCACGGCGAGCTGAGCGTGGAGGAAATGGAAGAGCTGCTGGCATAAAACCCGTCCCGCGTGCATATATATCATAGCACGGAGGGATACAGGTATGCACATCACGAAACGCAAAAAACAGGCCATCAAAAACATTGTCGCCGCGCTGCTGTCGCTGCTGCTGCTCTTTTCGGCGCTGCGTCTGATTCCCGCGCTGCTGCGCGCGCTGCCCGATTCGGGCGCGGACTATCTGACGGGCGTGCTCAACGGCGCGCTCGGTCTGGACGGACGGCGCTATGCATACCTGCCCGTTCAGACGCCGGGGATCACCACCACGCCGGACAGCGCCCCCGAGCGGGAGGAAAGCGGCGCAGCGGCGCCGGACGACGCCGAGCAAACGGACGAGAGCGAAAAGCTGACCGTGCAGCCGGTGAACCTGTGCTGGTATGAGCCTGGCGACACGCCGGCGCTGTACCTGCACAACTCCACCGATTACAGCATAGACCTGAACGCCTACCTCAGCCGTACATATCCCGTGCGCGCCGCCGACGGGAGCGGGCCGCAGGTCCTCATCCTGCACACGCACGGCACCGAAAGCTACCTGCCCGACGGCGCGGACAGCTACGACGAGGACGAGAGCTTCCGCAGTGAAAACACGGAGGAGAACGTCGTCGCCGTCGGCCGCGTGTTTGCCGACACGCTGCGCGGCGCGGGGATCTCCGTCGTCCATGACGAGACGATGTACGACCGCGACGACTTCAACGCCGCCTATACCTCCTCGCGCGCGGCGGTGTACGCCTGGCTGGAGAAATACCCCTCCATCCGCTATGTATTCGATCTGCACCGCGATTCGGTCTTCACCGCCGACGGCGAGAACCAGAAGCCCGTGACCGAAATCAACGGCGAGACCGCCGCGCAGATCATGCTCGTTGTCGGAACCGACCAGGGCGGCGCAATCCATCCGAACTGGAAGCAAAACCTGACCGTGGCGGCCGCCTACCAGCAGATTCTCAACACCGACTACCCCACCCTCGCCCGCCCGGTCTGCCTGCGGACGGCCAGCTTCAACCAGCAATGCCTGCCGGGGATGCTGCTTCTGGAAATCGGCGCGTGCGGCAACACGCTGACCGAAGCAAAAAGAGCCGCGCGGCTGGCGGCTCTGTCGTTTATTTCGCTTTACAATGCCTCGACAAGCTGATGGTTACGACTCCTCGATGAGCTGATGGATTTTTTTGGCGCGCGCAAGCGCCTCGGTCAGAAAGCCCTCGGCGGCGTAGTCCTCGCGGTCGGCGCTGCGGAGCGCGACCTCCAGCGTCAGCGGCAGGCTGCCGATGCGGTTTTTGAGACGCTGCGCCATCCCGCGCCAGTCGATGCGGGCGTCGAAGGGCAGCATATGGTCGTCCGAAAGGCCGAAATTGTCGTGCAGATGCAGCGCGGAGAGGCGGTCGGCGTGCGATTCGAGCACGCCCGCGCCGTGGTTGTACAGATTTTCATGACCGCAGTCAAAGCAGAAGCGGGCCGAACGCAGGTCGGAAAGCTCGCGGAGAATATAGTCCAAATACGACGTGCGCCGGAGGTTTTCAAACGCCACCGCCACGCCGTATTTTTCTGCGCGCTCGCATATGGCGCGGAAGCGGCGCGTGCCGAGCGCGGAGACGGGCGGCGGATTGAAGCCACTCGACAGGTGCAGGATCACCGTCGGGATGCCGCAGTCGCGCGCTTCGTCGATGCTCCGCAGCAGCGCCTCCGCCAGCGCCGCGCCGGCGGCATTGTCCAGCCACATATTGTTGATGCCGGCGAACTGCAGGTGCGCGGTCTCGATCTCCAGCCCGCGGCGGCGCATATGCTCGGGCTGCTCGAAGCGCTCGGGGTCATTCTGGTCCCACCAAAGGAAGGCGTGCGTAAAGCCGGCGTCCCGAATGGCGTCGATGCGCGTTTTATAGGGCAGCGTGCCGTCGTAGGACATATTGATGGAAAAGTTCATTTGTCGTTCTCCGTTCGTTTCTCCCGCAGACGGGCGGGAAAGAAGTTTTTCGCAAGCATAGCCGCGAGCGTGATGGCGAAGGCCATACAGCCCGCGTAAATGATGGTGGCGATGAGCGCGCTCGTGCCCGCCTCGTAGTCGCCCTCGGAAAAGCGCAGCATGGTGCGGTAGAGCATCACGCCGGGGACGAGCGGAATCACCGCGGGAAAGGAAATCACCGTCGCCGGCGCCCGCAGCCGCCGCGTCAGCAGCTCGGCCAGTATGCAGACGGCGAAGGTGGCGAGAAAGACGCTCATATTGTCGCCCAGCGGCCCCTTGAGGGCCGAATACATCATCTGCCCGAGCATGCCCAGCAGCGCCGCGGCGGGGACGGTGCGGCGCGGGCCCTTCAGCGAGAGCGCGAAGAAGGCTGTCGCGCCCAGCGCCCACAGCCCCTCCAGCAGCAGTTCCCAAACCGTCATACGTCCACCCCTCTCACAGCGAAAGCACGACGCCCACGCCGGCGGCGATGGCGACGCATGCCAGCAGCGCTTCCAGCGCGCGCGCCGAGCCCGACACGAGGTCGCCGTTGATGGTGTCGCGGATGGCGTTGGTCATCGACAGCCCGGGCAGCAGCGGCATAATCCCGCCGATGATCAGCGCGCTGATGTTCAGCGACGGAATCGCCAGCGCCAGCAGCCGCGCGCAGACGGCGGTGAACACCGAGCAGAGCATATTCGTCATAAAGCCGTATTTGCCCGCCCGCTTGATGCAGCGCACGGCGAACTGCGACGCGAAGGCGATGCCCGCCGCGCACAGAAATTCGACCCAGAAGCCGCCGTAGATGCAGGTAAAGAAGGCGGCGGACAGGCAGGCGTACAGGCTCATCAGCCAGACGGGACGCACCGCGCGGCGCGCGCCGATCTCGGCGATGGCGCCCTCGACGTCCAGCGCGCCCGACGCAAACGCGCGCGAGACGGTGTTGAGCCTGTCAATCTCCTCCAGGTCGACCGACCGCACGCGCACCGAGCGGGAGCGGGTGATGGTCTGGCCTCCGAAGGTGGCGGTGACGAGGACGTTGGTCGGCATCGCCATCACCTGCGTGTCAACCGAGCCTGCGGCGGCGAGCACGCGCAGCGCGCAGTCCTCGGCGCGGTAGGTCTCGCCGCCGTTTTTCAGCATCTCGGCCGACAGCGTCAGCGCCAGTCCGACGCAGCGCTCGTTTGCATCCTGTGCGTTCATTCCGCACCCTCTCCTTTATCCGTTCCCGCCGGATTGATTGGACCAGACGACATAGCTTTGGTCTTTCGTATAAATGCGGCCGAAGAATTCGCGGTACGGGATCTGCCGCACCGAAACCTCGATCACGTTGTCGCCGGGGCCGTCCACGATCTTTTTGGTGACGGTGTTGTAATACCCGGGCACATGGCAGTCGCAGTACTCGGTCGGCTGCGCGTCTGCGGCGAACACGCCGGTCGCAATCACCGTGCCTGTACCCGTAATCTCGCTATACCCCTTGGTCAGCACCTCGACGTCGCGCCGGCAGGCCTCGGTCGGCTTCTTGCCCGAGATCGAGCAGTATTCGACCTCGACGATGGAGGACGGACGGCTGAATTTCTTCTGGTAGTACAGCCCCTCCTCCTCATACGCGGCGTAGACGCGGTTGAACACCTCTATCCACACCCGTGTCGATGGGTTATACCCGTAGGAGGACAGCGATTTGTTGTTGTCGTACCCGAACCAGACCGCCGCGGTGAAATCGGGCGTGAAGCCGACGAAATAGCGGTCGCGGTCTTCGTTGGTCTGGCCGGTCTTGCCGCCAACCTCGACCTCGCTGTCGAACGTGCGGTACCACTCGAACGCATATTCCGCGGTACCGGTACCCAGCTCGACGACGTTGCGCAGCAGCGACGTCATAATATACGCGGTCTGCTCGCTGACGGCGTAGGTCTGGTTCTCGGTGCCCTTGTTGTCGATGATGATCTCGTCGTTCGAGTCGCGGATCATCGTGAAGAACTTCGCGCCGGACACCATACCGTCGTTGGCGAACATCGTGTAGCCCTGCGTGACCTCCAGCACGGTCACGCCCTCGGTGAAGGCGCCGTGCGAAATCGGAGAGATGGCGATGTCGGAATAGACCTGTCCGTTGATCTCCTTGCGGTCGATCAGCGTGGTGAAGCCGAGCGATTTCGTGAGGAAGTCGAAGCACTCCTGCACGCCGAGCTTCTGCGCGGTGGCGGTGGCGACGGTATTGAGCGACTTCTGGATGGCGAACGAGACCGAGACGACGCCGTACCAATTGTCCGGCGAGTTGTGCGGCCAGAAATCGCCCCGGTCCTCGTCGTACATAACCGGCACGTCGTCCACGGCGGTGCCGTAGGTCAGCAGCCCGCGCTCGACGGCGAGCGCATAGACGGACAGCGGCTTAATCGACGAGCCGCACTGCCGCTTGCTCTGCACGGCGCGGTTGAGGCCGCGCGCTACGGTTTTCTCGCCGCGGCCGCCGACCACGCCGAGCACATAGCCGGTGTGGGGGTCCATCACGACCATCGCCGACTGCGGCGGGATGCCGTTGGTCTTAGGGAAGCAATTCTCGTCGGTAAAGACCTCCTCCATCGCGCTCTGGACGATCGGGTTTTCGGTGGAAACGATCTTCAGGCCGCCGGAATAGAGCATCCGCGAGGCGACGGCGCGGTCGACGGCGTACTCCTCCATCAGCGCGTCGGTGACGTTGTCGATGAGCGCGTCGATGAAATAGGAGTAGACCGGCTCGCCCGTGTATTCCTCCTCGCTTTCGGTGTTGAGGTAAAGCGGCTGGTTGTAGGCGTCGTCGAATTCCTCCTGCGTGATCTTCCCCTGATTGAGCATCTCCTTGAGCACCACGTTGCGGCGCTGGAGATTGTACTCGGGGTTACGGATGGGGTCGTACTTCGTCGGGGATTTCGGGATTGCCGCCAGCGCGGCGCATTCGACGAGCGTCAGCTCGTCGAGCGACTTGCCGAAGTAGGTCTGCGCGGCCGTCTTGACGCCGTTGCAGTTCTGCGACAGATTGATGACGTTGAGGTACATCTCCAGGATTTCTTCCTTCGAGAACTTGGTCTCGACGTTGATGGCGCGGAAAATCTCCTGCACCTTGCGCTGGATGGTGGCGTCGTCGTCCTGTGACACGACCTTGATGAGCTGCTGCGTGATGGTCGAGCCGCCGTATCGGTCGCCGCCGGGCATAATGAAGTTGAGCACCGCGCCGAGCGTGCGCTTGACATCGAAGCCCTTATGGCTGTAAAAGCGCTGGTCCTCGATGGCGATGAACGCGTTGATGAGCTGCTCGGGGATCTCCTTGTACTCCGCCCAGAGCCGGTTTTCGCTGCCGTGGAGCGTGACCGCGGTCTGCTCGAGTCCGGTCTCGGGGTCGACGTAGCTGATGGTGGTGTTCAGGCTGCTGTCGAACTTGAGGTTGTCCAGCCCGTCATATTCCGGGTCGATGTTGCCCTTGATGTACAGCAGGAACGCGCAGCCGACGACCACGCCGGTGATCATCCCGACGATGAGAACGGTGAAAAAGATGTTGAGCAGATAGGTCAGCGCCTTGACGAGCACGAACAGCGTAATCCGCAGCGGATACCACAGCGTGCTGCGCGCGATGCGGCCGGAAAGCGTCAGACGACGCTTGCGGGCGGCGGCTTTTTCCTCGGCGGACTTTTCCTGTTTCTCCTTCTTCTCTTTCTTTCCCTTCTTCTCCGGCGGCTTTGCGGACGGCGCCGGCGCGCCCTCCCCGTCGGACGGGGCCGGGACGGCGGGCGCCGATGCGTCGGCGGCCGGTTCCGCGCCGCCGGACGGCTCCGCATCGCCGGACGGCGACGGCTGAGGCTCCCCGGCGGGTGCGGACGTCTCTGCGGACGGGTCGGGCGATTTGCGCCGGGTGATGTCCAGCGGTTCGACCGGCTCGAATTTGTTTTTGTTTTCCTTGTTATCCTTGTCCATCCTGACCTCCCGTACCGCTCAGCCGCGTGACGGCGGTGGTGAGCGTTTCCTTTTCGTGCGCGGCCACGCTGCAGGCGTAGCCGTAGATTGTGCCGACGGCAAGGATGAACAGGCCCATAATGATGCCCGCCCACTCGATGCTGAAGGCGTACTCGATCCGATGCTCGGACATAGAGACGAATTTATTGATCTGAATGTAATTCAGCAGATTGTTCAACGCCACGATGAGCGTGTTCCCGATGAGGATGACCAGCCCGATGTAGTTGATCATCCGCGCGTTTTCCTCGTTGAGCGCCTCCTTGCGGCCGACGTTCCGCAGCAGCACCGACAGGAAGCGGAACACCGGGCAGGCGACCAGCAGAAGCAGCAGCCAGGCGGCGATGGAGGAATAGATGACGGTTTTGATGTGCGAGAGCGTGACCGCCGAGGCGGGCGAGACGATGCGGATGCCGTTCCCGAGGTCGAGCGAATATTCGGTGACCGCGCCGGACGCGTCGCGCAGCGCCTTCATATCCGGCGGCAGCAGCATCTTCTCCACGTCCACGTTGACGAAAAGCACGATCAGCGCGGTAATCAGCAGCAGCGCCGCCACGGCCAGTCCGACGTAGAACGCGCCCGTAAACACCGGCGACAGCACCCGCGCGATCGGGCAGATGCGCCCGTACCTGCCGAGGAAATCCTCCGTTTTTTTCAACATCCTACAATGCGCTTCCTTTCCTTACCCCTCGCGGACGGCCACGTTCGCGCCGCCCAGCAGCTCGCGCAGCCGCGCGAGCAGTCCATCCGCCGCGGCGACCCGAAGCTGCTTTGCGGCGAGGAGCTTTTTGTCCTTCTCATAATACAGGAAAACCGCGCTGCCGCCCGGATAGGCGCGCAGCTCCTCGAGCGCCTCGTCGAGCGCCTTCTCGTTGTCGGCGGTGATTTTGAGATAAACCCCCGCCCGCGTGCGGGCCGGCTTTTCCGCTTCGGCCGCCGTCCCGTCCGGCTCGGCGCGTCTGGCCGTCCGCACGAGCAGCTTCAGCTCGTCCTCCCCGTCCTCCGAAACCGCCTCCCGAAGCTGTGCGGTGCCGGTCACAAGCAGCACCGCGCCCTCGCTGAGCAGCGGGGACAGCTTTTCGAGCGCGGAGGGGAACACAATCAGCTCGCACTCGCCCTGCAAATCCTCCAGCACGCAGAAGGCCATGATTTCGTTTTTCTTCGTGATTTTCTGCCGTCGGGACTTGAGGATGCCGCCGACGGTGACGGTCTGCTTTTCGCTCCATTCGCCGGCGGACAGGCGCTCGGCCAGCGTCTGCGTAGAGACGACGCCGGCGCGCCGCAGCGCGCTGCGGTACCCGTCCAGCGGATGGCCGGAGAGGTAGACGCCGACCAGTTCCTTCTCGTACGCCAGCTTTTGCATCGCCGGATATTCGGGCAGGTCGGGATAGTCGATGCGGAACAACTCGTCCGTCCCGCCGACGGCGTCGAACAGCCCCATCTGGCCGGCGATGACGCCGTTGTTCATACCGGCGACCGTCTGCACCGCGCTCTCGGCGGCGGCCGCCATCCGGCTGCGGGGATGCCCGAAGCCGTCCATCGCGCCGCAGTTGACCAGCGACTCGATCATCCGCACGTTGCCGCGCCCCTGCGTGCGCAGCAGGAAGTCCTCAAAGCCCGTGTAGGGGCCGTTCGCCAGCCGCTCCTGCACGATGAAGGCCGCGAAGGCGCCGCCGACGTTCTTGACCGCCGCCAGCCCGAACCGAAGGTTGTCCCCGACGACGGTGAAGCCCTCCCCGCTCTCGTTGACGTCGGGCGGCAGCACGCGGACGCCGGCGCGCGACAGGTCGTCGATGTACAGATCCACCCGCCGGTTGTCTCCGGCGACAGAGTTGAGCAGCGCGCACATATATTCGCGCCGGTGATGGCATTTCAGATACGCCGTGCGGAAGGCGACGACGGCGTAGGCCGCCGCGTGGCTTTTGTTGAACGCGTATTTGGCGAAGTCGCTCATCTCGGCGAACACCGACTCGGCCGTTTCGGGCCGCACGCCGTTCTCGGCGGCGCCCGCCAGAAAGAACGCCTTCTCCCGCTCCATCTCGTCGACCTTTTTCTTGCTCATCATCCGGCGCACGACGTCGGCGCGGCCGTAGCTGTAACCGGCGAGCACGCGGAAAATCATCATCACCTGCTCCTGATAGATGATGCAGCCGCCCGTCGAGCCGAGGATGTCGGCCAGCCGCTCGTCCGCATAGCGGATGGAGGCGGGGTCGGCGCGGTTCTTCAAAAAGCGCGAGATCGACTGCATCGGCCCGGGGCGGTAGAGCGAGATGGCGCTCATGATGTCCTCCAGACAGTACGGGCGCAGCTTGGTCAGCAGCGCGCGCATCCCGTCGCTTTCAAGCTGGAAAAGCCCGACCGAATCGCCTGCGGACAGCATCGCGTAGGTCGCTTCGTCCCCGTCGTCGACGGCGGCAAGCGAAAAGGCGGGGTCGGCGCGGCGGACGTCCTTCTCCGCGTCGTCGAGCACGGACAAAAAGCGCAGGCCGAGAAAGTCCATCTTCAGAAGCCCCAGCTCGGCCACGGTCTCGGCCGGATACTGCGTGACCGCGTCCCCGCCGTTGGAGGAGACGGGCACATATTCGATGATCGGCTTGTCGGTAATCACCACGCCGGCGGCGTGGGTGGACGCGTTGCGCGGCCGCCCCTCGAGCGCGGCGGCGAATTCCATCAGCCGCCGGACGGCGGGGTCGCTCTCGACGCGGCCTCTGAGCTCGGCGCTTTCCTCCAGCGCGGCGGCGACGGTGATGCCGAGGCGGCGGGGGACGAGCTTGGCGATCTCGTCGACCTGCGCGTAGGTCATCCCCAGCGCGCGGCCGACGTCGCGCACGGCGGCGCGGCAGGCGAGCGTGCCGAAGGTGATGATCTGCGCGACGTGGTCGGCGCCGTATTTTTCCGCCACATACTCGATGACCTCGCCGCGGCGGCGGTCGCAGAAATCGATGTCGAAGTCGGGCATGCTCACCCGCTCGGGGTTCAGACAGCGCTCGAACAGCAGCCCGTACTTCACGGGGTCCACGTCGGTGATGCCGAGCAGATACGCGACCAGACTGCCCACGCCGCTGCCGCGGCCCGGGCCGACCGGTATGCCGCGCGATTTGGCGTACCCGACGAAATCGGCCACGATCAGAAAGTAGTCGGTAAAGCCCATCGAGACGATGACCGACAGCTCGTAGCCGAACCGCTCGCGGTAGTCCGCGCGTTCGGGCAGCAGCCCCCGCGCGACCTTGTCCGCGTAGCCCGCCTCGACCTGCCGGCGAAGATAGTCCTCGTTCGCCGAGCCGTCGGGCGGCGTGTACGCGGGCAGGTGCAGCTTGCCGAACTCAAAATCGAACGCGCAGCGCGACGCGATGCGGACGGTGTTTTCCAGCGCTTCGGGCAGGTCGGCGAAGAGGGCCTCCATCTCCTGCGGTGTCTTGAGATAAAATTCCTCGGTCTCGAAGGACAGCCCGCTGTCCCCCAGCGTCGAGCCGGTGCCGATGGCCGTCAGAAGCTCCTGCAGCTTCGCGTCGCCTTTTTGCAGATAATGCACGTCGTTGGTCGCGACGACCGGCAGCGACAGCTCCTCCGCCAGCAGCAGCAGGCGGCGGTTGACCTCCTCCTGCCGGTCCAGCCCGTGGCGCTGCAATTCGATATAAAAGCAATCTTTGCCGAAGATTTCCGCATACGCTTCGGCCGCCGCCCGCGCGCCGGCGAAATCGTCCCGCAGCAGCCGCTTGGACAGCGGGCCGGACAGGCAGGCCGACAGCGCGATCAGCCCCTCCGCGTGCGTGCGGAGGAAATCGAGGTCGGTGCGCGGCTTCTGGTAAAAGCCCTCCGTGAACGCGCGCGAGACGATGGCCGACAGGTTTTTGTAGCCTATCTCGTTCTCGCAGAGCAGCACGAGATGGGAATAGTCGGTGTCCGCCGGATACTGCTTGTCCGCCATCGTGCGCGGCGCGACATAGACCTCGCAGCCGATGATCGGCTTGACGCCGGCGGCGCGGCAGGCCTTGTCGAACGCGACCGCGCCGTACAGCACGCCGTGGTCGGTGACGGCGACGGCGTCCATTCCGGCGCCGCTGACGGCCGCGGGGATGTCCGCGATGCGGCAGGCGCCGTCGAGCAGGCTGTATTCGGTGTGCAGATGCAAATGTACGAAGCCCACGGTTCGCCGCCGCCTCCTTTTTTGTACGCTTCCGCCCGCGCCCGAGGGCGCGGCGGCCGCAGAATCGTTTTACTGATATTTTTTCGCCATCTCCAGCAGCTTTTCCATCCGATGGTTGAGACCCGATTTGCTGACCCGCTTCTCGTGCAGCTCGGCCAGCGAGGCCAGATCCAGCTCGGGATGCCGCAGCCGCAGCGCGGCGCTCTCGGCCAGCTCGGGAGACAGGCGCTTAAATTCTTTATGCTTGATCAGCAGCTTGATCGCGTTCACCTGCTCGGCCGAGGCGGTCGCGGCGCGGTCGTAATTGGCCGTTTCCGCGTTGGCGAGACGGTTGGCGTTGTTGCGCAGCGCGCGCGTGATCTTCTTGTCCATCAGCTCCAGCGCATGCTTGGACTGCCCGACAAGCGCCAGAAAATCCTCGATTTTGCCGCTGTCCCGATAATACAGCAGCGGCACGCCGCGGCGGACCGTCCGGCCCGGCGGCAGTCCGGCGTCGTCCAGCAGGCGGGCGACGGCCTCCAACTGCGCGCCCGGACGCAGCGACAGATAGTAGCCCTTGTCGGGGTCGGTCATGCTCCCGCAGCGGACGAACACGCCGCGCAGATAGCAGCCCGCATCCCCCGCGCAGGCGAAGTCCGGCGGCGGCTCCCCCGCCAGCCCCGCCGCGTAGCTGCGGCGGCAGCAGGGCTTTTTTTCCTCGCGGGCAGCCAGACTCTCGCGGAGCGCAGCCGCATAGGATTGATCATTCATTGTCTATTATTCTCACTTCGCATTCGAGCAAAACACCCGTTTTTTCCGCGACCACGCGTTGGATGTGCGCGATGAGCGCCCGCACGTCCGCCGAGGTCGCGTCCCCGCGGTTGACGACAAAGCCGGCGTGCTTTTCCGACACCTGCGCCCCGCCGACCGTGCAGCCCTTCAGGCCGCAGCGCTCGATGAGCGCGCCCGCGTACTGCCCCGGCGGCCGCTTGAAGGTGCTGCCGCAGCTTGGATATTCGAGCGGCTGCTTTTCGCGGCGGGCCTGCATATTCCGCTCCATTTCCGCGCGGATTTCCTCCGGCGGGGCGGGAACGAGAGCAAAATCGGCCGACAAAAGCGTCCAATCGCCGTCCATCAGCGCGCTGCTGCGGTAGCCGAGCGCCAGCTCGGACGCGGGGACGACGCGCGGTTCGCCCGCCGCGTCCAGCAGCGTCGCGCGGACGAGGCAATCGGCAATCTGCCCGCCGTACGCGCCCGCGTTCATATACACGCCGCCGCCGACCGTCCCCGGGATGCCGTAGGCGAACGCCAGCCCGCCCAGCCCGCATTCGAGCGCCCGCCGCGCCGCGGCCGACAGCGGCACGCCCGCCTGCGCGGACAGCATACAGCCGTCCGCCGTCAGGCCGCAGAGCCGCGTGGTGAAGATGACGGTGCCGTCGTAGCCCTCGTCGGGGAACAGCACGTTCGAACCGCCGCCGAGCACGACCCGCCGCCCGCCCGCGCGCAGCAGCGCGGCCAGTTCCTCCGCCGTCTCGGGAAATGCGGCCAGCCTTGCCGGACCGCCGACGCGCATGCTGCAGTATTCCCGCAGCGGCGCGTTTTCGCGCAGCAGCATCGCCGCACACCCCCTTTCCCTGTATTCTTACAAAATTATACTATACAAATCTGTAAAAAACAACCTGTTGCCGATAAATTTTTCAAACAGCCTGTTGACAGGCGCGGTTTTTTATGTTAAACTCTTAACAAATGATACAATTCCGCTTCATACCGCGACATAAAACCGAGAAAGGAACGAGAACAAAATGAAGAAAACACTTTCCGTATTGCTCGCCGCGCTGCTGCTCTGCTCGCTGTGCGTGATCTTTGCCGCTGCGGAGGACGTCAATCCCGACGGGTACGCCTTCAACATCGACTCAGTCAACGTCGCCGTTGCCGGCGAAAAGACGACCATCATTACCAAGCAGGATTTGATTCCTACGGCTAATATGAAATGGTCGGTCAACATCGTGCTGGATAAAGTGGCCGACGGGCTGTACAAGGCCGCCGGCGACGCGGTCCCCGGCTCGGGCAGCGACCCGGACATCACGCTGAAGGAAGGCCAGATCATCCTCGCCGTCCATTCTTCGACGAGCGACCCCGCGCAGATTGACGAGTATCCGAACGTTTACGGCAAGCTCAACGCGATGGCCATCAAGGCCGGTATGTACATTCAGCTTGGCGGCGGCATTGATCTGACCGTCGATGGCGTCGTTAAAAACGGTACGGCGACCTGCACTGTCGAGGACCCGAGAACGGCCGACACCTCGACCGGCACGTCCGAGGCTGAGCCGTCCGAAACGGAATCGTCTGCGGCGGAATCCACCGAAGCGCCTGTTTCTTCCACGCCCGCTTCCTCTGCCGCCGAGTCCTCCAAGACCCCTGAGACCTCCGACGCGGGCATTATGGCGCTCATCGTGGTCGCGCTGGCCGCTCTCGCGGTCACGGTTACGGTCATCCGCAAGAGAAGCTGACGCATTTCCAAAGGAAAAGACGCACCTGTAAAGGAAGAATAGAAAAGAGACCGCTATGCAGCGGTCTCTTTTTGTTTTTTCGTAAATGCGTATTGACAGACGCCGAAATCTGTGATATTATGCATTTACGGATTTCCGATATTACGAAGAGGGGTGCGTTATTATGGAACGAGATTTCGGAAAAGAACTGGACGAGCTGAAAAACGAGGTGAAGCGGCTGGGAGAGCTGCTCGACGGAAAAGCCGCCGCAGGCAAGCCGCAGGACGGCGTGGAAAGGGTCGGACATATCCAGCGGATACCGAATATGCACCCCGACCCGAGGCTTTCGTCGCTGATGGGTGATTTGGAAAGCAAGAGCGGCGCCCGCCGCACCGGCGGCGCGATCACCTATCTGGGCGTATTCGCCTCGGGCGGACGGCAGTCCTCGTGGATACGGAACGGCGTCGAAACAGACGGGCTGCTGGCGCTGATTGAGAACGGAACGGCCGAGCGGGTGCTGGCCTGCATCGGCAGCGGCGAGCGGCTGAGGCTCCTGCTGGCAATCCTGCAAAAGCCGCAGACGGTCGCCGAGCTGGTCAAGACGTGCGGCTTCGGCTCCACCGGGCAGGTCTACCATCATATGAAGCCGCTGCTGGCCGCCGACCTGATCCGCGAGGATATGCCGAAGGGTACTTATGTACTCCAGCCGCACAAGGTGCAGGGCCTCCTTATGCTGCTGGCGGGCATCTGCGACATGGTGGACGAGACCTACACCTGCGCGCCGCCGCACTCCGAACCCGAATCGGAGGCCGCGCCCGAAAGCGGGGATTGACGGCGGCCCTCCCTGCGCGATGCGGCAAGCCGATTTTCGTATCGCCGCTTTCATTTACGCCCAATTTCCCCGCTTTCTTACCTGCCCGACGCCGCTTTGCGGCGTCGGGCATCATCTTGCAAACCGATGTGTGCCATCGCGCGGATACATAACGCGGATACGCCGCACAGCGGCGCATCCGCAGCAGCTTGACAAAAGCAAACCGGCACGCCGAACAAATCGCCGCGTTTGCCCGAATCCCCCAGCCGCAAGGTCTCACCGAACAACGGCTCAGCGGGACGCTCTTTGCCCCATCGCTTTTTTGAAAAATACCTCGTACTTATAAAAAGCCGGCAAGGGGGCTTATCCTCGCCTCGTCCCCTTTGCAAAAGGCGGGCGATTTTTTTGTGCAGACGCTTTCCGAACGGCTTCTTTGCGAAAGGGGGGGCCGCGGCGCGCAAAATGCGCGCCGCGGCCCCCCTTCGTTTTTATCTCTGCGGCGTTTATGCAGGATATTTCGCTTCAAATTCGGCCCGAGAGCCGCAAAAAACGTTGAGGTCGATATAGCGCTCGTCGCCGTCGTAGCCGTCCAGCCGCGCGCGGTTGGAATACTGCCAGAAGGTCCAGCCCTCCAAGCGCGGACGCCGGTACACGCTGCGAATCCAAACGTCCAGCCCCGCATATGCGGGAACGCCGGCGATATAGCGCGCATACGACGCCTCGGTGACGTACAGGATCGGCTGCACGCCGTAATGCGCCCGCAGCCGTTCGAGGAGCGCGTCCAGCTCGGCGCGGACCGGCTCGGCGGCCGGCGGGTCGTCGAAAAAGCCGGCGTAGTACTCCAGATCGACGACGGGCGGCAGCATCCCCGCGAAAGGCTCCACGACGGCGATGAAATTGTCGGCCTGCGCGTCGCCGGAGCTTTCAAAGCTGAAAAAATGGTAAGCGCCCACCCGCAGCCCTGCGTTTCGCGCCTGCAGGACATTGAATGAGAACCGCGCGTCTGTGAATCCGCTGCCCTCCGTCGCCTTAATGAACGCGAACTCGACGCCCTGCGCCGCGAGCATCGGCCAGTCGATTACGCCCTGATGGGCCGAAACGTCCACGCCGCGGACGGGGTATCGGTCCTCCGGCGGCGCATTGAGCGGAAGCACGCCGAAAAACACGAGTGCGGCGACTGCGGCCAGCGCGGCCGCCGACAGCAGGAGGCAGAATCGAAAGCGCGCTTTCACGACAAGTCCCCTTTCTCCAATCATCTATCGGGATGCTCCCGTACCGTCCGCGAACGCGCGGCCAAGCGAGCGGCCATCAACGCCCGCCGTACCCGCGCTCTCCCGCGTCGGCAGGAATCTGCGTCCCTTGCCCTTTCGAACCGGCGGACGCAGAGCGCGGTCGGCACGGCCGAAAGCGCCTTTTTGCGGCCGTTTCCGCGCCATATCCCGCCCGCCGTTCCCCAAAAGGCGCGGCCGGACGGCCGCGCGGCATGCCGCCGCGGACAAACCCGACGACACGAATCCGACGGCGAACGACCCGTGGTGCGCCGCGTGTTCCCCCACCGGGGCAAAAAAGCGCGGAGGACAAAGCCGTCCTCCGCCGTTTGCGTTATTGGATCGTTTCGTAGCTGTCGCTGATGGCCGACAGCAGCGCGAGGTATTCGTTCTCCAGCGTGTCGCCGTAGGTCTCGATCTTCCCCGAAAGGTCGCTGAGCTGCTCCAAGTATTGGGTGTAATAGGCGTCATAATCGCCGTTCATCCGGTTGATGAGCGTGCGCGTGCGCGAAATCAGCTCGGTGGAGGAATTCCGCAGCGACGCGAACATATTCTTCAGCTCCGTCAGCTTGGTCTGGTAGGACGAGGCGGACGAGATGCTATACTCCTTGAGGACGGCGGCATACTTATCGGTGATGTCGGTCATCGTATCGAAGGCCGAATTGAGCGTGCGGTCGACGCGCTCGTTCATCTCGCGGATGGCGATTTCGCCCTCCTCGCTGCCGATGAAGGCGCGGGTAACCGCCGTCTGCGTGAGGTTAACGGTGGTGTAGGGCAGAACAAGCGTGACGTCCGTCGCTTCCTTATACAGATGCAGGAGCGCCAGCTTGAACTGGATGTCGTCGCTCGACGCGTTCGCCAGACCCGGCGTCGTACCCATCGCCTGCGCGTCGTCCCGTGCGGTCAGCACCAGCGCGGCCGACAGGCAGACGCAGGCCGCGGCCAGCAGGATACATACGGCGGTCATCAGATGCTTTTTCATTCCGTTCCCTTTCCTTTATCGTTCGTCTTAAATCGTCCTTACGCCATTCTGGCGAGCATATCCTCCGTGACCTCGGCGACGAGCTTTTCGCCCTTCAGGAACCGTTCGATCTCGTCGCACACGAACGCGCCGATGCGCTTGAGGCCGTTGTTCGCCAGTCCGGCGAGGTGCGGCGTCATAATGCAGTTGGGCAGCGTGCGCAGCGGGTTGTCGGCCGCGGGCGGCTCGGGGTCGGTCACGTCAAGGCAGGCGTATTTGAGCTTGCCGGCCTTCATATGCGCATACAGCGCCTGCTCGTCGATGAGCGAGCCGCGCGCGGTGTTGATGAGGACGGCGTCGTCCTTCATCATCCCGATGGTTTCCTCGTTGAACATATGGTAGGTTTCGGGAATCGAGGGCGCGTGGATGGACACGATGTCGCTGGCCCGCAGCAGCTCCTCGAGCGAAGCCTTTTTGCAGCCGAGCGCCGCGGCGCGTTCGTCCGAAACGAACGGGTCGTACAGCAGCACGTCGACGTTGAAATTCTGCAAAAGCTCGATGTAATGCGCGCCCGCCCAGCCCGCGCTGATGACGCCGACGGTCAGGTCGAAGAGGTCGCCGATGGCGTCCTTGCCCTCCTCCCAGCCGCCGTTGTGAAGGCTGGCGTTGAGGTTATAGAAGTTTTTCGAGGCGGAGATGGTAAAGCCCAGCGCCGTTTCGGCCACACCGTGGCCGAGCGGGCAGGCGGAGGAGACCACGCGCACGCCCTTTTTCCACAGCGCGTCGGTCACGATCGGCTTGACCGAACCGGCCGCGTGGCAGACCAGCTTCAAATCCGGGCAGGCGGCGAGGATTTCCGCGTCGATGCCGGTGTTGCCCCACGAGGTAATGGCAACCGTCGCGCCCGAGATGGCTTTGATGACGTCCTCCTTGCCGGTGGAGCCTTCGTTGATGACGACCTCGCCGAGCGTTTTCAGCCGCGCGACCGTCTTGTCGCTGATGACCATATTGCGCGAGCCGCCGTTCATAATCAGCGCGATTTTTTCCATATGTAAAACCAACCTTTCGTCCTGCTTAACCCTGTTATCGACATTTTACTCCAAACCGGCGCGGATTGCAAGGGCTTACCGCGATTTTTTTGTAAAGAATGCGTGATAGCCGTTCTCTCCGAACAGTCTGCCGCTCGTTTCGTAAAAGCGCTCGTCCAGTGTGAACACGCCGTCCGCCTCGTCGTCGTAGCGCACGCCGTCGGGCAGCAGCGCCTTCTGCGCGTCCCAGGTGACGTAGTTCTGGTCGCCGTTGACCTCCAGACAGCCGACGTTCATCTTGGAAAGCGGCGCGATGCGCGCGGCGAACTGCTTGTTCCACTGCGCGAGGAAGGGGTTGACCGTCAGGTCGGCGCAGAGGCACTGCGCGCCCGCCTCATGCACGGCGGCGGCCATCCGGAAGGAGACCGAGAGCGTCTTTGCAATCGGCTTGAGGGCGACGGCGCGGTAGCCCTGCGCGAGCCGCCTTTTGACGTCGTCCACGCCATGCGCGCTCTCGTCGGCGTTGATCGTCACGGGCAGGTCGGAGACGTCGGTCTCGTCGCCGGGCGCGAACGGCTCCTCCAGCAGCGCGATGCGGTCGAGCGCACCGATGCGCTCGGCGTGCGCGAGCAGCAGTCTCAGCCGGTCCTTGCAGTCGTAGCGGCCGTTGGCGTCGAGATAGTAGAGCACGCGGCCGTCGTCGGTGCAGGAGGTGCGGTAGTCTTTGGCGACGGCGTGAATCTGCTCCAGCCGGGCGCAGTCCCACGCGGCCATCGAGGCCATATCCTCCTCCGAGCCGGGCGCGCCGGACACGGCCTTGCCGATCTTGATTTTCAGCAACGCGGTGCCCGAATCCAGACATTCCCGCAGCTCGCGCTCGCCGACGGCGTAGGAGATCAGCGGGATATGCGAAAGGCGCGCGTGGCGGTGCGTCATCGCCGCCCGCGCATACGGCGGAACGATGCCGTCGAAGCTGTCGACGCCGTTCTCCCGCGCGTAGAGCGACCAGAGCGCGATGTCCACGCCGACGAGCGCGTTGAGCAGGAAGGTCGGCGCCACGCGGCGGCCGCAGACGGCCTCGGCGTAGTCGGCAAGCGCCGGCAGCAGCTCGTCCAGCATCAGGTCGGGGCGGCGCAGCTCCCGCCCCTCGAGCAGCCGCAGCGCGCGGGCGGTGACGGTCATCATCAGCGCGTTGGCGGCGGCGGGCGGGTTCTCGCCGAACACGGCGCCGTCCGACCAGAGGACGCTCTCGGTGGCGGGCGCAGCGGCGGTATGGCGGTCGGTGGCGATCAGCGCGACCGTCTGCCACAGTTCGTCGAGATAGCGGCCCTTAAAGCCGAACGGGCTTTTCAGCCGTTCGCGGACAAATTCCAAATCGGTTCTTACGATCACGCTCATCGTTTCAGCCCCTTGATGGTTTCAATTGCGCCGTCCGGGACATAGCCCGTCAGCGGCTTGTGGTATTTGATCAGCTCGCGCACGAAGGTGGAGGAAATAAAGCCGACGGCCGGGTCGGCGGGCAGCAGCAGCGTCTCCACCCCGCCGAGCCGCCGGTTGATTTCGGCAAGGTTCGCCTCATAAGCGAAGTCGCGCGCGTCGCGCACGCCCTTGACCAGCACGGCGTCGCCGTAGTCGGCGGCGAAATCGGCCAGCAGGCCCGCGCAGCCAACGACCTCGACGTCGGCGCGGCCCGCAAACGCGGCGCGCGCCAGCGCGAGCCGTTCTTCGAACGAGAACAGCGTGCGCTTTTCGGTGTTGTTCATCACCACGACGACGGCGCGCCCGAACAGCGCCGCGGCGCGGCAGGCCAGCGACGTATGGCCGCAGGTGATCGGGTCGTAGGTGCCGGGAAGGATCGCCGCGCGCGTCACAGCGCAGGCCCCCCGTTCCCGCCGGCGCGAAGGATGGTGACGTAGGTTTTGCCGTAGCGGTAAGCCTTGGCCGTCCAGCCGTCAGGCGGGACGGGTACGCCGTCGGCGGCCGTTTCGGCGATGACGACGGCGTCGTCGGTGAGCAGGCCGCTGCCGATGACCAGCGAGAGAATTTCGTCGACCGCGCCGGGCTTATACGGCGGGTCGAGCAGCAGCAGCGAATAGGACGCGCGCCCGGCCATCCCCTTGACGAAGGACTTCCAGTCCGAGCAGACGACGCGGCAGCGGTCGAACAGCTTGGTCTTGACCGCATTCTCCTTGATGATCTCGCAGGCCGCGCGCGACGCGTCCACGATGGTCGCGCTTTCCGCCCCGCGCGAAAGCGCCTCGAGCGAAAGCTGGCCGCAGCCGCCGAACAGCTCCAGCACGCTTCGGTCGCCCAGCTCGAACTGCACGGCGGAGAACATCGCCTCCTTCACGCGCTCGGCGGTGGGGCGCGTCTCCTCGCCCGGCAGGGTTTTGAGGGTCGTGCCTCGGGCCGACCCGGTGATAATCCGCATAGGTTGTCCGTCCTTTCCTTATTCCTGCGTTTCCTGCGTCCCCTCGGGGTGAAAATGCCTGTAAACCGCCTCCGCCGCCCGTCGGGACACGCCCTTGACCGCCGCAAGCTGCTCGGCCGTCGCGCCGCGCACGCCGCGCAGACCGCCGAACGCCGCGTTGAGCCGGCGGGCGCTTTCGGGGCCGACGCCCTGAATGGACTCGAGCGTGCTTTTGCGCACGCTCTTGCGGCGCTTGGCGTCCATCCCCGAGAAGGCGAAGCGGTGCACCTCCTCCTGAATCTTGTACACGAACACGAAAATATCCTGCCGCTTGGTCAGCCCGATGTCGTGCTCGCCGTCGGTGAGCGTGCGGGTTTTATGATGCTCGTCCTTGACCATGCCGAACACCGGCAGCGCGACGCCCTTCTCCTCCAGCAGCGCGCGGACCACGCCGACGTGCGTGCGGCCGCCGTCGAGCAGGATCAGGTCGGGCGCGCCCCAGTCGGACAGGTGCGCGATGCGGCGCTCCATCGCCTCGCGCATGGCGGCGTAGTCGTCCTGCATATCGCTTTTTTTGATGTTGAACAGCTTGTATTCCCGCTTGGCGAATTTCCCGTCCAGCAGCGTGATCATCCCGCAGGTGATATGCTCGTCGCCGCTGTTGGAGATGTCGTAGGCTTCGATGCGCTCGGGCAGCACCTCCAGATGAAGCAGCTCGGCCAGCGCGGCGAGCTGGCCGGAGGAACGGGCGTCCGACGCTCTCTTATGCAGGATTAGCTCTTTGGCGTTTTCGTATGCGCGAACGCAAAGCTCTTTTTTTTCGCCGCGGACGGGCACGCTCACCTTGGTGCGGCCGCGCGCGCCGTACAGCCGCTCGGACAGCAGCTCGGTCTCCTCCGGCTCAAGCGGAAAAGAGAGCAGGATGCTGTCGGGGATATACTCGCGAAGCTGGTAAAACCGTGTGAGGAAGGACACCAGCCCCGAGCCGTCGAGAATCTCGTCCGCGCCGAAGTAGAAGGTCTCGCGGTCGGTGATCGCGCCGCCGCGGACGAACAGCACCGTCACCGAGCCGCCCAGCTCGTCGCTGTACACGCCGACGACGTCGCATTCGGTGTCGGGCGAGGCGACGATGTGCTGCTTGTCGCCGAGCTTGCGGACGTTCTGTATGCAGTCGCGGTATTTGGCCGCGCGCTCGAACTCCAGATTTTCCGACGCCTGAACCATCTTCTCCTCCAGCAGCCGGAGCAGGCTGCCGTAATCGCCGCGCAGCAAATGCGCGGCCTGCTCGTAGCGCTCGCGCAGCTCCGCCGCCGAGACCGCGCCGGCGCGGCAGACGCCTATGCACTGCCCGATGTGGAAATTCAGGCAGGGGCGGCCCTTGCCGATGTCCTGCGGGAACTTCTTATGGCAGCTCGGCAGTCCCAGCGCCTTGCGCACCGAGCCGACGATGCTGTGCGCCGTCGTGTACGACGAAAACGGCCCGTAGTACTTCGCGCGGTCGCCGTCGTGGCGGGAGGTCACGGACAGAGTGGGATACTCGCCCTGCGTGAGCTTGATATAGGGGTAGCCCTCCGAGTCCTTGAGCTTGATGTTGTAGTGCGGCATGTACTGCTTGATGAACGAGTTCTCCAGCACCAGCGCCTCCAGCTCGGTGGAGGTGTGATAGACCTCGAAGCGGTCGACGGCGGCGACCATTTTGGCCGTCTTGCCCGCCGGAACGCCGCCCGGCGCGAAATAGCTGGAAACGCGGTTCTTCAGCGCCTTCGATTTGCCGACGTAGATGACGCGGTCGAACTTGTCGCGCATGATGTACACGCCCGGCGTCGCCGGCAGCAGTCTGGCCTTTGCCAGCAGCTCGGATTTTTCCACGCGCTTCCCCCCTTGAAAACACAAAACGTCCGGACCCATTTGCGATAAATGAGCCCGGACGCGTCAATCGATCCGTTCTGTGCGAAGCTGTCAGCCGTTGAGGCCGGAAAGGATGAGGTCGACGAGTCCGTCTACGGCTTCCTTCTCGTCCGCACCGTCGGCAATGATGGTGATCTCCTTGCCCTTCGTGATTCCCAAAGACAAAACGCCGAGCAGACTTTTCGCGTTGGCTCTTCTGTCGCTGTTCTCGATCCACACAGAGCTTTTGTAGGAGTTGGCCTTCTGTATGAAAAACGTGGCGGGTCTTGCGTGCAGCCCGACCGAATTCTCAACCGTTACAGTTTTGGTAAGCATCGATAAACCTCCAGATTTCAAGTCTGCTTCTTCATTATAACAAATTCGCGCTCTTTTTACAAGAGACGAACGGCATCATTGTATACGAATATTCCAAAATCAGACCAATCTTTTTGTGCAAAATGCTATTTTCTGACGACGGAACCAATCTGAATGAACAGCTCCCGGCCGTCCGCCGTGACGGCGAACGAAGCGCCCGGCTCCAAACGCGTGCCGCCGGCGAGGAAATCGGCGCCGTCCTTGGTGTAGCCGCGCATATCGGCCTGCACGGACAGCGCGCGCTGTCCGGCGAGCGCGCCGAAGCCCTCGGCGGGCGACAGCGCGGTCACCTCCCCCGCGAACACGTTGCCGTCCCCATCGGTGAGGCGCGCGCCCACGGCGAGCGCGTCGGCGTTTTCCGGCGTGGTGACGACGGTGAAGGTCACGGTGTAGGCCGCTTCCTCCGCACCCGAGACGATGCGCGCAAGCTCGGCGCGGAACACGAACGAGAGAACGAGTCCGACGGCGACAAGGAGGATCGCCGCATCCAGCAAATTAAAGCGAACTTTCTTTTTCATCCAGCAAAATCCTCTCTTTGGCAATCAGATTTCCGGCTGCCGGCCCACGGCTCGGCCGTTCTCCGCCGCAGCGGACAGCAGGCCGGCGGACGCCCAGAACAAAAGCTGCGCGGCGCTGTCCGCAAACACGTCGAACACCGCGGCGGACAGCGCGAACGCCAGCAGCATACAGACGCCGCAGGCCGCGGTCTTGTCCGGGCCGTTCCGTCCCCGCAGCAGCGGAACGGCACGGGCCACGGTCAGCACGGCGAGCGAGACCGGCAGCAGCAGATAGAACAGGCCGCCCTCCGCGGCAAGCCGGAAATAGCCCGAAACCGCGGGGAACGTGCTTCCGAACACGGCGCAGAAGCCCATCCCGCCGCCGACGCCGGTCAGCAGCGCGGCGGGCGGGCAGTCGGGCAGCAGCCGTTCGGGGAAGAAGGAAGCCGGCGCAACGGCGCCCAGCGCCGCCGCGCAGCGCACGAAGCCGACCGCCGCCAGCGAAAACAGCCCCATCCCCAGCAGGGAGACGAGCGCTTTCCCCGTGGAAAGCGCAAACGAAGCCGTCAGCACGACCAGCGCGAGATAGAGCACCGACTCGCTGCGCAGCAGGACGAGCGCGCAGCCGTCCACCGCCAGCAGCAGCAGCGCGGCCAGCCGGCGGCCGCGCGCGGGCGCGCGCAGGAGGGCCTGCACGCAGAGCGGCAGCAGCGCCGTCAGGCAGACGGCCGCAGCAGCCGCGGTCGGCGCGAAAACGGGAAGCCCGAGCGCGTCCCAGACGGCGCGCGCCGGCGTCCAAGCCGTCAGGCAGAACAAAACCGCGAACGCGGACAGCCCCACGAACAGGCAGGCGGCCGCGCGGGAGAGCAGCTTCTCCGAGCGCAGCAGATTCACGCACAGCGGGAAGGCGCACGCACAGCAGAGGCGCAGCGCGGCGGACGCGCCCGTGTCCCCGCCGAGCAGCAGCAGCGACGCGGCGGCGAAGAACCAGAAGCAGCCGTCGGGCTTGGCGAAGCGGAAATTGCGCTTCCCGCGCGACAGGCGGAGCAGATAGCTTGCGAACGAAACGACCAGCAGCGCCGCCAGCCCCGGCGCGGGCAGGAACGGGAACAGCAGCAGCGCCGCCAGCAGCCCCGTCTCGGGAAAGCGGAGGACGGCGAGCGCGAACAGCACGCTCAGCAGGCACAGCAGGATCCGCCACGCGGAAACAAAATAGCTCAGCGAGCCGAGCAGCGTGCCGACGATGACGGCGACGGCCCCGTAGCCGCGGACAGACGCCGTGCCGGCGAGCGTCTGCTCGTCCACGCCCAGCAGACGGACAAAGACCAGCCGGAACAGGCCGCTGCCGCGCAGCTTGCTTTGCAGCGAGTCGCCGCAGCCGACGAACAGCGCGGCGAACAGCAGGCTCAGCACGCCGGGCAGCAGCTCGCTCGGCGACGCCGGCTGTCCGGCGGTAAACAGGCGGATCAGCGAGCTGGCGAGCGTATACAGACCGAAAGTAATAAAAAAGACCGCGACCGTCTGCATGGACAGACCCAAAAGCGTCCTTACAAAACCGCGGTAGACACGCACCGCCGCGCTGCTTTCGACGGCGGAAGCCACTTTCATTTTCAATACGGCGGTGCGCTTGGCCACCGCCGCGCGCCTGCGCAGCGCGCCGAAAACGCCCTCCGCGCCCGACTGCGGACGGCGCACGGAGACCCGGCGCAGCGCGCGCCCGAGCTTCGCCTGCAGCGCGTTCAGGGCGGACAGGATCAGGCTGTCCTGCGCCAGCCGGCCGAGATAGCTATGCTTATGTTTCGTCCCGCCGGTCAAGCGGCTCCTCCCCCTTCAGCAGTTCCAGCAGCTCGGGCCGCTTTTCGAGCGTCCGCTCAAAAGCGCGCGCCAGCCGCCATTTCCGTATCTCTTCATGATCGCCGCCCAGCAGCACGTCGGGCACGGCGCGCCCCTCGAACACGCGCGGACGCGTATACTGGGGATACTCCAGCAGCCCGGTGACGATGCTCTCGTCGGTATGCACCTCGGCCGCCGGCAGCACGCCGTCGACCAGTCTGGCCACCGCGTCCACCACAATGGCCGCCGGCAGCTCGCCGCCGGTGAGCACATAATCGCCGACCGACAGCTCCTCGTCCACCTCCAGCTCGAGGATGCGCTCGTCCACGCCCTCGTAATGCCCGCAGAGCAGCACGAGGTTGTCGTACGACGCCAGCTCCTTCGCCTTCCGATGGGTAAACAGCCCGCCCTGCGGCGAGAGGTAGATTGTGCGGACGCTGCCCGTCAGACGGCTTTTGACCGCGCGCAGGCAGTCGACGACCGGCTGGCAGGCCAGCACCATCCCGTAGCCGCCGCCGTAAGGCGTATCGTCCACGCGGCGGTGCTTGTTCCGCGTATACGCGCGGATGTCGGTGCATGCGACGCGGACAGCCCCGCTCTCCCGCGCGCGGCCGAGGATGCTCTCCGAAAAAAAGCCCTCCAGCATCGCGGGAAACAGAGTGAGAATCTCAAAATTCACAAAACGGCACCGCCCTTGCTCTGAAATGACGCGGCGGCGCGCTCACAGCTCCAGCCCGTCGATGAGCGCGACGACGACGCCGTCGGTGAGCGACACGCGCTTGACGAACTCGTCCACGACGGGGATGCGATAGCCCTTTTCCCCGCCGGTGACGACGTAATACATCCCGCGCACGCCCTCCTCGACCGCCGTCAGGCTGCCGAGCCGCGCGCCGTCGGTATCGAACACCGGCAGGCCGAGCAGGTCGTCGTTGTACACGACGCCCTCCGGCAGCGACACGTCCTCGCGGTCGAAATAAATGGTGCGGTTGACAAGCTGCGAGGCGCGGCTGCGGTCCTCGTACCCCTCAAAGATCAGCGAGGGGATCGAGGGCCGGTAGAGTACGACCCGCAGCGGGCGCATACCCTCCGCGTCGAGATAGAAGGTGCGCACACCCTCCAAAAACTCGGGGCTGTCGCACCAGCAGGCAAAGCGCAGCTCGCCCTTGATCCCGCGCGGGGAATTGAGGCGGCCGGCTTCCAGATAGCGGCGCATTACGCCTGCACGATGTCGACTATGACGCGCTTGTTCTCCTTGGCGGCCGCGGCGCGCATCACCGTGCGGATGCATTTGGCGACCCGGCCCTGCCGGCCGATCACCTTACCCATGTCCTCCTTGGCAACCGAAAGCTCGAGGATGCTCATATCCCCGCTCACCTTCTCCAGCACGACGACCTCGTCGGGATTGTCCACGATGGACTTTACAATGTCAGTCAAAACCTGTTTCATCGCCGAAAACTTGCCCCTTTCCGCATTTCGCGGTGCGTATCCTTACAGCACCCCGTTCTTCTTCAGCAGCGCCTTGACGGTGTCGGTCGGCTGCGCGCCGTTGGCGATCCAAGCCTTCGCCTTCTCCGCGTCGATGGTGACGGTCGCGGGATCGGTCAGCGGGTTGTAGGTGCCGATTTCCTCAATAAATCTGCCGTCGCGCGGGTAACGCGAGTCGGCCACGACCACGCGGTAGTACGGCGCCTTCTTTGCGCCCATTCTTCTGAGTCTGATCTTAACTGCCATGATTCTTTTCCTCCAAAAATGTTGTTTTGTTTTTTCTCTATTCAAAAGGGAAACGCCATACGTCCCTTTTTGCCCTTTTTTCTGCCGCCCATAAAGCGCTTCATCAAATCCTTGGTCTGCTCGTACTGCTTGAGCAGGCGGTTGACCTCCTCCACCGAGGTGCCACTGCCGGCGGCGATGCGCTTCTTGCGGGAGGAGTTGATGATGTCCGGCCGCACGCGCTCGCGCTCGGTCATCGAGAGGATGATCGCCTCGGTGCGCCCGATCTGCTTTTCGTCGATCTTCGCGTCCTTGAGCGCGCCGGGCTTGACCCCCGGCATCATGCCGAGCAGCGACTCGACCGAGCCCATCGACTTGATCTGGCGGAACTGCTCGAGGTAATCGCCGAGCGTAAAGCTCTGCTCGCGGAATTTCCGCTCCAGCTCGGCGGCCTTCTTCTCGTCGAACGCCTGCTCGGCCTTCTCGATGAGCGAAAGCACGTCCCCCATGCCGAGAATGCGCGAGGCCATCCGGTCGGGGTGGAACGGCTCGATGTCGTCCAACTTCTCGCCCACGCCGACGAATTTGATCGGCTTGCCGGTGATGTGACGGACCGACAGCGCCGCGCCGCCGCGGGTGTCGCCGTCCAGCTTGGTGAGGATGACGCCCGTGATGTCGAGCAGGTCGTTGAAGCTCTGCGCGACGTTGACCGCATCCTGCCCGGTCATCGAATCGACGACGAGCAGAATCTCGGTCGGCCGCACGGCGTCGCGGATGCGCTTAAGCTCAGCCATCAGCGCCTCGTCCACATGCAAACGGCCGGCGGTGTCGAGGATGACGGTATCAAAGCCGTATTTGACGGCGTGCTTCACGGCCTCCTCCGCGGTGCGGACGGGGTCCTGCGTGCCGCGCTCGAACACGGTCAGTCCGGCCTGCTCGCCCACGACCTGAAGCTGCTTGATGGCGGCGGGGCGGTAGATGTCGCAGGCGGTCAGAAGGACGTTCTTGCCGCTTTTTTTGAGCATCTTGCCCAGCTTCGCGCAGTGCGTCGTTTTGCCCGAGCCCTGCAGACCGCACATCAGGATGACCGTCGGCGGCTTGGAGGCGACCTCCAGCCGGCTGTTGGTGCCGCCCATCAGGGCGACCAGCTCCTCGTTGACAATCTTGACGATCTGCTGCGAGGGCACGAGGCTCTCGAGCACCTCGCTGCCCACCGCGCGCTCTGTGACCTTGGCCACGAAGTCCTTGACGACCTTGAAGTTGACGTCCGCCTCCAGCAGCGCGAGCTTGACCTCGCGCATGCCGGCCTTGACGTCGGCCTCGGTCAGCTTGCCTTTGTTCCGAAATTTAGAGAAAGCCTGCGACATTTTGTCGACCAAGCTCTGAAACATATCTGTACCCTCCCTTTACAACGCGAGGATTCTCTCCGCCGCCGCGCGGACGGCCTCATCCGTGCTTTGTTCCAGAATACAGCGCGCGGCGCGCTTATATTCCGCCTCGCGCGCGACAAAGCCGAGCGCGCGCTCCAAAAATTCAAGCTGCTCCTGCCCGCGCTGCAAAGCGTCGCGGACGCCCTGCCGGGTGATGCCGAGATGCTCGGCCACCTCGGCGAGCGACAGGTCGTCGTTGTAATACAAATCCAGCGCGTCGCGGCAGCGGTCGCTCAGCGCGCCGGCGTAGCAGTCGTACAGCAGCGAAAGATAGGCCCGTCTGTCCTCCACGGCGCACAAGCCCCTCTCTGTCAGAAAATACCGAAAAAAAACAGCGGCTGTAAAGAAAATAGCTTTACAGCCGCTATTATACCCGAAGCCGTCGGTTTTGTCAAGCGTTTTTGCAATTTTTTGCCGTCAGGCGCTCACAAAGCCGTCCGCTTCGCGCATCGGCGGACAAAACGCCGTCTTCGGCCCGCCGCCTCGTGCGGCGAAAGCAGAGCCTCCGGCCTGTGACGAGCGACGGGCGGCCGGCGAAAACGGCGGCAGCCGCACGCACTCCCCCGCCGTCCGCAGACGTTCGGGAGCATCGCCCAAAACCTGCTCGGGCCGCCGCCCCCAATCGGCGCGAGTACGAACGGCGGGCGCGTGGCCGGAATCGTCCGGCCGCGCGCCCGCCGGCGTTAAGCCTTTCCGGCAAATATATGCAAAAAACATACGCCGCGTACGCGCCGACGGTTTCATCCTGCGGCAAAACGCTTGCGGAGCGCGCCTCCCGTCGCCTGTCACAACCGCGGCGGCGCGCCCCGTTTCCGGCTGCGGACGTCAAGCGCCTACCGCTCCGCCGCCTCGGCCTCGGTCAGCAGACAGAGCGGCCGCGCGGCGGCGGCGCGCACACGGCGCAGAAGCTCGCGCGGGCTGCGTGCGTTTTCGGCCAGCGCGGGCGCCTGCTCGGCGGAAAGCCCCGCGCGCTCGAGCGCGGCGGCGGCGACGGCGGTCAGCGCGTCGGCGGTCAGCGGAACGAAGGGAACGGCGGCGTCCACGCGGTCGGCAAACGCGCGCAGCTCGGCGGGCAGCGCCGATGCGGCGGGCGAAGAGAAGCCGACGCAGGCTTCCCGCGTCTCTTCGGCGGAGGTGAGGACGACCACGGCGTTGCCGAACGGGACGTGCAGGCCGGTCGCGTCGCGCAGGCCGCCGCCCTCGAGAATCCGCAGCAGCAGCGCGCGCACCTCCGCCGACGCGCAGGCGACGTTTTCAAACAGGATCACCGCATACGGATTGCGCCGCACCGCCTCGGTCAGCGCGCCGCCCTCGTCGAAGCCGACGTAGCCCGCCGGCGAGCCGATGAGGCGCGAGACGGCGTGCGGCTCGGTGAATTCGGACATATCGAAGCGCAGCAGTCCGTCGGCGCCCCCGCCGACAGCCTCGGCCAGCAGCGCGGCGGCATACGCCTTGCCGCACCCCTCCGGCCCGTACAGCAGCAGGGAGCAGAGCGGCGCGCCGTTCGGCGAGGCGCAGTCGGCGGTCTCGAACGCGGCGGCGATGCGCCTGCGGGCGTCGTCCTGCCCGAACAGCTTCGCCTCCAGCGTGTGCGCGACGCGGTCGCACACGCGCAGCGCGCCGTCCACCGGCACGCCCGTCATCCGGCCGAGCGTGCGGGCCACGTCGGCCGCGGTCAGCCGTTTCCCGCCCTCCATCCGTTTGCTGCCGGCCGATTCGTCGATGAGGTCGATGGCCTTGTCGGGAAAGCGCCGGAAGGGCAGATAGCGCTCGGACAGCGCCACGGCGGCGCTGATGGCGCCGTCGGTGATCTTCAGCCCGTGGAAGCGCTCGTATTCGCCGCGGATGCCGGTGAGAATGCGGCGGCTCTCGGCGGCCGACGGCTCGCCGACCGTCACCGGCTGGAACCGCCGCTCGAGCGCCGAGTCAGCCTCGACGCTGGTGCGGTATTCCTTCGGCGTCGTCGCGCCGATGATGCGGATTTCGCCGCGCGCCAGCGGCGGCTTGAGAATGTTCGACGCGTCGACCGCGCCCTCGGCGCCGCCGGCGCCGACGATGGTGTGCAGTTCGTCGATGAACAGGAGGATGTCGCCGTCCTCGCGGCACTCGTCGACGATTTTTTTCAGTTTGTCCTCGAACTCGCCGCGGTATTTCGTGCCCGCGACCAGCGACGCGACGCTGAGCGAATAGACGCGCTTGCCGAGCAGATCCTCCGGCACGCGCCCCTGCACGATGCGCGCAGCCAGCCCCTCGACGATGGCAGTCTTGCCCACGCCCGCCTCGCCGATGAGAACGGGGTTGTTTTTGGTTTTCCGCAGAAGAATGCTGACGATGCGGTCCAGCTCGGCCTCGCGGCCGACGAGCGGCTCAATGCGCCCCTCCTCCGCCCGCGCGGTCAGATCGACGCCGTTGCGCTCGACGGTGGGCGCGCACCGCCGCCGCTCGGCGCGGCGCATTTCGGGCGAGGCGGCGCCGTAGGACGCGTCGTCCGAGAACATGCGTTCCAGACTGGCGTACAGCCGTTTGACGTCCGCCCCCTCGGTCTCGATGATGCGGCGGCCGTTGCAGTCCTCGCGCAGCATCGCCATCAGCAGATGCTCGCTGCCGATGAAGCCGTATCGCTGGCTCCGGCTGCACACCGAGGAATCCAGCAGCAGCTTTTTGCACAGCGGCGTCATATCGTCCGCCGTCAGCACGCAGCTTTCGCCCATCCCCAGCAGCGCGATCAGCCGCCGGCGCACGCCGTCGCTGGTGATGCCCTCGCCCCTGAGCACGCGCATCGCGGTGCTTTCGCCGTCGAGCGTGATGGCCAGCAGAATATGCTCGCTGCCGATGTGCGCATGCCCCAATTCTCCGGCCGTGCGCGCGGCGTCGGCAAGCACGCGTCTGGCGTTTTCCGTAAAGCGGTTAGTCATAGGTGCAGTTCCTTTCAAAGTAAGCGTATCCATACAGTAAGGTATGATTTTTCGGAGCAAATTGTGAAAAAGCACTTCCCAAGCTCGACAAAACATGCTATAATGCAATAGGGGAAGGGAGGACGCGGCCTTGGAACAAAAGCCCACACAAAACAATAGCCGAAACCGGCGTTCGCAGCCGGCCGCACGGCAGGCCGAACGGCGGGCCGCCGATTCGCGTCCGCCCGCACGCGGGCAGACCCCGCAGCCCCGGCAGCAGCCGAAGCCGCAGCCGCAAAAGCCGAAGCCGAAAACGCAGCCGTCCCGGCCGAAGCCGAAGACGCTCACGCCCGAGCAGAAGCGCCGCCGCGCCGAGCTGCTGCGGCGCAGGCAGGCACGCGCCAAACGCGCGCGGAAGCGGTTCGCCGCGTCTCTGCTGGTATTCTTGACCTTTTATATCCTGTTGTCGGCAATAGTTTTCGCAATATTTTTCTTTTCCTTCCACAATGTGGCGGGGAACGACGCGCTCTACGCCGTTTCGATCAAGCTGACCGAAAAAAAATCCGTCCTCTACGACGCGGGGGACGTCAACCTCGACTACGGCCTGTATGTGCCGGTCTCGGCGCTGGAACGGCTCCACGACCTCACCGTCACCGGCGACGGCGGCGCGCGGACGGTCGCCGTGCGCGAAACGGGCGACACGCTCGCCTGCACGAACGGGTCGTCGCTCGTATATATCAACGGCACGCCGGTGCGGCTGGATTCGCCCGTCGTCCTCACGGAGGACGACTGCTACCTGCCCGCCGAAGCGGTGACCGGCTATATGCGCCTGTTCGCCTGCACCTACGATGACGAAGACCGCCTGCTGGTCATCGCGCTCGCAGACGAGACGGCGGGCTACGCGCTCAAAACGCAGCCGCCCGAGACGCCGGCGGAATACCCTGAAAACGAGAGCAGCGGCGCAACAAGCGGGGAATAGCGCCGTTCGCAGAACTACCCGTCACGCTGCCCGCCCCGAGAACCGCTTAACAGCGCTGCAATCTGCAGCGCTGTTGCCATATGCAGCCCATTGTCCGCCCGTATCCGAGAACAGCGGCACGATGCGCACGGCATAACGCCGTTCGCAAAACGACTCGCCACGCTGCCCGCCCCCGAGGGCAGCTTAACAGCGCCGCAATTTGCAGCGCTGTTACTATATGCAGCCATCGTCCGCCCGTACCCGGAAACAGCGGCACGATGCGCACGGCATAGCGCCGTTCAGAGGTCGACCCGCCGCTCGCCCACACTTGCAGGCAGCTTAACCTCGTCGCATTTTGCAACACTGCCAAATCTGAAAAAAGTATACGCCAACCGAAAAATACAAACCCTTCATTGATATTAGGGCATTCGCACCTATAATTTGAGTTGAAAGCACCTATTTTAAGGGACATGTCGCATTAAGGGCTATGTAGCAATATAATTACTTTTTGGAAGCCTGTTTTCGCTTTGTTGTGCATATTTTTGATATGTTTTTTCGCCGCTTTACAGCGCCGCATCCAACAGCGTTGTTGTTATCTGCGCCCATCGGCCGCCCGTATCGGAGAGCAATGACACAACGAGCGGAAAACGACACATTTCGGAGGGCGTCCCGTTCGCACTACCTGCATATAAGAGCAGTTCGACAGCGCTGCATTCCGCAGTGCTGTCACTATATATACCCCACCAAACGCCTGCACCTAAGAACAGGCAGCACGATAAGCATGGTATAGCACCGTTCAAAGCCCAAACCGTCGATTCGTCAACCGCCCGCACTTAAAAACGGCCTAACATCGCCGCATTCTCCAATGCTGCCGTTATGCGGCCCGCCAACCGTCTGTACTCGGGAATATGCATCGGCGCGATAAGCGCAAAACAGCCCAGCCGACGCCCCTTTCGATTATATCTCGCCATCCCGCTGTGCCGCCGTTGCTCAGATGCACCCGATTGCCCGCTGTACCATCCCCGTTCGGATGTGCCCGTTACCCTGCCGCTCCGTCCCTGTTTGGACGCAATCCCATTGTTCCGCTGTGCCGCCCCGTTCAGAAGCAACCCGCTGCACTGCGGTATCGCCCCGTTGGAAGGCGGCTCGCCGCTTTAACGTGGGCCCTGTTCGGACACAAGCTCGTCGCCCTACTATATCGTTTCTGTTCGCATATCCTCCACTGCCCCGCCGCATCGCTCGCAGACCACCCCCTTACCTCCTATCCCCCTGTTTGGGTACAGCCCCGTTCCCCCGCTGTGCAACTCCATTCGGATGCACCCACTGCCTCGCTATGCCGCTGCTGCTCACAGGCAGCACCCGTTGTCCTGCCATACAGAAATCGCCCTGCTGTGGCGTCCCTGTTCGAATAATCCCCGCTGTTCTTCCATGCCGCATGACTCAAAGGCAACTCCACTGCCCCCGTTTGGGTACGACATCGTTTTCCCCGCTGTACGGCCCGCTTCGGATGCGCCCTACTGCACCGCTATGCCGCCGCTGCGCGGAAATACGCTTGTTACCCGACCATACCCCCTGTTCAAAGGCAATCCCGTTGCCCGCTGTCCATCCTTGGCCGGAGAACTCCCCCCCGCCGCCCCGCCGTGCCGCCACGCAGTGG
>ERZ827458.469-NODE-469-length-56424-cov-10.080576_pt1 | contig 56424 bp, 45 predicted proteins | sample MGYA00519706_ERZ827458 | MGnify/ENA primary metagenome ERZ827458 (study PRJEB31778, sample SAMEA3449309) | human gut metagenome | biome: human gut; feature: human-associated habitat; material: faeces | place: United Kingdom | collected 2010/2012 ...
ACCAGACCCGCGAGCCGCGAGGCCTGTCGCCGAGCGGCGGTAAAACCCCGGCCAACTTTCATGTCTCCCTACGCCCCTGCGCGCCTATGGCGCGCAGTCCGGGGTGCAGTGGCACTGCCCCTGCTAGTCGTCTTGGGATTTGGTTTCGGCGAGGAACTTTTCCAGCTTGCGCTTTACGCGCTGAAGGGCGTTGTCGATGGACTTCACGTGGCGGCCCAGCTTGTCGGCGATCTCCTGATAGCTCTTGCCGTCCAGATAGGCGTTGAGAACGTCCTGCTCCAGACTGGAAAGCACCTGATCCACCCGGTCGCGGATGGAGACCAGATCCTCCTGCCCGATGATGAGATCCTCCGGGTTCTGAGCACGGCCTTCCACGATCACATCCATGAGGGTGCGGTCGCTTTCCTCGTCGTAAATGGGCTTGTTGAGGGAAACGTAGCTGTTCAGGGGCACGTGCTTCTGCCGGGTGGCCGTCTTGATGGCGGTGATGATCTGCCGAGTGATACATAGCTCTGCAAAGGCGCGGAAGCTGGACAGGCGCTCCGGCTGATAGTCCCGGATGGCCTTGTAGAGACCGATCATGCCCTCCTGCACGATGTCCTCGTGATCAGCGCCGATGAGAAAATAGCTGCGCGCCTTAGAACGCACGAAGTTTTTGTACTTGTACAGTAGGTATTCCACCGCGGCGTCGTCATGCTGCTGGGCCTGTGACACGATCTCCTCGTCGGTCAGCCCGGCAAAGCGGGTGGAGTATTCCCATGGATTTTCCTCGTCCGGCTCATCGAAGTCCTCGGACGCTTTCTCGTCCCCTTCGTTGGGATCGGTTTCTTCCCCTTCGGAAAGGATGGGTTCCAGTTCTTCGTCGCCGAGTTCGTTCAGGCTGTCCATTTCTTCCTGTTCGTCCCGCTCGTCCGTCACGGCAGTTCACCTCCTGTTCCCGTTTTCCGCATGAATGCAGAAAATAAAATCAGTCTTTTCGCCTGCGGATCTCGTCCAGAAGCTCGTATTGCGCCCGGGGCATGGCAGCGGCAATGGTGGACGCGCCGCTGGCCGGATCGGGGCGGTGCTGATCCCGACCCCGGCTGCGGGTCTGGTTCAGCTCCCACCATAGCTCCCGGGAGCTGATGCGGGTAGCGCCCCGGCCCAGAATGACCGTCTGCTCCACATTGTCGCTGGTAGCCACCCGTGCCTCCCGGTACTTGGGCATTTCCTGGCACTGCCGTTCGATGTAGTGATCGGCGGTCTCTCCATGCCGGGTGTAGACCACGGTCAGGCCGTCCCGCTCGTCCACTGTGCGCAGGGTGCGGTCGGTGCGGTAGCCGTCGAACACCAGCCAGACCTCCTGACCGCTGTACCCGGCGTAATCCTCCAATAGGTGGATCAGCCGGTCGCGGCACTCGTCCAGAGGCCAGTTCTCCCGCTGCGCCTGCGGCCATGCGCCGATGACGTTGTAGCCGTCCACATATAAGAGCGGTTTCATGGCGGAATTACCGGGAACGCATGACCGCGTACATCAGCACGCCCGCCGCCACGCTGGCGTTCAGGCTGTCCAGATGACCCCGCAGGGGCAGGGAAACGGTCTTGTCGCAGCATTCCAGCACCCGGCGGCTGACGCCCTCGCCTTCCGCGCCGATGACCAGCGCCACCGCGCCGTCAAACTTCACGCTGGCATAGTCCTCGCCCTCCATATCGGCGGCGTAGACCCAAATGTTGCGCTCCTTCAGAGCTTCGATGGTGTTGCCCAGATTGGTCACGCGGGCCACGGGCAGGTATTCCACCGCGCCCGCGCTGGCCTTCACCGCGGCGGGGGTCAGGCCCACGGCCCGGCGCTCCTGCACGATCACGCCGTGCGCGCCGGCGCATTCCGCCGTCCGAATGATCGCGCCCAGGTTGTGGGGATCGGTGATACCGTCCAGAAGCACCAGGAAGGGCTGCTCGTTCCGGGCTTCGGCCAGCTCCAACATATCCTCCAGCGTGCTGTAATGATAGGCGGACGCAAAGGCCAGCATTCCCTGATGATTGTGGGTAATGGCGTCCAGACGGGCGCGGTCCACTTCCTGCACGGGAATGTGGCGTTCCTTGGCCATCTGCACAATCTCCCGGGCGGAGCCGCTGAGCTCGCCCCGGGCCACCAGAAGCTTTTCGATGTCCCGGCCGCTCTTGAGGGCCTCCCGGATGGGATTGCGGCCGCTGAGCAGATTCTCGTTGGGCACCACGTCCGGCTCGGTCTCCACGGCGGGGGCGGGCTGATAGGTCGCGGGCGCGGCATAGCGGAACTTGTTGTAGCCGCTTTCCTCGCCGCTGCGGCGGGCCTTGCGCTGCTCGTCGTAGGAGGCGGGGGTCACGTTGCGGCCCCGTTCCTCGTAGCGGGGCGCGTTTTTGGAGAAGCGGTATTCGCCCTGCTGGGGCTTGGGGCTGAACTTGCGGCCTTCGCTGCGACCGTCGCGCCGGTCGCCGTCAAAGCGGCGCTCCTGCCCGGGACGGGCGCTGCCGTAACGCTTGCCGGACTCCGAGCGGTGATCGCCGCCATAAGGCTTGCGGTCGTTATTCCGATGGTCGCCGTAGGACTTGCGTTCGTCGTCGAACCGGCGCTCGTCGGAGCGGGAACCGTCGTGGTAGCGCTTGCCCTCTCCGTTCCGGCTGCCGCCTGCTTTGCCGAAGCTGTATTTGCCGGTGTAGTGGCTGCCCTCGTCGTCAAAGCCACCCCGATTCTGGGCCACGGCCTGTTTTTCCCTGCGGGTCTTTCCTTTTACGTCTTTATAAAATGCCATGTTGTTTCCTGCTTTCTTTTTGGTTCGTTCCATTTTGTTTCAGGTGATTCAGGCTTCTGCTAGGCCTGACGGCTGATTTTCCCGGAGGAAGGCTTCCCGTCGGGCGCGCATTTCCGCCTGACGGCCGCAGCTCTTGGCTCCCTCGGGGCAGCCCCGGCGGAGACATTCCGGCCCCGCGTCCGCGAACAGGGCGGGGACTTCCTTGTAGCAGAGGGCGAACATGCTCTCCGCCAGTGCGCGAATTTCCCACTGGGCCCGGCTGCACATGCGCAGCGCGAAGAAGTGCCGCAGCTCCCGGGCGTTCATGGTCAGCATGAGGCGGGTCTCGCAGGCTCCCGGCAGCACGAAGCGCGCGTCCTCGTTGCTCTTTTCGCCCGCCGCGCCGAGCCGTTCCTGCCATTCCTCGTACCACTGCTGCATCTGGGCCATCTGGTCCCGGTATTCGGCGGCGGCGTCTTCGCCCAGCGCCGCGATGGCCGGGGGGACCACATAGCCGAAGCCGTCCTTATAGCTGACGTATCGCTGGCTCTGTACGCTGAAGCTGGCGATGCGGTGCCGGGTCAGCTGGGCCAGCAGCACCCGGCTGACGCCCTCGATCAAAAACGTGAAGGACACGTGTTCCAGCACGCTTTCGTGCCCCATGCTCATCAGCTTTTCCAAAAAAGCCTGCTGATCCTGCCGGGACACCTTCTCCATCAGCTTGTCCACATTGCCCCCGGCATAGCACAGCCGGGCTCCCAGCGCGATCTGCGCCTGCGCGTCCGGCGTGTGGCTCAAAAGAAGCACCCGCTGCTTGCACTCCGGCACGGCCTTTCCCCCTCTCCCTGATTGAGTAACATCTTATTTTAATGGATTGCCCCGGCGATGTCAAACAATTCGCCGATTCTTTCCATCTGCCCGGAAAGGTACAGATAGCCCATCAGTGCCTCCAATCCGGTGGCGCGGCTGTAGTCCTCGGGGGACTGATTCTTGGGCACGGCGTGCTTGGCGTGGGCGTTTTCGCCCCGGCGCAGCACGTCACGTTCTTCTTCGGTCAGATAGGGTTCGATCTCCCGGCTGGCCCGGGCCTGCGCCGCCGCGTTCACCAGCTGCACGGCCTTCCGGTGCAGGGCTCCCGCCTTTTCGCCGGAGCGGAGCAGACTGCGCCGCACCAGCAGATCCCACACCGTGTCCCCTACATAGGCCAAAGCCAGCGGCGTTTTCAGCCGGGCCTCCCGGGCAGTCATCAGGGGGGAAAACAGTTCGGTGGGCATACGATCAGGCCTCTTTTCCGTCAGTCTTGAGTCTCGTCCAAAGTCATGGAGATCACGTTTTCCACGCCGCCCGCGTAGCAGAACATATCCACCGGCTGACAGGCTTCCAGCCGGTAGCCGCCCTCCCGAAGCAGCTTCACGTCCCGGGCCTGCGTGGGCACATGACAGCTGACGTACACCACCCGTCGGGGCCGTGTCCGCAGCACCGCATCGATCACCGGCTGCTCCACGCCCTTCCGGGGCGGATCCAGCAGCACCACGTCCGGGTGAAGACCCTGCGCCACCAGCTTTGGCAGCACATCCTCCACCGCGCCCAGATGGAAGTCCGCGTTGGTGATGCCGTTCCGGGCAGCGTTGCGCCGGGCGGCTTCCACCGCTTGGGGCACGATCTCGATGCCGATCACCTTTTGGGCGCTGCCCGCCATGCACAGGGAAATGGTGCCCGCGCCCGCATAAGCGTCCACAACGATGTCCTCCGGTCGAAGCGCCGCAAGGCGGATAGCACATTCGTACAGCCGCTCGCACTGATCGGGGTTCACCTGAAAGAAGGAAAGGGGCGCGATCTCAAACGTCAGGCCCAGCAGTGTTTCCTCAATGGTATCCGCTCCCCACAGTTTTCGGGAGCTGCTGCCCAGAATGACGTTATTTCGGGCCCGGTTCACGCTCAGGTGCAGCGCCCGGAAGCCGGGCATGGCTTTCTGCAAAAGTTCGGTCAGCATTGAGACCTCCGGCAGCCTGTCGGACGCGGCGACCAGCAGCACCATGACGTCGCCCCGCCAGTTAGAACGGATCACCACATGCCGCAAAAGTCCCTTGCCCGTGACCTCGTCGTAGGGCTGCACCCGGCAGCGGCTCATCCACGTCTTGACCGCGCCCACGATGGGGCTCAGCTCCGTCATGGAAATGGGACAGTTCTCGATGGAAATGATCTGGTGGCTGCGGCGGCGATAAAAGCCCAGTTCCGGCTCCCGCCAGCTCCCGCCCACCGGCAGGGCGGTTTTGTTGCGGCAGTGCCACGGCTCCGCCGCCCCCAGCACCGGCGGCACCTGCTCGGTCGCAAGCCCCAGTCCGGCGATGCGGTTCAGGCAGTCCAGCACCTGCAGGCGCTTGGCTTCCAGCGTGGCCTCGTAGGTCATATGCTGGCCGCTGCAGCCGCCGCATTTGTCGTACACCGGGCAACGCGGCTGCGCCCGCTGGGCCGACGGCTCCAGCACCTGCACCAGCCGACCGAAAGCGTAGTTGGGCAGTGCCTTGACGATCTGCACCTCCGCCGTTTCCCCGGGCAGCACCCCCGGCACGAACACGGCCATGCCCTCATGGGAACAAACGCCCTCCATCTCACTGCCCAGCCGGGCGCAGGAAAGGGTCAGCCGTTGATTTTTCTCCAAAGCCCCGTTCATGAATACCATCCTTCCGTCCCGACGGGTCAGGGCGTTTTTTCGCCGGATACAAAAAATCCGGCCGCCCGCAGAAGAAGGCCGCGCCAGACGGCGCTCCGCAGGCAAGCCGGAACGTGTTTCAGCAGGGTTTCCCCCGGCAGCAAATCAAAACCCAGTTTGATAATAGCACAACCCGCCGGGGGATACAAGAGAAAATCAGAAGGGTTTCACGGCGCTCAGGCCCAGCAGCAGCTGGGCGGAATAATAGATGCCCAGACTGAGGTAATGCCACAGGGTGGGCTTCTTCTGCACGGTGTTGTAGCACAGCGTCATATCGGACGCTACGAACAGCGCCGCGCCGGCCGCCGCCAGCACGGAACGGGTGCCGGGAGCCAAAAAAGGCAGAGGCAGACTGAACGCCAGCAGCGCCGACAGCGCCAGTGCGTAAATTTGCAATCCCAGCAGGATAAACCTTGCGGGCACTTTGTCCCGGTACCGGTACACGAAAATTTCCAGCACGGCGGCGGCGATCACGAACACGGTCAGGCACCACCAGCTTAGCACCCGGTAGCGGGACAGGGCCAGCACGTACAGCACGTGTCCCAGAAAGAACAGGAATCCTCCGATCTCAAAGCGAATATCCAGCAGCACGTCGGCAAACACGCAGACGCAAAGGCCTAGAAAGATCAGTCTGGCGTAGTCGTCGCTGCCGGGCAGGAAAAGCGCCGCATACCCGGCGAACATGGCAGCCATGATGGTGGGCAGGGCTTTAAAAACCAGGGACAGCACCTTGTTTTTCTGTTTTTTTCCATAAAAGTGGAGGGGCATACACAGTGCCCATGTCAGCAGCACTGTGGCGAGGATCGGGATCAAGGCGTTTTCCTCCTTATTTGATTATTCCGAATCCATTCTGGTGAACCTATGATACTGTTTTTAGGGACGATTGTCAATCGGAAAGCCCCGCCCCTTGTAGGAAAAGCGGGAAAATGGTACAATAGACGGCCGAGGGGGAACGAATGTGAGCAAACGGACGGGAGCGGCGCTGTGCCTGATCGGGGCGCTGTGCTGGATGCTGGCCGGTCTTGCCGGTACGGTGGTGGGATTCCTGACCTCCGAGGGGCGCTTTGAGCGGGCGCTGCTTCGACAGGTGCCGTGGGAGGCGCTGGGCATTCCGCAGGAGGAACTTCGGGCGTTTGCCGGGGAGACCATGCGGTATTTCCGGGGCGAGACCGACCGCTGGGAACCGGCAGTCACCGCCGCAAGCGGACCGATCGTGATCTCCGAGGCCTTTACGCGGCATATGGAGACCGTGCGAAACGGCATCCGCACTGCCCGGGCGCTGGCGATCGCAGGCGCGGTTCTGGGCGCGGCACTGATGGCGTTGGCCGTCTGGAAAAAGCGTTTCTCGCCGGCGGCTTACGAGCTGGGCGGGTCTCTGCCGCTGATGCTGGCCGCCATACTGGGGTTGTGGGCCGCGGCGGATTTTTCCGCCATGTGGGGCTGGCTCCACCGGGTGTTTATCCCCGACGGAATTTTTCCTGCCTATGAGCCGGTGATGCTGCTGTTTCCCGGCAGTCTGTTCGCCGAATACCTGCCCCCCGTTCTGACGGCCTTCGGGCTGACGGCGCTGGCCGTGCTGGGTCTGCCGCCCCTTCTGCGGGCGGGATACAGACGGTTCCCACGGAACCGTTCCAATGCTGAAACAAAGGATGAATTGCCATGAATACCATCCCGGAAATGCAAGCCAAGCTGGACGCGCTGCGGCAAAAGCCCGCCGTGCGCATTCTGGCCATGGAATCCAGCTGCGACGAGACCGCCGCCGCCATCATTGAAAACGGGCGGAAGATCGTTTCCAGCGTGATTTTTTCTCAGGCGGATACCCACGCCCTGTATGGCGGCGTGGTGCCGGAGATCGCCAGCCGCGCTCACGTGGATGCGTGCGACCGGGTGGTGGATCAGGCGCTGAAAGAGGCCGACATGGCACTTTCCGACGTGGACGCGCTGGCCGTGACCTACGGCCCCGGGCTGGTGGGCGCGCTGCTGACCGGCGTGAACTGCATGAAGGGGCTCAGCTACACCAGCCGCATCCCGCTGGTGCCGGTCAATCATATCGAGGGCCATGTCAGCGCCAATTTCCTGACCACGCCTGATCTGGAACCGCCGTTCCTCTGTCTGGTGGTCAGCGGCGGCCACAGCCACATCGTCCGGGTGAACGACTATGCGGACTATACCCTGCTGGGTCAGACGGTGGACGACGCGGCGGGCGAAGCCTTTGACAAGGCGGCGCGGGTGCTGGGGCTGAACTACCCCGGCGGTCCTTTGCTGAGCAGACTGGCCGAGGGCGGCGACGCTCATTTTCTGACGCTGCCCCATCCCCATCCCGACGGAAAGTACGACTTCTCCTTCAGCGGCCTGAAGACTGCCTTCCTGAATGCCTGTCACAAGATGGAGCAGAAGGGCGAGGAACTCCCCCGGGCCGATCTGGCCGCCTCCTTCGAGCAGGCCGTGGTGGACACTCTGTGCGAAAAAGCTTCGCTGGCTATGGCGGATTTCGGGCTGTCCACCCTGTGCATCGCGGGGGGCGTCAGCGCCAACCGGCGGCTGCGGCAGCAGTTGACGGAACTGAGCCGCAAACAGGGCTTCCGCCTGTGTATGCCGGAATTGTGGCTCTGCACCGACAACGCCGCCATGATCGGCTCCGCCGCCTACTACCGGCTGCGCAAGGGTGAGCTGGCCCCGCTGGAACTGAACGCCGTGCCCGCCCTGTCCCTTTGCTGAAAAAAGAACGACCGTCCTTCATATTTTCCGCTTTTCTCCGCCATACTAGAGTGTGCCGCTTCCGCGTAAGGCAGACGGCCCCTCCCGGGGAAAGGAGCAGAAAAGATGAAGGACGATTTTTATGGAAAAAAACAGCCCTTTCGCAGTCCGTGGTGGCTGATCGGTGCGGCGGTGCTGCTGATCGCCGTGGCGGCTGCGCTGCTGTGGCCCAGCGAAAGTCTGGCCCCCGCGCAGGAGGAGCAGACCCAGAGCGCCGCGGCGGATCAGGCTGCACGGCTGGAGGACGGCGCGGAGCTGTTTCAGCGGTTCACCTACACCCGCTGCGACCACGTGGTGACGCGCCGGGTCACGGCCCCGGTAGAGCTGTACGGCAAAACGCTGGAAGAAGCGCAGCCCCTCTACCCCGAATGGCGCATCACGGAGTTTTCCCCCAAAGCGCTGCGAATGGAGCGTCAGGTGCCGCTGTTCTGCCCCGATCATCAGGTGTTGATGCCCAATGCCGCAGGGACGCTGTGCATCTATGAAAATAAATACGGCGATGCGCTGGCGCTGGTCAGCGAACTGTCCGTCGCCGTCTCCGCCCTGCCCGCCGCAGCGCAGGAGGAAGTGCAGGACGGGCTGGGCTTTTCCACCTTGGAAGAACTGGAAGCCTGGCTGGAAAACATGGAGAGCTAAGCCATGCTGACCGTCTTTATCCGCAGCGTTTTGCTGGTCTGTCTGGCCGTCTGCGCCCTGCGGCTGATGGGCAAGCGGCAGGTGGGGCAGCTGCAGCCCTTTGAGCTGGTCATCGCCATCATGATCGCCGATCTGGCCGCCACGCCCATGGAAAGTCTGGACACGCCCCTTTGGCGGGGCATCGTACCCATGGCGGCGCTGGTGATGCTCCACCAGATTTTCTCGCTTCTGTCGCTGAAAAGTCAGAAAATGCGCCGTTTTTTCAGCGGCTCCCCCACGGTCATCATCCGCAACGGCCAGATCGACTATCAGGCGTTGGAAAAACTGTGCTTCAACCTGAACGACCTGCTGGAGGAACTGCGCACCGGCGGTGTGCTCTCTCCCACGGAGGTGGGCACAGCCATCATGGAGACCAGCGGCAAACTGAGCGTATTCCCCACCCCCCAAAAGCGGCCTGTCACCCCGGAGGACATGAAGCTGAAAACCGGCTACGAAGGCATTCCGCTGACGCTGATCCTTGACGGCCAGCTGGAACAGAACAATCTGCCCCTGCTGGGCAAGGACGAGAGCTGGCTGCGGCAGCAGCTGGGCAGCATGGGCTTTTCCGAGATTCGGCAGGTGCTTCTGTGCTACATCGATACGGACGGCGTGATGAGCGTCCACGGTTTCCGGGGCGAGCCGCCTGAGCGGCGGCGGGTGCTTTCATCCGGGGAGGTGAGGTGGTAATGCGCCGTTCCGTGATCCTGATCTCCGTCATTCTGACGCTTTGCATTGCGCTGGGCGTGTGGATGGACGTTTCCCAGCAGCGGGTCGCCCGGGAATATCTGGATTCCGTCCGCCTGATCCGCGATCTGGCAGACAGCGGCCAGCAGGCGCAGGCCTACGATGAGCAGCGCTATCTTCACGCCCAGTGGCAGCACGACGCTGTCTGGCTCAATTACCTTATCAGCCACCACCACACCCGGGCCGTCAGCACGGCCATGGTGGAGCTGTCCACAGCGCTGGAACGCCAGTGGGACACTGAGACCTTTCAGGCACTGGACGCTTTGGAGGACGCGCTGCGCGACGTGGAGCAGAGCGATTTCCCCTATTGGGAAAACATTCTGTAGAGCCTTTCTTCCACTTGACAGGGCCTGTTCGGGCAGGTAAACTGAAAGAAACTTCTTTGGAATTTTTCGGCTGTACGGAGGAAAAAAGCATGGAGACCTACCAAGCGGAAGTTCTGGTCAACGAGCGGTTTCATCTTTCGGAGGGGCCTGTCTGGGACGCGGAAACCGGCGTTCTGCACTTTGTGGACATCAAGGGCTGCACGGTGAACACCTATCGGCTGTCGGACGGACAGCGCACCAGCACGGAGGTCAACCAGAACGTGGGCTGCTTCGCCCTGCGCCGTCAGGGCGGCTACATTCTGGGGCTGACGGCGGGCGTTTATCTGCGCAGCGAGGACGGACGGCGGATCGAGAAGCTGACGGAGCCGGTCTACGACCCCATGACCCGTTCCAACGACGGCAAATGCGACCCGCAGGGCCGTTTCTGGTGCGGCACCTCCGATCTGGTGAAGGGCGAAAAGCGGGGCAAGCTCTACCTGCTGCCCGGCGACGGCCGCTGCATCGAAATGCTGGACCGGCTGGAAATTTCCAACGGTCTGGGTTTTGCGGGCGACACGCTCTACTTTATCGACTCTGCCCGGCACAGTGTGGACAGCTACCGGCTGGACGAGGACACGCTGACTCTGCACGACCATCGGGTGATCGCCCCCATCGAGGGGAACATGGTGCCCGACGGCATGACCATGGACGAAGAGGGAATGCTCTGGGTCTGCCACTGGGGCGGTGGGTTTGTGGGACGGTACGATCCTCGGGACGGCCGTCTGCTGGCCCGGGTGGAGATCCCCGCATCCCAGTGCTCGTCCTGCTGCTTTGGCGGCCCGGATATGCAGACGCTTTTCATCACCTGCGGAGCGGTCAACTGCCCGGAGGAGTCCGAAGCCGGGAAGGTATTTGCGGTGCACCTGCCCTATCGCGGGGTGGAAAGCTGGAAATACCGGGGGTAAAGCATCCCCGGAAAAACCCATACAAAAAGGAGCGTCTTCGGACGCTCCTTTTCCGTGAAACAAAAGCCGATACGCGACCCTCAGCTCCGGCGAAAACACCGCACCGTCTGATACGCATATCGGCAAAACCAGTATAGCAGCTTCATCGCAAAATTTCCAGATACCGAAAATCGGGTTCACGAACATGGACGGCGATCTTGCTTTTCAGTACGCAAAAAAGGAGCGCCCGAGGGCGCTCCCTTTATTTAGGTTTCGATCATTCGCCGACGATCAGGGCGTAGGCTTCAGCGCCTTCGTCCAGGATGTCCTGCAGGCCGCGGCCCTTGAGTTCTTCGTACTTGGTGAAGAAATCGTCCACGGACAGCTGGCCGGCCACGCACTGGTCACGCAGCGCGCACACGCCGGAGGAGATCAGCTCAGCGCGGTATTCCACGTAAGCTTCGGTCTCCAGAGTGGGGGGCATGGCGTAGTACTTGCCGTCGTTGACGCCGTGCTCGTTCAAGCCGTCGTAGAAGGACTTGCGGGGGATGGTCAGTTCGTCCACGGTCTTGCCGGAGAACACGCACTGCATGAAGGCGTCGTTCTGCCAGTTGCCGCCGACGGGCTCAAATTCCATGCCCAGCGTACGGTAATCGTTGAAGCCGGAGGCGGTGATCTCGGGATTGAGGATGGCCTTACCGTCCACCATGGTGTAGGTGTAGCCTTCGATGCCGTAGTTGTACAGCATAACGCCCTCGTCAGAGAACATCCAGTTCCAGAACTTCAGGATGTCTTCCACCTTGCCGTCCTGAGCGGCCTTTTCGGTGATGCACCAGTTGCCAGTGACGCCCTGACGCTTCTGGATCCACTGGTCGCCGTAGGGGCCAGTGATGGGCGCGCAGGTCAGATACAGAGCATCTTCCACACCATTGGCGATCAGGGTCTCGGAGTGCACGGCGCACTGCTCGGCCCAGGTGAACACGGTGCCGGCCAGGTTGCCGGACATAGTGTTGTACATCTCAGCCTGATAGCGGGTAGCGAATTCCTGATCGATGATCTTGTCAGCGTACAACTTCTGCATCTCGGTGATAAATTCACGATAGCGGGGATGCTCGTACACCATGGTGTAGGTGCCGTCGTCCAGCACGCAGAACTGCGCGTCGCTAGAGGCCTTGATGCCGAAAGCATTCAGCAGGGCGTGCAGGGAACGTTCGCCGTTCTGGCCCATTTCCAGCACGATCGGGATCTCGTCGGTGGTGTCGCCGTTGCCGTTCATGTCGTTGTCACGAACGCCGTACCAGTAGGCCTTCCACTCTTCCCAGGTGGTGGGAACGTCCATATTCAGCTTCTCCAGCCAATCTTTGCGAACGGCGGTGGACTGAGAACCGGGCACGTTCACGAGGGTGGGGATGGTGTAGAAGTGACCATCGGCGGCTTTCCAGTCAGCGAAACGCTCTTCGCCAACGGCGGCCACGATGTTGGGGATCAGATCCAGATAATCATCCAGCGGGATGATAGCGCCTTCGTTGGCCAGCGCGGCAACGCCGTAGGAGCCGGGCCGGATCAGGTAGGGCAGGTTGTCCACGCCGCCGGCCAAGGCGGTCGCGATCTGGGTGTTCCAGTCGGAGTCAGGACGCCAGTCCACCTGCAGGTGAACGTTGGTGTACTTTTCGACGGTGGGCAGATAGTAGCAGCCGTCGAATTCGGTGGGATACTGGTTGAAGTGGATGCCCAGCGCCGTAATGGTCAGGGGCTCATCCAGATGGAACGTCTCGGAAGGAGCGATCTCAATGTCCTTCCACCAGCCGTCTTCCATTCCGCCGACGGTGTCCGCCAAGGCGGCGGTCATGGACAGCAGCATGGCGAGAGCCAATACGAGAGATACCAGTTTCTTCATGCGTAGTTCCTCCTTTTATTTTTCCTTTTCAGCGCCTTAACGCTGATAAGAACCATTGTTGCAGTGCAGGTCAGCCCTTCACGGAACCCAGCATGACGCCGGACACGAAGAACTTCTGCAGGAAGGGATACAGCACCAGCATGGGGACCATGGAAACCACCAGAACGCCGTTTTTCAGCTGCTGGCTCAGCGCGGCCACTCCTTTGTTGGTAGCGTCGTTGACGGAGGCCAGATTGGAGGTGGAAGTTTCGGCATTCAGCACCAGTTCCTTCAGGAACAGCTGCAGGGTCTTGTGCTCCTGACTGTGAATCAAAACCAACGGATTCAGGTAGTCGTTCCAGTGACCCACGATCAGCCACAGAGCTACAGTAGCCAGCACGGGCTTAGACAGCGGGATCACCAGCTGGAACAGAATGCGATAGTCGGTCGCGCCGTCGATGCGGGCGGATTCGATCACCGAGAAGGGGATGGACGAGAAGTAACTGCGGATGATGACCACATTATATGCGGTAATCATGGAGTTTAGAATCAGCGCCCACAGGCTGTCGTACAGGCCCAGCTGGCGAATGGTCAGGAACAACGGAACGATACCGGCGTTGAACCACATGGTGAACATGATGATGATGACGTACAGCTTTTTGCCGTAGAAGTTGCCGTAGGCCATGGGATAGGCGGCCACGCAGGTGCCGATCAGGCCCAGCACACAGCCGATGATGGCCACATAGAAGCTGTTGAAGGCGGCCCGCCACAAATCGGTGTTGCCGAAGATGGCGGTATAGGCCTGCGGGTTGTAGCCGATGGGGTAGAAGGTGACCTCAGCAGCCAGTACGGCCTTATCATCGGAAAGAGAGATCGAAACGACGTTGAAAACCGGGAACAGGAAGAGACACAGCAGGATCAGCATGATCACAATGTTGACCACATTGAAAACTTTCTCCCCCGTGGAGCGCTTGATAAAATCCTGTTCGTGACGGTGCTTCTTTTGCTTCGAAACGGAAACGGTGGACATGGCGTGCGCTCCTTTCTGTTAGAATAGAGAAGTTTCGGAAACCTTGCGGCTGATGGTGTTGGCGATCAGCACCAGAACGACGGAGATCACGGAGTTGAACAGGCCGCCTGCGGTAGCCAAACCATACTTCTGGCTGACCATACCGGTCTTGTATACGTAGGTAGGCAGCATTTCCGACACCTGAATGTTCAGAGTATTCTGCAGCAGGTAGATCTTGTCGAACACGCAGTTGAGCAGCTGGCCGATCTGCATGATAAGCAGCAGGATGAAGGTGGGCAGCAGTCCCGGAATGGTCACGTGCAGGATCTGCTTCCAGCGGTTAGCGCCGTCGATGCGGGCCGCTTCATAAAGACAGCCGTCGATGCCGGTGATGGCGGAGATGTAGATAACGGCGTTCCAGCCGGTGCCCTGCCACAGACCGGAGATGATGTTGATGGCGTAGAAGTAGTCCGGGTTGCCCATGAAATTCACCGGCGTCATGCCCATGCTCTTGTAGATCTTCGCCAGTACGCCCAGAGAGGGGGAGCAGATGGTGTTGATCATGGAGACCAGAACCACGGTGGAGATGAAGTGGGGCAGATAGGACACGGTCTGGACGATCTTCTTGTAGGGCGCGCTGTGAATTTCATTCAGCAGAATGGCGAACACCAGCGGCGCAGGGAAGACGATGGCCAGCGACAGCAGGTTCAGCGACAGGGTGTTTTTGATGTACTGCCACAGATCGGGGCTGGACAAAAGGCGCTCGAACCATTTCAGGCCGACGTACTTGGAGCCTTCAAAGCCCTTGAGCAGCTTGTAGTCGTAGAAGGAGGCCCGCAGGAAGTACATGGGCATGTACTTGAAAAGGATCATGTACACCAGTACCGGGATGACCATCATGTAAATGTAACGGTTTTGCCAGATCCGATTTGCCACGTGCTTGCGGGAGGGGGCAAAGCTGGGAGCGGGCTTTTGAACTTTGACGGAACTCAAGGCAAGGGCTCCTTTCCGTATGAAAAATAAAAAAAGAAACGTCTTGCTTTTCGACCTTTTTTCCATCAAACCGGTTTAATGGAAAAGAGGAAAAGCAACTTTGCTTTGGAAACCCATTCGAATCAAACGCAATGTTTTTTCGTCTGTGTGGTAATTATAACAACTTTCCGGGGAAGATGCAAGCACCTTTTCACAAAGGAATGATTTTCCATACCCGGAACGGTCGTTTCGTTGCCAAAGTTTCCATCTGCCTTGATTATAGCAAGGTGAACAATACTTGTCAATAAGGAATTTTAAAATTGAACAAAACTTTTCTTTCGCACGAAAAACAGCCCTGTGCCGGAACGGCAAAGGGCTTTGTGAGGGTCAAAACGTCTGATTCCTTAGCGGCCCATTTCATTGAGCAACGCAGATTTTGAAGGACTGATGCCGCCGAACGGCAGCAGGGATTCGGCGGGCCCGAAGCCGCGTTCAACCGGGCTTCGGGCCGCTGTTTTCGTTCTCGTTTTCCATAAAACACGAGCTTTTTTACCTTATTTTTGCTGGCTCAAAAGCAGGGCATACAAGTTGGAGGGCTCGCCGATCAGGGAAAGCGCGGCCAGCTCGGCGGCCGTCTGCCGGTCGCCCGCCGCCCAGCAGGCCATGGCGGACTGCCAGTCGCATCCGGCCCGGCGCAGGGTCTGTGCGTCCTCCATATAGGAGATAAAGAAGGGCGTGGTCTTGTAGTAGCCCGCATCCCGGGCAAAGGCGGCGTTTTCCTGCTTGTGCAGGTGGGCGGAGATCATCTCCTGCGCCTGCGGAGCCCGGCCCGTGCGCTTCAGCGCCATGGCCTGCCAGCAGGGCAGCTCGGGCAGGTTCATGTTGGAGAAATAGTCCACCTTCAAGATCAGAATATGATCGTACAGTGCCCGGGCCTCGTCCCTGCGGCCCAGTTCTTCCAGACAGCGGGCCTCGAAGTATTGATGGGGCACCAGCAGCACTTCGTTCCACAGTCCCGCCCCCAGATTCTCCGGCAGGGTCTGGGCGGCACGGAAATGCTCCAGCGCCTGTTCATACTGTCCGGCCGCGAACAGCCCCCGGCCCAGCGCGTGATGGGCGAACATATACTGCTCGGCTACGGCGTGTTCGCCGCCCTCGCAGGGCGTGAACTTCTTGCCCAGCAGGATGTTCAGCGCTTCTTCATAGCGGCCCGCCAGATTCAGCGCCCGGCACAGCTCGATGGCGATATCCTCCCGCTCGTAACCGTGCTTCTCCACAAAGGCGGCTGTTTCGTTGGGGTCGCAGTGGAGGCGGGTCATCAGATAAGCCTTTTCCCACACCAGCTGGCCGTCCCCGGGATGCAGGGCCAGCGCCTTGTCTAGCAAAGGCAGGGCTTCGTCCCGGCGGTTCAGATGGCTGTAACGAGCCACCGCCAGATTGCGCAGGGGCATGTAGGCGTTGGGGTCGGCCTTGGCGGCGCGGCTCCACAATTCGTCCGCCTTTTCGTGGTTTTCCATATGGTATTCCAGACAGGCCAGCAGATCCAGCGCGTTGGCGTCCTCGGGATGCGCCTTCACCGCTTCCGTCAATGCCCGGTGCTCAATCTCCCGCAAGGGATAAGCCGCGCCCGCTTCCAGCCCGGCGGCTTTTTCCAGCGCCGCCCGGTCGCCGGTCAGGTGCCAGCGCACGTACTCGGTTTGAGCGCAGGGAGTGGGCAGACCGGCCAGAATGGCCGCAGCCAGCTCCGTCTCCCCCATTTCGGAAAGCTCCTGCGCCATATCCAGCGCCGACTGGCAGGGGTCGCTTTCCAGCGTGGCGTACAATTCGGGAGACGCGCCGTATTTCAGTGCCCGCAGGGTCAGGTTCAGGCTGTCATAGGCTTCCGCCCGGCGCAGCGCTTCCTCTGCACGGTCGTCGCCCAGCTTTTTCAGCGCCAGATAGCGGATCAGCAGAGCGGTCTCGTTATGGGCGTGCTGGTTCAGCGCTTCCTCTGCGCTGGTCAGCGCATCGTCATACTGTCCCCGGCGCAGCTGGATCAGTGCAGCCCGGGTCATGGCGCGGGAGCGCGCATCCTGCGCCCACGCAGCCTGCAGGTAGCCGTCCAGCGCCTCGTCCTCCCGGCCCAGCGCTTCCTCGATGCGGGCCATGACGTATTGCAGCTCACCGCTTTCGGGATGGAAATTGCGCACCGTGGCCACCTTCCATGCGTGAAGGGCCAGCTTGCGGGCGCTTTCCGGGCGGAAATGAGCCAGCTCGTCATTCGCCAGCGCGATCAGGGAGGGCAGATGATCCGGGTCCCGGCGCAGGGCTTCCCGCCAGTACCCGGCGGGACGGATGGCCGGGTCGCGATACTGCTCCGTATGCACGCCCAGCAGATAAAGCTCCTGTGCGCTCTTGAGCTGATCCATGGTGGGATTGTCCGGGATGGTCCCCGGCATTTCCTTCAGTTCGTTTTCCACAGGCTTTTCATAGCGCAGCAGCGTCTTGCCCCGGCTGTCCAGCAGCTGGAACGCGGCGATCTCCTCGGGCAGAGGCAGGTCGAAAGCCTGCTCCGGCCCGGCGGTAAAGCGATGCTCTGCGCCGTTGACGATCAGCTTCGCATCCCGCAGGGGAACAGAGGCCTGCAGCCGCAGACGGCCGTTTTCCACGGACAGGGCCGCTTCCCGGCAGGCGCAGAAAGGCGCGCCGCCGTCGCCCACGGGATACCACATCTGGGAAAATTCCTTGCTCTCGTAGGGGTACAGCCACGCGAAATCCGGCTGATTGAGAGAGTAGCTGCTGGCCATCAGCTCGGCGTAAGCGCCGTCGGTGTCGGTCAGCGCCCGCTCCCAACTGCGGGACAGCTGATTGTAGGCCCAGGTGAACATCTTTTTGCCCACGCTCACATGGCGGTCGGCCACATGCACCACGCCGCAGCGCTTGCCCTCGTCGTAGCCGCCGAAGAAATCGTACTTCGTGGCCGCGCAGAAATAGGACGTGGGCTGCCGGGTGTTTTTATGATAGGAAATATCCGTGCCGTCGCCCAGCCTGATGCCGTTGTATACGCCGGAAGCCACGGGATATTCGGTCACATTCTTGCGGTAGTGGAACTGGACGTAATGCACGTCCGGCGGGAACACCAGCCGGTACTGCTCGTTCACAGGCACGGCGGCGTTTTCCCACCACAGGAAGGAGTGCCGGGCGGGCGTGCCGTTGTACACCTTCATCCGGGTATCGAACCGGGCCTCGCCGGGACACAGGCGAACGCCCACCATGCCCTTCATGCGGTTCAGCGGCTCGTTTTCGCTCATCCACACCGTAACGGCGCCGTTTTCTTCTTCCTCTACCTGAACGTCCACGGGCATATAGGTGCTGGGCCGGTGGTGACAGGGCCAGTTAAATTCCAGACCGCCGGAGATCCAGCTGCCCAGCAGGCCGATCAGCGCGGGCTTCACCACGTGCTGCCGGTAGAAGAAGTCGTAGCCGGTGCGTTTATCCATGGCGGCGTAGATGCGGCCGCCCAGTTCGGGCATAAGCTCGATCTTCAAATATTCGTTTTCCAGCGTGATGATGCGGAAGGGCTTTTCGGAACGGTGCGCCCGATCCACCCGCATGACCACCTTATTGGGATAGGGATTGCCGCTGGAGCGCTGATGCACCCGGTTTTCCGCGAACATGGGCATTTCTTCGGCGGCGGGAGAGTCGTAAGCCGCCATCAGGCGAATTTCATCCGTAACTTTGGTTTTCTGAAACATGGACGTTGCCTCCTGTATTTTCGAATGGACTTTTCAAGATTCCCGTTGGGTCTCGCCGCCCTCTGGCGCAGCAAGACCCTCCTTGACCCGGTAAATTTCTTCGTTGGCCCGGCGCACGCCCTCGCCGAAAGGCTCGTAGGGGCGGTTGCACACGTCCACAAAGCCGAACTGATAATTTTCGCCGTCATACCGGCCCCAAAGGGGCTGATCGTTATAGGCGAAGTAGTGCGCCCCTACGCTGCACGGCTGAGCCGCCGCCCGGGTCAGATACCGGGCGTAGGCGTCGCCCCGGGCCTTTTGATCCTTCACATGGAACAGGCTGGGAGCGGGCAGTCCCGCGTCCAGCGCCCCGAAATGGAACTCGCCGATCAAAACCGGCATATCCAGCGCCTTTTGCACTGCCAGCAGCGCTTCCGTGGGGTCGGCGGCATAGCAGTTGAGGGAGAACACGTCGAAATGCCTTGCGGCCCGCAGCATTCCGGGATGGTTCACATGAGCGAAGCGCATTCCCAGATTCAGGTGACGTGGCGCGACCTCCCGGGCGTATTGGGCGGGAAGCCCCGCATAGCGGTCGATCATCTGGCCGGTAAAGTCAGACAGGTCGCGTTCGGCTTCCGGGGAGCGTTCCGCCGCCCGGAACAGGCCCTTTTCCAGCGTTTCAAAATCGGGAAGCTCCAGCCGCCACGCCCGGTTCAGCGCGGAAATATCCTCCCCATACCTCTGGCGCAGGAAGGCGATCAGCTCCCGCAGGGTAGCGGTGCCCTGCCCGTTCTCCAGCACCCGCTCCGCCAGCAGGATGCCTTCCACAAAGCCCCACGTGGGCTCATTATTCAGGAAATAGCCGATCAGCAGCGGATCGTCCCGATAGGCCGTCAGCTGGGCGGCGAACCGGCGGCAGCCTTCTTCGTATTCCTCGGCGTACACATCCGGGAAGTCCCGGTAGAGCATGCGCCGGGTGGCGGGATAGCCCTTGAGCATGATGACGTAGGGCATCTTCGAGCGGCGGATGAACTCCGGGTCGCTGAACATGGACAGCGTGTTGATCCCCCACGCCCGCAGGCGGCGGGCGGTGAGTCCACACCAGCGGTCATACCATTCTCCGCCGAAAGCGCGGATCAGATTGGCCGTGGCTGGGGCGTACAGAAGGGTATCCTTCGGGAACATGCCGGAAAATTTTCGGCGGTACAGCTCGTTTTCCTCGGCCAGCTCATAGGCCGGGGCGAAGGGGCCCCTTGGGTCTGGCAGATCGTCCATCTGGTCTTCCACGCCGCGGATCCAGCCCGCTTCGCCGGGCGTTACCCCGAACACGCCGGTGGAGTAAAACGCACAACCGTCCGGGTCTGCCAGATACCAGCGCCCGTTTTCCTTCTGGACGCGGAAAAATCCAGTGGCTTCGAACCGGCGCTCCGTACAGCCTCCGAAGCGGTTCCGTCCCGGCAGGGGCGGCAATTCTTTTGCCCACTCGCCCTGCAGAAAGTCCTTCATCGCTTCCTCGGAGGGCATTTTTCCCGGCCATTCCTTCTGTTTCCACTGTCCCAGCGCGTCCACGGTGGTTTCGGCGGCTTTGGGGAATTCAATCGCCTCGTCCGTCAGAAAAACATCCGCCAGATCAAAGCGCCGCTGATCCTGCCGTCCGGGCAGGAAACCGACGGTCAGCGAGACTATCCGGTCTTTTTCCAACCCCTGCCCGGAAACACAGGTCTTCAACGTGCCCGGATTCAGCGGCGGGAACAACAGGCTGCCATCCAGCCATTTCAGCCGAAACACGGCCCGAACCTTCTGCCCGGGAAAGAGCATGGTGTTCATTTCCAGCGTCCGGCCGTCCGCCTCCGCAAAGCGGACGAAGATCGCCTCGCAGGCGGAGACACGGCTGGTCAGGTCGAGCACCAGCGCGTCCGCCTGCTGAAAAGCCCGCGCCGTTTCCTCATCGAAAGGCGCGAAGGTCAGGGACATTTTGCCACGCTCCCCGCAGACGGTGTAGCCTTCCTTTTCTTTTTGGAGACGGCAGCCTTTCAGCGCCGCCGTTTCCAGACAAAGCTGTTTTTTCACTTTCCTCGCTCCCATTCTTCGACACAAGCCGGGGTTGGGTTCTAGGGTCATTATACCAGCCCGCCGCCGACTGCGAAACGCCAAATTCGACGGAAAAATTCCGTAAAATGCGCCAAGTGGGAAAACGGCAAGCCCTCCGCAGGCCATACGATCTGCGGAGGGCTTGAAAAAACGTCACTTTTTCTTTCGGGTCAAAAGCAGCCCGGCAACGCCCCCTGTCAGAAGCAGCGGAGCCGCATGGACGAACAGCCATTCGAAGCCGTGGAGCGCCGCCCCGGCGACGGCGGTCTCGGGGTTATGATAATCCCAGTTCAGATAGGGACTGTGCGCGGCGTACAGCCCCGCCAACCCTGCCAGAACGATCAGGCACAATGCCGCCAGCGCCCCGCGCAGGAGCTTTCTTCGGGCGATTTTCCGCCGGGCAAGTTGCAGGTTGATCGCTTCCAGCTTTTCGGACAAAATCTGGATTTCGTCCGGCTTTTCCGGGGTCACGGTTTCGCCCAGCAAAGCGCTGACGGGAATTTCCAGCGCTTTTGACAGGGTGATAAGCAGGTCGGCATCCGGCACCGACAAGCCCTGTTCCCATTTTGAGATCGTCTGACGCACCACGTTCAGCCTTGCGGCCAGTTCTTCCTGCGAAAGCCCTCTGGCTTTCCGTGCGGCCCTGATATTTTCACTCAGCATCGGGCATCCCTTCTTTCTTTTCTTGCCGGCACTCCTCATTGTACGGGAAACCGCCCGTTGCGGCAAGCAACGCAAAGAAACGGTGCGCGAAAGCCTTTATTGACCTTCGTTTCTCCCATGTGCTATCATAACGAAAAAGTTCGTCAAAGGAGGCCGTCTCCATGCGCATTCCCGTTCTGGTGGAGCCGGATTACCGAAATTCCCTCTGGGCCCGGCAGACGCTGGAGGGTATCGCCCGGGAAGCCGCCCGAAAAAAATACGAACTGGTGCTATTGGATGCGGTGCAGGAAGAAAGCATCGACTGGGACGGGCTTTTCGGCGGCGAACGGCGGCTGGCGGTGCTGATGGGTACGTCCATGAGCTGGGTCCCTGCGGCGCAGGCGCGTCTGGCCGCACTGGGCATTGCCTGCGTGCTCATCAGCGTGAACCCCTCGCAGGCGGCCCCGGCGGAAGGCGTGATCTCCATGAACCACGCGGAAGCGACCCGGACGCTGCTGAAATATCTGCGGGACTGCGGCCGGGAAAAGACGGCGTTTTTCGCCCTGAACCCCAATTCGGCGGCCGACCTGACCAAGCAGGACGTTTTCGCCGCCTGGAGCCGCCGTTTTCCCGTGGCGGCGGGACCCAACGTCTTCTGGAACCGCGGTTCTCTCAAGGAGTGCTATGAAGCCTTCTTCCCCCATGTCTGCCGGTTCGATTCCGTGATCTGCGCCAACGACATTGCGGCGGCGGCGCTTCTGGACCAACTGAAAAAGGACGGCGTGGCCGTCCCGAAGGAGCTGTATCTGCTCAGCTATGGGGATTCGTCTCTGGCCCGCGCCCTGCGCCCGGCCATCACCAGCGCGTCGCTGAACCATGACGAGCTGGGGCGGCGGGCGGTGAGCCTGTACGCCTTTCTGTCCCGGCAGGAGCCGACGGCCAGCGTGGCGGTGCAGGTACACTGCCGCGTCGCGGTTCGGGAGTCCACGGAGAACCAGCCTTTGCATTCTGCGGAGGAATCCTTTTCCACGCCCATCCGGGAAGCGGTGGATTTTTACAGTGACGGGCAGGCCCAGCGGCTGATGGCGCTGGAAACGCTGCTGGACCGCTGCGACGATATTGACCGGCGGCTGTTTTTCGGGCTGCTTCGGGGCGAAAAACCGGAAGCCTTGCAGCAGGAGCTTTTCTTATCCCCTTCGGCGCTGCGCCACCGGGAAAAGAACCTGATGCTCTGGGCAGGCTGCGCCGTCCGGGAAGACTGGCAGGCTTTCCGCGCCTTCTGCCGCGCCCTGCCGCTTTTAGACGAATAAGAGAGACGTTGGGGCCTTTGCGGCCCCAAACCCCGCAGTTAAGGGCTAAAGCCCTTAACAATCCCAACATTGACCGCGTAATACGCGGTCAAAAGTGGGTTCAGGGCACAGCCCTGACGAGGGGTTTGGGGGCGAGTAGCCCCCAACGTCTCTTTCATATTCAGGCTTCGTCGATCACGGCGGCGGCGACGCGCTCGGCGGGAACGATGATGGTGACGGCGCGGCCGGTCTTGCGGCTGCGGAGGGTCACGGCCTGATCCTCGCCGGTGGGGTTCCACAGGCTGACGGCCAGGCCGCCATTGCAGCCTTCCCAGCCCTTGACCAGCACGTTCTCGCTGTCCGAGGTAAAGCCGTCGCCGTCCACGAAGCGGCCCCGGAGCAGGAAGTCGCCGTACTGCTCGTACAGGGCGGAGATCTCCTTCAGATAAGCGGCGTACCGGGGAATATCCCGCAGAGAACCGCAGCAGCGGTAGATGGTCATGTCAAAGCGCAGACCATACAGGAAACTGAACCCGGCCATGGCCTTGTAGCTTTCCTCGTCCTCGCCGCATTCCCGGTTGGTGGCTACCAATTCCGGGAAAGTGTAGCGGTACAGCTCCGGCATGAACAGATCGTCGCGCACGTCCGTGGCGTGCTGGGCTGTTTCCGGGGAGCGCAGACGCACCGGGGGCTGGGTGTTGGCGCTGTGGGAAATATCCATGGACTGACCGAAAATATCAGTGTTGTGCTCCATCAGGATAATCTTGTCCTGCCCGAAGGTCTTGATATACTCCCGCAGACCGGCGTAATTGGCGGCCTTGCTTTCATGGGAATGGCTGGGCTTGGCGTGGGTGTGTCCCTCGGCGTAGCAAAAATAGGGGTGCCAGGAACCGATGTCGTACAGCACGCCGTCCGCGCCCAGCTCTAGGCAGGTCTTGGCGGCCTCCTTCATCTTTTCCTGCCACAGGGGCGAGCCGGGGCAGGCCAGATACATGGGCATGGCCGGGTTGCCGATCTTGCGGTAGGTGCCCTCGCCGCAGTAGGTCTCAGCAAAGGGAATATCCTCGCCCCAGATGGAGCGGATGGTGGCCTTGTCTCCGCCTTCCTTAAGGTAGAAGTCGCTGTGATGATCGATCAGCGCATAGCTCAGGAACATCAGCACCTTGCCGCCCTTTCGGTGGACATACTCGATGCCCTCCCGCAGCAGTTTTTCGCCGCCCATGCGTTCATCCACCCGGAAATCGGGCCACTGGCGGGCAAAGCCGCCTTCTTCCCACCCCAGCAGGTACAGAGTCTTGAGGCCGCTGGCCTCCAGCTCGTCGTACATGGTGGGGATGTCGGCATAGCTCCAGTTCAGTTCACAGTGGTGCTGCTTGAAGATCAGCCGCAGCCAGCCCGTCATGTCCCGGCTCCATTCGGGGTTGACGGGCGGGACGAAGCCGCCCTTTTCTTCCATGAAGGCCCGGTACAGCTTCGCGCCCGCGTGCCAGTCGCCCAGATGGGGATAGCAGTCGATGGGGGCCATGGTGAAGCGCTCTCCCGCGTCGATCATGGGGTAGCGGATAAAGCCGAAGCGAAGCACGTTCAGCTTGGCGTCCCGCTCGATGTGCAGGCCCACCGTCTGATGGGTGGTGTCCTCGCTGGCGCAGTACAGGCCTTCGCCGTCGGTATACCAGTCGTACCACTGCATGGAGGCCGCGTCCGAGGGATAGAGCGCGTCCATGTCGGTATGGTATTGATCGTGGCGTTCGTATTTGCGGAACCCGGCAAAGGTGCTCAGATCGGCGTAGGCGGGACGACGCACCCGCCGTCCCAGCCCATTGGGCCACGCGATGAAATCATTGTCCGGCTCTCCCGCCAGCGTCCGGGCCCCGGAGACCGGGGTCAGCTGCAGCTCCATCAGCGTTACTTCCGGATCCCGGTTTTCCAGATCGGCCCAGACCTGCAGGCCCAGATCGTTCATCTGAAAATGAAGGTTCAGAGATGCGTTGATTTTCCGGCCCTCATCGCCGGTAAGCCCGTCATAGCAAATGGTCAGGCTGTTTTCCCCGGTCTGGACGGAGAAGCGCTGCTCCTCGGCCCAGACGGGAACCTCTACCCGTTCCGTGTTCTTTACCGCATAGATCAATTTCCACACCGCGCCGGGCGTGTGGATGTACTCATGCCCGGTCTGACGGTGATAGCAGCTGATGGAACGGCCCCGGCTGTCCAGCCGGTAGATCATGGTCTTTCCCTGAAGCTCATACATGGCCTCTTTCCTCCTGCCTTACGGCTTGAGCATGGTCTTGTGGATGACCGCCACGCCGATGCCCTTGTTCACCACGCGGTACTTGCCGAAGGTGGCGGGCACCACGACGATATCCAGCATGTTCAGGTCAAAGTAACGGCTGGGATCCTCCACGGATTCCACGCGCACCTTTTCGCCGTCCACCAGCGCCAGCACGTGGAAATCGTCCTTGGTATCGTCCTCCATGGAGGTGGTGAACACCAGATTGCGCAGGGAGAAGTACAGCAGGTCATGCTCGCCCACGACCTTCTCGCACCAGTCCTCACCCTGACGGACGACGCCGCCGTGGTTAACCAGATTGTCCCGCACAAATTCGGCGGTGCGCTCGGGGTGGATCACATCCCGGCCCATCTTCAGGTGAATGGGGCGGGGCAGGCCGGTCTGGGGGTCGATGCGCTGATAGTCGTACAGCTTGTAGGTGTAGGAGCCCACGGTCAGGCTGCCGATCTCCAGAATGACCTGATTGCGGCCGGAGGCATGCACCGTACCGGCGGGGATCATCACCTGCGTGCCGGGTACGGAGGGCACGGCGTTGATATACTGCGTATAATCGATCAGTTCGTGGGTCTCCTGCGCCTTTTCCGCGGCGGCGAAGAACTTCTCGCAGGAGTCCTCGTTTTGGAAGCCCAGATAGGTCTTGGCGTCCTGCGCGGTGACGCAGACGTAGTAGCTCTCGTCCTGACGGCCCAGCTCGGAATGATTCTTCATCACATATTCCGCGTCTGGGTGGCACTGGATGGACATGTTGCCGTTGGCGTGATAGGTATCGTCATAGTTGAAGCGGATGGGGAAGTAGCCGCCAAACGCGTCGTAGGCCCGCTTTCCCAGCAGTTTTTCGCCCATGGCCTGCACGAAGGTGTAGAAGGGCACTTCAAACTCGTCGCCGTCGAAGGTCGCCGCCAGAGAGACCTCCATGGGGATCATATCGAACACCCACGCGCAGTTCTTCATTTCCTTGGGCAGCTTGCGCAGCTTGTGGACGTAGAAGCCGCCCCACACGCCTTCCAGATACACCGGGCGGCACCGCATGGGGGAACGGTTCAGCTCGTCGAACAGATCCAACAGCGCGCCGTAGGGAAGCCACTGCATCTTCTGAGGATCGTCGGCGAAAATATAGCCGTCCAGCGCCTTTTCCCGGATCAGCTCCCAGCGCAGATCCAGCGCGGTCTCAAAGTCCACATAGTAATTCCGGCGCATCAGCTGGCTGAAGGGACGGGAATGGGTAGAACCGTAGTTGATGGCCAGGCCGGTCTTATAGTTGATAGCGGTCTGCCGGGGGGACAGATCCATCCAGACCTTCAGGTCGTAGCTTTCCCGCAGGGCCTTGCACAGCGCGCCCATGCCGTAGACCACCACGGGGCCGTCGGCCTTGTCCAGCTTTTCCTTCAGCGCCTGCACCTTTTCGGCGTTCTGCAGACCCTCATAGCCCTCCATGAAGCGGCGGCCGTACAGCAGCACGGGGTCGCGGTCGCGGTCGGTGGGCAGATAGGGAGTCAGCTTTTCATCCAGCTCTTTTTCGTCCATGGCCAGCGTGGTCGCGTCGATCAGCCGGACGTTTTCCACAAATTCTTCCAGCTGACGGGCCAGCGCGCCGATCTCCGCGCCCGCGTAGCAGTCGATACCCACGCGGGTCTTGCCGGCCTTGATCTGCCGGGCGATCTCCTTCGCCACGGACTGGGGGCCTTTGACCAGCCCGTTCTTCACGGACTCGGGGGCGTGAATGGGATTGACCGCATCGGGATCCACGTAGGGATAGGGATGGAACATAAAACTCATGGGTTCTTCCTCCTGTATGGTAAGTTAGAAAAAATCAAAGGGAAATTTTGGGCAGCACCTCGGTGCATTCTTCCCGAGTGCGCAGGGCGTAATAGGCCGCGCCCCGCAGGGCTGCGTCGTCCAGATGGTGGGACACTTCCCACGGGAAGGGCAGTTTCAGCTGCAGAAGGTCGGCGGAGCGGGCGATCTGTCCGCCCAGCGCCAGCTTGTCGGGATGGAAGCGCCGGTCGATGATCTCCATCAGCTCCGACAGGGCTTCGCCCGCCAGCCGGAAAGCCCGGAGGGCCTGTTCGTCCCCCTGACGGGCCCGGCCCGCGATATCCTTAACGGAAAGGGGCTGACCATAGGCGGCCTGAATGGCCCGGGTGGATACATAGTCCTCGGCGATGCCCTCCCGGAAGGGAGCGCACCACAGGGCCAGCGCCGGAGTCTGGGTCTGATCGATCAGGACTTTGCCGTCCTTCATCATGGAAAATCCCAGCCCCGTGCCCAGCATGACGCAGCAGGGGTTTTGCGTCCCCTGCAGCGTTCCGTCGGAAACCTCGCCCAGAATGTAGGAAGTGGAGTCGTGCAGGAAGCGGACGGGAAGTCCTGCCCGTTCGAAGGGCGGCAGGATGGAGCAGCCGTACAGCGCCTGAAATTTATGCTTCATCCGGAATACGCCCTCGGTGTAGTCGAAGGGGCCGGGGAAGCAGGCGCAGGCTCCGGCCAGCGGCGCGGTCTCCTGCGCCCGGCGGATCACCTCGCCGAAGGCTTCATAGACCTTCTCCGGCGATTCGTCCGCCCGGGCGGGCGCTTCGCCCACGCTGCCGGGAAGCAGCGCGCCCCGCTGGTCTGCCACGCCGTATTTCAGGAAGCTGCCGCCTACGTCCAGCACCAGAATATTGCCATTCGTCATGGGAGCATCCACCTCAGTCGTCAAAATCGCCGAACATCAAAAGCAGGGGGCTGTCGGTCAGGGGCAGGTTCACCAGCTCCACAACATTGCTCAGATCGTCCCGCTTCACCAGCGTTTCAGGCACCTGATACACGTCGCCGGTCATCAGATCGACCAGACGGGGCGCGTCCTTCACGCCCGCCAGCTGGAAGCTGACAGTACTGTCGAAGGTCTCCCGCATCAGGTCGGCGGCCTCCCAATAAGCCAGCGCCGTGCCGTTTCCGCGGCGGAAGCCCAGCATCACCAGACGGCTGTCGGAAGCGTCCTTGTCGAACACGCGGGGAGAGGGATTCACCACCCGGCGGACGGGCAGCTGCTCCGGCTGCGCCTTTCCGTCAAACAGGGTGCACAGGTGCTGCAGCGCCCGGTAGGACGGCTTGGGCGTGTACTCGCCGGTGGCCAGCCCTTCCTCGTTGAAGTCGGCCTGAATCACGCCGAAATAGCCGAAGTCCAGATAGGAGGCCTTGTCGCCCACCTTGCCGTTCAGGGCCTCGATCATGTCCATGGCGGAAAAATGGGAGGTGAACACCATATCGGTGGACAGGTCGATCAGCCGGTGGCGCAGCAGGTACTTGGCCTGCTTGAGGGGCGTCCACGCGCCGCCCCGCAGCGCCCCCGCGCCCCGGGAGTCGGACTGGGTGCCGCTTTCGCCCTGAATGATCTGCACCTTGGGATTGTAGCGGTCGAGCAGGGCCCGCAGGGCCTGCATTTCGTTCAGCGCGTCCAGCTCGTTGGCGTTATAGCGGTGGAAGGAGACCGCGTCGGCCTCCGCCGCCACGCCCCGGTCCAGCATCCGCTTGAAATAGGGCAGATTCACATAGCACAGCACGCCCGCGATGGCCTTGGCCTCCGGGTCGGCCTCGTGGATGGCCCGAGCCGTGGCCAGCGCGAAATCGCCGTATTCCTCGGGGCTTACGCCGGTTTTCCAGCACCACTGGCCGTCCGGCTCGTTCCAGATCTCGTACCACTTCACCTTGCCGCGGTAGCGGGTCACGACGGCCTTGACGTAGCGCCGCCAGCCCTCCCGCTCCTCCTCGGTAGCGATGGGCGCGCAGCCCACCGCGCCGAAGTATTCCTTCGCCATGGGAGTGTAAAGCTCGTTGCCGTAGCACAGGTCGATCCACGGCTCCATGCCCCGGGCGATGATCTGATCCACGATATCATCCAGCCACGCGAAGTCGTATTTGCCTTTTTCGGTTTCCGTGCGCTGCCAGCCGGACTGGAGCCGCACGTAGTGTACGCCGGTAGCGGCCACCAGATCATAGGCCTTTTCCGGCTCGAACACCTTGCGATCCAGCTTTTCAAAGCCGATGCCGATACGGGAGGGGCCCACCTGGGCAGCGCTGCGAAGGGGAAGGGTTCCGATTTTCTGCATCCGTTCCATGGTCGTCTCTCCTTTTCTTGAATCCTCGTGTCGTTCTTTTTCAGCGCTTACACGCGCTCAAATTCGAAATTCATCATCATGGCCAGATCCTGCAGCTCGGCCTGCACGTTGCCGTCCACGATGCCGTAGTGCTGGGTCACGCCCTGCCGGAGCAGCTTGGTGAACAGCTCGGTGCAGCTTTCGCCCACGGGGCGGAAATGGCTGTGGGAATAGGTCGCCAGGAAGTGGTCGGTGTGCACGGCCTCAATCTGGGCGGCCACGAACTGGAACTTGCCCGTCTGCTGCGAGCAGTGCAGCATGGTCTTTTCGCCTTCGGGGAACACATACCACGCGAAGGGCGCGCCCGCATACTTCCACTTGGTCTTGGCAAAGCGTACGTCGGACGAAATTTTGCACTTGCCCCGAGGATCGGTGTAATCGTTGGGGCCCGCGTGACCCGCGTCGAAGCCGTGGTTGGGCAGGTCGATGTGGAAGGGCTCGATATAGTTCACATGGCCGCCGGTCAGCAGCTTCAGCGCGAAGCAGGCGATGCCGCCGCCGATGTCGCCTTCGGGCACGATAAGGGTCTTCACCTCGGGCGAGGTGGGCCAGAAGCCGGGGCGCAGACCGATATGCTGGAACAGCACGGTGTCAATATCGTTGAGCACCAGCAGGTCCAGATCCTTCTTTTCCGCCAGACGCTCCATGCCCATGGAGGCCCGGACGGAGGCCAGGAACTTGCCCTCGTCCACGTTGGGCAGCACCTCATACTGGGACGCGATACGCTTCATCACAGCGGTGGCGTCCGCGTCGGAAACGGTGTTGACGGTGTCTTCCAGCTCCGCCACGGACAGGAACCGCAGCTCCGGCCCCACATCCCGGAAGATGGCGTAGGGATCCACGTAGGTGCTCCACATGACCTCGTTCATGCAGGCCAGCAGACCCATGGTGCTTTCCCGGAAGAGAGAGCGGGCCCGGGCGGCGTTTCCGAAGGTCTTAGCGCGTGCCAGCACCTCCGTCCACGTGCCGGCGTAGACTTCCAGCATGGGCCGGTCAAACCGCTTGACGGAGCCGCTGGCTTCCAGTGAGCCTACCAAACCGCCGCAGCAGAGATATTCGGCGAACTCGTCGTCATCATGGGTGTCCTTCAGTTCGATCTTGTCCCGCATCCGATGGCAGAACAGCACCGGGCAGGCGGGCATATCCCGCAGGAAGCGAATCCACGCGAAGTCCTCCGCCCAGCTGAGGTAAATGGCCAGCACGTAGTCCACCTTGGCGGTCACGAAAGCGTCGATGGCGCGCTTCACATCCTCGGCGGTGTAGATCACGCCGGGGAAGGTCACTTCCGCGATAGCGGACGCTTCCTTGGCCATCCATTCGGCTTCCTTCTGCTTGCGTTCCTTGTAGCTGCCGCGGGCCGTGCCCTCGCCAATGGTCTGGAAGCGTTCGGGGGAGATCAGCAAAAGTCCCATCCGGGGACGGCGGTTCAGATCGATCATAACAAGAACCCTCCTTCAAAAACCTGTTTTTTTATCGAAAGGGAAACATCTCCTTTAGAGCCAGCTTCATTATAGAAGTATGACAAGTAATTGTCAATGCCGTTTTTCAATTTTTGCATAGAACTTTTCTTTTTTCATTTGACAGAAGGAAAACTTTCCTTTATACTGGACACAAGGAAAGTAAAAAGTTCTTTTTTCGCATAAACGCGTATTTCAGTCAAAAGCCGCCGGGCCGCTTTCCGTCCGGCCGAGGGAGAGGATAGCCATGGCCGCAGCCGGAGGATGCTTTTTCCGCATCAAAGAATCCTACGCATCATTAAGCCCCAAAGAGCAGCAGATCGCCGATTACCTGACGCAGCACCCCCGTCAGGCCTCCGGCATGTCGCTGGAGGAGCTGGCGCAGGCCTGCGGCAGCAGCGTTTCCTCCGTCATGCGGCTTTGCAAGGCCCTGAAGCTGTCCGGCTACAAGGAGCTGATGAAGAGCCTGTGCGGCGAATTGTCCGTGTTGGAGGAAAACCGGGAATTTGAGGATATCCACCCCGGCGACGACCCCGAGGCGGTGATGAGCCACCTTCTGACCAGCGACTTCGGTGCGCTGCGCACCACCATGGAAATGAACGACGCGGCGGAGTTGGAGCGGGCCGTTAGCCTTCTGTGCCGGGCCCGGCGCACCGATTTTTACGGCGTGGGTTCTTCCGGTTTGGTGGCGCTGGACGCCAGCAACAAATTCGGCCGCATCGGCAAGGTCGCCGTGGCCAATACCGACCCGCACAACCAGTACATCACCTCCCTTTCCCTGCGCAAGGGCGACGCGGCGGTGGTGATCTCCTATTCCGGCGAGACCACCGACACCGTCAACGTGGCCCGGGAGATCGCCGCGGCGGGCGTGGAGATCATCTCCCTGACCAAGTTCGGTTCCTCCACCATCAGCGACCTGGCCTCCATCCGGCTGTTCACCGGCAGCACCGAGACCTTCATGCGCAGCGGCGCCATGAGCTCCCGTATCTGCCAGATGTTCATGATCGACGTGCTGTATACGTCCGTGTGCAGCCGCACTTATAAAGAGATTCGTCCCCATCTGGAAAAGACCCGGGAGGCCGCCCTGCGGATGCATACGGCCCGCGGCGAGACCAACAAGGACTAAAAAACGTTCATCTATACATACTAGGAGGGTATTTCTATGCACAAGGTTCTTAACGGCATTGACCGGCTGGAAGCACTGGATCAGGAACTGAAGGGCCTGCGGCTGGGCGTGGTCACGGGCGGCGGCGCAATCAACCGGGAACTGACTCCCGTGGTGGACGTGCTCTGCCAGCGCTACAACGTCACGGCCCTTTGGAACACCATCTACGGCATCCGGGGCGAATTTCAGTACGGCGAAGACGTACCGGAATACACCGATACCGTCACCGGGCGGCAGGTGGTCAGCATCTTCAACCGGGAGCGCATCGCCCCTTCGGAAGAAATGCTCGCTCAGGTGGACGCGGTGGTCTTCGACATTCGGGAAGCGGGCACCCGCTTCTTCGAATACCTGCACTGCTGCGCCGCGCTGATGAAAGCCTGTGCTAAGGCGGGCAAGAAGCTGGTCATCCCCGACCGCATTGCGCCCATCAACGGCGTGACGGTGGAGGGCACGGTCTGCCCGTCCACCATGCACCTGATCGTAGGCGACTATGAGCTGCCCAGCCGGACGGCGCTGACCATGGGCGAATTCGCCCGGTACGTGAACGGCGAGTTCGGCGTGGGCTGCGATTTGCACATCATCCCCGTGGAGGGCTGGAAACGCGGCTGGTACGCGGATGAGACTGACCTGCCGTGGCTGCTGCCCTCCCCCAGTCTGAACAGCTGCACCGCCAACCTGTTGTATGCAGGGATGTGCGTATTCGAGGGGGTCAGCACCATCAGCGAAGGCCGGGGCACCAGCAAGCCCTTCGAGCTGATCGGCGCGCCCTGGGCCGACGGCTACGAGCTGGCCGCCCGGATGAACCGCAAGGGGCTGGAAGGTGTGGCGTTCGCGCCGGTGTTCTTCAAGCCCAGCAGTTCCAACTATCAGGGGCAGGTCTGCAAGGGCGTGCAGGTCATCGTCCGGGACCGCACCCACTTTGAGTCCTTCCGCACGGCCATCACCCTGCTGGATACCTTCCGGGAACTGTGGCCCGATGAAGTGCAGTGGGCGGGCTGTTCCGCCGGTCACAACGTGAAGGAACTGCCCTCCGCGCCGGAATTTACCCGCTATCTGGACAAGCTGCTGGCCGACCCCGACTATACCGCCGGGATCGTGAACGGCGAGCAGCTCATCGACCGCTACGCCGAAGCCCGCGCCCGCTATACCCGGCGCAAGGAAAAGTATCAGATGTATGAATGACCGAAGGGGCTTTCTGAACCCGTAAAACAGACCTGCCCCGACCGGCGGAGGAATCCTCCGCCGGTCGGGGCAGGCTTTTGATTTGGAAAAAGAGACGGACGGCTTTTTGCGGCCTACAGCAGATCGCCGAAGGGATTGTCGATGGTCACGCGGCCTTCGTGGGTGTCGCCCAGGCCGCTGTACAGATCCGCCTTGCCGTCCTCCCGCAGCACGATGCCGGAGGTGAAGGCGCAGTCCTTCAGTTTGGGCAGCTTGGCCGCCGCATCCGGATAGCTGCGGCGGGTGGCGATGACCTGAGGCTCGGTCGCCTGATGGGTTTCGGGGTCAAAGAGGAAGGCCACGTTCAGGTACACGGCCTGCTTCACGCCGTCCGCGTCCTTTTCGGCATAGCACTTGTGGCCGATGACGCCGATGCGGCCGTCCTTGAGCAGATAGCACTGGTTGCAGCCGCCCCATTCGCCCTGGCCGAACAGATTGCCGATGGCGGGGGCGTTTTCAATCACATCGGCGGTCAGGTCGTCCAGCGAATCGATGACGGCAAAGCCGATCACCGCGCCGGAGCCGTAGGTCTCCTCCACCTTTTTGTCCCGGGGACGGGAGAAAACGCCGATGCGGCCATCCTTCAGGCTCACCAGCCGAATGTCCTTCATCTTGTCCGGTCCGGTGGTGAAGTAGCGCATATGCTCCAGCTCGGTGCCGCGATAGAAGTAGCCGTAGAAGGTCTTCACCTCGCCGCTTTCTTTCATCACATGGGTGCCGCCCATGGTCAGCTGATCGCCGATAAACTGAATGTAGGGATCCTCCAGCTGGTAGATCATGGAATCCGGTACCAGCGTGTAGGTATCCTTGCCCGTCTTTTCAAACAGGCGCACCCAGGAGGTGGCCCATTCCCTGCGGGTCTCGACGCGGCCGAAAATATACTCCCTGCCGTTCATGGCGAAGGGGATAGAGCAGTTGTACACATCGTATCCATCCACCCCCACAAAGGTCAGCAGGGCGGAATCGTAGATCTTGCCTTCCTTGTCAAAGGCGGCCCGGGCCTGACGAATATCCATCGTTGTTCCTCCTTCAATCACGGTAACGCAGCCGCTCCGCTGAGAGCGAAGCGGCTGCGCGCTTGGGTCTCTGGGACAAAGTCAGCCTTACTTGCCCATGTAGGCGTTGAACTGACGCTGGTACTCAGCCACCACGGTGTCCAGACCGGCGTCCTTCAGCCGCTTCAGAGCGGATTCGTAGCCGTCCTCGTAGCTGATCACGCCCATGATGATGGGGGTGATGACCGCTTCCATCTCGGTCTGCACGTTGCTGTATTCGGTCTGCACGCTGCTGGCGTCGAAGAAGAAGCCGCCGGCCACGCTGTTCACAGCGTTCTCATCCACGGTGTACTGCGCCTTCTTCACGGCGGGCAGCATGGTGGAGGGATAGCGCTGGTAGGTCATGTTGCCGGCCATCCAGTCGTCGAAGGCCCACTTGGTGTTCAGGGTGTTGATGGAGCCGTCGTCGTTCAGGGTGTAGTTCTGGCCTTCGATGCCGTAGAAGAACAGGTCGTAGTTGGCCTGATCGCTGTAGAGCCAGTTGATGAACTGAACGGCCTCGTTCACGTGCTTGGAGGTGGAGGACACGGCGTTGCAGTTCTTGAAGGCCCAGGGACGGATGGCGGCCTTTTCGCTGTTCAGGCGGGCGACCTGGATGTCGTCCATCGTCAGCTCGGGAACATGCTCCACGGTGTCCGCATAATAGTCAACGATGCCCAGATGGAACACGTACTCGCCGCGCTTGAGCTTATCCTCCAGCTGCTCTTTGGTGGTGGTCAGCACGTCGGGATCGATCAGGCCGCGCTCGTAGGCCTCGTGAGCCCAGTTGGCGTCCGCCTTGAATTCCTCGGTTTCCACCCAGCTCTTCACATTGCCTTCCTGGTCCACCATGAACAAACCGTCCACCACGTTGAAGGGATAGCTGTCATACTGGCTGTGCAGCACGGTCAGGTGGGTAGAGGCGGGGTTGTAGTTGGCCAGCAGGGGCAGGTAGGGGGTTTCGTCGCCGTCCCACTGGGAGATGATGTCCTCCAGCGTGTCCAGCATTTCAGCGGGAGTGGTAGGAACCTGATGGCCGTACTTCTTCAGCAGGTCGGCGCGGTAGGTGAAGGAGCCTTCAACGCCCAGCTCGCACCATGCGGTGGGGATACAGTAGTAACGGCCGTCGATGGTGGCGGCGTCCAGCACGTTGGGCGCGATGGAGGCCTTGATGCCGTCGCCGTAGGCGTTCATGGCATCGGTGATGTCGGCCACACCGCCGCGGCTATAGTAGGTAGCGAAGGAAACGCGATTCTGCATCACGTGGAACAGGTCGAATTCCTCGCCGGTGGACAGCATCAGGTTCAGCTTCTGGTTCCACACATCCCAGGGGATGTAGACCAGCTCCACCTGAATACCCAGATCGGCGGCCAGCTTGGCGTTCACGGCTTTGATGACGGTGGCGTAGTCTTCCTTTTCGGAACCGGGAATCACATACTTGATGGTCACCATCTCATCGGCGGAAGCGATGGCGGCGGGAAGCATGCTCAGAACCATGATCAGAGCACACAGCAGGGACAGCCACTTTTTCATTGGGGAGTTCCTCCTTTAATCAATAAAGATTTTTATCTGCAAACCGCTTGTGCGGCTTGTATCAATGGAAACCGGCGTTCCGTCAGCCCTTGACCGCGCCTACCACCAGACCCTTGACGAAGTATTTCTGCAGGAAGGGGTAGAGCAGAACGATAGGGCCGATGGTGATGATGGAGGTGGCCATCTTCAGGGATTCGGAGGGAGCCTTCTGGCCGGGAATGGAGCGGCCCATCATCTCCTGCATATCCTTGATCATCTGAATCTGGGACTTGAGCTGCAAAAGCAGATATTGCAGAGGATAGAGCTTCTTGTCATCCACCAGCATGATGGCGTTCCACCAGTCGTTCCAGTAGGCCAGACCGTAGAACAGGGCCACGGTGGCCAGCACCGGCACGCTCAGGGGCATATAGATCTTGAAGAAGATATGCACGTCCGTAGCGCCGTCGATGTAGGCGGACTCCCGAAGCTCGCCGGGCATATCGGACATGTAGTTGCGCACCAGATACATATTGAAGGGGGAAAACAGCAGGTTGGGAATCAGCAGGGCGACGAAGTTGTCGCGCAGGCCCAGCTGGGTGCAGATCATGTACCACGGCACCAGCCCGGCAGTGAACGTCATGGGGATGAAGAAGAAGAAGGACAGCTGGTTGCGGTACTTCACGTTGGTGTTGGCCAGCGTGTAGGCGCTGGCGGCGGTAATGGCCACAGCGGCGATGGTGCCGAGCAGGGTCACCAGAATGGAGATCAGCATGCTGTGCATCACGCTGCTCTGGCCGTTGAAGATCAGCCGGTAGGCCTCTGTGGACCAGGCCGAGGGAATAAAGCGGTAGCCATAGCGGGAAATAGAGGCCTCGCTGCTGAAGGATACACACACGGCCAGCACCATCGGCACCATGCAGAACAGGGCGAACAGACCGGTGAAGAGATACATCAGGTAGTCTCCGGCATTGAGCCGGTTCAACTTTTTGACCCTCTTCGGGGCGGCAAGCGTACTCATGGCAGAGCCTCCTTTCTCAGAACAGCGCGCCTTCGTGGAAGGTGTGCTTGACAATCCAGTTGCTGCCTACCACCATCACCAGCCCGATCAGGGACTGGAACAGGCCGATGGCCATGGACTGGCTGGGGTCGCCCGTCTGGCGCAGCACCCGGTAAACGTAGGTGTCGATCACGTCGGTGGTCTCGTACAGGATGCCCTGATCGCCCACCAGCGCGTAGATCATGCCAAAGTCGCCGTTCATGATCTTGCCCACGGCCAGAAGCGTCATGATGCACACGGTGGGCATAATCAGTGGCACGGTGATGCTGACGATGCGCTGGAAGCGGTTGGCGCCGTCAATGGTGGCGGACTCATAGATGCTCTCGTCAATCCCCGTGATGGCCGCCAGATAAATAACGGCGTTCATGCCCGCACTCTTCCAGATCTTCATCCAAACCAGAATGGTGGGCCAGGCGTCCGCCTTGGTATACCAGCTGACGCTCTTCATGCCCAGCGCGTTGAGCAGCTGATTGGCCAGACCGTTTTTGTTGGAGAAGATCGCCAGCAGGATATAGCTGACCACCACCCAGCTGATGTAATGAGGAAACAGCATCATGGTCTGGGCCGTGCGGACGAATACCCTGCTGCGCAGCTCGTTGAGCAGGATGGCCAGCACCAGCGAGGTCAGGGTGCCGGTTACGATGAACAGGATGTTCAAAACCAGCGTATTGCGGATGACGGTGGGGGCGTTGGTGGATTTGAGGAAAAACTCAAAATTCTTGAATCCGCACCATTCGCTGCCAAAAACGCCCAGCTTATAGTTGAAGTGCTTGAAGGCGATGATCATATAGGGGTAGGACAGGTAGCTGAACACCAGCACATACAGAAGTGCCGGCAGGATCAGCAGATAGGAAAAGCGGTTCCTGCGAATATCGGTGAAGAAGGTATAGCGCTTCTTCGTCAGCGAGGGCGCCGTAACGGACTGCGACTTCATTTCCCAACCTCCTTGTTTGATGAGGCCATCCTAGCACCAAATCAGCCGAATCACAACGAAAAGAATCCGTGATTGCTTTAGAAAAATACGAAAAATGACCAGATGCGACATTTGAAAAAGCGCTTTTTATTTCAAAAAACCTAAAAAGCGTTTTTACAAACCCGTGATGGGGTGTATAATAATTGCAAATAAGCGGCTTGACGACCCGCCGCCGGAAAAAAACCATTGCAAAGGAGCAGCCATGACCAAGCCAAAGAGACCGCAGCAGCAGTATCTGTCCCGGGTTCTTCACTACAAACTCCATCGCCGGAGCCTGCTGGCGGTGTTTGTTTTGCTGATGGTTCTGTTTGCTTCCATCGGGTTTCTGCTCTACAGCGAGTTTTCCAATTACGCCAACAGCCAGACGGCCTCCTATGCAACGGATTTGATGGCTCAGCAGGTCAACAGCACCCAGAACCTCTGGGAGGAGATGGACGCTTTGTCCAGCAGCATTCAGGCCGACCAGAACATCCGCGCGTTTTTTACCGCCCGGAAGAGCGACCCGCTGACCAACTACCACGCCTTCCGCTCGCTGGGCCGGTACAAGGCGCTGCACCCGTTCATTCAGAATATTTCCTTATATAATGTCACCACCGGCAAGCAGCTCAACCTGCTGTACTACGCCCGCGAGGAGACCGCCTGGAACGACGAGGAGATCGCCCGCGGCAGCACGTTTTCCGTGCCGAGGATGGTAACGTCTCCCGTTCTGGGGGAAACCGCCGTGCTGACGCTGGTGTATCCCATCCGAAGCTATTCCAACAGCTATACCTGCTGTATCGCCATCGATATTCAGCGCTCCCATCTGCAAACCATGCTGACCCGCAGCGCAGGCTCCCATACCTATATTCTGGGGGAAAGCAATCAGCTGCTGGTGCAGCCGGTGGACGGGTATCTGCCCGCCGAATGGGGGCAGGTTCTGTCCGGGCTGTATCAGGCCGGGCCGGAGCAGGGCTCCTTTTATCAACAGCTGGACGGTCAGAAAAATCTGGTCTCCTATTGCAAATTTCCCACGCAGGCGTGGACGGTGGTCAGCATCCAGCCCGCTCGTGGCCTGCTCAGCGCGGCCCGGTCCAAGATCATTATGCTGGTGCTCTTTCTTCTGGCCCTGCTGATCCTTTCCATGGGCGCGATGTTCATCCTGCTGCTGCGCATCTACCGGCCCATCGACGATCTGGTCTCCCAACTGCCTCACGAAAGCGACGCGGTGGTGGACGAAATGGCGGTCATTTCCAACGAGCTGACGGTATACCGCGACCGTTCGGATATGATGAAGCAGAGCCTGTACCAGTCCAATTTGCAGTCCCTGCTGTTCGGCCTTCCCTGCGACCGGGTGGAGCTTCCCGCTTCCATTACGCAGTCGGAGCGCTTTGTGGTAGGGGTGCTGTCCCACACCAAAAAACGGGAGTACACCGTCGAAGAGCTGAATCGTCTGGCCGCCGGGCAGCTGCCGGGGCTGAGAGAGTGCATCTCCTTCCGGTGGACGGATTACCGGGTGCTGCTGTTCTGCTTTGCGTCCGCCGACGCCCTTCAGGAGGAGCAGCTGACGGAGCAAATGGAAAAATTCTGCCTCGCCTGCCGGAAAAAGCAGGGAAGCGAAGTGCGGCTGGGCGTAAGCCCGGTAGTGGAAACGCCCGAGCAGCTTCATCTGGCCTACAGCGAGGCCCTGCGGCTGGTCTACGATTCCTTCTATCATCAGGAGCGCATTCTTTTCACACAGGATACGGTGGAAAAATGGCGCAGCGCCCCGGCCACGCCTACCGATACGTGGCTCAAAAGGATCTCCGGCTTCCTTTTCCATGAGCAGACGGACGAGCTGTATCAGGCGCTGGACGCTTTCTTTGAGGAGTGCGGTCATTTGTCGCCCAATATCTGCATCCATGTGGTATCCGATGTGCTACGCCAGTGCGTGGAGCTGGTGGAATCCACCTGTCAGCCCAAGAGCGGGGAGGAACTGGCGGAAATGCTGGCGCGAGTCGAGCAGTCGAACTCCTTCGATCAGCTGTGCAGCCTGAGCCGGGAGCTGTTCGGCGTGTGCCATCGGCTGCTGAACGAAAGCGAGCAGCAGCGCAGCCTGCTGCGGGGTCAGCGCATCATCCATCAGGTCTGCGAGATGATCGAGAAGGAATACCGGCATCCCGGCTTCTCCCTGCAGGACGCGGCCGACGGGGTTTCCCTGTCCGCCGGGTATCTGGGCAGGCTGTTCAAGCAGACCGCCGGGCAGTCCTTTGTGGAAGCCCTGACCGCCTGCAGGCTGAAGGCGGCCGCCCGGATGCTGGTGGAGACCGATACGCCTGTCGCGGTGATTTCCCGGGAGGTGGGCATGGAAAACGCTTCGTATTTTTCCACCGTCTTCCGTAAGGCATACGGCATGTCGCCTTCCCTGTATCGGGAAACCAATCAATCCGCTACCCAAAAACAGCAAGAAGGAGAAACAAAGGAATGAAAAAAGCATGGTGGAAAGAAGCGGTCGTTTATCAGGTCTATCCCCGTTCCTTTATGGACTCCAACGGCGACGGGGTCGGCGATCTGCGCGGTATCATTCAGCGGCTGGACTACATTCAGCGGCTGGGCGCCAACGTGATCTGGCTCAACCCCATCTACCGCTCGCCTAACGACGACAACGGCTACGACATCTCCGACTACCGGGCCATCATGGACGAGTTCGGCACCATGGAGGATTTTGACGAGCTGCTGGCCGAGGCGCATAAGCGCGGCATCCGGATCCTGATGGATCTGGTGGTCAACCACACCTCCGATGAAATGGCGTGGTTTGTGGAAAGCCGCAAGTCCCGGGAGAATCCCTACCGGGATTACTACATCTGGCGGGAGGGAAAAGACGGCAGGCTGCCCAACAACTGGGGCTCCTGCTTCAGCGGCCCGGCGTGGAAAAAGGACGAGACCACCGGCGAGTATTACCTGCACCTGTTCTCCACCAAGCAGCCCGACCTGAACTGGGAGAACCCCAAGGTGCGTCAGGGCGTGTACGACATGATGCGCTTCTGGCTGGATAAGGGCGTGGACGGCTTTCGCATGGATGTGATCAACTTCATCTCTAAGGAGCCCGGCCTGCCGGACGGGCCCAGAGAGCCCGGCGCGCTCTACGGCGACTTTACGCCCCATGCGGTCAACGGCCCCCGGGTGCATGAGTTCCTGAAGGAAATGAACCGGGAGGTGCTTGCCCGCTATGACGTCATGACCGTGGGCGAGACCCCCGGCGTCACGCCGGAGGACGCTCGCCGTTATGCCGGGGAGGATCAGCGCGAGCTGAACATGATTTTTCAGTTTGCCCATATGGGTCTGGACTACGGGCCGCTGGGAAAGTGGAGCCTGAACCGTATCCGGCTGGACGACCTGCGCCGCTGCCTCAGCCGATGGCAGACCAGCCTGAACGGCAGCGCGTGGAACAGCCTGTACTGGAATAACCACGACCAGCCACGCATCGTATCCCGCTTCGGCGATGATTCCACCGAAGAAAACCGCGTTGCCTCCGCCAAGATGCTGGGTACGCTGCTGCATATGATGCAGGGTACGCCCTACATCTATCAGGGCGAGGAGCTGGGCATGACCAACGTTCCCTTCGACCGCATCGAGGATTACCGGGATATTGAAATTCTCAACGCATGGAGGGAGCTGGTGGAGGACGGCGACGTGAAGCCCGAGGAGATGCTGGCCTGCATCCGGGCCAAGGGCCGCGACAACGCCCGTACCCCTATGCAGTGGGACGATACGCCCAACGCCGGCTTCACCACCGGCACCCCTTGGATCCGCGTCAACCCCAACTATCCCTCCATCCACGCCGCCGCGCAGGAGAACGATCCAAACAGCGTGCTGAATTACTACCGCGCCCTGATCCGCCTGCGCAGGGAAAATCCCGTCATCGTGTATGGCGATTACCGGCTGGCGCTTCCGGAGGATCCGCAGATTTTCGCCTATGAGCGCCGTCTGGACGATACGCGCCTGCTGGTGCTGTGCAACTTTTCCGGCGAAGCCGCCGGCAGGCTGGAGCTGTCGGCCATGGGCTGGGCGGACGCCGAATTGCTGATCGCCAACCTGCCTGTCTCCCGGGAGGATTCGTTCGCTCTCCGTCCCTACGAGGCCCGGGTGTACCGGCTGAGCTGAGGGAAATGGATGAAAACAGGGGCTGAGGAGCGGCTTCGCCGCTGTTCCCGCCCCTCGGCGCTTCGCACCCTTTTTGTGAACAGCCCCGCCTCGCGCCGCAGGCCGCAACAGTATCTGGCGAAAAAGATCGCCGCAGGCGAGCTTTTTTGACAATCACAGGCCGCAGCTGCGGCCTTTTTGCATTTCCCTCCCCCTCAGATTTACAATTCAGTCACACGTGACCGGCGGGAATGTGTTATGATAGAAACGGCCATTTTGCCATCCAAGGGAGGGGTTCCTGTGATCGATATTCAGCATGTGACCAAGCGCTACGGCTCGCTGTACGCCCTGCGGGATGTGTCGCTGCATGTGGAAAAGGGCTCGGTGCTGGGGCTGCTGGGGCAGAACGGCGCGGGCAAGACCACGCTGATCAATATTCTGACGGGCTATCTGGCCCCCACCGAGGGCCGGGCCCTGCTGGCCGGGCACGACGCGCTGCTGGAGCCGGAGGAGGCCCGGAAGCATCTGGGATATCTGCCCGAAGTCCCGCCCCTGTACGACGAAATGACCGTGCGGGAGTACCTGCGCTTTGCCGCCCAGCTCAAAGGGGTGGAAAGCCGGGCCGTGCCCGCTCATGTGGATGAGATCATGGAGCTGTGCGGCCTGACTCAGATGCAGCGGCGGCTGTTGTCCCACCTGAGCAAGGGCTACCGCCAGCGGGCGGGGCTGGCGCAGGCGCTGTGCGGCGACCCGGAGATTCTGGTGCTGGACGAACCCACCGTGGGGCTGGATCCCAAGCAGATCACCGAAATTCGCGCCCTCATCCGCCGTCTGGGCCGGGAAAAGACCATTCTGTTTTCCTCCCATATTCTCAGCGAGGTGCAGCAGCTTTGCGACCACGTGGTCATTCTGCATCAGGGGCAGGTGAAGACCGCCATGGCGCTGGACGACGCGGACAGCACGGACGCGGTTTCCCTGCTGGCGACGGTGGGTGCGGCGGAAAAGACCATCGTGCCCCGGCTTCGGGAGCTGGACGGCCTGCGGCGACTGACCGTCCAGCCGGACAGCCATCCCGACCGCACTACCCTGACCCTGGTCTTTGCCGCCGGACAGGGCGAGCCGGAGCGGCGGCTGTTCGCGCTGCTGAGCCGTCTGGGGGTGCCGCTGCTGCACCTGAGCCGCCAGAGCGGCGATCTGGAGCAGGTCTTCCTGCAGGCCATCACGGACGAGTGAAAGGAGAAGGCCGGACGTGAAAACCATCTTCAAACGGGAATTTCTCGGCTATTACCGCACACCGGTGGGCTATGTGTTCATGGGCGTGTTTCTGGCGCTGGCCGGGCTGATCTTTTATCTTTCCAACCTGAAAAACCTGTCGGGCGACCTTCTGTCCTTCCTGTCCCAGCTGACGCTTTTGAACATGCTGCTGTGTCCGCTTTTGACCATGCGCCTGATCTGCGAGGAGCGACAGAAGCGCACCGACCAGCTGCTGCTGACCGCCCCGGTATCGCTGGCCTCGGCGGTGCTGGGCAAGTACTTCGCGGCGGCAGCAGTGCTGCTTTTGACCGTTCTGTGCAGCAATCTGTACACCCTGATCATCGCCTTTTACGGCACGGTCTACGCCGGGGAATGGTTCGTGGGCTATCTGGGCTTCACGCTGCAAAGTCTGAGCTTTCTGGCGCTGGACCTGCTGGTGAGTTGCTTTGCCAAAAACCAGATCACCGGCGCGGTAGCGGGCTTCGGAGCGAATTTCTTTCTGTGGATGACCGACCTTCTGGCCAGCAACGTCAGCGTTTCATGGCTGCGGGACGTGCTGAATTTCGTCAGCCTGTACGACCGTTACGAGCCCTTTTTGCTGGGGCAGCTCAGCTATGCCAGCGTGCTGTTTTTCGTGAGCTTTATCATTGTATGTCTGGCGGGGGCGGTTCGGGTGCTGGACGCCCGCCGCTTCGGGGAAGGAGGCGCGGCCTGACATGAAAACGTCCAAAAAGTCCTGCCGTCTGCTGGCCCGGCTTCGTCAGCCCAAATGGCGGCACGGCCGCCGCAGCTTCCTTCTGATGGCGGCGTTTCTGGCCGTATTCGTACTGGTCAACGCGGCGGTCACCGGGCTGGAAAACCTGTACGGCTGGCGGAAGGATCTGAGCTACAACCGCTACGCCACCACCGGCGAGGAAACGAAAAAAGCGCTGGAGCGGGTGCGGGACGATGTGGAGCTGTATCTGCTCTACCAGAACGGGGACGAGGACGAGCAGGTCCTGCAGGTTCTGAACCGCTACAAGGTGCTTTCCGATCACATCAGCGTCATCCCCACGGACATTGCCCGGAACCCGGCCATTCTGTCCCGGTTCACCGGCGACGAGACCACCTCCGTTGCGGCGGATTCCGTCATCGTCTCCTGCCCGGCCACCGGGCGCTACAAGGTGCTGGACTATCAAAATTTCTTCACCACCGGCTACAACATTGAGGCCGGGGAGTTCCAGATCGAGGGTCTCAGCTACGAAAAGACCCTGACGGAAGCCATCGTCTACGTCACCCGGGAGGAAATTCCCACCGTGGGCTTTTTACAGGGTCACGGCGAACTGACGCTGGAAAATCTTCAGAACTTCACCAATTTCCTTACCAGCAACAACATGGACAGCCGCAGTGTGAATTTACGCACGGGGGACGTACTGGACGGGCTCGCCTGTCTGTTCATCGTGGGTCTGCAAAAAGACCTGACCGAGGACGAATCCCAGTCGCTGCTTACCTACACCCAAAACGGCGGCAACGTCTTTGTAGTGCGGGACTACACCGACCCCATCGAGGGCGTGCCCAACTATCTGGCCTTTCTGCGCAGCTACGGCATCGTGCCTCTGGCGGGCGTGGCCGTGGCCGGGGAGGACGACACCGACACCTACTACGGTGAACCGCTCTACATCATTCCGAAGGTCTGCGAGCTGGACATGACCGCCACTTTGCTCAGCAGCGGCTACGACGTGCTCCTGATGCCTGCCGCCAGCGCCTTTGAGGATCCTGCCGAGCCGGACAGCAGCCTGACCGTCGCCACGGTGCTGAAGACCGGACCCCACGGCTACCTGCGCAGTCTGACGGACGGCAGGAACACGCTGGACAAGCAGGAGGGCGACCGGGAAGGCGAGCTTTCTCTGGCCCTATACGCCCATCGGATGCACTCCAACGGCAACGTCAGCCGGATGTTTGCCCTTGGCAACAGCACCATGCTGGTGGACGACTACATTTATCAGAGCACCTTCAACGAGCAATTCCTGACCGCCGTTCTCAAGGAGCTGGTTCCCAGCGGCGAGATTTCTCTGGACATCATGGCCTCCAGTGCCTTCCGTCCCTCTCTGACGGTTGGCAGCCAGACCATGGGTGTCGCCCTTCTCGTTGCCCTTCCCCTTCTGATCCTCCTGGCCGCCGCCTTCTTCCTCCTCCCCCGCAGGCAGGGCTAGGGGCTGAGCCCCATTCGGACTGCGCGCCATAGGCGCGCAGGGCGCCCGAGGGAAAGCTAGTTGGCCGGGGTTTTACCGCCGCTCGGCGACGGGCCTCGCGGCAGGGGGTGACCCCCTGCACCCCACACCGCGCCCATGGGGCGCGGGGGTACTCGAGGGAAAGCGGCTTGGCTGCGAAGTTACCGCCGCTCGGCGACGGGCCTCGCGGCTCGCGGCAGGGGGTGACCCCCTGCACCCCACACCGCGCCCATGGGGCGCGGGAGTACTCGAGGAAAAGCGACTTGGCTGCGGAGTTACCGCCGCTCGGCGACGGGCCTCGCGGCTCGCGGGCTTGGTGTGTTTTCCTGTTTGTTGGCGTATGCAGACTGCCGTCGGACGACAGGCCCACCGGCTCGCACCAAAGGCCAACATGATTTAGGGACACCACCAACCCTTTACCTTGCAAAATCAGCCGCCCCACGCCGAATCATCCCAAGCATCGCCGTTTGAGTATGCCCTACGCCAAGTGTGGGGGAGCCGAGCGGCGATAGGCAGCGGAGGGAAAAAGGCCCGCCTATTTTGACGGCGGAAATAGGCGAGCACGAGCGCGCTCCGCCCGTATGTGAAAGCCGGTCAACTTCATCGCGCGCGACATTGCGAGCCCCGCCGTCAAAATGGGCAATAAGAGCCTTTTTCCCGGCGGGTGAGCGCAGCGAACCGAGGTCGAGGACAGCCCCTGAGGGCAGTCTGCCCACGGAACGTGGTCAGACTGTTCCGGCCTAACGGCCGGAATTGGACGCCCCGAATAAATTCGGGGCGTCCAACCGTTCGGCTCCCGCAGGCCGAAGCTTGGGCCGAGAGGGAGCGCGTGCCCAGTGGGCACAACTGCCGTAGGCAGTTAGCGACTGGCAGGCCTGAGCAAATACAAGAGCCGGGCACGGCAGTGCCCGGAACGCCGATATTTGCGAATAACGCGCAGCGGGGCGGGCCGCCTCTGGAGTCGCCGTGCCGCGTGCTTTCTTTGGTACTTTCTTTCGCGCCGAAAGAAAGTACTGCCCTCCTCGGGGCGGCAGACCCACCGTCCGCGCCGGAGTCGGCGCGTCAATCCCCTCCGCGGAAAGGGGTATGCGCCAACGGGCGCACCAAAGGGCTTTCCGCTCGCCCTTTGGAAACCTTCGGGCACCGAAGCTGGCGAGAAACCCATGACGGCAAGACTCAATCTGTGCCGAGTCGGCGCGTCAGGCCCTCAGTCAGTGCGGCCCGCACTGCCGCGCGCTCCGCTTGTTGTTTGCCTGAACGCCTTCGGTTCGCCCTCTGAAGTTGGGTGAGCCCCATAGGGCTGCAAGCCCTGCTCCCGCACCGCAATCGGCGCGTCAATCCCCAGCCCTTTTTCCAAAAAGAAAGGAATCCCCCTCTATGCAGCATCCTCTCAAAAAATCCTCCCGTAAAAAACACCCATGGCTCCTGCCCACCCTGCTGGCCGCTTTGCTGGCGGCGGCAGCAGCTGTCCTCCTGCTGCTGCCAGGCTGGAAGCAGCAGGCCGTTTCCAGCGCCATGCCGGACTCGCCCGCCGACCGGCAGAAAAACCTTTCGCAAACGGACGCGGCCACGCTGCTCTCCCTCCGCGTGCAGCAGCTGAACGGCGAGGACTATATCCTCCAATATAAGGACGGCTCCCTTCTGCTGGATGGAAATACCCCCGTCAGCGAAAGCGTCAGCGCTGAAATGCTGGAAGCCGTCACACTGATCTCCACCACCGATCAGGTGGCCGCCGATGTGGAGGAAGTCCGCGAACACCTGACGGACATGGGGCTGGAGCCACCGCAGATCACCGTGACGGCAACCTACTCCGACGGCAGGACCGAAACGCTGGAGATCGGCGGCGAGGTGCCGGAGACCACCTACCGCTACCTGCGCTGGTCCGGCGACCCCGGCGTGTATATGGGCGATATCGGCATCGGCGAGGTCTTTTCCATGACCCGGAACCGGCTGATTGCCGTCGAACAGCCGGAAATCTCCACGGCGCTGGTGGATACCGTCCAACTGGAAAACGCCGCCGGAACGGTCAGCGTCCGCTTTACGGTGGATAGCGACGGATATGCCTCCGCCGCCCTGACCGCCCCGGAAAATTACCCCATGGACGCAGAAAAAGCCCAAAGTCTGCAATCGGCCCTGAACAATTTCCGTTTGGGAACGCCGGAAGGGATGCTGACCGACGAGACCCGCGCCCAATATGGTCTGGAGACCCCCATGGCCGTGCTGACCCTTCACCAGCAGGCCGGGTACGCCAGCCGCACCAACGACGAAGGCCAGCTGGTCTCGGAGGAAATTTCAGAACGGGACTTTGTTTTCACCTTCGGCGACTTTGGCAGCGATTATTTCTACTCCTGCGCCTATGAAGGGCGTGTATATCAGGTCAGCCGCCTGTTGACGGAGGCGCTGGTGCAGGGCAGCTGGGAGTCCTGGTGTGCCACCCGGCCCGCCGATCTGGGGACCGCCGAGCTGCACTCCATTCAGATCATCCGGGGCAGCGGCGTGCTGGAATGGCAAAAGACCAAAACCGAGCGGGTGCTGTCGAACAATCAGCTGGAGACCGACACCGACGGCAACGTGATCTATGACGAGGCCGTCGCCCTGAACGGAGAAGCCGCCGCTGCGGAGCAGTGGGACACGCTCGTCGACCGTCTGGCCGCGCTGACCGTGTCGGGAAAAATCCCTGCGGACTACTCCGCCGAGGGAAAATCTCCTCGCTGGCAGATCGTGCTGACCACCGAGGGCGGCACGGTGCGCACCATCGCCGCCTACCCGCTGGACACCTTCTCCGACGCGCTGATGGTGGACGGCGTAATTCGCTACTATGTGCATATCGAAGCGCTGGACAGTGTGCTGGGCGAATTCAGCGGTTCTCTGACGGACTGACCGATTGAGCCGCCGCGTCCGCTTCCAGCACCGCCTTCATCACCTGCAGGAGCACCGGCCCCAGCAGCAGCCCCAGAAAGCCCGTCAGCCGATAGCCCGCATACATGGCCATCATGGTCAGCAGCGGATAAAGCCCCAACTGACGGCCTACGATCCGCGGCTCGGCGATCTGCCGGATCACGATCACGCCCACATAGGCGCAGGCCATGAACACCCCCATGCCCGTGCTGCCGCCGATAAACGACAGCAAACTCCACGGGATCAGAAACAGCCCCGCGCCGATCACCGGCAGCGCGTCGGCCACGCCGATCAACACCCCTGCCGCCAGCCCGTAGGGAATGCCGTAAATCACAAAAGCCAGCGTCAGCGCCGCCGTCACGATCAGCGACACGGTCAGCTGGCTTTTGATTTGCCCGAATAACGCCGCCAGCAGGTTTTTCCGTACGAATCCGTACCGCTGCCGCCAGCTCACGGGCAGCGTCCGACGAAAAAATCCCCGGATGCGCTCCCGGTCGGCGGAAAAATAATAGGTGCCCATCACCGTCAGCACCACGCCCAGCAGGGCGTTAGGCAGGGACATTGCCGTGGAAAACGCTCCGCCAGTGACCGCCGCCGAAAGGCTTCCCGCCCAGCGGAGAAGGCTCTGCTTCAGCGCGTCCAACGCGGTGGCGATGCCCTGCGAAACGCTGGATGGCAATAGGCGGTTCAGGTCTTCGTACCATCGCTGCAAATAGGGCAGGGCTACGCTGTCCACCCATTGAATGAACTGGGGCACATTTTTTACAAGCCCGGTGAACTGGATAGCGAGCTGCCGCAGCAGGCCCGCCAGCGCCGCTCCCACCACGCCGAACAGCAGCAGAATGGCGATGGGCGCGCCGAGCTTCCGGCGGATATGGAATTTGCCCACGCCCCTTTCCAGCCAAAGGAGCAGCGGTTCCAGCAGCATGGCGCACAAAAGTGCTGCGGCGAAGGGCCACACATACGGCAGCGCGGCCCCCAGCGCCGCGACGGCCAGCAGGGTGCCGCCCAGCAGCGCCGCCCGGCGGGGCAGACCGTTCCAACGGCGGTTCCAGTTTCGCAGTCCCTCCAATGTCTTGCCCTCCCGATGGTTTTTGAGGCAAAAAAGCCCCGGCGGGAATCATTTTTCCCGCCGGGGCCGAAGCTATGCTTTTTTAGAAATGTCCGCCGCCTCCGCCGTGGCTGGTGCCGCTGGAAGAGGTATGCACGCCGCTTCCGCCGCCTCCCCCATGGCTGCCGGTATTTTCCGGCGGGTCGGGCTTGCGCACCCGGGTGGTGGTGGTGCGCAGATAGGTGTCCTCCTGATCGGTCAGCTTCATGGAGCCGTTATCCTGATAGGAATAATGGTAGGTGCTGCCCTTCAGGCTGTAGCGCGACCGAACGCAGGCCACGTAGATCAGGCACACTGCGAAGCCAATGACCAGCGCCAGAATGATCTCATTCTTGGTGAGGGCCTTATGCCGGGCCGTGAGCCGCTGGCCGGTGACGACATCGTAGCGGTACTGGCCCTCGGGAATGCCGTCCCGGATGTACTGCCGCACGATGGAGATCATCTGGGACGCGCCCTGCGCGTAAGCGCCCGCCGACAGATAGCGGGTCACTTCGTCGATGGCATTTTCGATCCGTGCGTCGGTCATATAGTCGATCATCGCGCCGGTGGTAGACAGGTAATGATAGCGATCGTCCATGTCGATGTAGTACAGAATGCCGCTTTTTTCCTCATCCAGCCCGAAGCCGCCCTGATCGTAGTATTCATCCGCGACCTGCTGGGCGCTGCCGTCATGGCTTTCGCTGGAGGTCAGAATGACAAAATCCATGCCCGTAGCTTCCTGAAAGGACTGAATCTCCTGCTCCAGTTCCTGAACCTCCGAGGCGGTAAACAGTTCCGCCCGGTCGAAGACCCGGTCTTCGGAAGCCAGCGCCGCGCCTGCCCACAGGCAGGACAGGATCAGCAGCAGGGCAAAAATCCGTTGGCGAATGTTTCTCATGATCTTCCTGCCCCCTTAGAAAAGAAAATAAGCCAGCACGCAGTAGAGAGCGGCCACGATCAGACCCGCCAGCAGCCCGTGCCGCCACAGACGGCCCATGTCCACCGGCAGCTTGCCGCACACCTGCCCGGTGCAGCCGTTCATGACGTAGTAATAGGGCTCGTCTTTGTTCTTCTTGTTGGGATAGGTCAGCACCCACGTAGGCAGCAGCACGTACTTGGTCTTGATCTTCTTCACCGCCGCCGTGGTGTTGGCGGAGCAGGTCTCATACTGGCTGGCCGTGTCCCGCAGCATGGAGTTCATGTATCCCTGCAATTCCTGCTCGATCTCCTGCCGGTAGCTGTCTGCTTCCAGATCCCGGCGCTCGGCCAGAAAACCGGAAAGGAACGCGCCGGAGAAGGGCTTTGCGTCCTCCAGCGGGAAGGGGTGAACGCCCTCGGTCAGCTTACGGTTGGCCTTGGACAGCGCAGGGCGCAGAATATCCTTGAACACAAATCGTCCCTCCCGGCGCACATGGTAGTGCCGGGTGTTGGTGACGACATACTTGCCCTCGTCAAACACGTCGGAAGTGGTGGCTTCGCCGTCCAGAACGCCTTCCGTCTGGCATTCGCTGACGAAGTGCGGGTAGTAGACGCCGCTCATTTCCTGAATCTGCGCCTTGGAAAAGAACTTTTTGGGAACGAATTTCCGGGTGCGGATCCACTCGGTGATCTCCTCGATGGCTTTTTCCTTGCCAATGGTAAAGGGGAGTACCTCATCCGGCTTCATGTCGGCCGTCAGCTTGCCCTGCAGCACCACGGGGCTGTGGCAGTAGTAGCAGTGGGTAGCCACGGTGGTTTCATCGGTCATGATCTCGCTGCCGCAGCTGGGGCAGTGATAAACCACCTGCGCGCCGGAGGACTGCTCCGCCTCTTTATCCGCTTCCTTCTGGAAGGCTTCCGCCTTGCCCTTCAGCTCCGTCTCGGGGAAAGCGGAGGAACAGAAGGGGCATTTCCATTGCTGACTGTCCGGGTCGAAGGTCAGGTAAGCGCCGCAATTGGGGCATTTATAGGTTACACCCGCCATATTTTCACCTCGTTGCACAGGCCGTTTCGGGAGATGGAATACCCGAAGGCCGACTCCTACGCACAGTATAGCATGTTTTTTTCCGTTTGACAAACGGGATGCAGGCTGTACCCGCGCCCCCTTGTCGTGATCGAAAAGGCCCTTTTACGAAGCGCTCGCGGGGCTTTCCGGCTTCGCCAGCATCCCGGCCAGCAGCACCGGCACGCCGTAGAAGGCGATCAGCAGGTAGCGCATAATGGCCACCGGCCCGATCAGGCAGGTGAACCACACGGTCAGGATAAAGGTAAACGCGGCCATGTAGCCCTTCTGGCGGCGGTAAACAGCCAGCGCCAGCCCCGCCATGGCCAGCCATATCTGGAAGGCCGCGTCGCTCAACAGCCGCACGCCCGGCAGTCCCAGCAGGGTAAGGGTCTTGTCGTACTGGCGGTACAGCTCCTTCAGCGCGGGAATGCGGCTTTGCTCCACCAGCGGGAAGGTCTCCTCCATCACGCTGACCCGGGATTCGGTGTCCAGATAGTAGATCATCTCGGAGCCGGGCAGCAGATAGGGCAGGTTCTGGATCAGGAACGCTTCCACGTAGGGCTTGAGATTCACCGGCAGCATCCGCGCCCACAGGGACAGGATATCGCCCATCCGTTCCTCCACCACATCGTAATCGCTGGCCCACTTGACCGGGTCGGCCAGCACCGGAGAATAATATTCCGCAAAGCCGTCTGGGTACAGAGTCTCGATCAGCTCCCGCGCTTCGTCGTCGGGCAGCGCGTCGGGGTTCTGCTGCAAAGTGCGAGCCATCTGCTGCAGCGGGATGGACAGCATCTCCACCCGGTCGATGTTCTCCGCCTCCAACGCGGCTTTCAGGCCGGTATTCACGCCGAAGTACAGCGTCATACAGGCCAGCAGCAGCGCGCCCAGCCGCATCCGCGCCCCTTTGGCCCACGCCACGGCAAAGGGCAAGAGCAGGGCCAGTGCGTACACGCCGTTATTGCGCATCAGCAGCATCAGCACGGTAATGACCGTCAGCCGAATCACGCGCCATGGGGAGCGCAGCGCCTTGAAGCCTTCCTGCCACACGTCCACCAATTCCAACAGAAACAACAGGCCCAATCCGCTGAACAGAATGTCCTTCTGGCAGCTGAATGAGAAAATGGAGTAAAGCGGGAACAGGGCGAACAGCAGCGTAACGCAAACGCGGCTCCAAAGGGGCGCGCGGTGCTTGCGCAGCCAGCGCAGCGCCCATGCCATCATGGCAGCCAGCAGCACCATCTGCACCATGGAATAGATCGCCACACCCAGCGTGCTGTAGCCCTCCGGGTCCAGATCCACGCCGGTCATGACGCACCAGCCCAGCAGCAGCGTATGCAGCAGCGGGTGATGGGCGCTGAAATCCTCGTTATAATACTGATAAAACTGTGTCGCGGAGTCGGCCGCGAAAATGCCCGGCCAGAAGGCCAGCCATACCGGCAGCCAGCACACCAGCAGCAGGGCAAAGGCAAAAGCCCAGTTGCCCAATACCCGGCTAAAAACAGACTCCGCTTTCGCCGGGGACGCGGAAAGGCGGTCCATGCCCTGAAACAGCAGCGCCAGCGCCGCGCCGTACACCGCCGTAAAGCTCGCCGCCGCCAGTACCCCGTACAGGAACGGCAGCCAGCGGAACGCCGAAAAGCCGTTATTGGCCCGCACGTCGGCGCAGACCACCGTGACTATGGCGAACATCCCGCCCAGAAAATAGGCCGTCCGATTCAGCCGCCGGTCCGTGATCTGAAAGGCGTTTTTCAGCAGCAGGTACAGCCCCGCCAGCAGGATAAGCGTGATCGCGCTGCCCGCAAACAGGCTGTCGTTCTCCGTCAGCCCGTACCCGTTAGGCAGCCGCCAGGCCGCCACGGCGGCGATCGCCAAAGCGGCGGCGTTGGTTTGCCGAGACGTAAGCTGTTTCATGGGGATTCTTCCTTTCCTTTGTTTGCTATGCATTCGAATTTTACCGTCATGGAAAAGCCGTTCGTTCACTTCTGGAAACTTCGTTCACTGCCGGCGTGGAACATTCGATATACGCCGCCGTTGGCGCTCGTGCCCATCTCATGTTTTCTTCATTGCACAAGGCGCTTCGAGAAACCGAAGGCCGGACGACCCACACAGTATATCATGATTTTTTCCGTTTGACAAACCTCCCAATCAGCGGGAAACGAAGCCCGTTTTCCCCCGCAGCGCATGACCTCCCGCGTTTTGGCGTACACTTTTTCCGGTTTCGTTTTGACATCCTGCCCAAACTGCGATACAATCAGAATCAGAATTTGACCCCCGGGTTTGGGGAACGAAAGGAGACGCGCCATGGAAGCGGGAGCCATGCAAACGCTGTACGAACGGCTGCTGCCGGTTTTCTCCAAAAAACAGCTGATGGAAAACGTCCCCATGAGCCGTTATACCACACTGCATCTGGGCGGCCCGGCTCAGCTTCTGTGCGAACCGGACGGACCGGAGCAGCTCAGCGCCGCGTTTCAGGCGGCTCGGGAGCTGGACGTGCCGGTCACGCTGATCGGCAACGGCTCCAACCTGCTGGTGAAGGACGGCGGCATCCGTGGGCTGGTCGTTCATCTGGGAGAGCGTTTTTCCGAGGTCAGCGACCCCGCGCCCCTGCCGGACGGCCGCTTCGCCATCACGGCGCAGGCGGGCGCGTCCCTGCAGAAGCTCAGCAAGGCGGCGGCGGATCACAGCCTGACCGGGTTGGAATTTGCCGCGGGCATTCCCGGCACCGTGGGCGGCGCGGCCTATATGAACGCGGGCGCTTACGGCGGTGAGCTGAAAGACGTGGTCACGCTGGTGACAGCCATGGAGCAGAGCGGCAAGACCGTGGCCTATACCCCGGCCGAGCTGCAAATGAGCTACCGCCATTCCCGTTTTTCGGACGAAGCCGTGCCCAGCGCCATTCTGTCGGTAACGGTTGCCCTGCACCCCGGCGATCTGGAGACCATCCGCGCCACCATTCGGGAGTTCGCCGCCCGTCGCCGGGAAAAGCAGCCCCTGTCCGTCCCCGGCTGCGGCAGCACCTTCAAGCGGCCCGAAGGCCAGTTTGCCGGGACGCTGATCGACAACGCCGGTCTCAAGGGTCTGCGGATCGGCGGGGCCAGCGTCTCCACCCTGCACGCGGGCTTTCTGGTCAATGACGAAAACGGCACTGCCGCCGATTATCTGGCCCTGATCGCCGCCGTACAGAAGGCGGTGCAGGAGGACAGCGGCGTATGGCTGGAGCCGGAGGTCCGCATTCTGGGAGAGGACGCGCCGGTTTCCCTTCTGTAAAGCCCAGTCAATACAAACGAGGTGCAAAAGTATGCAGTACCTGATCCTGACCGGGATGAGCGGCGCGGGCAAGACCGTCGCCATCCGTTATCTGGAAGACCTGGGCGCGCTGTGTGTGGATAACCTGCCGCCCATGATGCTGGTGCCCTTTATGGAGGCCTGTCAGAACACCAATCTGCACAAGCCCATGATCGCCATCGCGGCGGACGTGCGCTCCGGCGAGTTTTTCGACGCCAAGGCCGTGACCCGCATGATCGATGAGGCCCGGCTGGTGGGTTTCCACATTGACACGCTGTTTTTCGAGGCCAGCGACGAGGTGCTCATCAACCGCTACAAGGAGACCCGCCGGGAGCATCCCCTGAGCAGCGAGGGTCTTTCGCTGGAAGAAGCCATCCGGGAGGAGCGCAGCCGCCTGCAGCCCCTGAAGGAAGCGGCGAACCATCTGTTTGACACCAGCAATCTGCGGCCCCGTGCCCTGCAGAAGATGCTTAATCAGATCGTGCTGCACGCCGGGGAGGAATCTCCCCTGCGGGTGGAGGTGCTCAGCTTCGGCTTCAAGCGGGGCATTCCCCGGGAAGGCGATCTGGTCTTCGACGTGCGCTTCCTGCCCAATCCCTTCTACATTCCCGAGCTGGGCCACCACACCGGGCTGGATCAGGATGTGAAGGACTTTGTGCTGGGGCACCCCGTCACGAAAGAATTTCTGGAAAAATGCATGGACATGCTCCGCTTCCTGCTGCCCAACTATATCAACGAGGGCAAGCATCGGCTGGTGATCGCCATCGGCTGTACCGGCGGCGCGCACCGCAGCGTGGCCATCGCGGAGTATGTGGCCGCCGAGCTTCAGAAATTGGGCTATGGAGTCAACGTCAACCACCGGGACATTGCGCTGGAGCAGGCTCACTGGGCCGCCCGCAGCGAGTATCAGAAGGGCGAGCCGTAACGTTTCGGTTTTTCAACCCCGTTTTTCCGTCCAGCTTGCGGAAAAGCGGGGTTTTTTGATTTGCCCGGTTTCTTCTGTTTCGGGCCAAAACCGGCAAAAAGTTTGTCAAAAAATGTCAAATTTATTTCGCCGCATCAATCGAAACCTACCATGAAATAGCGGATTCGTTGACAAGTCATGACGCGCATGTTATACTTGCAACAGTTTTCAGGCGAAATGAGGCGGCATTTTACCGGCATTTCAAGTCCTGCAAGGGCATACGGCGTTTCAATGTTCCTTAACATTTTGTAATATATCAATTTCATATTCCGTGCAGGGAAGGGGTATATTACACGATGAACAGGCAATATGGAGGCGTCGGTATTGGAGAAGCAGCTTAAAATCGTATACTACTACAACAGCGGGTTTTCGGTGCAGGTGGGCAGCACGCTGTTCATCTTCGACTACTGGGAAGGCGAAAATCGGAGCCTTTCCGCGTCAGTCCGCATCCGGCCGGAGTTGTTGAAGGCCTACGAACGCATCTACGTCTTCATCAGCCACGCTCACCCCGACCATCTGGATCCCGTGGTATACACGTGGGCCAAGGAAGGGCTGCCCATTACCTACATCGTTTCCAGCGATATGCCCATCGGCACCATCGGCAAGCGGCTGGCTCCCCTGCAGGAAAAACAGCTGACGCAGGACATCTGGGTCAAGGCCTATCAGTCCACCGATCTGGGCGTGGCCTTTCTGGTGGAGGCCTACGGGCTGCGCATTTTCCACGCGGGCGACCTGAATCTCTGGCACTGGCGGCAGGAAAGCACTCTGCGGGAGATCGAAGCCGCCGAAAAGGATTTCTACGACGCGCTGGAGCCCCTGAAGGGCGAGCACATCGATGTAGCCATGTTCCCGGTGGACCCCCGGCAGGGGCTGATGTACGACGCGGGCGCGAACCACTTCATCCTGACCGAAAAGCCGCGGGTCTTTATTCCCATGCACTGGCAGGACCGGCCCGAAGTGGCCATCGACTTTGCCCGCCGGGCCAAGACCGCCCAGACGGAGGTGTTGGCCATGGTCAAGCCGGGCACGGTGGCGAACCTGACCTTCACGGACGATCTGCTGGACATCCATGTCATCGAGCCCCCCAAGGATCTGGAGGACCTCCCCCCCACCCCCATGCGCCGTCCCGCCCTCTACGACCTCAACGGCGAGACCGATCCCTTCCAGGACACCGATCTCCCCGTCGACATCCAAGGGGGCTGAGCCCCCTTTCGGACTGCGCGCCATAGGCGCGCAGGGGCGTAGGGAGACATGGAGCTTGGCCGAGGTTTTACCGCCGCTCGGCAACGGGCCTCGCGGCTCGCCGGTCTGGTGTG
>ERZ827458.470-NODE-470-length-56407-cov-4.504543_pt1 | contig 56407 bp, 45 predicted proteins | sample MGYA00519706_ERZ827458 | MGnify/ENA primary metagenome ERZ827458 (study PRJEB31778, sample SAMEA3449309) | human gut metagenome | biome: human gut; feature: human-associated habitat; material: faeces | place: United Kingdom | collected 2010/2012 ...
CTGCCCGCCCGAGCCTGCCGCCGCTTCGGGCGGCGGCTTATGTTTTGTTACAGCTCCTGCGTTCGGCAAAAGCGGAGAAGGATTTCCTTCAGTTCGATTGCGGAGGAAGCGATGCGGTCGGCACCGCAAGCCTCCAGCTCGCCCGGCTCGGCGTAGCCGAACGTCACCCCGCAGGCGCGGACGCCGTTCTTGTGCGCGCCGATAACGTCGTGCCGGCGGTCGCCCACCATCACGGCCGCGCGCCTGTCCTGCACGCCGAGCTTTTCCAGCGCCAGCGCGACGACCTCCGCCTTGTCGCTGCGGCGGCCGTCCAGTTCGCTGCCCACGATGACGCTGAAAGGGGCGCTCAGATTGTATTTTTCCAAAATCCGTGCGGCGAACACCTGCGGCTTGGAGGTCGCCAGCGCCAAAACCGCGCCCGCGCCCGAAAGCGCAAGCAGCAGCTCGGGAATGCCGTCGATGACGCCGTTTTCAAATATGCCGACGTCCGTAAAGCGCTCGCGGTAATAGTCGACCGCTTTTTTGCTGTCCGCCGGCGAAAGCCCGTAAAACCTGCCGAACGATTCCTCCAGCGGCGGGCCGATGAAGTTCGTCAGCGCGTCGCATTCGGCCTGAATGCCGAATTTCGAAAGCGCGTACTGGACGCAGCGCGTGATGCCCTCCTTCGGGTCGGTCAGCGTCCCGTCAAGGTCGAACAGAATATAGGCCGCACTGCCCGGGAAGCCGACGCTCCCATCGCAGCCGCAATCGCTTGCCGCTCGCCGCTCCGGCGGGCTTGCCGGCGCATTGCTGGGATTGAAGACGCTCATGTCTTTTCTCTCCTTTTCGTTTGCGTTTGGAAAGCCGCACGGCCCGCAGCCGCGCGCCCTATATGCGGGAATGAAGCCGCCGCTGACGCAAACCGACACCTTGTCGAAGTCTGCGCGGCATCAGCATCGCACCTGCGTAGTTGCCTGCTTGCGGGCAACTACTGTATAGTTGCCGTACAAACTCGTAATTAGAACAGTACGCTCTGCGGCATTAGGCATCGCACCTATGGAGTTGCCTGCTTGCGGGCAACTCCTATAATAGCCGCCGTATATACTCGTAATAGTACGGTACGCTCTGCGGCTATTATATCATAGCATCCGTTCGACAGGAAGCGACAAAAAGGCCAACGTTCTTTCCGGCCATTTTGGCCCTGTTGTGCAGATTGAACAAAAAATGGCGTTTTGCCGGTATTTCTCATCCCGAGGCCGCAGACGCGAAAACGGTTCTGCCGCAATGCTTTTCGGCGTTTTTGGCGCGGCTGGCCGTTTGGCGGGGTTTTGTTGGATTTTCCCATTGACTTATTTTTGAAAAAAATGTATACTGTTTATGGTTAAATTTGCACAAAAGGTGCAATATTTTTCACAAAATCAAAAATAGGAAGGGAAGAAAGAAATGAAGAGAACGTTAAGGCAATCGACGGCGCTTCTGCTTGCGATGCTGATGGTCTTTTCGTCGGTCGGCATGATCCTCGGCCTTGCCGTGGATGACGAACCGGCCGCGCCCGTCTGGCCGGAAGGCTACCGCGTGGTTGACGGCGCGTCGGACGAAGACCTCTGGGTGGATCCCGTCGAGGGCAAACTGGATTACAGCTTTGCCTACAATTTCGCAATGGATACAGATTCGCTCATCTTCTACTTTGTGACGGCAACGGCGAATCTGAAAACGGGCGGCGACGTGTTCCGCGTCTGGCTGCGTGACAACGCCGAAGCAACTGCTTATACCGATTTCGTCACCGTGAAGGAATCGGGGGGGGGCATACGTCCTCAGCAGCGCGAAGTACAATAAGGAGCTGCATAGCAACAGCGGCGCAAATTGGGACGAGAAGGACGAATATCTTGCGGCGGCCGTGGCGATTTCTGCTGAGTCTGAAGGCGATTACACTTATTTCACGGTTGATATGCCGCTTGCGGCGTTTGACGGCCTGGAAAATCAGACCTATATCGACGCGTGGGTATCGCTTTGGCCGGCTGTCGAGGGAGCTAAGAATACTACCTGTCTGCACAGCGGCGTGGGCGGCGCCCCCACCGGCGGCACGGCTTCTTGGAATTCCGATGCTGACTATACCTATTCCTGGGCGACCGTCGACGGCCAGTTTGACGAGAGCTGCTGGGAAGACGGCTGGACCACGGTTGACGGCGAGAACGTCGGCCAATGGCAGGCCAGTGACAGTACGAAGGAAGGCTTTTCCTACGATTATAAGTTCTATTTCAGCACCGAATACCTTTATCTTGGTGTGGTATATAATCAGGCGCCTTCGTTCTACTATAACTCCCAGACGAACGCCTCCAACATCCGTATCTGGTTTGCGGATACGCAGACGACGGCGACGGGCAAATTCGACGGTCTTGTCGACGTTCGGTATACCGGCCTGACGGCGGAGGCGATTGTCGCAGAGCGTACGACCGATGCGGTGGATATCGACGAAACCAAGGTCGTCGTTGGCGATGTGCAAGACGAGAACTCTTGGTCGGTTGAGATCGCTATCCCGCTGAGCGAGCTGGGTCTGCTGGGCTGGGACGATTCGACGTATTACGGTCTCGGCTTGACCGTTTCGGATCCGTTCGGCGAGTGTGAGGGAAGTACGAAACCCTCTACCTACGGCGCTCTGGTTGCACATAAAGGCTTTAGCTATACGGACCGGACGACTTGGGAGAAATTCTTCCCGAACGGTGCAAAGTATCCCGAGTATAACGGCAATCCGGTTCTGCCCTCTCAGTCCGTTGCGACCAACATCGCACGCGGGGACGACGTGGAAACGTCCTATCCTGCCGGCTACGAAAATCGCGAGGGACAGTGGCCCGCTTGGTACATTGCCGATCTGTTTGACGGCGTTGCCTCGGGGGATACCGGCGGTTATAACGATAATTGGTACGGTTTTTATGAGAATGGGGACAATCCGCTGAACAATATGGTCAACGGGGTCGGCTCTGTTACGATTGACTTCAAAGACGTTAATACGGGTATCGGTGCTGTCCGGGCGCATATTATGGGCGGTAAAGACGGCATTGGCTTCCCGGCTTCCGTTACGGCGTATGCATCTGTTGATAATGTGACTTGGCTGGAAATCGGCGAATTATCGTTTGACTCTTCCACTGTCGGTGCGACTTGGGCCGAATTGACGCTCGACGAGGAGATAGATGCACGTTACATTCGAATCGATTTCAAAAAAGGCAACGGCGTGTTTGCGTTTGTCAACGAGATCGAAGTGATTCACTATGATTATTATCCTTCGTTTGCCGTTGACTTTGCAAACCAGTATGCGGTTGGCTATCAGGACCCCAACGGTTGGGTTTACAACGGCGGCGAGTCGCTTGCCGGTGTCGGCGACGCGGTTTATCTGTACACCGCCGGCGGCAAGACGCTCAAGGAAGTTACCGGTTCTACCTTCGCTTGGTGGAACGTATGGACCGTGGCATACGACTTTGAGGCCGGCGTTTACAAAATCACCGGCTATCAGGCGCCTGCCGGCGATTCGGATAAGGGCTCGGTTGTGATTCCGCAGTATGGCTTTGTGGTCGCCTCCTGCGGCAACGGCAACAAAACGCTCCCCGCTGAGATGATCAGCGCCGACAGCGTCGGGAAGTCGCTGTATGTGTATGGCATCAATATTGCCACGCTCGGCGATGTGAGAGACATGGCGTTCAAGAACACCAATCTCATCACTTTCGACTGCGAGATGCCCGGCCGCACCGACCTCTATACGCCTGTGGTAGAATTGGAATTCACGGCCGGCGAAGGGTCGATGGAAGTGGAAGCCGGTTATGCGCCGATTGAAATCCTGCTTGACGGCGATAAAACCGAAATCACCGGGTATGAGAACAACCAGGATAAGCTCTACACCATCAAGAATACTGATACCGCTAATGCAATCGATTATACGCTGACCCGTCGGTTCGGCGAGGAGGTCGCGATCTCCAAGATCACGATGTCGCTGCTGAACTATACGGCTGGCAACATCGGCCTGCCGACTTCTATCGTTGTAAACATCAACGGAACGGATTATACGGCGGTCAATGTCACAAACAAAGACGGCGCTGTCAACGACTATGTGGTTGAATTTGACATAGCAGTGGTTGCCGAAGAGTTCATCATTAAGGTGAGCCATCCGGCCGGCAACGTCAAGAGAAATTCCTGGACCGAAATTGCTGTCGAGAGCGATATTGTTGCGCTCCCCGAGGGTGCGATCACGATTGACAACATCGGTTATAAGCACGCCGCTACGGTTTCGATCTTCGCCGGCAACGGTACGATCACCGAAATCGCCGGTAAGGACAACAACTATGCAAAGGTCATCGTGGTCAATAAATACGGCTTCGTGACCGGCACATATTTTACGCTTGGCGATTACAGCAAGGGCAATGTCCAGTGCCCTGAGGGCGGTTTCGTTATCTCCTACAACGCCAATAAGGCCGGCTATGAGAAAATGGACGCCATCAAGGTGGGCGACTACATCCGCCTCTACAATGTGGACACCTCGCTGTTCGGTAATTATTCCGGTCAGGACGATTACGACGTTCTGGTGAACGCGGGCTTCACGGTTACTTCCGTTGGCAGCGGCGTGACCAACCTGTCCGACCCGAACGAGATCAAGATCGACTCCACCGAGAAGCTGACCGACGGCAAGTACGGCGAAGCTGCCGGCGCTTGGGGCACGGGTACGGGCGACGTTCTGCTCATCCAGAACCTGAACCCGACGGATGCCTCCATCAACCCGACGGTCAAGCTGCTGCTGAAGCTGGACGCCAAACAGGCGGTCAGCGTTCTGAAGCTCGGCTTCTATCACGACAAAAATTCGATGATCGGGCTGCCGAAGGACAATCAGATCCATCTCAGCGTCTCTACTGACGGTCTGAACTTCACGGCGCTTGATACCTACACGCTTACGTCTGAGGCGGCCGTCGGCAAGTTCGGCACGGAGGTCTTCTCCGCGAACGCGCTGAATGCGGAAGCGCTTTATGTGATGCTCGAGTATGAAATCGGTCCGAGCGGCTTTGAAGGCAAGGTCGTGGATGAATTCACCGCGATGACCGAGTTCTATGTCGGTGCGTTTGAAGCCTTTGTGCCCGTGGACGACACGGTCGTTGCGGACGACGAGGCCAAGACGCTGATGATGGATGACAAGACGACGGTTGCGGACCTGCTGGCCGCGATTGGCGACAGCGAGGGCAAGCTGTACAGCGTTACGGATTCCAAGGGCAGCAAGCTGTCCGCGGATGCGCTGGTCGGAACCGGCGCGGTCGTGACCGAGCTTGTTTCCGGCGCGGCTGAAAAGTATACCGCGATTGTGCGCGGCGACGTCAATGGCGACGGCAAGCTCACGGCCACCGATTACCTGCTGGTCAAGAAGGCCGTTCTCAAGCTCGATAAGCTGGAGGGCGTGTATCTGGAGGCTGCCGCTTGCTTCAACGGCGAGGATGGTCTGACGGCGTCCGACTATCTGATGATGAAGAAAGCGATTCTCGGCATTGACTGATTGATTCCTAAAGCATAAAAATAGGACGGCTCTTGTTTGAGCCGTCCTGTTTTTATATGGATATGCTTATCCCGGTATCCCGACGCGCGAATCCTGCCGCAAGCTGCGGGCTGCGCGGGCGGCAATCGGCAATCGGCAGAAAAAGGGAAAACGGGCAAGCGCTATAAGCTGAGCGACGTTTCATACATACGCTTTTTCAGCCACCGGCCGCGCAGATAGTAGACGAGGAACAGCAGCGATGTAATGCCCCATGTAATCGGGTAGCTGTAAAGCACCATCTCCAGCTGCGGATGCATAGGCACGAAGCATTTGATCCATACGATGCGAAGCACGCAGATGCCGAAGGCGGAAATCAGCATCGGACGCAGGGATTCCCCTGTGCCGCGGATGGCGCCGGACAGGATTTCGATCAGCACATAAGTGATGTAAAACGGCACGAGCGTGCGCAGGATTTGCAGCCCCAGTTCCAGCACGTCGCCGTCGTCGGTGAACAGCAGGTATATGTACTGTCCGGCCAGCAGCAGGACTCCCGAGAGCAGGACCGTGACGGCAAACGCCATCGCCAGTGAGATGCGCACGCTCTTTTTGACTCGGTCAATTCGGCCGCAGCCGAAATTTTGACCGACAAAGGTCGTGACGGAAATGCCGAACGCACTCATCAGCATCCAGAACACCGAATCGATTTTGCCGTAGGCTGTCCAAGCGGCCATCGTGGTCGTGCCGAAGGCGTTGATGGTGGACTGAATCAGCACGTTGGAGATGCTGAACAGCGAGGATTGGATGCCCGCCGGCAGCCCGATTTTGATGATGTGCCGCAGTATGGTCAAATGGAAGCGGATTTTCCGTATCGTCAGCTTGTAGCATTCGCTCGTGCGTGCCAAAAAACGGAGCACCAGCAGCGCGCTGACGGCCTGCGAGAGAATGGTGGCCAGTCCCGCGCCGGCGACGCCCATATGAAACACAAGGACGAACAGCAGGTCGAGTACAAGATTGGTCAGCGTGCAGACGATCAGAACGTACAGCGGCCGCCGCGAATCGCCGATGGCGCGCAGGATGCCGGAGCCGATGTTGTAAAGCAGGTTGAAAACCATTCCTGCGAAATAGATGCGCAGATAGGTTACGGCCGGCGCAAGGACGTCGTCGGGCGTATCCATCATTCGCAGCATCGTCGGCGCCAGAAGCATTCCGACCACAGTCAGCAGCAGGCCGCCGGCGATGCCCATCGCGACGGCGGTGTGCACCGAGTCCTCGGTGGGCTTCTCCTTTTTCGCGCCGTAGAATTGGGAAATGATGACGGTTGCGCCCGAGGAAAGCCCTACAAAAAAGCCGACAAACAAATTGATGAGCGTACCCGTCGCGCCGCCGACGGCCGCAAGCGCCTCCTTGCCGACGAATTTGCCCACGACGGCCGCGTCCACGGTGTTGTAGAGCTGCTGGAAAAAGGTGCCGAGCAGGATGGGGAAGAAAAACAGCAGAAGCTGCTTCCAGATCACGCCTTCGACAATGCTGTTGTGCTTTTCGGTCAGGTTGTCCATTGCGGATGCCGTCCGTTTCCCGCCGGCGTTGAATTTGGCTCTTTCGCACCGGCGCATTTATCATGCCGATTATAGCACCCGCTTTTTCAAAATGCAATGTGCAAATCACATAAGTTGCATTGCTTTTCCAAGCATCTTTTGGAAAAAGCGTTGACAGCCCGTCGGCGGCGTGTTATACTATCTGCAATTTATCTATTTGTCGATCGACGGGAGGAGGAGAGGGCCTATGCAGCCGATTACATCGCAGACGCTCGAAACGGAGCGGCTGATCCTGCGCGCATGGCGCGCGGATGATTTGGAGGATTTCTACGCTTACGCGTCCGAACCGGGGGTAGGGGAACGCGCGGGCTGGAAGCATCACGAATCACGGGAGGAGTCCCGAAGAATTTTAGAGTCGTTCATCCGCGCGCAGGAGGTGTTCGCCGTTGTCCTCCGCTCGGAGCAACGGGCGATCGGTTCGCTTGGCGTGCATCCCTCGTGGGCGGCGGAGCTGCCCGCGTTTGCCGCACCGTCCGGCTGTCCGCCGCGCGTGAAGGAGATCGGGTATGTACTCTCCAGCGCCTATTGGGGCCGCGGCTTGATGCCGGAGGCCGTGCGTGCGGTCATCGAGTACGCGTTCGGTACGCTGGGACTGGAGGCGCTGACCGTCGCGCATTTTCCCGAAAATGTGCGGTCGAAGCGCGTGATTGAAAAATGCGGCTTTACCTATTACGGTACCGGCGTCTTTCATGCCGAGCAGCTTGGCCGGCAGATTCCCGAGCTGCGCTATATACGCAAACGAACGGATTGCCGGTAAAACGACAGGGGCGGGATGAAACCCGCCCCTGTTTGTGTTAGGAAAAGAAAATTTCCTGTATGTCCGCAAGTCCGTCTTCGGTGAAGGTCAGGAGCAGCTTTTCGGCCTCGGTCGGCGTTTCGGGTGAAATCCGGCCGAACGGCTCCGAAAGCGCGCCCAGCTCAACTGTCGCGCCGCCGGACACAAGCGATAGCCGCGCGGCCGGAAGCGACGAAGCGAGCAGCGTGATTTCGCTGACCGATATGCCGCCGCAGTCGACGGCAATCGTGTCGCCCGCCTTGACCGTCGCGCGGTACGAGGTGGTGAAGCTGCCGTCCAGCAGCCGGAACGCCTCGTGCTGCGCGCGCCCGGGTGCGGTGACGGCGACGGAATCACAGGTCAGTTCTTCGTTGACCGCGAAATGCGCCAGCGACAGCCAGTAGTCCTGCTCCGACTGCGAAACGTAGCGCAGATAGCGGCAGCGCAGGTTTAGATCATGGAGATAAATATTGCGGGTGGAATAGGTCCCGACGGTCTCCCAGCTGACGCCGTCCGTCGAGTATTCCATCACGCCGGAGCGGATGTAATCCTCGGTCGCCGCGCCGACGCCCGATTCGTAAATCAGCGAATGCACGTCGGTGATTTTTCCCAGATCGAGCGTAACGGCGAAGCCCGGCGCGGCCGCGCCCTCCGACCAGTAATAGCGGTCGCTGCCGTAAGTAAGCGCGTTTTCGATCTCATAGCCCGCCTGATAGCAGCCCTGTGTGGAGGAAATCGTCGCCTGCTCGGCGTGAACGTCCACGTTCGTCGAGGGACGGGTGGTGTTGACCTCTAACTCGCGCAGTGCAATCCAAGTATTCCCGCGCAGGTTGGACAGACGGATATAGCGCGCCTCAAAATCCAGCCCCTGCAAATACAGCGTGTCGCCGTTGACAGCGGTGTGGAAGGCGGTCCAGGTTTCGCCGTCGGACGAGTATTCCAGCGTATAGCCGGTCAGCCTGTCGCCGTCCGTCTCGTCTGCGCCCATAGCGAGGTAGAGATTGCGCACGGCCGTCGGCTCGTTCAGCGTCAGCGTAAAGCTGTCGCTGCCGTCGGCCTTCGGCGCCGCCGACGACCAGAAATAGGTTTGCAGCGAGCCGTCTGTCGCTTTGTCGGGCGTGTTCGTGCCGTAAGCGGAGAGCGTCGTCTGCAGGCTGCCCGCGGCGAATGCCGGCGCCGGAATCAGTTCCCGACGCGCGGTGATGAGCGCTTCAAAATCGGCAAACAGCGGCGTAAGCACCTTGCCGCTGACGATTGCGGAGGAGGCGTCCGTCTGCTCGCGCAGCTCCAGAATGCGCGTGCACAGCGACCAGAATTCGGTGTCGTCCATCGTTTCCGCGCCCTCGGCCAGCGTCATCAGCAGTTCGCCCATTTCACCGTAAAGCTCGGCCTTTTTAAGCCATGGCTCGGTCTCGGCGGCAAATCCGGTCGTGTCGTTTTCCAAAATGGCGGCGGCTGCCTCCTTGAGCGCCGTGAACAGCGCTTTCAACTCGGCGCAGACGGCGTCGTTTCCGGCCGAGAAACGGGAGACCAGCGTTTGGAAACGCAGGGAGTCGGTATAATTGTTGATGTAGCCGGCGCATATCGTGTCGCAGAACAGACGCATATCCTCGGCCAAATCGCCGTACAGGCTGCGGAACGCCGCGTCGTAGCTTTGGGCGCGGTCGTAGCTCTGCGGGTTCCAGAGATAGTCCGCCAGCGTGAACAGCGGCAGCTTGGACGCCTCCGCTTGGTTCATCGGATTGGAGACAAAGCCGGAGATGGCTTCCGGCAGGTCGGCGGCCAGCCCCGTCACGCGGTCGACCAGCAGCCGGTCGATACAGTAGTCGTTGACCGGGTAATTCCACCAGAAGAACATCTTCCGGCCGTACAGCCGGTTCGGCTGCTCCATCGACGCGGCGTTGAGGTTGATAAGGGACACGTCCGGACCCGTCCACATCACCTCGACGTCGTCGTTGAGCCTTCTGGCAAGCGTGTATGTGTAGTCGGCCGTGATGTAGCCGTCAAAATATTCGGCGAATATGGTCAGCAGCTCGGACAGCCCCTCATGGTTGGCGTAGAACGCTTCGCGGAACTCGTTGACCAGCTTGGCATGGTTGGCCGCGGCCTGCGCGGTGCGGTCGGGCAGGTCGTCGAGCAGCAACGCGAAATCCCGCACGCCGAGCCGGTAGAGCGAGTCGTATTTGGCCATCAGCGCTTCAAAATCCGCTTCGTAGCCGTCTGCGGTGAAGCGGAAATCCAGTCCCGGCGAAAGCGCGTAAACGAACCGTACGTTGTTTTCCGCGCAGGCGTGGATCAGCTCGGTCAGCTTGACTTCCTCCGCGTCGTCATACAGCTCGCGCCATTGGTCGCGGTGCTTGCTGTCGTCCTTGGGCGCATAGATGTATGTATTCATCCGCACGTCGCCGCAGAACTCGATCATCGACAGCCGGTCCTCGTGCGACCACGGCGTGCCGTAGAAGCCTTCCACGACGCCGCGGTAGGGGACGGTCGGCCCGTCCTCCACGCACAGCGCGTACAGCGTGCTGCCCTCTCCGAGCAGCGCGCCGAGGGTCTTGACCGCGTAAAACTGGCCGGCGGCGTCTTTTGCGGACAGCACGACTGTGTCCTGCGTGCAGTCGATGCGGTAATTCTCTCCCTCCGGGGCATTTTCCGCGCCGCCGCCGAGCGTGATCGTCACGCCCGCGCCGGCTTCGATGCGGATGCCGCGCTCGGCGAGCAGCTCGCGGAGCGCGTCCATCGCCGCCGGTGCGGCGCCGTCGTCGATCAGATTGACGGCGGAGAGGTCAAGGCTGTAATCGTAGGGTGTGTAGCTCTTTAGCTGCGGATACACGGCTTGCGCGGCCTCCTTGGCTTTTTTGGTGTACTCGTTTTCGTCCGTCGGCGGCTCGCTTTCGGCGGAGGACGTCTCAGACGTCCCGGAGGCTTCGGCCGGCGGCGTGCTGCAGCCGGTCAGCAGAAGCAGGGCGGCGCAGAGGAGCAGGAAAGCTCTTTTCATTTTGGTACCTCCATTTGTTTCAGTGCGCGGCGGAACTGGAAAGAGAACATCGTCACCGTGGTGATGACCGCCAGGGTGTCCGCGACCGGCTCGGCGAGATATACGGCTGTGGTTTTGTCCTCCAGCAGTGCGGGCAGGATGTAGATGAGCGGGATGAGCAGCAGCAGCTTCCGCAGTACGGCGAGGAAAAGCGAGGTTTTGGCGTTCCCGATGGCGATAAAGGTCTGCTGGCACGCGATCTGTAAGCCGAACAGCAGCGAGCAGGCCATATAGATTCGCAGCGCCGGAACCGTGTAGGCGATGAGCGCCGCGTCGGAGGAAAAGGCGCCCGCAAGCCATTGCGGAAAGAGCATACAGACCAGCCACAGCAGCGTGGAATAGGAAACGCAGGCAATCAGCAGCAGCCGGAAGGCCTTGCGGACGCGCCCGACGTTGCCCGCGCCGAAGTTATAGCTGACGATCGGCTGCGAGCCCTGCGTCAGTCCTTGCAGCGGCAGCATAGCGAACTGCATCACGGAGGCGAGGATGGTCATCGCGCCGACGGCGATGTCGCCGCCGTACTTCAGCAGCGAGGCGTTGAAGCAGACAGACAGCACACTCTCGGTCGACTGCATCACGAACGGGGACAGCCCCAGCAGAATGCAGGGCGCGACCAGACGCGGCTGAACGCGGAGGTTGCGCAGCTTCAGGCGCAGCACGCATTTTTTGCTGGTGATGAACAGCATCACCCATACGGCCGACACCGCCTGCGACAGCACCGTTGCGATCGCCGCGCCCTGTACGCCGAGGTCGAACACAAAAATGAAGAGCGGGTCGAGCACGATGTTGCAGAGCGCGCCGATGAGCACCGTCAGCATGCTGACCTTCGCAAACCCCTGCGCGGTGATGAACGCGTTCATCCCGAGCGTGAGCTGAACGAACAGCGTGCCGAGCGTGTAAATGCGCATATACTCCTCTGCATAGCCGACGGTATTTTCGCTCGCGCCGAAAAGCAGCAGCAGGTCGCGGTCCCAGATGGAGATGACGATCGTCAACAGAATCGAAAGGCCGACGAGCAGCGTGAAGCAGTTGCCCATCACCCTTTCGGCCTGTTCGTTTTCACCCTTGCCCATCAGCATCGACACGCGCGGCGCACCGCCCATAAAGACAAGCGCGGCGAACGCGGCGATGAGCAGGATCAGCGGCGCGCAGACGCCCACGCCGGTGAGCGCCAGCGAGCCGATGTCGGCAATATGGCCTATGTACATTCGGTCAACGAGGTTATAAAGCATGTTGACCAACTGCGCCGTAACGGCGGGTATGGCCAGCCGCAGCGTAAGCCGTCCGACCGGCTCGGTACCTAAAAAATCGCTTGTTGCCTGCATATCCTTATCCCTTTTTTCTTCATAAACATAGTTTGCGCCGTCTCCTCCACGCGGCTGAGACGGCGCATGATATGCTTTTATTTTACACCAAACGCACGGCTTTGTCAACCGGCCCGCGCGTTTTTATTCCAGCTCGAACGCGCCGGTGTAGAGCTGGTAATACTGCCCCTTGTCGGCGATGAGCTTTTCATGGCTGCCGCGCTCGATGATGCGGCCGTGATCGAGCACCATAATGACGTCCGCGTTCTTGACGGTGGACAGCCGGTGCGCGATGACGAACACGGTGCGGCCCTGCATCAGCGCGTCCATACCGCGCTGGACGATGGCCTCGGTCCGTGTGTCGATGGACGAGGTTGCTTCGTCCAGAATCATAACCGGCGGGTCGGCGACCGCCGCGCGGGCGATGGCCAAAAGCTGGCGCTGCCCCTGCGACAGATTGGCGCCGTTGCCGGTCAGCATCGTCGCGTAGCCGTCGGGCAGACGGGTGATGAAGTCGTCCGCGCCCGCCAGCACTGCGGCTTTTATGCATTCGTCGTCGCTTGCCGACAGGTTCCCGTAGCGGATGTTGTCCATCACCGTGCCGGTGAACAGGTTCGTGTCCTGCAGCACGATGCCGAGCGAGCGGCGCAGCGCGCCTTTTTTGATCTTGTTGATGTTGATGCCGTCGTAGCGGATTTTGCCGTCGGCGATGTCGTAAAAGCGGTTGAGCAGATTGGTGATGGTCGTTTTGCCCGCGCCGGTCGCGCCGACGAAGGCGACCTTCTGCCCCGGCTCGGCGTAGAGCGAGATGTCATGCAGGACGGTTTTGCCCTCCTCGTAGCCGAAGTCAACGTCGAACATCCGCACGTCGCCCGCAAGCCTGGTGTACGTCACGCTGCCGTCGGCCTGATGCGGGTGCTTCCACGCCCATACGCCAGTGTGCTCGCTGCATTCGGTCAGCACGCCGTTTTCCTCGCGCGCGTTCACGAGCGTGACGTAGCCGTCGTCCGCCTCGGGCTGTTCGTCAACGAGGTCGAAGATGCGCTGCGCGCCCGCAAGTCCCATCACGACGGCGTTGATCTGATGCGACACCTGACCAATGTTGCCCGCAAACTGCTTGGTCATATTCAGAAAGGGGACAATGACGCTGATGCCCAGCGCCAGCCCGGAAATGCTGAGGTTGGTGACGCCGGAAAGCAGCAGCAGGCCGCCCGTCATCCCGACCGCCGCGTAGAGGACGTTGCCGATGTTGTTGAGAATGGGGCCGAGGGTGTTGGCGAATTTGTTGGCGCTTTCCGACTCGGAAAAGAGATTTTCGTTGATGCGGTCAAAGTCGGCCTTGCAGGCTTCCTCGTGGCAGAACACCTTGACGACCTTCTGTCCGTTCATGATCTCCTCGATATAGCCCTCCTCCGCGCCGAGCGCCTGCTGCTGGCGCACGAAGTGGCGCGCCGACCGGCCGCCGATTTTTTTGGTGACGACCAGCATCACGCACACGCCCGCGATGACGACCAGCGTCAGCCATACGCAGTAGTAGAGCATGATGAACAGCACCGTGCTGATGACGATGGCCGAGACGAGAAGCTGCGGCAGGCTTTGGGAAATGAGCTGCCGGAGCGTGTCGATGTCGTTGGTGTAGTGGCTCATAATGTCGCCGTGGTTGTGCGTGTCGAAGTATTTGACCGGCAGCGTCTGCATCCCGCCGAACATCTGCACGCGCAGCTTCATCAGCGAACCCTGCGTGATGACGGCCATCATCCGGCTGTAAGCGAAGGAGGCCGCCAGCGAGAGGATGTAGAACACGGCGAGTATGGTCACATATTTGGAGACGTCGCCGGCAACCGCGCTCCAGTCGCCGCTTTCCCAGCTGGATTCGACGACGGCGATGACGTTCTGCATAAAGACCGACGGCACCGAGCTGATGACGGCGTTGAACACGATGCAGAAAAGCACCACCGGCAGCATGACCGGGTAATAACGGAACAGCAGCTTGATCAGCCGCGCGATCGTCTTGCCCTTGTTTTTGACGGGCGTGCGCTTCTTTTCGGTTTCGTTGGTTTTACTGTACTGCAAGCTGATCCTCCGTTCTGTTCTGCGACAGATATGTACTGCGATAGATCTCGTTCGTTTCCAAGAGCTGCTGATGCGTGCCGACGGCGTCAATCCGGCCGCCGTTCATCACGATGATTCGGTCCGCGTCCTCCACCGAGGCGGTGCGCTGCGCGATGATGATTTTCGTCGTCTCGGGGATATAGGTCTTGAAGCCTCTGCGGATGAGCGCGTCGGTTTTGGTATCCACGGCGCTCGTGGAATCGTCCAGAATGAGGATCTTCGGCTTCTTCAGCAGCGCCCGTGCGATGCAAAGCCGCTGCTTCTGCCCGCCGGACACGTTGGCGCCGCCCTGCTCGATGTAGGTGTCGTATTTGTTCGGGAAGCCGCAGATGAATTCATCCGCCTGCGCCAGCCGGCAGGCTTCGACCAGCTCGTCGTCGGTGGCGTTGGGATTGCCCCAGCGCAGGTTCTCCTTGATCGTGCCGGAAAAGAGGACGTTTTTCTGCAGCACGACCGCCACGTTGTTCCGCAGGCTTTCCAGCTCGTATTCGCGCACGTCGCGGCCGCCGACCCGCACCACGCCCTCCGTGGCGTCGTACAGCCGCGAAATGAGCTGAATCAGCGTCGATTTTGCCGAACCCGTGCCGCCGATGATGCCGATTGTCTCGCCGGAGGCGATTTTCAGATGGATGTCGGACAGCGCCATGCGCGACGCCTTGGCCGAATAGCGGAAGCTGACGTGGTCGAATTCAATCGAGCCGTCCGCAACCTCATATACCGGGTCGGCGGGGTCGGTGAGCGCGCTCTGCTCGGTCAGGACCTCGGCGATTCGCTTGGCGGACTCGCTGGCCATAGTGATCATTACGAAAATCATCGAAACCATCATCAGGCTGTTGAGAATCATAAAGCTGTACGTCAGCAGCGCCGAAAACTGGCCGACGTCCAAGTCCAGCCCGCGCGTGGTGATGATGGTATACGAACCGAAGAAGAGCACGAACACCATCACCGTGTACAGGCAGAACTGCATCATCGGCGTATTGAGCGCAAGGATTTTCTCCGCGCGTGTGAAATCGCCGGCCACGTCCGCGGCGGCGGCGGTGAATTTCTGCTGTTCAAAATCCTCGCGGACATAGGATTTCACGACGCGGATGCCCTTGACGTTTTCCTGAATCGAGCTGTTGAGCGCGTCGTACTTTTTGAAAACGCGGCGGAACAGCGGCATCGCTTTGCGGATGACCGCAAACAGCCCCAGTCCCAGCACCGGCACCACAAACAGGAAGATGAACGCCATCTTGCCGCCCATCACGAACGCCATCACGAACGCGAATATCAGCATCAGCGGACAGCGGATGGCGATGCGGATGATCATCATATACGCGTTCTGGACGTTGGTCACGTCGGTCGTCAGCCGTGTGACGAGGGACGAGGTGGAGAAGCGGTCGATGTTCTCGAACGCGTAGTCCTGCACCTTGTGGAACATATCCCGCCGCAGGTTCTTCGCCAGTCCGCAGGAGGCCGTCGCGCAGGTGGAGCCGGCCAGCGCGCCGAACGCCAGCGACAGACCGGCCAGAACGATCAGCATAATGCCGTACAGCGTAATCTCACTGATTTCATGTCCGTCCTTGATGCGGTTGACCATTTCGGCCGTCAAAAAGGGGATGATGCACTCAATGACCACCTCCAGCGACACGAAAATCGGCGTCAGGATGGATACCTTCTTGTATTCGCGTATGCTTTTTGCAATTTCTCTTATCATAGCTGTGTCATTTCTCCGCTTAGGTTTTGTTTCTCAAACATAGATGCGACCTCGTCCGAGGACCAATGCAGGGTCAGCTTGTCGAGCATCGCCAGCAGCGCCAGCTGTTCGTCGTCGCTCAGACAGCCCAACAGCTTATCGACCCGCGCCTCGTGGCAGGCGGTAACCTGCTTCGCCAACGCTTGGCCGCTTTCGGTCAGCCGCAGGATGTACCCGCGCCGGTCGCTGCCGCACTTGACCTTTTCCAGCAGCCCGTCCGCTTCGATTTTGGCGAGAATCTCGCTCAGGGAACCGGACTGGATGTCCAGCAAATCCTGAAGCGTCCGCTGGGAAATTTCCCCCTCTCGAAGCAGGGTCGCCAGCACCCGTTTGCGGCCGGCTTTTCCGCCCATATTGAAGTGGAGGAAATGGCCGCAGGCGCGCAGGCCGATCATAATCGCGCGCTGCGTTTCCGCCTTGTCTTTTTTTGTGATTTCAATCGCCCCTTTCGATTTGCAACGCCATTAGGATACCATAAACAAAAATAAATGTCAAGGTACCTTGACATTTATTTTTGCAAACAATACGCGCGGACCGAAAGGGGTACGGTCCGCGCGTAAAACAAGGCGTTTTTTTCAGTCGAGCCAGTTGAAATAGTCAACCATGATCTCATCCAGATATTTCGCGAGCGGGCAGAGGATGTTGCCCTCCCGATCGCTGGTGAGGATGGCGATGAGGTACGGGCCCTCGCTGTGCTCGAGCACGATGCCGGCGTCGTTGAAGGTGGTCTGGGTCCAGCCGCTCTTATGCGCGATCTGATAACCGGGCAGCAGCACCTTCAGGTAATTGTACTGCGCATTGAGGAAGTAGTTGAACATCGTTTTCGCAGTCAGCGTTCCGGTCTGGTAGTAGGAATAAATTTCGTTCCAGATGATCGCCAGGTCGCGGGTGCAGACGCTCGTCCAGTTCGAGGTGGGACGCAGCAGGTGGAGATACTGCACGCCGAGCGAATCGAGCCAGCGGTTATAGCCGTCCCGCCCGAAGCGGTCAACGAGCATATAGTAGCCGCAGTTGTCGCTGATGTTGATGGTACGGTACAGGACCTCCCGCAGGGTGAACTGCGTGCCGAAGGGCGAATTCTTGATTGTGCCGGAGCTCGGGTAATAATGCCGCGACTCAAAGGTCAGGATTTCGTCCAGAGAGCCGTTGCCCTTTTCGATTTGCTGGAACACATACAGGCAGTAGGCCGCTTTGACCACGCAGGCCGAGTTCATCTCACGGTCGATGTTGTAGCCGATGGTGGCGTAGGTGTTCAGGTCAACGACGTAGAAGGACAAATCGTCGTTTGCCTGCTTGATTTTGTTGTTGAGCTTTTGCAGCAACTCGGCGGGGATTGTATAATCGGTATTGTTGACGATGACCGTACCGTTATTGTTCGCACTTCCGCGGTCGCCGCGAATCATGCTGTTGATCGACTGCTGCGAAACCGGCAGTCCGGAGGTGGCGCCGCAGACCGTGCAGGTTTTCGGGGTCGTCATCGTGGCGGGCTTGTATTTGTGACCGAGCGGTTCGCCTTCCGTCTTTCCGCAGCGGCGGCAGTATTTCGGCTTGGTGCAGGTCGCACTCTGCCACTGGTGGCCGAGCGGGCTGCCCTCGGTCTTGCCGCAGAGCGCGCAGCGCTTCGCGTGTTCGCAGTCGGCGTCGAGCCATTTTTCGTGCGGGCAGGGGATGGCCTCATCTTTGACCAGATCGTAAAGACCCGTGAGAAGGTAGCGTTTGATTTTCAGATAGTCGGACGCGGCGGGAGTGGTCGTCCGATTCAGGGCCGCGCAGCGCACGGCGGCTTCGGAAAGAGTAAGGCTCTCCGGCAGCAGAATGTAGCGCTTGAGCAGCAGATAGTCGGTCGGCGTAACGCCGCCGTCGCCGTTCACGTCGCCGGTGACGATGACGCAGTAGGTGTTTCCGCCCACGACTGCGCCCGAGCCGTTTGCGATATACGCGGAAGAGGACGGGTCCAGCACGCTGCCGTCCGGCGCGGTCAGCTCGCCGCCCGCCTCGCCGAGCATCGCGGCGAAATCCGCGACGGTGGTTTGGGGATACACGCCGTAAAGATAGCCGTCGATGTAATCGAACGGCGTGTCGTCCTCATCGGGCTGCGGCTCCGGGTCGGGCTCAGAGCTTGTATCCGAGCTTGTGTCGGAGCTTGTGTCCGAACTTGTGTCCGAGCTTGTGTCGGAGCTGTCGTCCGAACTGGTATCCGAGGATTCGTCGCCGCTGACGTCGGTCGACGACGTATCGGATTCGGCGTCGGAGAACATAGATGTGTCCGCCGACGGTTCGACGGCGGAGGCCAAAAGCTGTGCCGACAGCGCAAAAAGCAGCGTCAGCGCCAGCGCGGCAGTAAGAATTTTTTTCATGATGTGTGTCTCTTTTCGCGTTCATAGGTTAGCCAAGTCTTAGCTTGCCCTTATTATAGGCAAAACCGGCTGAAAAGTCAAGCAAAAAAGTTGTAAGAGTAAAGAAAAGACCCGGCAGGGAATTCCCGGCCGGGTCGTAATCGCGTTTGGCGATTGCTTTTTACTTGATGGTAACGACAGCGCCGGCGGCTTCGACCTGCGCCTTGATGGCTTCGGCCTCTTCCTTGGAAACGCCGGTCTTGATCGCCTTCGGCGCGCCCATAACGAGGTCCTTCGCCTCGCCCAGAGACAGGCCGGTCACGTCCTTGACCTCCTTGATGACCTTGAGCTTCTTCGCTTCCTCAAAGCTGGTCAGCTCGACGTCAAACTCGGTCTTTTCCTCAGCGGCGGGAGCGCCGGCAGCGGCGGCGCCGGGAGCGGCGGCCACGGCGACGGGAGCGGCGGAGACGCCGAACTCTTCCTCCATTGCTTTGACGAGGTCTGCAAGCTCAAGTATGGTCAGGGTTTTTACCAGATCAAGGATCTGCTGTGTCTTTTCATTAGCCATTGTTGTTTTACCTCCGATTTCGTATTGTCATAGAAAATGTACGTCGCCGTATGTTCGGACGACGGCGCGCAGACAGGTCCGTGCGCCGATCGGCGCCTTCGGGCGCTTATGCTGCGCGGCTGCGGTTACGCCTCTGCGGGCGCTTCCGCCGGCGCGGCTTCCTGGCCCTCGCCGTTCTTGTCGATGATGGCCTGCAGTGCGTAGGTAAAGCCGTACAGCGACGAACGCAGCGAGCCCATAAAGCGGGCGATCAGCACTTCCTTCGTCGGGATGGCCGCCAGCTCCTCGACGCCCTTGACGTCCAGCAGTTCGCCCTCCACGAAGCCGGCCTTGATGGAATAGTTTTCGTTTTTCTTTGCAAAGTCGTTGATGATCCGTGCCGGGGCGACGGCGTCCTCCTCGCTTGTGGCGATGGCGGTCATGCCGGAGAGGACGTCCTTGAGACCCTCGAAGCCGACGATGTCGCACGCCTTGGAAATGAGCGTGTTCTTGATGACCGTGTAGTTGACGCCGGCCTTGCGCAGCTCTGCGCGCAGCGCGGTGTCATCGGCGACCGTGATGCCCTGATAGTTGACCAGAACGCCGGCCGCGGACGACTTGATACGCTCGGCCAGATCGGCGACGACCTTCTGCTTTTGTTCCAAAACCTTTGCGCTTGGCATTTTGTTTTCACCTCCGAGTCATCCTGCAAGACAATAAGAAGTGCTCCCTCCGCCAAAAGCGCAAGGGAGCACGAAAACGGCATAAAAAGACCGATGTGCGCTTCCTCGGCAGGCGGACTGAACCGTTATACGCGCGTGCGCGCGTGCCTACTGTCTTAGGAACCTATTCAAAACGATAGTAGTATATCACGTTTGAAGCGGTTTGTCAATACCTGATTTTTAACCGAGCTTCGCGCTGTTGACCTTCAGGCCCGGGCCCATCGTCGAAGCGATGACGCAGGACTTGATATACTGACCCTTCGCGCTGGCCGGCTTGGCCTTGATGATCGCGCCGAGCAGCGTGTCGAAGTTTTCCGCCAGCTTATCCGCGCCGAAGGAAACCTTGCCGATGGGGCAGTGGATGATGTTGGTCTTGTCGAGTCGGTACTCAATCTTACCGGCCTTGGCGTCGGTGACGGCCTTCGCGACGTCCATCGTGACGGTGCCGGCCTTCGGGTTCGGCATCAAGCCCTTCGGACCGAGGATTTTACCCAGACGGCCGATGAGGCCCATCATATCCGGCGTGGCGATGATGACGTCGTAATCGAACCAGTTTTCCTTCTGGATTTTCTCCACGAGGTCCTCGGCGCCGACGTAGTCGCTGCCGGCCTCCTCGGCGGCCTTGGCCTTGTCGCCCTTGGCGAACACGAGCGTGCGCACCTTTTTGCCGGTGCCGTTCGGGAGGACGACTGCGCCTCTGACCTGCTGGTCGGCGTGGCGGGAGTCGACGCCCAGACGGACGTGCACTTCGACGGTTTCGTCAAATTTGGCCTTGGAAATCTGGCAGGCGAGCGCCAGCGCCTCCTTGCTGTCGTAGAGCTTGCTCTTATCGACCTGCGCGGCGGCTTCGTTGTAATTTTTTCCTCTTTTCATGATTCCGCGCCCTCCTTACTCAACAACTTCGACGCCCATGCTGCGGGCGGTGCCGGCGATCATACGCATCGCGGATTCGACCGAGGACGCGTTCAGATCGGGCATTTTGGTCTCGGCGATCTTTCTCACCTGCTCGGTGGTGATCTTCGCGACCTTGTTCTTGTTCGGCACGCCGGAGCCGGATTCAATCCCGCAGGCCTTCTTGATGAGGACGGCGGCGGGCGGCGTTTTGGTGATGAAGGAGAAGGAGTGGTCGGCATACACCGTGATGACCACGGGGATGATCATGCCGATATCGTTCTTCGTGCGCTCGTTGAATTCTTTTGTAAATACGGGGATGGCAACACCGTGCTGACCGAGCGCGGGGCCGATCGGCGGCTGCGGGGTCGCCTTGCCGGCCGGGATTTGCAGCTTGATATAGCCTACAACTTTCTTTGCCATGGTTAAATACACCTCCGAAATGTGGTAAAAAATTTTCGGGAGCAGTCTCCCTCCCACAAGCCCGCGGGGAAGCGGGCCGAGCGCGCGTTCACGGCGCTCTTTCGTCAATCGCTCACTCGTCGAGCGGCTTGACCTGATACGAGTCCAATTCGACCTTCGTCTCTCTGCCGAACAGCGAGGCGGTGACGTTGACCTTTTTCTTGTCCTCCGAGATGGCATCGACGATGCCGATGAAGCCCGAAAGCGGTCCGTCGCAAATGCGCACGCTGTCGCCGACCGAGAAATGGATTTCAATGACCCTGACCTCTACGCCGAGCGCCTCGACCTCCTCTTCGGTCAGCGGGACGGGACGCGAGCCGGGACCCACAAAGCCGGTGACGCCGGTCGTGTTGCGGATGATGTGCCAGCTTTCGTCGTTCATGACCATTTTGACGAGGACGTAGCTCGGGAAGAGCTTTCGTTCGATTTCCTTTTCTTCCTTTTCGGTTTTTTCCACGACCGTTTCCGTGGGGATGCGCACGTCGAATATCATATTCTGCAGTCCGCGGTTCTCCACGATTTTTTCGATGTTGGTCGCGACCTTGTTTTCATACCCCGAATAGGTATGGATGACATACCAGAGGGGGGTGGTCTCGTTCTGCAGGCTCATACGCTTCAAACGATCGTCGCGAGAAGCTCGACGATTTTATTGAAAGCAAAATCCATCACGCCGATCACGATGGCGACGGCGATCAGGCAAACCAAGACCACAGAGGTTTTCTTCACGGTTTCCTGCCGCGAAGGCCATACGATTTTCTTGCATTCGCTTTTGAGATCCTTCAAAAACTTTGCGACGCGCCCGGGCTTCTTTTCTTTCTTTTCGGCCTGAACGTTGTTCTCGTTTGCCATTGCGTTCCCTCTTTTCCTTGAATTTACTTGCTCTCCTTATGAAGCGTGTGCTTCCGGCAGAACTTGCAAAATTTCTTCATCTCAAGCCTGTCCGGATCGTTTTTCTTGTTCTTGACCGTGTCATAGTTTCTCTGCTTGCATTCTCCGCAAACCAGCGTGATCTTTACTCTCATTCAAACGGCACCTCCATTATTGTTACCTCCCTCGGTGCGGACGCGCGTCCGCCGGCTGCGGCAAGGAAATCGGAACCGCAAAAGCGGGCGCAAAAAGAAAACCCCGCACAGAGGTAAATATAGTATAAACCATTTTACGGACTTTGTCAATAGATTTTTTCGCTTTCCGTCTGCAAAATGCGCCTTTTTACACGGTTTTTTCATTCATCGCGCGCACAAACGGCTCGGGCTTGGCCGTAAGCTGCACCCAGGCCGGACGGAACCCGCTGCGGACGGCGTTCCGCGCGGAGGGGACATTGGACCACGCGCAGCAGTAGAAGGGGACGCGCCCCAGTTCCAGCACGCGGGCCGCGAGCGCGCTCGTCAGCGCCGAGGCGACGCCCGTCCGGCGGTATTCGGGCAGGACGTCGACGCCGATTTGCCACATGCGTTCGCAGTCGGCCGAGCAGCCCGCCAGTCCGACCAGCCGGTCGCCGTCGTATGCGCCGGCGGCCAGCACGTCCAGATCGCGCCGCTTTTCGCAGAGCGCGTTGCTCCATTGCGGCAGGTACAGCCCGGCGAGGTCGGGCGGCGTCAGAAAGCGGACGTTCAGCGCGCAGGGCAGCGGGCGGAGGTCGGGCAGGGGCAGGTAATACGACGCCATAAAGCAGACGCGCAGGCCGAACGGCGCCAGCGCTTCCGCCAGCACCAGCAGGTTCGGCGTTTCAAAGCAGTGGACGGCGGGGAAGCGTTCGATATAGCCGCGCACCGGCTCGACCAGCGGCTCGGCCACCGACGCGACGATGCCGTTGCCGTAGCAGGTCAGGTCGCAGTCGAAGGGCAGCTCGAGATAGCGCCGCGCCCGCGGGTCCGCGCGGGAGACGACTATGCATCCGGCGGGCGAGAGAAAGTCCGAGGGCCGGCAGCCGCTGTCAATTGCCGACTGCTCGAGCGCGATGCCGAGGATTTCGTCGCCCGTCATTCTTCCAGCATCGCGACGCGCTTGGCATGGCGGCCGCCCTCGAAGGGGGTGGCGAGGAAAATGCGCGCCAGCTCGACCGCTTTGGCGGCGTCGATGACGCGCCCGCCGAGGCAGAGCACGTTGGCGTCGTTGTGGCGGCGGGTCATTTCGGCCGAAAAGGCGTCCGACAGCACAGCCGCGCGGATGCCGCGCCGCTTGTTGGCGGCGATGCTCATGCCGATGCCCGTGCCGCAGCAGAGGATTCCGAACTCGGCGCGTCCCGACGTGATTTCGTCGCAGACGGCTCTCGCGTAAACCGGATAGTCCACCGACGCTTCGGTGAAGGTGCCGACGTCCTTGTATTCGACGCCGCGCGCGCGCAGGTCGGCGGCGATGGCGTTTTTAATCTCCAGACCGCCGTGGTCACAGCCCAATGCAATCATTCTTTGTTTTCTCCTTTGTTCATTCGTTCCTCTCTTTCGCGCTCGGCCTGCGGCTTGCGCAGGTAGACGGGCGAAAGCGCGTCCGGCGTGACCGCATATCCGAGCGACCAGCGCCGGTAGCCGCAGAGCGCGACCGAAAGCGCGTTCTGCTCCCGGGAGGATTCGGGCGCGAGGCGCAGATTCTCCCGCCGCGCCCGCTCGCAGAGCAGCGCGGCGCCGTCGCCGCAGACGAGGACAGGTCCGCTTCCCAGCTCGGCCAGCAGAGCGTCGGTGTCGATGGCGCGGTCGGAGCAGAGACGCTCGCCGTTTTGGAACAGCGCGTTGTAATACTGCCCGCGCCGCGCGTCCATCACCGCGCAGACGACGCCGGGAAACGCCTCGTGCGCCTTGGCCAGCGCCTCCAGCGGCGAGACGGCCGCGCAGGGCGTGCCGCCGGCAAAGGCCAGCCCCTTGACCAGCGAAACGCCGATGCGCACGCCGGTGAACGAGCCGGGGCCGGCCGAGACGGCGAACAGCCCGACCTCGTCCATCTGCTTGCCCAGCAGGCGCAGGACGCCGTCCGCAATCGGCAGCAGCGTCTCGCTGTGCGTAAGTCCGTTTTTCGAGGTTGTCAGCGCGTAGGTGACGAGCCTGTCGTTTTCAAACAGGCATGCGGCGGCCGTCGCACAGACAGCGGTGGAATCAACGGCCAGAACGATCATACGGTTTCCTCCCGTTCTTCATATTCGTACAGAATGCGCCGCGCGTTTTCGTCCCCGCCGCCGACGCGCTCGACGGTGACGCGCTTCGCGTCCGGCGGCAGCGCGTCGGGGAAGCGCTCGCTCCACTCGGAAACGACGATGCAGTCGCCGCCGACGCAGTCGTAAAAGCCGGTGGAATACAGGTCGTCCTCATCCTCTATGCGGTAGAGGTCGAAGTGGTAAACGGTGACGTTCCCGCCCCTGTATTCGTTGACGATGGCGAAGGTCGGACTGTGGACGAGCGGCAGGCATTCGGGTGCGAGCGCGGCGATCAGCCCGCGGGTGAACGCGGTTTTGCCCGCGCCCATTTCGCCGAACAGCGCAATGTAGTCGCCCGGCCTGACGTCGGCTGCAATTTCGGCGGCGATGCGCTCGGTTTCGGCGGGAGAGGCGGAAAGATAGGTGCTTTGTCGTTTCATAAACGTCCCCCGATGCTTAGAAAATGCCGGTGATGCCGCCGTCTTCGTCGACGTCGATGCGCAGCGCCGCCGGCTTGGCGGGCAGCCCGGGCATGGTCAGAATCGGACCGGCCAGCGCCACGACGAAGCCCGCGCCCGCAGACACGCGCAGTTCGCGGATCGTGATGCGGTGGCCGGACGGACATCCGAGCAGACTCGGGTCGTCCGAGAGGGAATACTGCGTTTTTGCGATGCAGACCGGCAGGCGGCCGTAGCCGTTGTCCTCCGCCTCGCGCAGCGCCTTCTGCGCCGCGGGCGCAAAGTCGACGCCGGACGCACGGTAGATGCGGCGGGCGACCGTTTCGATTTTTTCGGTCAGCGAAAGCTCGTCCGTGTACAGCGGCGCGAACGCGGAGGGCGTCTCGCACAGGCGGCAGGCCTCCTCGGCCAGCGCCGTCGCGCCCGAGCCGCCCTCGGCGAACGCCTTGGAGACGCGCGCTTCCACGCCCAACGAGGCGCAGAGCTCGGTCAGATACGCGATCTCGGCGTCGGTATCGGTGTAAAAATGGTTGATGGCCACGGCCAGCGGGACGCCGTAGCAGCGCAGATTCTCGATGTGCGCCCGCAGATTGGCGGCGCCGCGGGCGAGGGCCTCCAAATTCTCCTCGTTCAGCTTGTCCTTGGGTACGCCGCCGTTGTACTTCAGCGCGCGCACTGTCGCCACGAGCACGACCGCGTCGGGACGCAGTCCGGCGGCGCGGCATTTGATGTCAAAGAATTTCTCCGCGCCCAAGTCGGCGCCGAAGCCCGCTTCGGTGATGCAGTAATCCGCCAGCTTCATCGCCGCGCGCGTCGCGATGACCGAGTTGCAGCCGTGCGCGATGTTGGCGAACGGGCCGCCGTGGATGATGCAGGGCGTGTTCTCCACCGTCTGCACGAGGTTGGGCTTGACGGCGTCCCGAAGCAGCGCGCACATCGCGCCCTCCACGCCGAGATCGCGGCAGAAGACCGGCTTTCCTTCATAATTATATGCAACGATCATCCGCCCCAGCCGTTCGCGCAGGTCGGACAGCGAATCGGCGAGGCAGAGGATGGCCATGACCTCCGTCGCCACGGTGATCATAAAGCTCTCCTCGCGCACGACGCCGTCGGCCTTCGGGCCGAGCCCGATGACGGCGCCGCGCAGCGCACGGTCGTTCATATCGACGCAGCGCCTATGTACGATGCGCTTGGGGTCGATGCGCAGCGTATTCCCCTGATGCAGATGGTTGTCCAGCACCGCCGAAAGCAGGTTGTTGGCGGAGGTGATGGCGTGAAAGTCGCCCGTGAAATGCAGGTTGATCTCGTCCATCGGCACGACCTGCGCATACCCGCCGCCCGCCGCGCCGCCCTTGACGCCGAACACCGGCCCGAGCGACGGCTCGCGCAGCGCGATGACCGCCTTTTTGCCGATGCGGGTCATCGCCTGTCCCAGCCCGATGGTGGTGGTCGTTTTGCCTTCGCCGGCCGGCGTAGGGGAGATGGCGGTGACAAGGATGAGCTTGGCGTCGCGGTTGGCGGACAGACGCTTGAGCGCCTCGCTTGTGATTTTGGCCTTGTATTTGCCGTACGGCTCAAGCTCGTCCGCCGTCAGTCCCAGACCGGCGGCGATTTCCGTGATCGGCTTTTTGACGGCCTCGGCGGCGATTTCCACATCGCTTTTGAATGCTTTTGCACACATCGCGGGTAACTCCTTTGCTTCAATGGATGATTTTGTAAATCGTTGTTGTCTCCGGCGGCTTTTGCGGTTGCAAACGGAACGCGTCCGTCAGCAGCGCTTCGGCGTCGTCGAGCCGTCCGTCGCTGTCGGCGAACAGGGTCGCCAGCGCCTCGCCGCGCCGCACATATTCGCCCCGAACCTTTGCGAGCAGGATGCCGGCGGCGTGGTCGATAAGCGCATCCTTGCTGCGCCGTCCGGCGCCCAGCGCGCACGCGGCCTGTCCGATGGCCAGCGCGTCGGTGCTTTCCACCCAGCCGTCTGCCGGCGCGTACAAGGTGCGCCGCACCCGGCTTTGCGGAAAGCGCTCGGGCTCGCGGATATACGCGGGGTCGCCGCCCTGCGCCTCGACCATCTCGGCCAGCTTTTCCAGCCCGCGCCCGCTGCGGAGCGCGGCGGCAATCCTGTCCGCGCAGGCGGACGGGCTTCCGACGCCCGCGGCGCAGAGCATTTCCGCCGCGATCGCCGCAGAAAGCTCGGCCAGCGGCCCGCCCGCGCGTCCGGCAAGGACGGCGCAGGCCTCCTGCACCTCCAGCGCGTTGCCGACGGCGCGGCCGAGCGGCGCGTTCATATCGGTGATCAGCGCCGAGACGCGTCTGCCCAGCCGTCTGCCGATGTCCGCCATACGGACGGCGAGCGCTTCGGCCTCGGCGGCGGTTTTCATAAACGCGCCGGCGCCGTATTTGACGTCCAGCACGATCACGTCGCTGCCGCCGGCAATTTTCTTGCTCATAACCGATGCGGCGATGAGCGGCGCGCTGTCGACCGTCGCCGTCACGTCGCGCAGCGCGTACAGACGCTTGTCCGCCGGGACGAGCGACTTCGTCTGCCCGGCGACGCACACGCCGACGCGGTTGACAATCCCGACGAATGCGTCGGCCGGCAGGTCGGTGCGCAGCCCCGGAATGCTCTCCAGCTTATCGATCGTACCGCCGGTAAAGCCCAGCCCGCGTCCGGACAGCTTCGCCACCCGCACGCCGCAGTCCGCCGCGGCGACCAGCGGGCAGGCGATCAGCGTCGTTTTGTCGCCGATGCCGCCGGTGCTGTGCTTGTCGGCCTTGACGCCGCCGACGCCGGACAGGTCCACCGTCTCGCCGCTGTGCGCCATGCAGGCGGTGAAACACGCGGTCTCCCCGTCGGTCATCCCCGTAAAGCAGACGGCCATCAGGAACGCGGCGAGCTGGTAGTCGGGAATCGACCCGTCCGCCGCGCCGCGGACGATATACGATATTTCGGCGTCGGACAATGCCTGCCCGCGCTTTTTCTTTTCAATCAGCTCGATCATATGCATTGCGCTTCTCCTCCCAACCGAAAGCCAAACGGCAGCAGTTCGCCGAGCGTGCGGCGTATAGTGCGTCCGCCGGCGGTGCAGAGAATCTCCAGGTCGGGGCCGCAGAATTCCGACAGCGCCTGCAGACAGACGGCGCAGGGGTAGAACGACGCGCAGTCGTCCGGCGTGTACACGGCCAGCGCCGTGAAGCGCCGCCTGCCGGCCGCAACGGCCGCGCAGAGCGCGCCGCGTTCGGCGCAGATCGTTGCGGAATACGAGGTGTTTTCGACGTTGCAGCCGCAGAACACCGTCCCGTCCGCACAGAGCAGCGCGGCGCCGACGGAAAAATGCGAGTAGGGCGCGTAGGCGTTCGCCGCCGCCTCCGCCGCCTTTGCGGTCAGCGCTTCGTACATAACGGCAGCAGATCCTTTCCGGCGCCGACGGGCGGAATGCCCAGCGCGGCGCACACGGTCGCGGCGACGCAGTCGAAGCCCTCGAAAATCCCGAGCGAGGCGCCGTCGCGGACGCCGTCCCCCAGCAGCAGCAGCGGCACATATTCGCGCGAGTGGTCGGTGCTCGGCGTGGACGGGTCGCACCCATGGTCGGCGGTGAGGAGCAGCAGATCGTCCTTTTGCAATCGCGCGAGGATCGAGGGGAGCTGCGCGTCGAAGCGGTTGAGCGCCTCGGCGTAGCCGCGCACGTCGTTGCGATGGCCGTAAAGCATATCGAAATCGACGAGATTGAGGAAGCAGAGGCCGGTGAAGTCCTGCTCCATGCATGACAGCAGCCGTTCGACGCCGTCGTCGTTGCTTTTGGTCGGATGGGAAACGGTCAGCGAGCGGTTCGCAAAAATGTCGCCGATCTTGCCGATGCCGGTCACCTGCATGCCCGCCTCCGCAACCGCGTCGAGCAGCGTGCGGCCGGGCGGCTCCAGCGAAAAATCATGCCGTCCCGCCGTGCGGTAGAACGAGCCGGGCGCGCCCGCAAAGGGACGCGCAATTACGCGTCCGACGGCGTTCTCGCCTTGCAACAGACTGCGCGCCGTGCGGCAGTCGCGGTAAAGCGTTTCGACGGGGACGACGTCCTCGTGCGCCGCCACCTGAAACACGCTGTCGGCCGAGGTGTAAACGATGTATTTGCCGGTTCGCATATGCTCCTCGCCGTAGTCGCGGATGACCTCGGTGCCCGAGTAGGGACGGTTGCAGAGCACGCCGCGTCCGACGGCGGTAGAAAAAGCCTCCAGCAGCGCCTCCGGAAAGCCGTCGGGAAAGGTGGGGAAGGCGTGCGCGGAAACAAGCCCCGCCAGCTCCCAGTGGCCGGTGGTCGTGTCCTTGCCGCGGGACTTCTCGCGCAGCACCGCGCGGCTGCCCTGCGTGCCGCCGGTGAGCGGATTCCGCAGCGTCGGCAGAGAAAACAGCCCGGCCTGCCGCAGATGCGGGCAGTGCAGAAGCCCGCTCTCCAGCAGCGCGTCCAGCGTGCCCGAGCCTGCGTCGCCGTAATCGGCGGCGTCCGGCGCCGCGCCGGCGCCGAGAGAGTCCAGTACCGTCAAAAATACGCGTTTGTACATCGACGCGCCGTCCTTTCATAGCCGCCCGCACGGTTCGTGCGGACAGAAAATTTCCATTTTTATTATTGTACACAAATTGCCGTGAAAAGTCAAGCAAGCGCGCCTATTCGCCCGATATTTTTCAATGAAATTGCAGGCTTTCACCCGCTTTCCCCGCGCAAAGCAGCGGATGCCGCACCGCAAAGCCCCTCCGCACAGCCGAAAACGTCCGCCGCCGCGCATACCCGCAGGTCCGCACGCCTGCGCCCAAAGAGATGGAAGCAATAACCGAGTGCAAAAATAAGCTGCGCATACATACCCGCGCGCCGCCGTTGACCGCCGAACGCCTGCCCGTATACCTGCGCGCACAGCCGACCGTTTGCGCCCGCCGCCGGCCCGCGAATGCCGCCGCGCGCGGCGGTGACGGCCGATAACGCCTACTTGCGCACGACGCTGCGATATTTCCTGCTTTCACACGCCCGTAGACCTTCGCGGCGGCTCGTCCGCCGCAGTCGCGCACTGAGGGCGGCATCCGTTTGCGCACCAAGCCTGCGTATGCAGTCGCCCGTCCGCTCGTAAATGCGCAATTTTGTCCAAATCATCGCCGGTGATGGCTGATAGCGTCTGCTTTCGCCCGCCGCCGGCCCGCGCAGTGGTTTGCTTGCCCAAGGATGACGTTCATTTGTGTGCGCAGTTCTGCGACACAGCGCCTCCTTTAGCGCCTCCGCAAGCCAGCGAAACGCTCTGCGGCGACATCGATAGCGCTTGATTTCGCACGCTGTAAGCCTGCATAGTGCTTTGACTGCCGCAATCGCGCACCGAGGGCGGCATTTGCCTGCGCACCGCGGCACGACGGCGGCGAGACGCTTTTCCGGCTTTTGGAATTTGTGTGTACGCACGCCTGCACACCGCGCCCTCATTTGTGCGCGCACTTAAGCCCGCAACTTCCGCCGCGCTCTCCGCCGGTGATGGCCGATGATTTTGCTGCTTGCGCTCGCCGCAAGCCTACATATACAGCCGCCTGCCTGCGCACACTGCCTGCGAACACACCGTAAGCCTGCATATACAGCCTCCTGTTTGCGCGTATACCGTAAGCCTGCGCGCCCGCATGCCGTCCCGCCCTGCGTCGTCGGGTACCGCAGATTTTTTCGAAAGGTCATGCTGTATGCTTTTGAAATGCAAAGGACGTCATAGGTGCGTATTCTTTACGCAATTGGCGAAATGCATAAAAACGTAAGCTGAAAAATGGTAAAAATCACAAAAATAAATAAACATCTTGACAAAAAATAATTTAGGTATAAAATGAAATTGTAAATAATGGAAGATTGGAGAGAGGATTATGAGAAAGCGCCTTTTCCCTTTTTCAGCCGTTTTCGGCTGTGTAGAGCGCTTCGCGGCTCGGCATCCGCTCCTATTAAGCGGGAACGGCGCATAAGTTTACGATGTGGGCTTATGCGCTTCTTACCTTTGCGAAATTTGAGATGGATGAACAGAAAGTGAGGATTAGAAAAATGCGTGTTAAAAGAATACTTTGCGGCCTTTTTGTGGCGTCGATTATCGTAACACTGTTTGCGGCTTCCGCACTGGCAACGGAGCCCTCCGGTTACTGGCCCGGGTCTTGGACCGTGGAAAGCCGAAATTTGAAAAATGAGGATCATTACGGTAATTATAACCCTATGGACGCTTATTATAATTACGGTAGTTGGTTCCATGACGCCTGGTGTTCGACGGAGCTCAGCGTACCCACGAACGGAGTCGGATATGTCTACGCCGAGATCAGAGATACCAATGGAAATACCTTGTCAAAGGATTTGGAAGCCAATGGCTCGGACGATAAATATGTGACAGACGGTATGCTGAAATTGCCCGCTGTATATGGCGAAGTGAACGGGGCGCAGTTTGTCCGCTTTGCTGCAAGGCAGACGGTCGGTATTAATATAGACCGAAAAAGAGTAAGATGGAATAACAATAACTGAGTATTAACAACCGAAGGAAAGGCGACGGTTTGAATGAAACGTTTGGTGCTGTCTGCGCAGAGGGTGCGCGCCCTGCTTTTATCTAATAAGCTGATCTCGGCGCTCTATTTGATCGGCGGTATGCTTGCGATTTTTTCTATGTTTTTTATGTATATGACTGTAATATCGCAGGATAAATATGAGAATAAGGAAGGGTATTACACCTATACGCTTCTTTCCGGCTCTGAGGATGAGGACGAATCTTTTTCGTTCGACAGGGGGCAGGAGGCCGCCGCCAGCCTTGCGGGCTGTTTGGATGATACGAAAAATATTCGCTGGAGCGGTTTTTATGCCAACAGCAGGCTCGGCGATATATGCGCGTCCGTATCGGAAAGCTATATGGATATACTTGTTCAACCCGTTGTTCTGACAAACGGCAGATACAGTGATGTAATGACGGGCGACATTGACCTTTTTGCTTCTCGTCCGAATGAAGCGGTTTATCCTGTTGTTTTGTCGTCGCACCTGCTGCGGGCGCTTTTGCCGGAAATTGCAGGTGATCCGACCGGCACACGGCTGGAGGTGCTTTGCGAGGAGCATGTCGTGACTGATATGCACGGGAGCTCGGATTATTACATAATGCTCTTGCCGGATGATCCCTGTGTGCTGGAGCTGCCGTTCAGCGAACTGACGCTTACGACTCGGTATCCGCTAAGCAATGCGGAACTTGACCGGCTGGAGGAGTTGGCGGAAGTACTGTTTGACGAGCCGGCACTGAAAGAGCCGTACACGCCATATAAGGCATATCTTGAAATGTTCTTGTCCAATATGCTTATGATTGCGGCGTTTACTGCTGTGGCGATGATCGCGTTTGCCTTTTTGTTTATGTTCCTGCTCGAAAGCCGCGCCAACGAACTGCGGGTGATGATTTTATGCGGCGCTTCACGGCTGCGGGCGTGTATGGCGGTTCTGTCGGATGCGTTCGCCGTAAATCTTCTTACAGGTGTCGTTGCCGTGCTTGCATTTGCCTTGACAAAGGATAAAATTTTTTCGACGGTCGTAAATACGACCCTGCATGCATCGGATTATCTGATTGTTTTGCTGTGCTTTCTTGGTATCAGTCTTTTGGTTTGCTGCCCGATGCTTTATAATCATGCTACAAATACGATTGTGGAAATGAGGCGGAAGTATAACAAATGAAAACCTTGAAACTTATGCTTCGTTTTTTTACGAAAAATCCTTTTCTGCTTCTTTTCGTTTTATTGGAAATGCTGCTGTCCCTTGGTTTATTCGTGGATCAGCTCGGCGCTTTGCAGTATGAGACTTATACATATGATATGTATAAACGCTCGGATTTGAGCCGATATGACCATTTTGCCCCAGAGCTTGTCTCGGGGTTGTCAGACAATCCCGAGGATGCGCAATCGGTTGTGCTGAAGGATTTATACGCCACCGAAGGCGTGGAGGCCGTAGGTGAGATAAGTAAAATATCGTTTTGGTATGAGAGCGATTATCGACAAGATCCATTTAATACAAGAAGTTCTTCGTTGTGTTTGCTTACGCCGTCTTTTTTTCAATCGACGCCGATTGAACTTGCCGATGGGTCATGGTTTGACGAAACATATGAGCGGACGGCGGCGGTTAACGTTATTGCTGCCGGTGGCGAGGCAGAGCGGTATCGTGTCGGCGATATAGTATCCGTTATGATTGTAGAGGATGTGTTTGAACGTACTTCGGCTGCGACAATAAACGTAAGGATTATCGGCGTACTGGCGGAGCCGGCGTTTTTTCCTTCGCTTCGTGTGTCGGGTACATTACTTACGGCTTCTGATTTGTTTAGCTCTAGCGGCGGATTGATTGTTTCACCCACACAGGAAAACTACGAATTGCTTTCCCCGTATCTGATGTATGGCAGTTCGGATCGATGCAAACTGATTTGCTATTCGGAAAACTTAAGCGGTGAGACGCTTGAACAGTCGCGGGCCAATTTGGGAAAATGGGGGATACTCACCACTCCGGAAGAAATCATTTCCAATTCAAAGGAGGCCATTGCCAAAACGCTCAGCAAGCGTTTCCCGATGGTGCTGTTTTTTCTGATCATTTCTGCGTTTAGTATGATTGCTTCCGTCATCGTGACGCAGATGAAAATGTACCGCAATAATACGATTTATTATTTGTGTGGAGCGACCCCTTTCCGCTGCTTTTTCCTGTATTCCGGGGTTCCGATTACGTTTATCGGGTTATTGGCAGTAGGAGCGAATCTGTTGCGGATCGCTTATATCAAAATTAACGGACTGGACATCGGTATTCAAAATATGAAAATGGTTCTCAACGGAACGACTGTATTGATTCTTGTTTTATATTTTGCCGTTACCGTTTCGGTTGCGATTTTGACTTCTTATTATGTTTTCAAACGAAACACACCGGCTGAAAGCTATCGAAAAAACAAGTAAAGGGCGTTTTTGATATGATTGAATTGCGTCAATTGAACAAATATTACAAGGTCGGCAAGCAGAGGTTTCACGCGCTGAAAGATGTCGATTTGACCATCGGCGACGGGGAAATGGTCGCCGTTGTCGGGAAGTCGGGCGCGGGGAAGTCGACGCTGATGAACATCATCGGTCTGGTCGATACATGGGATTCGGGCGAATATCTGTTGGACGGCGTCAGCATCCGAAAGCAGTCGGACCGCAGGCTGGCCAGACTGCGCAACGAAAAAATCGGCTTCGTGCTTCAGGATTTTGCGCTGATCGAGGACCAGAGCGTGCTGTTCAACGTCTCGCTGCCGCTGATTCTGGGCAGAGAGAAATACGGGAACATCAAGCCGAAAGCCCTGCGCGTGCTGGAAAAAGTCGGGCTGGCCGACCAGCGGAACAAAAAGGCCAACCAGCTTTCCGGCGGGCAGAAGCAGCGCGTGGCGATTGCGCGCGCGATGATCAACGAGCCGTCGCTGATTCTCGCCGACGAGCCGACGGGCGCGCTGGACAGCAAAACGGGCGCGGAGATCATCGAGCTGCTCGGCAGACAGAACGCGTCCGGCACGACGGTGATCATCATCACGCACGACAGGACGGTCAGCGAATCCTGCGGCCGGGTCGTCCGCATTGCCGACGGGGTGCTGGAATAGGCCGCAGGCCGCCCTGCTGCGGCTGAACGAACGGCTTCGGGAAGGAAGCGGAAACGCGCGGCGGCGCTTTTTTGCGGCCGTGCCGATTTTGCGGCTTTGTGCCTGCGCGGCACTGCGTGCGTGCGGCGTTGCCCGATGCTGAAAATTTGCGCTGCGCCCGACGCGCGGCGCTTGGGCGATTTGCATATCGCCGTGTGCCGATGCCGTGTGTGTGCCAAAACAGCCGCTCCTAAAGCTGCGGCGGACCGTCTTTCCGGGCGTCTCTTTCAAAGCCGATTCCAAACATGCCGACAGCTATGCCGGACGGCCCCGGAAAACGGAGGCCGCGTTCAGGGGGCGGGGTGAACTTCACTTCGGATAACCTTGCCGCGAGAAGGGGAGCGGCAAAAACGGATGCTTCGAACGCGGCCGCCTTTGCTGCGGAGAGCGGATTCCGGCGGCGCCTGACGCGCCGCGGCCGTTTCGTGCGGGCGGCAGGTGAAAACAACGACGGACAGGGAACAAAAAGGCCCGCAGATTTTTGTCTGCGGGCCTTTTTTGTTTTGTTTCGGGTCTCAGCGGCCGATGGCGTCCTTGCGGGAGAGGTTGATTCTGCCCTTGTTGTCCACGCCGAGAACCATAATCTTGATCTCGTCGCCGATGGAAACGACGTCCTCGACCTTCTCGACGCGCTTGGTGTCGAGCTTGGAAATGTGCACGAGGCCCTCTTTGCCGGGCGCGTATTCGACGAAGCAGCCGATCGGGATGATGCCCGTGACCTTGCCGGTGTAGATGGCGCCGGGCTCGGGGTCCTTGACGATTGCGTCGATGATGGCCAGCGCCTTGTAGGCGTCGTCCTTGTTGACGGAAGCGATGAAGATGCTGCCGTCGTCCTCAATATCGATTTTGGAATTCGTGTCGGCGCAGATTTTCTGAATCACCTTGCCGCCCGAGCCGATGACCTCACGGATCTTGTCGGTGTCAATCTTGGTGGTGATCATCTTCGGCGCGTACTTCGAGACGTCGTCGCGCGGTGCGGCGATGGCCGGAGTAAGGATGTCGTCGATGATATAGAATCTGCCCTTGCGGGTCGTTTCCAGCGCATTTTTAATGATGGCGGGGGTCAGACCGTCGATTTTGAGGTCCATCTGGATGGCGGTGATGCCCTTCTTCGTGCCGGCAACCTTGAAGTCCATATCGCCGAAGAAATCCTCCAGACCTTGAATGTCGATCATCGTCATCCAGCGGTCGCCCTCGGTGATCAGACCGCAGGAGATGCCGGCGACCGGCGCCTTGATCGGAACGCCCGCGTCCATCAGCGCCAGCGTCGAGCCGCAGACCGAAGCCTGCGAGGTCGAGCCGTTGGAGGAGAGCACCTCCGACACGCAGCGGATCGCATACGGGAATTCCTCGACCGTCGGCAGCACGGGAAGCAGCGCACGCTCAGCCAGCGCGCCGTGGCCGATCTCGCGGCGGCCGGGCGAACGCGCGGCCTTGGCCTCGCCCACGGAGTAGCCGGGCATATTGTATTGGTGCATATACCGCTTCGTTTCTTCCTCGTCGATGCCGTCCAAAAGCTGCGAATCGCGGATCGAGCCGAGCGTGGCCGTCGTAAGCACCTGCGTCTGGCCTCTGGTGAACATGCCGGAGCCGTGTACGCGCGGCAGCAGCGCGACCTCGGCGGCGAGCGGACGGATTTCGTCCATCCGTCTGCCGTCCACGCGGCGCTGCTCGTCGAGCAGCCAGCGGCGGACGATCTTCTTCTGGAGCTTATACAGGCACTCGTCGATCAGCGCCTTGCTGTCGGGATATTCCTCGGCCAGCGCCTCGTATACGCGCTCGTAAACAGGCTTGAGCGCCGCGTCGCGGATGCGCTTGTCGTCGGTGTCGAGCGCCTTGCGCACATCGTCGGCCGCGAGGGATTCGACCTTGTCGAACATCGCCGGGTCGATCTCGCAGGAGGCGTAGGCGAATTTTTCCTTGCCGATTTCGGCGCGGATGGAGTTGATGAAGTCAACGAGCGGTTTGATGGCCTCGTGCGCCTTCATAATCGCGTCGTACATAATGTCGTCGGCAATCTCTTTCGCGCCCGCTTCGATCATGACGACCTTTTCGCGCGTGCCGGCCACTGTCAGTTCCAGCTCGCTCTTTTCGCGCTGCGCAAAGGTGGGATTGATGACGATTTCGCCGTCAACGTAGCCGACGAATACGCCGCCGATGGGGCCGTTCCACGGGATATCGGAAATCGTCAGCGCGATCGACGCGCCGATCATGGCCGCGATCTCGGGCGAGTTGTCGGGGTCCACCGACATCACGGTCAGGCTGAGCACGACGTCGTTGCGCAAATCCTTCGGGAACAGCGGGCGGATCGGTCTGTCGATTACGCGCGCGGCGAGGACGGCCTTCTCGCTCGGACGGCCCTCTCTCTTGAGAAAGCTGCCCGGAATCTTGCCGACCGAGTAGAGCTTTTCTTCAAAATCGACGGACAGGGGCAGGAAGTCGATGCCGTCGCGCGGCGCGGCGGAGGCCGTCGCGTTCGCGAGGATGACGGTGTCGCCGTAGCGCACCAGACACGAGCCGTTGGAGAGCTGTGCCATTTTGCCGGTTTCGATCGTCAGATCGCGGCCGGCGAGGTTGTAGCTGAATGTTCTGTAATGTTCAAACATGGCAATTTTGTCCTTTCGTTTTTCTTCCGAGGACAAAACCGACACGGATGCACAGTTTAACACTTAGATACGACCCAAACCGGCGTTTGGAGCATATTTAACTGCTAAACCGCGCCGTCCGCCCGTTTTGTCCTCCGATGGCTTTGTGAAAAGCGGAGCGAGTGGGCTCGCTCCGCTTTTGACGCTTACTTTCGGATGTTCAAGCGGTCGATAATCTCACGGTAACGGTTGATGTCGTTCTTCATTAGGTAGTTGAGGAACTTTCTCCTCTTGCTGACCATCTGAAGAAGACCTCTGCGTGAATGATTATCCTTCGGGTTGGCTTTGAAGTGCGCCTGCAGGTCGTTGATTCGATAGGTGAGTATGGCGATTTGCACCTCGGGGGAACCCGTGTCGCCCGGGTGCGTCGCATATTCGGCGATCAACTGCTGCTTCTTTTCGCTCGTGAGCATATTCTTCACCTCGCTTTCTTCGTGTTCGGGTAAAACCTGGCGCGTGGGCCGGTGAACCGCCGCGGCACTAAGCAATACCTCTTTGTCCGCACCGATATTTTCAGTGCGCTTTGGACATTATAGCACACGAAGGGCGCTTTGTAAAGTACTTTCGCGTTCTTTTTTTCAAATAATTTCAAAAGTTTTCCTTGACGGGGCGGCAAAAGAATGGTAACATATTAGCGAAGATATGAAACCTCCGCTTGACGCAGTTCGGGCCGCGTCACGCTTCTATAAGCTATTATGCGAAATTTTTTTCGCGCCGATACCTGCCGGAACGAAATTTGCGGGACGGCAATCGAATAGATTACGATTTGTGCGGTGAGGGTAACGTGTCTATGCTGAAAAAAAGTCTAACGGCCGTCATTGTCGGCTATGTCGTACAGGCGCTTGCGCTGCTGCTTCTGGCGGCGGCGGCCGGCGTGTGCATTTTCGCGGCTTCGTCCGGGTCGCTGCCCTTCATAGGCGGGGAATCCGGCGCGGTCAGCGAGCAGCCGTATGTTCCGCCCGACGAATCCATTCCGGAGGAGTCGTTTGCCGATGTCTCCGAGCCGCCGGCAGAGGAAAGCGAGGTCACGCCCGCAGACTGCCTTGCGGCGCTGGAGGACTGCCGCGGCGGTCTGCCGGAGGGCAGCGCCGTAACGACCGACCCGCTTGGGGCGGACAACCGCCTTGTCGTGGCCGACGTTTCCCGGCTGGGCGAGCTGGCCGGCTGCACGGTGGACGCGCGGATGGGCTTCCTTTATATCACCGACGCTTCGGGCGCGGTGCGCGTGTATGACAGCACGCTTGCCGAGGTCACGGAGGCGCTCGCGGGCGCGCAGCAGCTGTCGGCGCGGGACGCGCAGGGGCGCGCGGTATTTGAAAAGGACGGCGCCTATTATGTATTCGAGGGCGGCGCGCTGGTTCCGAGCGGCTACGACCCGAAGGAGGACGGCCGCGGCTTTACGTTCGATTTTCCGGCCTATCTCGGCGTGCAGAGCGAGAGCGTCCGCCGCTTCCGCTACGGCAATGCCTACGGCTACCGCTCGGCCGGCGGCAGCGTCATCGTCACCGCCAGCTTCCGCGAGGCGTTCGCGTGGAGCGAGCAGGACGTCGGCTGTGTCATCGCCGCGCCGAACGGACGGGAAATGCTGTATTTCTATAACCGGCGTTCGCAGGAGGTCTCGCGCAAATATTACGCGCCCGATACCCGCGGCGAGGAAAGCGTCGGCTTCTTCTACTTCGACGACGGACTGACCCGCGTGCGCATCCGGGAGACCGACGGCGACGGGGCGGAATCCTTCCGCGAGGCGCTGATGCTGTTCGACGGCTCGCTCTTCCCGCTGCCGGACGACTATACCGTCCGCGCGTATTCCGACAGCGTGATTCTGCTGGAGAAGGACGGCCTGTTCGGCTATATGAACAGCCGCGGCGTGTGGCTGACCGCGCCGGAATTTACGGAAGCCTCGCCGTTTTACGAGGGACTGGCCGTCGTCACCGCGGCGGACGGACGTCAGGGGCTTATCGACCGCACCGGCGCGTATGTGCTGCCTGCCGTTTACGACAGCATCACCGATTGCTCGGACGGGGTCGTGCTTGCCCGGTCGGCCGTGTTCGGCGACGTGCTGCTGCTGAAAATCGCCGACACTGCCGCCGACGCATAAAAAGAGTGGGAAAGCCCGGCGCGCATATGCCGGGCTTTCGCTGCAATCCGGCTCGATTCGCGTCGGTATCCGCCGCATGCGGGGACGGCCCTGCGCACTGCCGAATATCTTGAATTTAACTTGATTTTGCCTGCGTTTTATAGTATACTGGAAACAGAAATCAGCCGCGGGAGGCGTGGACGTGCAGAAAACGAGGGATCAGCTTGCCGAATACCTTTTCCATCAGGGTACGAATTACCGCTCGTATGCCTATCTGGGCGCGCACCGCCTGCGCGGGGGCGGGTATGTGTTCCGCGTGTGGGCGCCGAACGCCGACGCCGTTTTCCTGACGGGCGACTTCAACGGCTGGGGCGACGATACGCCGATGGAAAAGCAGCCGGGCGGGGTCTGGACGGCGTCGCTGCCGGAGGCGCGCTTCGGCGAGGGCGGCAAATACAAATTCCTTATTGAGCGGAGCGGCGTGCGCCGCTATAAGGCCGACCCGTACGCGTTCTGCTCCGAGACGGGAGACAAAACAGCCTCTGTCTATTGTGCACTGGACGGCTACGAATGGCGGGACGGCGCGTATATGGAAAGCCGCCGCCGCAATCGTGCGGAAGACGACGCGATGCCGCCGCTGCCCGTCAATATTTACGAGGTGCATCTCGGCTCGTGGAAGCGCCGTCCGGACGGGTCGTATCTCACCTACCGGGAGCTGGCCGACGAGCTGAGCGCCTATGCCGCCGATATGGGGTATACGCACGTTGAGCTGATGCCGGTGGCCGAGCATCCCTTTGACGGCTCGTGGGGCTATCAGGTCTGCGGTTATTACGCGCCGACCTCGCGCTTCGGCACGCCGCAGGACTTTATGTACTTCGTCGATACGATGCACGCGCGCGGCCTCGGCGTGATTCTCGACTGGGTGCCCGCGCATTTTCCCAAGGATGCGCACGGGCTGTACGAATTCGACGGCGGGCCGCTGTACGAATATCAGGGCGCCGACCGGCAGGAGCACCGCGAATGGGGCACGCGCGCCTTCGACGTCGGCCGCACGGAGGTGCAGTCCTTTCTCGTCTCCAACGCGCTGTTCTGGTTTGATAAATACCACATCGACGGACTGCGCATCGACGCCGTCGCCTCGATGCTGTATCTCGACTACGGCCGCAGACCGGGGGAGTGGAATCCCAACCCCGACGGGTCGAACATCAACCGCGAATCGGTGGCCTTCTTCCAAAAGCTCAACGGCGCCGTCCGCGCGCATTACCCCGACGTGCTGATGATCGCGGAGGAATCGACCGCCTACCCGATGGTCACCTCCCGCGCGGGGCTGGGCTTTTCGATGAAGTGGAATATGGGCTGGATGAACGACACGCTCGCCTATGTCGCCGCAGACCCGATTTACCGCAGGGGCCTGCATGACAAAATGACCTTTTCGCTGATGTACGCGTTCAGCGAGAATTATGTGCTGCCCATCTCGCACGACGAGGTGGTGCACGGCAAGAAATCGCTGCTGGACAAAATGTCCGGCAGCTACGAGCAGAAATTTGCCACAATGCGCGCGTATCTCTGCTATATGATGGCGCATCCGGGCAAAAAGCTGCTGTTTATGGGCTGCGAATTCGGACAGTTCCGCGAGTGGGACTACGCGTCCTCGCTCGAGTGGTTTATGCTTGACTATGAAATGCACGCCAAGCTCCATTCGTTCGTCCGCACGCTCAACCGCTTTTATCTCGACACGCCGCCGCTCTGGGAACTGGACCGCTCGTGGGAGGGCTTCTGCTGGACGGCGGCCGACCGCCGCGACGATAACGTGCTCGTGTTCGAGCGGATTGCCGGCGACGGCAGCGCCGTCGTGTTCGCGGCGAACTTTTCGGGCGCGCCGCGGCGGGATTATCCCGTCCCCGTGCGGACGGCGGGCGTTTACCGCGAGCTGCTCAGCAGCGACGACCGCGCCTTCGGCGGCGCGGGCGGCGTGAACGGCGGCGCGCTGCCGAGCGAACCGGCGCCGGACGGCGGCGTCTGCGTCCGATTGTATCTGCCGCCGCTGACGGCCGTATTCCTCAAGCGCATTGACGCCCCTGCGCGGGCGAAACACGATAAAACGTCAAAAAAGACGAAAAGGGATGACGGAGTATGATCAGAAAAAAAGAATGCGTGGCTATGCTGCTGGCCGGCGGGCAGGGCAGCCGGCTGTATTTGCTCACCGAGCGGACGGCTAAGCCCGCCGTGTCCTTCGGCGGCAAATACCGCATCATCGATTTTCCGCTCTCCAACTGCATCAACAGCGGGATCGATACGGTGGGCGTGCTCACGCAGTACCAGCCGCTGGCGCTCAACGAATACATCGGGAACGGCCAGCCATGGGACCTTGACCGTGTGCTGGGCGGCATTATGGTCCTGCCGCCCTATCAGGCGTCCAAAAAGGCCGACTGGTATAAGGGGACGGCCAACGCCATCTATCAGAACATGAACTTCATCGAGCGCTATGACCCGGAGTATGTCGTCGTCCTTTCGGGCGACCACATCTACAAGATGGATTACGCCGAGATGGTGCGCCGCCATAAGGAGACGCAGGCCGACTGTACGATCGCCGTCATCAACGTGCCGCCGGAGGAAACGAGCCGCTTCGGCATTATGAGCACCGACGCGGACGGCCGAATCGTCAAATTCGAGGAGAAGCCGAAAAAGACCGACAGCACGCAGGCGTCGATGGGCGTGTACGTCTTTTCCAAGGATAAGCTGTTCCAGTATCTCGAGGCGGACGACCGCGACCCGTCGAGCGAAAACGATTTCGGCAAAAACATCATTCCCCATATGCTCTCCGCCGGCGAGCGGATGTTCGCGTATCCTTTCGAGGGCTATTGGAAGGACGTCGGCACCATTCAGTCGCTCTGGGAGGCGAATATGGACCTGCTCGGGGACCGTCCCGCGCTCGACCTGCGGGACGAGAGCTGGCGCATCTTCTCGCGCAACTACGCCGAGCCGCCGCATTTCGTCGGCGAAAACGCGGTCATCGGCAACGCGCTGGTGACCGAGGGCTGCGAGATATACGGCAGCGTGGTCAACTCGGTCATCTCGGGCGGCGTGGTGGTGGAAAAGGGCGCCACGGTCAAGGATTCGGTCATTCTGGACGGCGTGCGCATCTGCGAGGGCGCACAGGTGCGCTATTCCATTCTGGATGCGGGCACGACGGTCGGCCGCGGCGCATGCGTCGGCTGCGAACGGAAAAACGCCTCCGGCATCACCCTCGTCGGCGGCGGGCTGACGCTGCCCGAGAACGCCGTGATTCCCGACGGCGTCCGCGCGGACGCCGCCTATGTCGCCGCGCTGGAGCAGGCGCGCGAAGCGGTTTGAGTTGTGAAATACAGGCCGCCCGCGCCGGGCGGCGGAACGGAGAAAAATTATGTCTGCGGTAGGTATTATTTTTTCCAATATCCATGATAAAAACATCGCCGAGCTGACGCGGATGCGGACGATGGCCTCGGTTCCCTTCGGCTGCCGGTATCGGCTGATCGACTTTACGCTTTCCAATATGGTCAACTCGGGCATCACGCATGTCGGCGTGATTACGCATTACAATTACCAATCGCTGATGGACCACATCGGCTCGGGCAAGGACTGGGATCTCGCGCGCCGGGGCGGCGGCGTGCAGATTCTCCCGCCGTATATCACCGCCTTTTCCAACAGCGCCAATTTTCTGTACAACACCCGTCTCGAAGCGCTCAAAAGCATCAATTCCTTCATCTCCAACTGCAAGGAGGACTATGTCATCCTTTCCGACTGCGACGTCATCTGCAACCTCGACCTGTCCGCGCTGCTGGAGGAGCATATCCGCTCCGGCGCGGACGCGACCTTCATCGTCAAGCGCTCGTATCTGACCAAGGAGATGAAGGCGCCCACCGTCGTGATGGAAAGCAACGAGGACGGCCGCCTCATCGGCGTGGAGGAGTATTCCGGCAATAAAAGCGGCTACGCCGACGTGTCGCTGAACATATGGGTCACGCAGCGCCGGTTTCTGGAGGACATCGTGCTTGACGCGACGGCGCATGGCTATGACGATTTCACCAACGACGTCATAAAGCGCAATCTTTCCGCCTATACTTTCAAGGTGTATCCCTGCAGCGACTATTTTGCGGCGATCCATTCGCTCACCGATTACTATATGTGCAGCATGGACCTGCTGGACGCCGAGGTGCGCCGGCAGCTCTTCGACGTCAAGGCGCGCCCGATCTATACCAAGGTGCGCAACAGCCCGCCGACCGTCTATTCGCGCGAGGGGATCGTCAAGAATTCGCTGATCGCCGACGGCTGTCTGATCGAGGGCACGGTGGAGAATTCCATCCTCTTCCGCGGCGTCAAGGTGGGCAAGGGTACGCACATCCGCAATTCCATTCTGATGCAGGACACGCTGACCGGCGAGAATGTCTATCTCAACTGCGTCATCACCGATAAGGACGTGGTCCTTCGCGACGGCCGCGTGCTCTCCGGACACGAAACGATGCCGTTCTACATACGCAAGGGCGCGACCGTCTGAGCCGGCCGCCGGCCGGGAAGGGAGGAAACCGATTTACCATGAAAAAGATTTTGTTCGTCGCCTCCGAGGCGCTGCCGTTCGCTTCGTCCGGCGGGCTGGGGGACGTGATCGGCTCGCTGCCTGCGGCCATCGCCGCCGCGTCGGCGGGGGATTGCGACGTGCGCGTCGTCCTGCCGCTGTACGGCACGATGGAGGAAAAATACCGCGCCGAGCTTACGTTCGTTCAAAGCATTACCGTCGCGCTCGCGTGGCGGAAGCAGTACTGCGGGATTTTCACCTGCGTCCGCGACGGCGTGACCTATTACTTTGTCGATAACGAATATTATTTCAAACGCGGGTCGCTCTACGGCCAGTATGACGACGGCGAGCGCTACGCCTTCTTCTGCAAGGCGGCGCTGGAGCTGCTGCCCGTCGTCGGCTTTATGCCCGACGTCCTGCACGCGCACGACTGGCAGAGCGCGCTGACGGTCGTGTATCTGAAATACAAATACGGACTGACGCCCGGCTATGCGGAGATCAAGACCGTTTTTACCATCCATAACATCGCCTATCAGGGCGTGTACGGCTTCGACATCCTCGGCGACGTGTTCGAACTGACCGAGAGGGAGAGCAGCGTGCTCGACTATTCGGGCAGCATCAACCTGATGAAAGGCGCCATCGTCTGCGCGGACGCGGTCACCACCGTCAGCCCCACCTATGCGCGCGAAATCCTCTCGCCCAAATTCTCCGGCGGCCTGCACCATGTGCTGGAGCTGCATAAGGGCAAGCTGCGCGGCATCCTCAACGGCATCGACACGTCCTATTACGATCCCGCGAACGACCCGGAACTGTTCGCCGCGTATTCCGCGGAGGACCCCGCCGGAAAAGCGGTCAATAAGGCCGAGCTGCAGCGCATGCTTTCGCTGCCCGAATCGCCGGATACGCCGCTTTTCGCCATCGTCTCGCGGCTGGCCGACCATAAGGGGCTGGACCTCGTCGCGCTGGCGGCGGACGATATCCTGGAGGGCGACGTGCAGCTGATCGTGCTCGGCAAGGGCGAATATTATTATGAAAACTTCTTTTACCATCTGGCGCAGCGCTATCCGAATAAGGTGAGCGCGCTGCTGGTCTATAACAAGGATTTGTCCAAAAAGGTGTACGCCGGCGCGGACATGTTCCTGATGCCGTCCAAAACCGAGCCCTGCGGCCTGTCGCAGATGATCGCCTCGCGCTACGGCGCGGTGCCGATCGTGCGGGAAACCGGCGGGCTGTACGATTCCATCCGCGACTGCGGCTGGCCGGAGGGGGGCAACGGCTTCACCTTCGCGCCTTACAGCGCGTGGGAACTGCTCGGCGCCGTCCGCCGTGCGGAAAAGATGTACACCGAACAGCCCGAGCAGTGGCGCGCGCTGCGGCACACCGCGATGACGTGCGACTTCACATGGAACCGCTCGGCTTTGCAGTATATAGAGCTGTACGGCGAATTGAACTGAGAAAAAGGAATGGAGAAAACCGATGATCAAGCAGAAACAGATCCGGGATTCGCTCGTCAGCAAGCTGTCGCGCTATTTCGGGATGTCCCCCGCCGAGGCCGGCGAGGAACAGATCTATAAGGCCACGGTGCTGACTGTGCGCGACATCCTTGCGCAGAAGAACCGGGCGTTTTCCGAGCGCGTTAAGGCCGGCGAGCAGAAGCGCGTGTATTATATCTGTCTGGAGTTTTTGGTCGGCCGCTCGCTGCGGCTGAATCTGAATAACCTCGGTCTCGAGCAGGCGTACCGCGAGGCGCTCGCCGACCTGGGCTTCGATCTGGACGCGATTTATGAAAAGGAGCCCGACCCCGGCCTCGGCAACGGCGGGCTGGGACGTCTCGCCGCCTGCTTTATGGACTCGCTCTCGACGCTGGCATACCCGGCGCGCGGCTTCTCCATTCTGTACGAATACGGCCTTTTCCGTCAGCGCATCGTCGACGGCGAGCAGCTTGAGCTGCCCGACGTCTGGCTGCCCGAGGGCGAGGTCTGGCTTGTGCCGCGGCAGGACCGCGCCGTGACCGTCCGCTTCGGCGGCCGCGTGGAGGAGCGGTGGGAGAACGGCGTCTGCCATATTACGCAGTACGACTGCGACGAGGTGGAGGCCGTGCCCTACGATATGTTCATTTCCGGCGCCGACAGCGAGGCCGTCAGCGTGCTGCGGCTGTGGAAGGCGCGCGACATCCGCAATTTCAATATGGAAGCCTTTTCGCAGGGGCAGTATATCAAGGCTGTGGAGGAGAACACGATGGCCGAGACCATCTCGAAGGTGCTCTACCCGGCGGATAACCACCCCGAGGGCAAGCTGCTGCGGCTGTCGCAGCAGTATTTCCTCGTCTGTGCGTCGCTGCAGAATATTCTCAACAACCATTTTGCGCAGTATAAAACCTTTGACAACCTGCCCGACAAGGTCGCCATTCACATCAACGACACGCATCCCGCGCTCGTAATCCCCGAGCTGATGCGCGTGCTGGTCGACCAGCATCAGTTCCCGTGGGAAAAGGCGTGGGACATCACGGTCCGCACGGTGTCCTACACCAACCACACCGTGATGCCCGAGGCGCTCGAGTGCTGGAACGAGGACCTTTTCCGCGTCAAGCTGCCCCGCATCCACGCCATCATCCACGAGATCAACGAGCGCTTCTGCGCGCAGGCGTGGCGGCTCTGGCAGGGCGACTGGGAAAAGATCGGCCGGATGTCGATCATCAACCGCGCGCAGATTCGCATGGCCAACCTTTCGGTCGTCGGCTCGCACACGGTCAACGGCGTTTCCAAGCTGCACAGCGAAATTCTGAAGAACTCCGTGTTTCGGGATTTCCGCGACATGTATCCCGACCGCTTCACCAACGTGACAAACGGCATCGCGCACCGCCGCTGGCTCTGCTACGCCAACCCGCGGCTGGCGTCGCTCGTCGAGTCGCGCATCGGCGACGGCTACCGCAGGCAGCCCGCCGCGCTCGAGGGGCTGCTGCCCTATCGGGACGACGCGGACACGCTTCGCGAGCTGGAGGCGGTCAAGCGCGCCAATAAGGCCGACTTCTCGAATTATGTGTACGGCGCAACCGGCATCCTGCTCGACCCCGATTCGATTTTCGACGTGCAGGTCAAGCGGCTGCACGAGTACAAGCGGCAGCTTCTCAACGCGCTGCACATCATCGACCTGTATTTGGCGCTGCGCGAAAATCCCGCGCTCGAGATGCGTCCGCACAGCTTCATCTTCGGCGCGAAGGCCGCGCCGGGGTATTATCTGGCAAAGGACATCATCCGCCTCATCTGCTACATTTCCGCAGACATCGAAAAGCATCCCGAAATCGCAGGCAAGCTCAAGGTCGTGTTTCTCGAAAACTACAACGTCACGCTCGCCGAGCGCCTCATCCCCGCGTCCGACGTCAGCGAGCAGATTTCGCTCGCCGGCAAGGAGGCCAGCGGCACGGGCAATATGAAATTTATGATCAACGGCGCCGTGACCGTCGGCACGCTGGACGGCGCGAACGTCGAGATCGCCGAGGCCGTCGGGAACGACAACATCTTCATCTTCGGCCATACCGCCGAGGAGGTCGAGGAGCTTTGGCGGAAGGGCTACGCGTCGAGCCTGTACTACAACCGCAGCGAGCGCCTCAAGCGGGTCATCGACCATTTGCAGACCGGCTTCAACGGCCGCTCGTTCAGCGATGTGGCCAACTACCTGCTGTTCTCCTACGGCATCTCCGACCCGTATATGTGCTTAGCCGATTACGATTATTACGCCGACGCGCAGACGCGGATGGCCGCCGCCTACGAGGACCGCGCGCGCTGGAACCGTATGGCGCTGACGAACGTCGCCAAGGCGGGAATCTTCGCCGCCGACCGCAGCATCACTGAGTACGCCGAAAAAATCTGGCATCTGAAGCGTCTGGACGGCCGAGAGGGACGAACTTGAACAGCTTTTTTGATATCGAACAAAACGCTGCGGGCTTTGTCCGCCTCTTTGCGGACGGACGCGAGTCGCCGCTGCGTTATATCCGCGCGGATACGCCCTTTTCGCTGCGGCTGCGGCTGCGGCGTCCGCCGGCGTTTGCCCGCGCGCGCTTCTATCTCGGCAATGACGACGGCATTCTCGTGCAGGGCGCGGAAGCGGCCGTCGAGTGGGAAGGGGAGACCGCGCTGCTCTGCTCGCCGTCCTGCACACTGGAGAAAGGGCTTTATTTTTTCCACTTCGAACTGGAAACCGAGAACGGCCTGCTCTACACCTGCGAGGAGACGCTCGGCTGTACGCTCGCGGAGCGCTTCAGCGGCGAGTGGCAGCTTCTCGTCTATGCGGACGCGCCCGCGCGCCCGTACGACGCCGGCGTCATCTACCATGTGTTCGTGGACCGCTTCCGTAAGGCGGGGGAGGTCCCGCGCCGCGCGGACGCCGTCTACCGCGACGACTGGGAGGACGGCGTTCCCGAATACGCTGTCGAAAAAGGGGGCTTCCTGCGCAACAACAGCTTTTTCGGCGGCACGCTGTACGGCGTGACCGAAAAGCTCGACTACATCCGCGCGCTCGGGGCGTCGGTGATCTACCTGAGTCCGGTGGCCGAGGCGTATTCCAACCATAAATACGACGTGGGCGATTTTCTCAAGGTCGACGCGGGCTTCGGCGGCGAGGCGGCGCTGGCCGAGCTGACCGAAAAGGCCGGCGCGCTGGGCATCCGCATCATGCTGGACGGCGTGTTCAACCACGTCGGCGACAACAGCCTGTACTTCAATAAGTACGGCGCCTATCCTTCGCTCGGTGCCTATCAGTCGGAGGCGTCGCCGTACAGCTCGTGGTTTACCTTCTATCGCTTCCCCGACCTGTACGACTGCTGGTGGGGCGTGACCAACCTGCCGAAGATACGCAAAACGCCGGAATATCGGGCGTTCATTGCCGAACAGGTCATCCCGTATTATATGCGTCTGGGCGTCGGCGGCTGGCGGCTGGACGTGGTCGACGAGTACGACGGCGCATTTTTGGAGTCCATCGTCCGCGCCGTTCGTGCCTACGACCCGCAGGCGCCCGTCGTCGGCGAGGTCTGGGAGGACGCGAGCAGCAAGATTGCTTACGGCGAGCGGAAAAACTATTTCTGCGGCGGCCGTCTGGACGGCGTGACCAACTATCCGCTGCGCGAATCGCTCATCGCATTCCTCACGGGGCGCGATACGCGCGCGCTGGCGGAAACGCTGCACGCGCAGTATCTCCGCTATCCCGCCGCCAACCGCCGCTGCCTGATGAATCTGCTCGGTTCGCACGACACGGTGCGCATCGTCAACGCGCTTGCCGGCGCCGACGGCGAGGGGCTGACCGAGCCTGAACGCGCCGCGCTCCGCCTGACCGATGCGCAGCGGCAGTCCGCCGTCCGCGTGCTGAAGGCCGCCTATCTGTTCCTGTGTACGCAGACCGGCTATCCCTGCCTGTACTATGGGGACGAGACCGCGCTCGAGGGCTGCGCCGACCCCTTCTGCCGCCGTCCCTATCCGTGGGCGGGCGCCGACGGGGAACTGATCGCGTATTTTTGCCGCTGCGCGGCCCTGCGCCGGCAGTACGAATGGGGGAACTATACCGACGAGACGGTGCTGGACGCGCCCGAAGGGGTGTTCGCCGCCGAATATGCGCAGGAGACGGGCGCGTTTCTCGTCGTACTCAACGGTCGGGAAGAAAATTTTTCTTTTCTTCGAAAAGGGCTTTACAAAGACCTCCTTGACGGTGTATTATATGATTCGAAACTAACGGTAAAGGAAAAGAGCTGCGCGGTATTCGCGCTGCTCGCGTAAGTTGTTATGCTTCAGAAACGGCTGGCCGAGGGCTTCGAGGCGCTCGGCATTCGCAGCGGCGACACGCTGCTGGTGCATTCTTCGCTCAAATCGCTGGAGGGCGCGTCGCCTGCTGACGTGATCGAGGCGCTGCTGGCGCTGCTCGGTCCCGAGGGTACGCTGATGTTCCCTACGCTTTCCTATCTGCACAGCAACCGGAACAACCCGGTTTTCGACGTCCGGCGGACGCCGTCCAACGTCGGCGCGATTCCGGAATACTTCCGCACCGAATATCCCGCGCTGCGCAGCTTGTGTCCGACCCATTCCTGCGCCGCTGTCGGGCTGCGGGCGGAGTATCTCACCGGCGCGCACCATCTGGACGATACACCCTGCGGCCCCAACTCGCCCTTCCGCCGCCTGCGGGACGCGGGCGGCAAGGTGCTGTTCATCGGCTGCGGGACGCGTCCGAATACGTCGATGCACGCGGTCGAGGAGTTGAGCCGTCCGCCGTACCTGTTCGGTCCGCCCGTCCGCTATCAAATGACAGACGTGGCGGGGCGGACATATACTGCAATATGCGTGTCGCACGGATTTGCCGGCGTGTCGCAGCGCTACGAGCGGCTGGTGCCGCTGCTGCCTGCGGGCGGGTACGCCGCCGCAAACGTGCATACCGCGTTTTGTGAGCTGATCGACGCCGCAGAGATGTGGCGGACTGCGGACGAGCGCTACCGCGCCGATCCGCTGTACTTTGTCGACACAGCGGAATAACCGACCGGCTTGGAGTTATTTGTATGGACGAATTTTTGAAAACAATCTGCGGCGTGTTCGCGCTCGAGGGCGATTATCTCGGCAATGAAGTCATAAAGTGCGGGAACATCAACGATACATACCGAATGGATCTGCGCACCGGCAGCGGGATGAAAAGCTATATCGTGCAGCGGATCAACCATAACGTTTTCCGCCATCCCGAGCGGATCATTTCCAACGTGTGCGCCGTGACCGAGCACATTGCGCATAAGCTGGAGCAGGCGTGCGACCGCGACATCGGCCGCAAGGTGCTCAGGCTTTATGTCACGACCGAGGGCAAGCATCTCTACATCTCGCCGGACGGCGACTACTGGCGTGTGATGAATTTCATTTACAACGCCGAAAGCCACGACCGCGGCGGCGTCCGGCTGCTGCACAAAACGGGGGAGGCGTTCGGCACCTTCCAGAGCCAGCTCTCCGATTTTCCGGCGGAGAAGCTGTACGAGACCATCCCCGACTTCCATGACACCGAAAAGCGCTTCGACGCGCTCGAGCAGGCCGCGCGCGCGGACGTCGCCGGACGGCTGGACGGCTGCCGCGACGAGCTGGCGTATCTGCTTTCGATGCGGGACAGGGCGCCCTTTTTCAAGCAGGCGTATGCGCGCGGGGAAATTCCGATGCGCGTGACGCATAACGACACCAAATGCAACAACGTGATGTTCGATCGGGACACCAAGGAACCGCTCGCCGTCATCGATCTGGATACCGTGATGCCCGGCTTCACCGCTTATGACTACGGCGACGCGGTGCGCTTCGCCGCCAATACCGCGGCCGAGGATGAGCCGGATACTTCCAAGGTCTCGCTCGACCTGCGGCTCTGCCGCGCGTTTACCGACGGGTTCGTCGGCAAAATCCGCGACCGCCTCCGCCCCGAAGAGGTGAACACGCTGCCGGACGGCCTGCTGCTGATTACGCTCGAGCTGGCCGCGCGCTTTTTGACCGACTATCTGGACGGCGACCGCTACTTCAAAATTCGAACGGGCGGCCACAACCTTGTCCGCGCGCGCAATCAAATCGCGCTGGCGCAGGATATTTGCCGAAAGATGGACGATCTGCGCGAAATCGTCGCGCAGCAGGCGTAGAATCGTGGGGAACGGTGTCGAAAAAAAATTGAAATCTGTACAAAGTATTTTCAAAATTCTATTGACTTTTATGTAAAATAGTGTATAATTAGTATATCGGCTAAAAACATTTTTCTGGCGGTGTAACCCTTGAATGTAACGGAGGAGAAAAAGCGCAGCGTTCCGCCCGCGGGTGAGGACAGGCTGATCGTTCAGGTGAAGGCCGGCTCTTCCGAGGCGTTCGCCGCATTGGCGCATAGATATATCCCTTTGATAAAAAAGCTTGTCGGCGCCGCCGGCGTGCCGCCCTCCGAGCGCGATGATCTGACGCAGGAGGGGCTTATCGGCCTGCTGCGCGCCGTCAGAAGCTACGACAACGAGTCGTCGTCGTTTTCCACATATGCCTCACTTTGCATCAAACACAGTATTATCAGTGCTTTGCGCAAGTACAGCCGCGTTTCCTGTGTTTATCTCTCTGATTCGCCGCTGGAGCTGGCTTGCTCCGCAGGTGAGGAGAGTCCCGAAGCGGATTTGGTGGACAAAGAAAACACAAAAGCGTTGTACGATACGGTTTCGACCATATTGTCCCCATTGGAGGGGCGGGTTTTGGAGATGTACCTTTCGGGTGCGTCCTATAAAGTGATGGCGTCTGCTTTGTCCAAAGAAATCAAAAGCATCGATAACGCCGTTCAAAGAATAAAGGCCAAAATCAAACGGGCCGTCAGCACAGATAATACGCCTTGGTAGCTTAAAGAAAGCGATGCCGTCAAACGCATGATGTCGGTGCAAATCCGTCCGAAGGTAAAGAAATATTTTTCAAGCGAGGTAAAAAACATGTACGAAGACAAGACATTGGTCTGCAAGGATTGTGGAGCGGAATTCGTTTTCACGGCCGGCGAGCAGGAGTTCTACGCATCCAGAGGCTTCCAGAACGAGCCGCAGAGATGCAAGCCCTGCAGAGACGCGAAGAAGAACGCTGCGAGAGCACCGAGAGAGATGTTCACCACCGTCTGCGCAAACTGCGGGAAGGAAGCGAAGGTTCCCTTCCAGCCTTCTGACGACAGACCCGTTTATTGCAGCGAGTGCTACGCCGCGCAGAAGAACAGCTAAAAAGCCGTTATTTTAAGTCATTAAAATAAATCGCTTTCAAGGCTATGGCAAAGTCCCGTTCTCGGTGGAGAGCGGGACTTTGTTTTTCCTTCGCCGCCGTAAGCCGCAGCGGCTTCGGCTTGACGGCCGCACAGTGCGACATTTTTATAATAGCCGGAAGCCGGAGCCGCTTCATATGCGCCTGCATCGAGTGATTTTCTACACAGCTATACTGCCTCGCTGTTGCCCGTCGGGTATGTATGGCGTGCGGCTTTGCGATTTCTGTTGCTTTCCCGCGACGGTTGTGGTATAATAGCCGCATAGAGAATATACGATATTAAAGTTTGTGCGGCGGCTATTTGCGTTTCCGCGCCGCGGGCGCGAAAAACTCTGGGGCTGCGCGATAGCCGCATAGAGCATAGCTGGATGCTGCGTATCGTGCGGCGGCTATTTGCGTTTCCGCGTTGCGGCGCGTAAACGCCGAGCATCGTGCGTTATAATAGCCGCATGGAGCGTAGCTGAATGCTGCGTATCGTGCGGCGGCTATCCAAGTTTACCGCACCTGCGGTGCGGCAAACTCTGGGCGTTTGGCGGGCAGGCGGTGCCGCATCGAGCGCTTGCGGCATAAGAGCCTGTGCGGCGACTATAAATTTGCCACCCCTGCGGCGCGAAGCACTCCGAAGTATCGCGCAGAATCGCCGCTTTGCGTGTTTGCGTGCGGCTATAAACGGAAGTTGAAGAATATAGCTGTGTAGAAAATTACCCGATGCAGGCGCATACGAAGCGGCTCCGGCTTCCGGCTATTGCAAAATGCTGCGCTGTACTTTGCGAAAGCTCGGAATCCCTATGGCGGGCGTTTCAGTTCCCCCCTCCTGTGCCGCAAGGCGCGGAGTACGGCGGACTGTGCAGACGGCGGCATAACGCCCGCGCGGAATGCCGCGCTGCACCGGCGCTTTTTCGACGGCCGACGCGGTACGGCTTGCCGTCGGAAATCGTTTTTACGCCCCACGGTGCTCCGCCGCGTTTCTTGTGTTTGCGGGCGGTGCGGAGCTGCGAAGCGGGCTTTGTACCCGCGCTGTCGTCTGCGTAGAAAATATGCGCCGCACCTCTGCGTCTGCTGTATGCGGCACAAGAGACGGAACGGTTTCTTGGCTGCCTTCGGGTTGGGCGGATGTGCGCGGATATTTGGAGCGGCTTTGCTTTTCCCGTCCCGTTGCTTCCGAGCAAAAAATGCGAATTGGAAGGCGCAATCACAGCACGCTGCTTTATATATCCAAACGGGACGGCGCTTTTGCTTCGCACTGTCGGGCGGACGCGTTTGCCGCGCGGAAGCTGCGGCTGTAAATCAAGGAGGCGCGGCAGCGTGAAATATACCTGCGGGACGCCGAAAGCCGCCTGCTTTACGCAAAAATCCGGTTTGGGAACGGTTCCCGGCCTATTTCTGTCGGCCTTGCCGACACGACTTGCTTAGATTCACTTTTGTGCCGCCATTTGGGCGGCGGAATGGAGACAAAGATGACCGGCGCGGAAATTCTTGTGGCCTGTTTGAAGGAACAGGGTGTGGATACGATTTTCGGCTATCCGGGCGGCAGTGTGCTGGCGGTGTACGACGCACTCGGGCGCGACGGCACGGTGCGTCTTGTCACGAACTGCCATGAGCAGTTCGCCTGCCACGCTGCGGACGGCTATGCGCGTGCGACCGGCCGCACCGGCGTCGTACTCGCGACCAGCGGCCCGGGCGCGACCAATCTCGTTACCGGCATCGCCAACGCCTATATGGACTCGACGCCGTTGATTGCCATTACCGGCAACGTCGCGCTCGAGCAGCTTGGGCGCGATTCGTTTCAGGAAATCGACATCGCCGGCGTGACGATGCCGATTACCAAGCACAACTATATCGTCAAATCTGTCGGCGAGCTGGCGGGCGTCGTCCGCGAGGCGTTTTATTACGCCGCGACCGGCCGGCGCGGCCCGATTCTGATTGACGTGCCGAAAAACATATTTGAAGAAGAATGCGAATACCGTCCGGCCCCGCGCCGCGTGTCCCGCCGGCCCGTGCCCGACGCCGCCGGACTGCGGGAAGCCGCGGCGGTGCTTGCCGCTTCCGAGCGCCCCTTCCTCTGCGGCGGCGGCGGCATCATCAGCGCGGACGCCGCGAAGGAGTTCCGCGCGTTTGCCGAGCGGCTTCAGGCGCCCGTCGGGCTGACGGCGATGGGCATCGGCGCTTTTCCGCGGGACAGCGCGCTCTGCACCGGCGTCGTCGGGATGCATCCCTCCGCTTATACCCGCAGCGCGATGCGCGGCTGCGATTTGTTTGTCGGCATCGGCACGCGCTTTTCCGAGCGCCTGATGGCCAACGTCAACGGCTATTCGCCCGAGGCGAAAATCCTGCACATCGACATCGACGCGTCCGAAATCGGGAAAAACGCCGCCGTCAGCGCCGCCGTCTGCGGCGATCTGCGGGCGGCGCTCCGCGCGCTCAATTCCGGCCTTGCGCAGCGGTCCCCTTGGCTTGCGCCGCCGGAGCGGCCGGAGAAGCCCGTTTCGTTCGTTTTCCGCGTGCTGTCCGAGCTTTGCGGGGACGCGGTGTTCACCACCGAGGTCGGCCTCCATCAGCTTGCGGCCTGCGAGGGCCTGCGGATCAACCGTCCGCGCCGCTTTCTGACCAGCGGCGGCTTGGGCGCGATGGGCTTCGGACTGGGGGCGGCCATCGGCGCCTGCATCGGCACGGGACGGCTGACCGTCAACATCAGCGGCGACGGCAGTTTGAATATGAATATGCAGGAGCTTGCCACCGCCGTCCGCTACCGCCTGCCGCTGATCGAGGTCGTCTGCGATAACCGGCAGCTCGGGATGATTACTGCGTGGCAGGACGACCGATTCGGCGGCCGTCATATCGAAAACGCCACGCCGGACATCGATTACGAGTCGGTTGCCCGCGCGATGGGGGCGGACGGCTGCACCGTGCAGGACGAGCCGTCGTTCCGCGCCGCGCTGCGGGCGGCCAAGCGCACGAGACGTCCGGCGCTGATTCGGGTTTTAACGGAGGTTACGTTATGACAAGGGAAAACGAAACGATGCGCAACTATATTCTCAGCGTGATGGTCAACAACCATTTCGGCGTGCTGACCCGCATTTCCGGCTTGTTTGCGCGCCGCGGCTATAACATCAAGAGCCTCACCGTCGGGGAGACGCAGGACGAACGCATCTCGCGTATGACGATCGAATTTTACGGCGACGAGCATACCAACGAGCAGATCCAGAACCAACTGCGCAAGGTTGTTGACGTCGTTTCGGTCACTGAGCTGCGCCGCGATTCCTCGGTTTGCCGCGAACTGTATCTGCTCAAGGTCAGGGCGACCGATAAAACGCGTGCCGCGCTCGTGCAGATTGCCGATATTTTCCGTGCCAAGACGGTGGACGTCGCGTCCGACAGCCTGATTTTTGAAATTGCGGGCGACGAGGAAAAGCTGCAGGCGTTTTATTCCAATATGAAAAAATACGGTGTGCTCGAGGTCGCGCGTACCGGCGTCACGGCGATGGCGCGCGGCCGGATCGACGGCGACGCGTGAGCGCGAAGCCGTCCGGCGGCCCGCCCGCTTCGGCGGGCGGGCCGCCGGTTTTCCTTCGCGCCCGAGATTTATAGTAGGGAAGCTTTGTCCGCAATGCTGTCGGACGTGGAGTTGAGGCGTATCGACGTCGAAACGATACTTTGGTAAGCGAGAGGCAAAAAAATATACGCGGCTTGTGTGGAATCGAAAACGGCGCGGGGCGGACAGCTTCCTGCGGCCGTTGATGTTCTGCGGGCTGCGAAACAGACAGGCGTTCGGACGCGTTTCGAACGCCTGTCTTTTTTATTTGGTGCTGTCCCGATTTGCGGGCAAATGTGCAAATCCTTGACAGGTACAGCGTTTCGGACAACAGCATCGCTCCGGCATCTTGGAAAGACCGTCAATCCGCAATTCGGCGGTCGGGTATCTGCTTGATTTGGGGTCATTGCATCCTGTTTTGAAATCGGCGCCGCTTGGCGGCGCGTGGGGCGTATGCCCGCTGTCCACGCGCAGACACGTTTCCCGACCGCTGCCGGCTGTCCATTCGGGGAATGCCGTTCTGTCGTTCCCGAGCTTCGGCACTGACGAATGCCCCTCGAAGCGTGCTTGGGAACGGTCCGTATCGCTCCGGCGCGCCGTCCCCCGCG
>ERZ827458.472-NODE-472-length-56358-cov-9.226986_pt1 | contig 56358 bp, 56 predicted proteins | sample MGYA00519706_ERZ827458 | MGnify/ENA primary metagenome ERZ827458 (study PRJEB31778, sample SAMEA3449309) | human gut metagenome | biome: human gut; feature: human-associated habitat; material: faeces | place: United Kingdom | collected 2010/2012 ...
TTTGCCCATAAAAATATGCACCTCCAAATGTGTCTAACTTTTGGGGTGCATATCAAAAGAACAAATTGAGTCTTTTTTACATTTACATATTGAACAAATTAGTAATACTAATATGTTTCGATTACAGCTGGATAATTTCAGTAGCAATGTCGCGTTAGAAATAAAACTGGGACAAAAAATGTTATTTTCGGCAATCAGAAGTAATGAGACAGCCGAAATTGTTTTCTCAATTGGAAAATCTGATAGTTCTGTCCTTAATTTTTGCGAAAATGAAATGCTGATTAGTGATTGTTCTAATTTACCGCTTACTCTTGATTTAACATATAGAGATATCAGGTATAATTTAATTACGAGTTGCTATAAGTTCACAGGTGAATATTATTATCAACGCCTATAAAAAAATGTCACATTCATCAAAAAAGAGAAGGAGAACGATATTGATTAAAGTTAATTCAATTTACATATAACACCGCCGCAGAGCATTTTCTCTGCGGCGGTATCTTTATTTGATCATATCTATAACAGAACTGAGTGTATCTTTTACAGCCTGCTTTTCATTATCGGAAAGCTGTGTTATTTTGTCCGAAAGTATCTCGGCAGGAGAAGACAAATTGTCCAAATCGAGAGGGTGACGGCTTGAGGAAATTCCTGCGATGTAATCAAGGCTGACATTATAATACTTAGCAAGCATGACTGCACGCTCAAGCGGTATTTCCGCTTTACCCGATTCGTATTTCCCGTAGTGTTGCGCAGATGTGCCGAGATAGTCGGCTATCTCCTGCTGTGTCTTGTCTGCATCTTCACGCAGATCCCGTAATCTCTGATAATGTGCCATACTCACCCCTCCTGTACAGATTTTATCATATCAGATTGAAAATTGTTGACAAAAGTGTCTAATATGACTATAATTGAAGTATAATTAGTCATATTAGACACTTTTTAATGTAAAGAAGTCTAAAAAGATTAACAGACAAGAATTATAGACTATGAGGTGTGATTTATGGGACAAATAGCACAGATAATCAAATACGAAGGGGATAATTCCACATTTGTGTGGAAGCACCCTAACGAAGATTTCAACAGCCTTACCGAGCTTATAGTCCACGAAAGCCAGGAAGCCGTTTTCTTTATGAACGGTCAGGCGCTCGATTTGTTCGGACCGGGCAGATATACACTTGAAACGCAGAACATACCAAAACTCGGCAAACTGCTGAACAGGGCAACAGGCGATCAGACGCCGTTCCACTGTGAAGTATATTTTATCAATAAAACGGTTCAGATGTCGCTCAAATGGGGAACGGATACAAAGGTTCGTTACATCGACCCCGATTCGGGGATACCTGTTGAACTCGGTGCGTGCGGCAATATGAATCTTATGGTAAGCGACAGCAGAAAGCTGTTGATAAAGCTTGTCGGCACAATGAACGGAATAGCGTGGGACGATAACAACATCGCCTTTTCAAAGTCGTTGCAGGATTGTTTCCGTCCGCTTATTTCCACAGCGGTAAAATCAAACCTTTCTACTGCTATCAAGTCGAAGAATATCTATCTTCTTGAAATAGACGAGCATCTTGCGGAGCTGTCAGAGGTGTTGAAATCGGTAATAATGCCCGGATTTGAGGAGTACGGTCTGACAATTCCTCAGTTTTATCTGACTACTGTAGTTCTGCCCGATAACGATCCGAACTTCAAGAGAATACGGGAATTACATACTATAGCTTTGCAAAAGAGAATGTTTGAAGCGGAGGCTGATATCCGCACCGCAAAGGCTGAGGCAGAAGCCAGATACGGTACTGCACAGGCTAAAGCCGAAGCGGAGATAACAGCGGCAAAACGTCAGACCGAGCTTGAAAAACAGACGACACAGACCGAGATAGCAAAGCGTGAAGCCGAAAGAGCCGTTATAGCGGCGCAGGCAGAAGCAACAGCAATGAAAGCCACAGGCTTTGCGGAAGCCGAGATTATGCAGGCGAAGGGCTATAATCAGAAAGACGTATTGCAGGCTGATGTTCAGAAGGCTTATGCCGAGGGCATAGGAAATATGGGTTCTAACGGCGGCTCGGCAGGCGGCGGAGTAGCCTCGGATATGGTCAGCATGGTGGCAGGAATGAAAATGGCGGGCGCTATGATGGGACAGCTTGACAATATGACCGGCAACATCGGTCAGACGGTTCAGCAGTCATCACCTGCACCCGAGAAAAAAGAAACGGTAATCAAATGCGAAAAATGCGGCGCAGATTTACCGCAAAACGCTAAGTTCTGCCTTGAATGCGGAGAAAAGGTAAAGCCTGCCGTTCCCGACGGAATGGTAGTGTGTCCCGAGTGCAACAAGACAGTGGTAAAAGGCAAATTCTGTCCCGAATGCGGTCACAAATTTGTAACGATATGCCCGAAATGCGGAAATGAGCTTCCCGAGGGAGCAAAGTTCTGCCTTGAGTGCGGCGAAAAAATCTAAGGGGGATATTTAAATGAAAAAGAAATTCGGTATATATGCGGTAATCTGGGCGGTCGCACTCGTTGTATTCAATGTGGTTTCATTTACAGTTGCGCTGAATACGGGAAAAGAGCTGAACGCATCATTCTTTATAGGATACGGTGCAGTCACGGCGGCTTTCATAGGTCAGCTTTTATGCGCTTATTTTGCGTTCAGGGCTGATTCGCTTAAAAAGTTCTTCTATAATGTATCTTTGATTTCGCTCAGCTACGGCGGACTTGTTGCTATGCTTGTGCTCGGCTCGCTTACAATGCTTATCCCCGACACGTTCTCTTTTGTCGGAATAATAGCCTGCGCAGTTGTTCTCGGAGTATATATAATCACTGTTGCAAAGGCGAAGCTTGCAATCGAAGCAGTTGAGCAGACAGACGCAAAAATCAAGACGCAGACGCAGTTTATCCGCCTGCTTACAGCGGACGCTGAGAGCCTGAAAGGTTATGCGGCGGACGATAACGCAAGACAAGCCTGTGAAAAGGTGTATGAGGCTGTACGCTATTCCGACCCTGTGAGCAACCCGTTACTGAGCGGTATTGAAAGCGATATTTCGGTAAAATTCAGTGCGTTTTCCGACAGTGTGAAAAACAAAGCGGATAATTCTCGGCAGCTGGCGGAGGAGCTTTGCAGGCTGATTTCGGAGAGAAACGCAAAGGTAAAGGCGCTGAAATAAGGAGTAATTATGGATATTAAAACTTGGATGAATGACGCTGTCATTAAAATCAATTCTTTAGATGATGGCACAGAATTTGTGTTGAGAGATTTATTCGATGTGGAGAAATGGGAAAAGTTATCCCCAGTAGATCGAAGAAATTTTGGCAAATATTTTAAAAACGATGTTTTGGAAGGTTGTGTAACAAACACTGTCTATATAGATAAACCTACAAACGGCTCAGCTAAATACAGAAAGGTTAATAATTAACGATGTCAACATTGAAATGCAAAATGTGCGGCGGCACACTGGAAATAAACGAAAACGAAACGACCGCAACCTGCGAATACTGCGGTACGGAGCAGACAATACCGAAGATAACCGACGATGTGGTCGGCAATCTTTTCAACCGTGCTAATACGCTTCGTTTAAAGTCCGAGTTTGACAAGGCGGAGGAGGTATATAATAAAATTGTCGGACTTGACAACACACAGTCTGAGGCTTACTGGGGCATAATTCTGTGTAAGTACGGCATTGAATACGTTGAAGACCCCACGACCTACAAACGTGTCCCCACCTGTCACAGAACGTCATATGACGCTATCACTGCCGATGAGGACTACAAGCTCGCTATTCAGTATGCCGATATAAGTCAGAAAATTATCTATGAGGCGGAGGCAAAGGCGATAGACGAGATACAGAAAGGCATTCTCACTATCTCGCAGAACGAAAAGCCCTACGATGTATTTATCTGCTATAAGGAAACCGATGAAAGCGGAAAGCGCACACAGGACAGCGTGCTTGCGAACGACATATATCACCAGCTGACGCAGGAGGGCTTTAAGGTATTTTATGCGGCGATAACTCTTGAGGATAAGCTCGGACAGGAATATGAGCCTTACATATTCGCCGCACTGAACAGCGCAAAGGTTATGCTTGTCATCGGCTCAAAGCCGGAATATTTCACGGCGGTATGGGTAAAGAACGAGTGGTCACGTTATCTTAAGCTTATGAAAGCCGACCGCTCAAAACTGCTTATCCCCTGCTACAAGGATATGGACGCTTATGAACTGCCGGAAGAATTTGCGCATTTACAGGCGCAGGATATGGGCAAGATAGGCTTTATCAACGATATAGTGCGTGGCATAAAGAAGGTTATAAATAAGGACGAACCGAAGTCTGCCGTAAAGGAAACCGCTGCTGCGGGTCAGACGGTAAATTCGGGTGTTGCTCCGTTACTCAAGCGTATTTCACTTTTCTTAGAGGACGGAAACTGACAGGAAGCAGACGAATACTGCGAGCGTGTGCTTGACAGCGACCCCGAGAACGCACAGGCTTATCTGTATAAGCTTATGGCGAAGATGGAGGTTAAAAAAGTAGAAAAGCTTAAAGGTAAAACCAATCCTTTTGATAAAGAAGAAACGTATCAAAAGATTATGCGATTTGCCGATGAGGATCTTAAAAATAAACTTAATGGTTATATCAAATTCATAAATGACAGAAATGAAAAAGCTAATTTAGAAAAATCAGAAAAAATATACCAGCAGACTATGTATCAATTGCAGTTTGCAGAGGTGCCCGATGATTATTTAAAGATTAACGATATGCTCAATTCGATACGAGATTATAAAGATTCGCAAGAAAAGATGGCAATGTGCTTAGATAATATAAAAGAATATTATTATTGCATAGCAAATGAAAAGCAAAATTCGAAAAATTATGCAGACTGGAAAGAAGCGTTTAATATGTATCAGAATATGCTTGATTATAAAGAATCAGGCAGTAGATCTGAAGCGTGTGAGAAAAAAATACAATCATATAATAGAAGAAAAGACCGAACAAGACATATTTTTATTCTTATCGCTATTATATTTGGAATAGGCTGGATCGGATTCATGATACTAGCGGCAACAGGACAATTAGAAGGTGTAAGGGTGAATTTTTTGTGTTCGGCAGTAATGTCGCATTTGACATCATTGGGTGGATAAGGTGACAAAGGGGCTATTCAAATCGTATTGTTTCAATAGTGATGGTGTTATCGGAAAAAAAGAAACTCTGTAAACTATGATGGAAATTGCGTCCGTCCTGCTATGTGGATTAGTCTTGCTTGACAAAGAGTGGAATGTATGGTATATATTATATAAACCATTATAGTCAGATTGGGAGAGAATAATATGGAAAAAGAAAATGTCGTTTCAATTTTATTCGGCTCAGGTGCAGATACGAATTATAATGCCAATCTGGGATCCGGCGCAAGCTTTTCTAAAGCGTTATTGCAGAACAGTTATAAAGATAAATGCAAAAAAGTTACGGGAAATTCCAGCAAATATTCTTTGATATATAGACAAAGCAAAAAAGTTTATATTCAGACGATACTCGAAAATGAGGAAAAAGCAAATGAAGCAGGAATAGAACCAGAAATTATTGATATTTGTAAAGAGTATCCATTTAAAAACTCTGAAGAAAAACAAGAAGAATACAAATATAAAAATGAAAAATTGACTGTAGCTTGCGAAGATTGGTATGAATTATTAAAGTTAGAAAATTCCCCTGAAGATAAATCTGAAGAAAAAATTCAGAATTTCTTTTTAAAAAATGCCGTTTTTTTTAGTTCGTTGGACGAAAAATTCAATTCTTTACGTTATAATGGTGGCAAATGGAGTGCAAACGCAAAAAGAGTAATCAATGCATATTATACTGTATTCTTCTATATGGCTGAAAATGTATATAATAAAGATGCTATGAATAACATAAACAGCATAAGAGATTTGCTCAATTTTCTCAAATATGTGAAGAAATCCGATGAAAGCTCTAAAAATAATGATAAAAAATATTATGATATTTTGAAAAATTTTCTTGATTCTAGTGAAGAGAACAATTGCAGATATTTCGTTACAACAACAAATTATACCGATTATGTTTCTGAAATTTTTGGCACTACTAACACCGCTTATCTGCACGGAAAATTAAAGTGGTTTGAGGATTTGAAAACATTACAGGTGTTTGATTGCGAAGATGATAATGAATACGACAAACTTTTAGAGATAGCGGAAACTCAAATCAAAAGCAAACAAACACGATTGATTCCTTTTATAATGATTCCAAGCGGAGTAAAGCCGCTGATATGTAAGAAACAGATCAATGAATTTAAAAAATTCTCAGACGACCTGGATAAAAGCGACTATCTGGTGATAGTCGGCTATAATTTAAATAGTGAAGATAACCATATAAATTCTATTATTTCAAGTTGGTTAAGAGAAAATGAAAAACATAAGGTGATATATCTGAATTATATCGGTGACAAAAGTGTAGATTCAGATGCCAAAACCGAAAGCATTGAGCAATATGGTTGGTTGGACGGAATAAAAATTGTATCACCATACAAAGACAATATATCTAAAATTGAAAATATAGCAGAACAGTTTATTGTTATAAATATAAATAGCGAAAACTGCCACGATATTTTTAAAAATACACTTACTCAAATTAGTCAAAATAATTGCGAGCAAGAAAAAGAGTTGTGTTTGATATAAAATTACCGCCGGAACATCACACTCCGGCGGTGTTTTCGTATCACCTGAATGCAGTCGCCCGTTTCGTGACATACTGATATAAAGTCAGCCTTTATCGCAAAAACAAAATCTCTCGTAATGAAAACACGAAATCTCTCGGGTTAAAAAGTCGAAATCTCACGGGTTGAAAACTTAAAATCTCTCGTAATGATATTGCAAAATCTATCGTAATGTGTTATATTATTTATATAGCTTACGAAAGGAGCGGAATATGCGTAACGATAAATACAGACCCAGACTGATAGATAAGAAAATAGACGAATACCTTAAGGCGTTCGGAGCGGTGTGCGTTGAGGGTGCTAAGTGGTGCGGCAAGACGTGGACATCGGCGTTTCACGCTGAAAGTCAGATATTGATAGGCAACCCCGAAAATAACTTTCAGAACAGAAAGCTTGCCGAAATGTCGCCCGAACTCATACTCAGCGGTGAAACTCCCCGACTTATAGACGAATGGCAGGAAGTGCCGCCGATATGGGACGCAGTGCGTTATGAGGTTGACAAACGTGCCGAAAAGGGACAGTTCATATTAACAGGCTCGGCAACGCCTAACCACAAGGGCATTATGCACAGCGGCGCAGGCAGGATAGCCAAGATAAGAATGCGTCCGATGTCGCTGTATGAATCGGGTGATTCGTCGGGTAAAATATCTCTTAAAAGTATAGCGGACGGCACAATGCAGGCTGAAATGACCGGAGAAGTGGAGCTTATGGAGCTTTTCCGCCTTATAGTCAGAGGCGGCTGGCCGGGTAATATAGGCATTCCGCTGAAACAAGCAATGCTGATTCCCGATGAATATCTGAATGCGGTTATAGATGACGATGCGTTCCGCATAGACGGCGTGAAGCGGAATACTCAGAAAATGCGACTTTTGCTTAAATCGCTTGCGAGAAATGAAAGCACGACCGCAACGAATAAAAAGCTGAAAAACGATATATCTCAGACGGATAACGAGGATATCAGCGTTGACACGGTAGCCGAATATCTTGATATATTCGAGCGGCTTTTCATTACCGATAATCAGTTGCCGTTTTCGTCAAATATACGCTCATCGGTTCGGGTAAAACAGGCGGTAAAGCGGCATTTTGTCGATCCGTCGCTTGCGTGTGCATTGCTTGGCGCTACTCCCGAAAGATTGCTTGGCGATCTTGAATGCGCCGGCTTTATGTTTGAGGCGCTGTGTGAGCGTGACCTGAGGATATATGCCGATGTAAACGATGGTGTGCTGTATCACTATCAGGACTATTCGGGCAAGGAAATTGATGCCGTTATAGAATATCCGGACGGTGAGTGGCTCGCAATAGAAATCAAGCTCGGCGCAAATCAGATAGATGCCGCCGCCGAAAATCTTATATCAATAAGCAATGCCATAAAAAGCGAAAATGGCAGAGCACCGAAAGCATTATGCGTCGTATGCGGCCTGTCAAACGCCGCCTACAAGCGCCCCGACGGCGTATACGTCGTCCCAATCACCGCCCTGAAAGACTAAAAGATCGACCAAATAAAAAACACCGCCGGAACATCACATCCCGGCGGTATTTTCATATATCAAGTTTTATGAAGGACAATAGTATTATACAATCAGTCAACCTTAGGCATACGATCCATGCTGACTTTAAGCTCCTCGTCTGTGGGAATGTAGTCGCTCATTTCGTGATCGTTGAACTTCTGGTATGCGACCATATCAAAGTAGCCTGTGCCTGTAAGGCCGAAGAGGATAGTCTTTTCTTCGCCTGTTTCCTTGCACTTCATAGCCTCGTCTATCGCAACTCTGATTGCGTGGCTGCTCTCGGGAGCGGGGAGGATACCCTCTGTTCTTGCGAACTGTTCTGCGGCGGCGAATACGCTTGTCTGCTCAACTGAGCGTGCTGTGATATATCCGTCGTGGTAGAGCTGTGAAAGAACACTGCTCATGCCGTGGTAGCGCAGACCGCCTGCGTGGTTTGCGGAGGGAATGAACGTACTGCCGAGCGTGTACATCTTAGCGAGCGGGCAAACAGCGCCTGTGTCGCAGAAGTCGTAAGCATAAACGCCTCTTGTGAGCGAGGGGCAGGACGCAGGCTCAACGGCGATGAACTCATAGTCGGCTTCGCCACGGAGCTTTTCGCCCATAAAGGGAGAGATAAGACCGCCGAGGTTAGATCCGCCGCCTGCACAGCCGATGATCATATCGGGCTTTATGTCGTACTTTTCGCAGGCAGTCTTTGTTTCAAGACCGATGATCGACTGGTGCAGAAGTACCTGCGACAGTACCGAGCCGAGAACATATCTGTAGCCCTCGTGCGTTGTTGCACATTCAACTGCTTCGGAAATCGCACAGCCGAGCGAGCCTGTCGTGCCGGGGAATTCAGCGTTTATCTTCTTTCCTACCTCTGTTTCCATTGAGGGAGAGGGAGTAACGTTTGCGCCGTAGGTTCTCATAACCTCACGTCTGAAGGGCTTCTGCTCGTATGAGCATTTAACCATAAATACCTTGCAGTCAAGTCCGAGATATGCACAAGCCATTGAAAGCGCTGTGCCCCACTGACCTGCACCTGTTTCTGTTGTAACACCCTTCAAGCCCTGGTTCTTGGCGTAATAAGCCTGAGCTATCGCACTGTTCAGCTTGTGCGAACCGCTTGTGTTGTTGCCCTCGAATTTGTAGTATATCTTGGCAGGTGTACCGAGTGCCTTTTCCAGACAATATGCTCTTACTAAGGGAGCAGGTCTGTACATCTTGTAGAAGTCGATTATCTCCTGGGGAATGCCGATGTAGGGAGTTGTATCGTCAAGCTCCTGCTTTGCAAGCTCTGTACAGAATACGTGGCTCAGTTCCTCGAGCGTACAGGGCTGATGTGTTGCAGGGTTTAACAGCGGAGCAGGCTTGTTCTTCATATCCGCTCTTACGTTGTACCACTGACGGGGAAGCTCGTTTTCTTCAAGATAAATTTTGTACGGGATCTCTCTGTTTGCCATAATAATTTTCCTTTCTACGCAGCGGCGGCAATGTGCCGCTTCATATTCCGCCTTTGATTTGCTTTCTGCTATGGAAATTGCTTTTGTAACGGCGGGGATAAAACATGGTGTGTTTTGAACGTTTTGTTTTGTTGTTATAAAATAATCCGCATAACGAGGATAACAAAACATTGTGTGCTTTACCGTGCCGTTTAGCCTTCCCGAAAGCTGTTTTGGCGGAGTGCTTAAGTTCTTCGTGGAACATTCCACTGTCCGACAGCCTGTATCTTATTCAGCAACGCATTATGTCGGCTATGCCCTGCTGTCATGCCATATGCCATGATGATAGCTTCAACGTAGAGATTGAATGTCCGGGAAAACAAAAAACTCCCGTCCCAATTGGGACAGGAGTATAGTTTACCTGCGGTACCACCCAAATTACCGTATAATAAAACACGGTCACTCGCTACACATACTATCATATGTGCGACCTGTAACGGAGGTATCCGTCTCCCCTAAAATATCATAAACTGATACTCTCGGTTTGCCCTCGTGAGTCCATTCACAAGCGTATGTATCATTGCCTTTACACCGACCGGCAACTCTCTGTCATACAGTGACGGGTGCTACTACTCTCACTCATAGGTTTAACATATTCTGTGTTCATTATATCCGCTGTAAAACCGTTTGTCAAGTGTTTTTTTGAAATTTCCATAAATTTTTTCGAATCCTCCGATATTACTATGTTGAATAGCCCGTTATGAAATAAAGCAATACAGCGTTGCATAATAGACTAAACCGCCTTGATAACCTTAAATACCTTGTGCATTTTACCGATTGAAACAGGACGGGCAATATAGTATAATTGCTTAGCAATAAATTAATAAGAAGTCACATTCAGAGATGCGGCGGTATCGCATAAAATTATAGTTATAACATACAAGGCACACTATCTTTTATTCCCGCCGTTACGCAAACGATTCCAATATCAGAAAGTTGATTAAAGGCGGAATATGAAGCGGCACATTGCCGCCCGCCGTTACGCAAACGATTCCAATATCAGAAAGTTGATTAAAGGCGGAATATGGAGCGGCACATTGCCGCCCGCCCGCCGTTACGCAAACGATTCCCTTAAAACAAAGTCGGTAAAAGGAGGAAAATGTTTATATGTCAGCAGTAAAAGACCTTACAAAAGGCTCACCTATGAAGCTCATACTCGGATTTATGCTCCCTATGCTGTTAGGGCTTCTCTTTCAGCAGTTCTACAATATGGTCGATACAATAGTCGTCGGACAGTTCCTCGGTGTAAACGCACTTGCAGGAGTAGGCTCGACAGGCTCGGTGAACTTCCTTGTTCTCGGCTTCTGCATGGGTGTATGCGCAGGCTTTGCAATACCCGTTGCGCAGAAATTCGGAGAGAAGGATTTTGACGGCCTGCGTAAGTTTGCCGGCAATACGATATGGCTTGGCATAGGCTTCGCCGCAGTAATGACAACAGCGACCTGCCTGCTTTGCGGAAATATCCTCCACTGGATGAATACTCCCGACACGGTTTTTAAAGAGGCGTATGACTATATCTTCGTGATTTTCTTAGGCATCCCCGTAACGTTCCTCTACAATATCCTTTCGGGATTTATCCGCTCGCTCGGCGATTCAAAGTCACCCGTTGTCATTCTGATTATTTCGAGCATACTCAATGTCGGCTTTGATTTGCTGTTCATTCTGGTGTTTGATATGGGCGTAGCCGGTGCAGGCTGGGCTACCGTCCTTGCACAGCTTATATCCGGTATCGCCTGCCTTGTATATATGATAAAGCGCTTTGATATTCTGCACTTATCGAGGAAGGATTTAAAACCCGACGCTTATTCAATGAGCAGACTTTGCGCTATGGGAGTGCCTATGGGACTTCAGTATTCCATTACCGCTATCGGAAGTATACTTTTACAGTCGGCGGTAAACTCGCTCGGTGAAACCTATATGGCGGCGGTAACTGCAGGAAGCAAGGTCACGCAGTTCCTGTGCTGTCCGTTTGACGCAATGGGTTCTACAATGGCTACCTACTGCGGTCAGAACGTAGGCGCAGGCAGGGTCGACCGTATCGAAAGCGGTGTTAAGAAATGCTCGATGCTCGGCATAGCCTATGCGATAATCGCCCTTATCGTGATAATACCTTTCGGCGGCGAATTTTCAAAGCTGTTTATAGACGGCACACAGACCGAGATACTCGACCTTGCAAAGCAGTTTCTGTGGCTTAACGTGTTGTTCTACATTCCGCTTGCATTCGTAAACATTATCCGCTTTTCGATACAGGGACTTGGCAACAGCCAGCTTGCCGTTTTTGCCGGAGTATTCGAGATGATAGCGAGAGGCGGTGTGGCACTGGGCCTTGTTCCCGCTTTCGGATATGTCGCCGTATGTCTTGCCAGCCCTGCGGCATGGGTGCTTGCCGATCTGTTCCTCTTCCCTGCGTTCTTCCACTCTGTGAAGATACTTAAAAACAGATTCCCGTCATCATCTGCGACAGCGGAAAAAAACGATACTGAAAGCTGAATAAATAATGCGGTCACGATTCGATTTGGAACGTGACCGCATTTTCTGTTATCTTTATCTTCTTGCATTACCTCTTATGATAACGCCTATGATATAAGGACCTGTGTTGCTGGCAACAGCCGCACCTGCTATGCTCTGCATTTCGGGAGGTCTGCCGACCTTTGCGCTGTACTGCTTTATAAATTCGTCCTCAAGCGCTGTGACGCTGGTACGCAGTATTTCCCACGGTGTTTCGGGAACGGCTCTGCCTGAAATATACTGGACTGCATCTGCTATTGCATTCTTTTCTCCACGGCTCTTTTTTACTACCTCGCTTTCGCCGTCTATAAGCGAAATGAGCGGTTTAAGCCCCATAAGCTCGCCTAAGAAAGCCGCTGCGGCGTTTATTCTTCCCGACTTCTTCATATGGCGCAGATTGAAGCCGATTATGTAGATCTCGCAGTTATTGAACATATCGGTAAGATATGCCACAACGTTGTCAACGCTCTGTCCTGCAATCAGCTTTTTTGCCGCTTCGATTACAGGATAACCGTAGCCTAGAGAATAACAGTGGCTGTCGATTATCTCAATACGCATCTTTGCCATTTCGGGATGCTCCTCAAGCAGATTCTTCCTTGCAAGCAGTGCGTTTTCATAAGTCTTTGAGCCTGTCGAATTTATAAGCACCATAATGACAGCGTCATAGCCCTCGTTATAGTAATGCTCAAACTTTTCCGCAAAGCGTATCTCAGTTATCTGTGAGGTCTTGGGGAGAAATTCCGACTTGTCTATCATCTCAAGAAATTCGGGAGCGGTAAAATCAACACGTTCCCTAAGGCTTTCGTCGCCAAGTGTAATGTCGAACGGCATAATGTCAATGCCGTATTTCTTTTCGTCCTCGGGGGTAATGTCGCTTGCGCTGTCGGTGATAAGTTTTACTTTCATCGTTTTGTTTTCCTTTCGGTTTGTCTGCTTTATTCGGCTTTGCTCCAGTCGTATTTTGTAAGCGAACCGTAGTTCTGAAGCTCGGGGAATCCCCATTGCCTCAGCACCTCGTATGCGCCTATCGCCACACTGTTGGAAAGATTAAGACTCCTCATATTACTGCCCATAGGTATCCTTACGCAGTGCTGTTTATTGTGAAATAACAGCTCCTCGGGAAGCCCCTTATCCTCTCTGCCGAACACTATATAAGTTTTATCTTTATACTCTGCATCGCAGTAAGTATTTCTGCCTTTTGTGGTGAAGTAGAAGAATTCACCGTCCTTATTTCTCTCAAAGAAATCGTCAAGCCCGTCATAATAGGTTATATCAAGATAATGCCAGTAGTCAAGCCCTGCGTGCTTCAGCTTTTTATCGTCTATCTGAAAGCCCATAGGCTTCACTATATGCAGTCTTGCCCCCGTAACCGCACAGGTACGGGCTATATTACCCGTGTTCTGCGGTATCTGCGGTTCGACAAGTACAATATTCAGTTCCATCGAAAAATCATTCCTTATAGATTTTTAAGCCGTACAGCCTGTTTGCCGCAGATAAAGAAGCAAGCGGTTCTCCGACTTTTTCCGCTGTATCGTTTGTTATGCTTTTATGCTCTTCGTCGGTTATGCTTTCGTCAAACCTTACGATTATGCCCGTGTCGCCGCCCGATCTTATAAGCTCTGCCGCCTTTTTGACCGTTTCTTCGGAATTGTCGCTTATAACTATGTCTATGCTGTCAGACAGAAGGCTTTTTTCTGCTTTAGGACATCTGTTTGCAAATTCATCGGCAAATGTAAAGCTGTCGGAAGCCTCCTCCCACGACATACCGAAATAGAAGGCAGGCTTGAAGCCCTTTTCGTTTATTATGCTGTCTGCGCTTGCGTCAAAGTAGTAGTATTCGCCGTCCAGCTTCGCAAAATTTACTGTGTGTCCCTCGTTTTTGCTGTTATTTGTGCCGTTTGCCGAAGCTGTTTCTATACCTGCCATATTGAAGAGCATAGTGACAGTATCCGCATATCCGTCACATATCGCCTTGCCGTCAATAAGCAGGTCGGCTATCGGAACGTTTCTTGTGCTGTAGCCGTCAGTAACATATACCGAGTTCTCTGCAACGTAATTATACAGATACTGCGCTTTCTTTCTGTCAGTATTACACTCCTGCGGAATCGACGCTACTACCGATTTTGCCTTTTCATAGGCGGCTTCACGGCGGGATGTATATTCCTCTCCGAGCGTTTCAAGCTGTATATGATGATAGCTTTTTCCTGCGAACTGTTCAATGTTTCCGGTTAGCTTGCTGTTTGTCGTGTAATTATGTGCAACGAACGGACTGTCACAGCTTAAAAAGGTTATAACATATTCAAGCTCCTGCAGCCTGTCATAACCGCCGTCGAATACATCTTCAGGCAGAAATATATCGCTGTAGCCGTTTTCGCTTGCGTACATAAACGCATTGTAGATATATGTTTCGTTCTCGTCAAGCTGTGCCTTGAAATATCCCGTCATAGTGTCGGAGTATTTCGAGCTGTAGCCAAGCACTTCCTCCTTGCCGAGCGATATTGTGCCGTCTGCGGCAACAGAAGCATCATTGCCGAAGTAATACAGCGTGTTGCTTGATGTTATATCGAACAGCGGCAGTATGTATATCGCACCTACGACCGCTGCGGCAGGTATCACAACCGCCGCGGCTACAGTGCCTATGACCTTACCCTTGCCCATTACAGCTCAGCCTCTGCGTGCCGTGTAACGTGACAGCCTATATTGACTGCAACAGGAAGCCCTGCAATATGCGTCGGGTGCTGTTCGATGTTTACATACAGCGCCGTCACAGTACCGCCGAAGCCCTGAGGGCCTATTCCGAGCTTGTTTATCTTTTCGAGCATTTCGCTCTCCATATCGGCGTAAAGCGGCTTGGGGTTTCTTATTTTAAGATCCCTGCAAAGAGCCTTTTTCGCAAGTATGGCAGACAGCTCAAAGTCGCCGCCGATACCGACGCCCACCGTTATAGGAGGACACGGATTGCTTCCTGCCTTTGATACCGTTTCAACAACAAAGTTCACTATATCCTCTCTTGTCGCAGAGGGGGTGAACATTTTAAGCGCACTCATATTCTCACTGCCGAAGCCTTTCGGCGCTACCATTATATGCACCTTGTCGCCCGGTACAATGCTTGTATGTACTATAGCGGGGGTATTGTTGTTTGTGTTCTTACGCTCAAGCGGATCTTCGACCACCGACAAACGCAGCTTGCCGTTCACATATCCGCTTGCAACGCCCTCATTTATTGCCTCTGTGAGATTTCCTCCCGTGAAATGCACGTCCTGTCCGACTTCAAGGAATATCACAGCCATTCCCGTATCCTGACATATCGGCACTTCAAGTTCCTTCGCACAGTCGATATTCCTTACAATATCGCCAAGCACCTGCTTTGACAGCGGACTTTTTTCACAGCCGATACATGAATTTATCTTCTCTTTCATTCCGTCGGGCAGATAAAGGTTTGCCTTTACGCAAAGTTCTTCAACTGTCTTTTTAACAAGCTCAACGCTTATCTCACGCATGAATATTTCCTCCGTTTATATTGCTTTTGATATTACTGCCTGTATTAAGATTATATTACCGTGCCGTTTACGATGACCATATCCGGAGTATCGCATACGGATAACGGATCGCCTGAAAAAATAACTATATCTGCGTCCTTGCCGACTTCTATACTGCCTACCCTGTCTGCGATTCCCGTGATTACGGCAGGATATATCGTAATCGCTTTCAGCGCCTCGTTCCTGTCAAGACCGCCTCTTACCGCAAGCCCTGCCGAGAGCGGCAGATACTGCTCGGGGACAACGGGGTGGTCGGTGCATATACACATAGGCACGCCTGCCTTGTTCAGCACTCCTGCCGTTTCTATCGTATGATTACGAAGCTCAGGCTTACAGCGCTCGCTGATAACAGGTCCTACTATCGTCCGTGCGTTATCCTCAAGAAGCTCGTCGGCTATAAGGTGACCCTCTGTTGCGTGGATGATGACATAATCTATGTCAAACTCCTTGGCAAGCCTTATCGCCGTGAATATATCGTCTGCCCTGTGGGCGTGGAAATGTGCGGGTATCTCGTGCTTTAAAAGCGGCATAAGCGCCTCGCACTTTGCGTCATATTCGGGGCGGTCGCCCTCGTCATCGGTACCTGCCGAGCTTTCATAGTCTATCATATCGTCAAGATAACGTCTTGCCTTGAAAAGCTGTTCACGGATTATGGCGGCGGTAGCCATACGGGTGACCGGAGCGGTATCCTTATCCTTATATACGTTCTTGGGATTTTCTCCGAGTGCAAATTTTACCGCAACGGGATTTTTTATTATCCGCTTGTCTATCCTCTTTGAGCCTGCCGTTTTCATAGCAAGAAAAGTTCCGCCGATGGGATTTGCGCTTCCCATTCCGCATACCACCGAGGTAACGCCTGCCTGCGCCGCTTCTTCGAAGCAGTGGTCGAGCGGATTTATCATATCTATCGCACGAAGGTTCGGGGTAGAGGGGTCTGTATCCTCGTTTCCATCGTCGCCTTCGAATGCAAGCCCGTCCTCCCACGCACCGATATGCGTGTGAGCGTCTACAAAGCCGGGATATGCGGTTCTGCCCTTTGCGTCTATATCACTGTCGGACGGCGAAAAGTCCTTTAATTGTGACATATCGCCGACAGCCTTGATTTTATCGTTTTCTATAAGGATAAATCCGTTTTCGTAGTTTTTCTCCGCCATAGTTATGACGTTCGCATTGTAAATGTACATATTTATCCTTTCGTTTTCCTGTGCCTTTTTGCGTCAAGCTCGACCAGCTTTATGATCTCGCCTGCGATTATTCTGTCCGATGCGTTTGCATTCACTTCAAAGGTGCTGTTTTTTCTGTAAACGGGCAGTCTTGAATCATAGATTGCCTTAAGCTGTTCTTTCGTGTTGTTCACTACAAGAGGACGGTTCAAATCGTTCTTTATACGTTCATAGCAGGTGTCAAAGCCTGCGTTGAGAAAAATCACAACGCCCTGCTTCCTTGCAAACTCTGCCGTTTCGTCACGGAGTATTGCTCCGCCGCCTGTAGCGACTATCGTTCTTCCTCTGAAGTTTCTTATATACTGCGCCTCAAGATCCCTGAAATACGGTTCGCCCTTCTGAGCGAATATTTCAGGGATGGTCATTTTCTGATTATCGACTATGTATCTGTCAAGGTCGATGAAGACAGCCGTACATTCTCTTGCGAGCATTCTTCCTATATGGCTTTTACCGCAGCCCATAAAGCCGCATAGATACACGGGGCGCATTAAACAAGCCTCATCATTTCGTCCGAGATAGCCTGCACCTGTTCTGCTGTGTATTCTGCGCCGCTCCATATAGTATGAGCCACAGCCGCCTGCCATACAAGCATCTGCATACCGCCGCTGACCTTCTTCACGCCCTTGTCGGAAACCATCTTCATCAGCTTTGTTTCACGGGGATTGTATATAGCGTCAAAGAAGCCGTTCAGCGTTATTCTGCCCAGTGCTTCTTCGGTAAGCGGGCTTGCGTCTGTATTCGGATACATACCTACGGGAGTAGCGTTTACCATAAGGTCAAAGTCGCCCTTTACTTCTCTCAGCAGGCAAAATCCGACCTTTGCACTGTTATAATTCTGCTTTATTTCTTCGCATAAAGCCTTTGCAACGGGAATGTCGGCATCTCTTACCGCTATAGTCAGCTCGCCGCCCTCACGGACAGCTTCAATAGCCATCATTCTGCCTACGCCGCCGCATCCGAGCAGTAATACTTTGTTTGTAAGGGTCATGCCCATTGCGCCGACAGCCTTTGTAAAGCCTGTGCAGTCGGTGTTGTATCCCGTAGAAATGCCATTTACGTTTGCTATACAGTTTACGCTGTTGTAACGCTTGGCCGTATCGTCAAGCGTATCGCACATCTTTATTATGTCTATCTTATAGGGAATTGTAATGTTGAAGCCAGTCAGACTTTTGAAATATTCAAAACTGTCTGTCAGCTTTTCGGGGGGAGTATCGAGAATTTTATACTCCGCCTGCTCGCCCGATATTTCAAAAAGCCTTGTGTGTATCTGAGGCGAAAGGGTGTGACCGAGAGGGTGTCCCAGAATGCCGAATACGTTTTTGTTTTCCGTCATATTTATTGCTCCTTTTGTTCTGCTTCGGATTCTCTTTGATTTTCTGTCTTTTTGCATATCAGCTTTACAAGCGCTGTCGCACCTATGCCACAGCATATACCGAGTATTACTCCGCCGAAAATGTCCGACGGATAGTGTACATAAAGGTACATTCTCGAAAATGCGACCAGCGATGCATAGATATATGCGATAATGCCGAGCCTTTTGTGAAACAGATATATTGCCGTAGCCATAGCAAAGCAGGTCGCCGTGTGGCTTGACGGGAACGAAAATCCCGACGGTGCTTTTATGATAATGTCAATGGCACTGTTTACGGCAAACGGGCGTGGGCGGCAGACTATATGCTTCAGGATAAGTTCGCCGAACAGCAGTACGGAGAGCGTCGCTCCCATTACCGCAAAGCCCGTTTTACGCATTTTCTTAACAAACATCATAACGATGAACACAAGGATAGCCATTGCGCCGTACTCTATGCTGTATGTGAGGCACTTCATTATAATATCCGCAACCGGACTTGAAAGCGTGTTACGGATAAAGTCGAGTATCGACAGGTCAAGCGCCGTTATACTCTCAATCATCAGAGAGCCGCCGCCTTTTCAAGTGTATCAATGTTTTCAACGTTTACAGCCGTAACACCGTCAAGAGTTTTCTTTACAAGACCGGTCAGCACCTTGCCCGGACCAAGCTCGATATAGGTATCGTAACCGTCCTTCGAGATAACGTCAAGCTCTGAGGTAAATCTTACGGGCGAGCAGATATGCTTTGCAAGATAAGCGGGCATATCCGAGAAGTCTGTAAGCTCGTTTCCGTATACGTTGCAGTAGAACTTCATCGAGGGTGAGCTGAAGGGAATATCCTTTACCTTTACCGCAAATTCCTCCGATGCGCCTGCCATGAGCCTTGAGTGGAAGGCGGCGGAAACGGCAAGAGGAACTATACGCTTTGCGCCCTTTGCCGAAAGCGCTTCCTTAGCCTTTTCAATACCTGCCGCAGTACCTGCGATAACGGTCTGTACGGGCGAATTGTAGTTTACGGGAGTAACATATTCTCCGCCGTCCTCAATCTCCTTGCAAGTCTGCTCTATAACGTCAGCCTTAAGACCGAGAACAGCCGCCATTCCTCCGGGGTTAGCCTGAGCCGCCTTGTCCATAGCTTCGCTACGGTACTTTATCGCTCTGAATGCGTTCTCATATGTCAGCATACCGCTTGCCGCCATTGCCGCATATTCACCGAGAGAGTGTCCGGCAACAGCCGATGCTTCAATGCCCTTTGATTTAGCCGCTTCAAGCGCCATAAGCGACATTGCGAGTATAGCAGGCTGTGAGATTATCGTGCGTGAAAGCTCCTTTTCATCTCCGCCGAATATCTTAGCGGCAAGGTCAAAGCCGAGAATGTCACTGCCAAGCTCGATTACCTTTTTGCATTCGGGTATGGTATCGTAAAATTCCTTACCCATATCTTTGTACTGCGAGCCTTGTCCTGAAAAAAGGAATATGGTTTTTGTCTTATCTACCATTTTTCTGTTTCTCCTTGTAGTTTAATTATTTTAACGGTATAATTTGTCATATATTGCAGAAATTCTGAAATATAATGTCACTGTTTACTCTGTTGCGATACAATTATGCAAATAATTGTTGACAAACAGTACCGAAATAGAGTAAAATGAAATATAAGCACGTTTACCTTTATGGGGTAACTATGCCTTGCGGACGATAAAATCCGCAGTTACTGATTTATTATACAACAAAAAGAGAATAAAATCAACAATTAATATATAATATACGGCAGTCAGGAACGCCGCACGGAAGGAAAAGGATATGAACGGTATAACGATACTGGGTACGGGAGAATACACTCCCGAAACCGTAGTCACCAATGAAATGTTCACAAAGTTCATTGATACTACAGATGAATGGATAACCACAAGGACTGGTATCCGTGAAAGACGTATGAGCCCCGACAAGCCCAATTTCATGATGGCTGCTGAGGCGGCAAAGGCCGCACTTGCAAGCGCAGGAAAGACGGCGAAGGATATAGACTGCATCATCGTTTCGACCTGCTCGCCCGATTTCTATTATCCTAACACAGCCTGCCTTGTACAGAATCTGATCGGCGCACAGCCCTGTGCCTGTATGGATGTAAATACCGCCTGCACAGGCTTTATAACAGCGGTTGATATTGCAAGAAACTTCCTTGCAAACGATACCTACAAGACGGTGCTTATAGTAGCCAGCGAGCGTCTGACAAGTCAGATAGACTATACGGACAGAGCAAGCTGCATACTTTTCGGTGACGGCGCAGGTGCGGTAGTTATCGAAAAAGGAGAGGGCAAGGAATACTACAGCCACTCCGGCGCAGAGGGCGATATGCTCCAGAGCCTTTACTGCAAGAATTTCTACGACAGGAACAACCCCTATTTCAAGGGTGACGACTGCCTTAAGGATATAATAGACACTCCGAACAAGGAGCGTTATTTACAGATGGACGGAAAGGCGGTATACAAGTTTGCCGTTGACGCTATGGCAAATGCGGTAGAATATGTATGCGAACATTCCGGCATATCTCTTGATGATATAGATCTTGTTATTCCCCATCAGGCGAATATAAGAATAATCCAGTCCGCACTCAAGAAGATGAACGTTGATCTTGACAAGGTGTTCACAAACCTTGAAACACACGGCAACACATCAAGCTCGTGTATTCCTATGTGCCTTGCGGAGCTTGACCGCCAGGGCAGGCTTAAGCGTGGCATGAAGATATGCCTTGTCGGCTTCGGTGCGGGACTTACCTACGGCGCAACTATTTTCGAATATTAATCCACAGCTGAAAGGATAAAAACAATGGAAACAAGGATCACAAAATTACTCGGTATAAAGTACCCCATATTCCAGGGCGGTATGGCATGGATAGCCGAAAGCACACTTGCGTCGGCTGTTTCAAACGCTGGCGGAGTAGGTATAATCGCAGGCGGTTCTGCTCCTATTGACTATCTGAGAGATCAGATAAGAAGAGCAAAGTCGCTGACAGATAAGCCCTTCGGCGTTAATATAATGCTTATGAGCCCCAACGCAGAGGATCTTGCACAGCTCGTTATAGATGAAAAGGTTCCGATGATAACGACCGGTGCGGGCAACCCCGGCAAGTTTATGGAGGCGTGGAACAACGCAGGTATCAAGGTTATCCCCGTAGTACCCAGTGTTGCACTTGCAAAGAGAATGGAAAGAAGCGGTGCGTCTGCAGTAATCGCAGAGGGAACAGAATCGGGCGGTCACATAGGCGAAAATACCACTATGTGCCTTGTTCCGCAGGTAGTTGACGCTGTATCCATCCCCGTTATCGCCGCAGGCGGTATCGCAGACGGCAGAGGAATTGCCGCCAGCTTTATGCTCGGCGCAGAGGGCGTACAGGTAGGAACAAGATTCCTTGCCGCCGAGGAGTGCCAGATTCATCCTACATATAAACAGCTCGTTGTTGACGCAAAGGATACAGACAGCATAGTAACAGGCAGAACGACAGGTCACCCCTGCCGTAACGTAAAGACAAAGTTCTCGAAGAAGCTCGCAAGCGGCGAGATGAACGGAACGATAACACCCGATGAATTCGAGCAAATAACGCTCGGCTCACTGCGTAAGGCAGTACAGGACGGCAACCTTGAGGAAGGCTCGTTCTTATGCGGCGCTATCGCAGGTATGGTAAAGAAGGTACAGCCTGCAAAGGAAATTGTGGAAGAAATGTTCGCAGAGGCTGAAAAACTGCTGAACAAGTAAGATAAAACTATAAAACGATAAAATGATAAAAAAGGAGAAAATCAATGGCAACTGCAATCATCACAGGCTCTGCAAGAGGAATAGGTGCGGCAATAGCTCTCCGTCTTGCAAAGGACGGATATGACATCGCATTAAACGACATCGCCGAGAGCTGCTTTGAAAACAACGATATAATCGACAAGATAAAAGCAGAAGGCGTAAAGTGCGAAAAGTACATCGCTGACGTATCAAAGTACGATCAGTGTGAAGCATTCGTAAAGAGCGTAAAAGCCGATTTCGGCAGTATTGACGTACTCGTTAACAACGCAGGTATAACCCGTGACGGTCTGCTTGTAAGAATGAGCGAAGAAAACTACGACCTCGTTGTTGCGGTAAACCAGAAAAGCGTATTCAATATGACAAAGCTTGCAGGCTCTGTTATGATGAAACAGCGCAGCGGCAGGATTATCAACCTTGCAAGCGTAGCAGGTCTTTACGGCAACCCCGGTCAGATGAACTACTCCGCTACAAAGGCGGCTATAATCGGTATGACAAAGACCACCGCAAAGGAGCTTGGTCCGAGAAACATCACCTGTAACGCAGTAGCACCCGGATTTATCCACACAGCAATGACCGACGCTCTTTCGGAAGAGCTGAGAGCGGCAATGGTAAAGCAGATAGCTATGGGCAGATGCGGTGAAGTTGAAGAGATAGCAGGCGTTGTATCATTCCTCGCTTCAAAGGATGCAAGCTATGTAACAGGTCAGGTAATAGAGATAAGCGGCGGCTTATCAATGTAAAGACAAGCCACGAAAGGAAATACAAAAAATGAGCAGAGTTGTAATTACCGGTGTGGGCGTAGTAAGCCCCATAGGAAACACCAAGGAAGAATTCTGGAACAGTCTTATGGAGGGCAAGCACGGCTTTACATTAGAGCAGTGGTTCCCCGGTCAGAGCGAAGAACTTAACGTAAAGGCTTCCGTAAAGGATTTCAGCGCAGACGGCCTTTTTGACAAGAAAGAGCTTCGCCGTACAGATATAATCACACAGTATGCCGTATATGCGGCTGACAAGGCTATGAAGGACGCAGGAAGCGACTTCAAGGATCTCGATCCTTACAGATGCGGCGTAATAATCGGCTCGGGTATAGGCGGTATGGAAACAACGCAGGAAGAGCTTCTCGCATATCACAACAAGGGCAACAAGAGAGTTTCAGTATTCACTATCCCCAAGATGATAGGCAATATGGCGGCAGGTACGGTTGCTATCCGTACAGGCTTCAAGGGCGTAAACTACTGCACGGTATCCGCCTGTGCCAGCGGTACACACGCTATAGGCGAGGCATTCCACGCTATAAAGAACGGCTATATGGACGTTGCCATAGCAGGCGGCACAGAGAAATGCTCGATAGGCTTTGCCTATGCAGGCTTCAACAATATGCACGCTGTAACAAAGTCCACCGATGTTGACAGAGCAAGCATCCCCTTTGACGCAGAGAGAAGCGGCTTCGTTCTCGGTGACGGAAGCGGTATCGTAATTCTTGAAGAATACGAACACGCAAAGGCAAGAGGAGCAAACATCTATGCTGAGGTCATCGGCTACGGTGCTACCTGCGATGCTTATCACGAAACAAGTCCCGACCCCGAGGGCAAGGGCGGCGCAAAGGCTATGGAGTTTGCTGTAAAGGAATCAGGCAGAGCGCCCGAAACCTTCAACTATGTAAACGCACACGGCACATCAACTCCCATGAACGATAAGACCGAAACAGCCGCTGTAAAGCTGGTATTCGGCGAACACGCAAAGAATATGGTCATCAACTCCACAAAGTCAATGACAGGTCACCTCTTAGGTGCGGCAGGCGGTGTAGAAGCGGTAGCCTGCGCCCTTCAGATAAAGAACAGCAAGGTGCACCGCACATTAGGTCTTAAGGTGGCAGATCCCGAATGCGATCTTGACTATGCGGCTGACGGCACGAGAGATATGAAGATTACAGGCGCACTCAGCAATTCGCTCGGCTTCGGCGGTCATAACGCTTGTATAGCATTTGCTCCCGTAGAGGACTAAGAGAAAGGTTGACACAATATGCAGTTTGAAAATAATTCGCTTACCGATGCCGTAAAGGAATTTATCGGTATTATGAAGGACAGCGGTCTGTCCTATATGTATGTAAAGAACGACAAGTTCGAGCTTGAGCTTGGTCAGAAGAATCCCCCTCCCGCACCTCCTGTGATGCCCGCAATGCCTCCTATGGCTATGGCGGCTGCTCCCGCAGTACCGACATCAGCACCGCAGACACAGGCTCCTGCTGCGGCACCTGCCGATACCGGCAAGAGCATAAAAAGCCCCATTGTCGGCACATTCTACTCTGCCCCCTCCCCCACAAAGCCTCCCTTTGTAAAGGTCGGCGATAAGGTGAACGAGGGCGACACAGTATGCATCGTTGAGAGTATGAAGGTAATGAACGAGATACAGGCGGATATTTCCGGCACTGTAAAGTCTATTGCCGTAAAGGACGGAGAGGCTGTTGAATTCGGTCAGCCGCTCATCATAATAGAATAACGGAGGACTGTATATGTCGCTTATGAATAAAGAGCAGATAATGGAGATAATCCCTCACAGAGATCCGTTCCTGCTTATTGATACTATCGAAGAAATGGAACCCGGTCAGCGTGTGGTTGCCACAAAGTATATGAAAGAGGACGAGTTCTGGTTCAAGGGACACTTCCCCGGATACCCCGTAGTACCCGGCGTACTTATGCTTGAGATGCTTGCACAGGCAGGCGCAGTGGCAATGCTTGCACTCCCCGAAAACAAGGGCAAGATAGGTCTGTTCGGCGGCGTCAAGGACGCTAAGTTCAGAAGACAGGTAGTACCCGGCGATCTTTTAAAGCTCGAAGTCGAGATAATAAAGGTAAAAGGACCTATCGGTGTCGGCAAGGCTCTTGCCACAGTAAACGGTGAAAAGGCGGTATCCGCAGAGATCACCTTTGCTATCAAGTAAACGGAAGGCAAACGCTGTATGTTCAATAAGATTCTGATCGCCAACAGAGGCGAGATTGCTATAAGAATAATCCGTGCGTGCAGAGAGCTTGGAGTAAAGACTGTCGCAGTATATTCGACAGCCGACAAGACTGCGCTTCACGCACAGATAGCTGACGAGGCGGTATGTATAGGACCTGCTCCGTCAAAGGACAGCTATCTTAATTCAAAGGCACTGCTTGCCGCCTGCGAGATAACGGGCGCACAGGCAATTCACCCAGGCTTCGGTTTTCTTTCCGAAAACAGCCACTTTGTACGTCTTTGCGACAAGTGCGGAATAAAGTTCATAGGTCCGGGCGCTGACGCTATGGACGCTATGGGTGATAAGGCAAACGCAAAGAAGACGATGATAGAAAACAACGTTCCCGTAGTTCCCGGCTCCGACGGTGTTGTTGGGACGCTTGAGGAGGCTCAGGAGATAGCCGCAAAGATCGGCTACCCGATAATGGTAAAGGCGAGCGCAGGCGGCGGCGGACGAGGCATAAGACTTGTTGAAAAGCCCGAGGAGCTTGAAGCGGCAATGACCGCCGCAAAGCAGGAGGCTAAACAGTTCTTTGCAAACGATGATATATATATCGAGAAGTTCATTGTAAATCCCCGACACGTCGAGATACAGCTCCTTGCGGACGAGCACGGAAATGTAATTTATCTCGGTGAGCGTGACTGCTCGTTACAGCGCCGTAATCAGAAGGTGCTTGAAGAAAGCCCCAGCCCCATTATGACGGAGGATCTCCGCAGAAGAATGGGAGAAGCGGCAGTAAGAGCGGCAAAGGCTTGCGGCTATGCAAACGCAGGAACGGTAGAATTCCTTGTAGACAAGGATTTAAACTTCTACTTTATGGAGATGAACGCAAGAATACAGGTCGAACACCCCGTAACCGAAATGGTGACCGGCGTGGATCTTGTAAAGGCGCAGATAAACATCGCCGCAGGACTTCCCCTGCAGTATAAGCAGGAGGATATAAAGCTCAGCGGTCACGTTATCGAGTGCCGTATAAATGCGGAAGAGCCTAAGAACAACTTCCGCCCCTGTCCAGGTAAGATAAAGTCGATTCATATGCCCGGCGGTTTCGGTGTGCGTATTGATACGGCGGTATATCAGGGCTACGAGATACCCCCTTACTATGACAGTATGATAGCAAAGGTGCTTGTAAAGGGCGAGGACAGAAAAGAGGCTATCCAGAAGATGAAGGTCGCCCTCTCCGAATTTCTCATAGAGGGTATCAACACCAACATTGATTTCCAGCTCAATCTCCTGCGTGACGAGGATGTCGAAAGCGGTAATTTCGATATAGGCTTCCTTAACCGCAAGGATCTGACGAATTATTGATAATGCCACAAGCAAACGAAAAGGCGGTGCTTTAATTGTTAGAAGATCTGTTTAAAATGGTCAAGGACCGTTTTAATGAGGAACAGAAGGAAGAGGCGGATTCCTCCGCCCTCGAAATACCCAAGGACCTGCTGTTCAAATGTCCCCGCTGTCAGAACGTGTTCTATATGGACGAGTTTGAAAAGCGTAAGAAAACCTGCCCTGTCTGCAACTATCACGCAAGGCTTTCCGCTAAGGAGCGTCTTGATATAACGGTCGACAAGGACAGCTTCAAGCCGTTTGACGAAAATATGGTGTCACTGAATCCTATCGGCTTCCCCGACTATGAGAAGAAGATAAAGAGTATGCAGGAAAGCACGGGACTTAAGGATGCAGTAGTGACGGGCGAATGCACTATACGAGGCTACCGTGCGGTCATCGGCATTATGGATTCCAATTTTATGATGGCGAGCATGGGCAGTGTTGTAGGCGAAAAGATAACAAGAGCGTTTGAATATGCCACAGAGCATAAGCTGCCCGTTATACTGTTTACAGCGTCGGGCGGTGCGAGAATGCAGGAGGGTATAATCTCCCTTATGCAGATGGCAAAGACAAGCGGTGCGGTAAAACGTCACAGCGATGCGGGCGGACTTTATATCACGGTGCTTACCGACCCCACAACAGGCGGTGTTACAGCGTCCTTTGCAAGTCTTGGAGATATAATCCTTGCCGAGCCTAAGGTGCTTGTAGGATTCGCAGGCAGACGTGTTATACAGGACACTATAAAGCAGAAGCTCCCCGACGATTTCCAGACGGCAGAATTCCTGCTTGAAAGCGGTTTTGTTGATGCGATAGCCGACAGACGCTCAATGCGTAAAACGCTGTCGAATATATTAAGACTGCATAACTATAAAAAAATCGGCGCTGACTGGCAGCACGGTTGAAAGGACGGTAATGATAATGTCAAATATGACTGCTACACAGCATCTTGAGATAATAAGAGAAAAGAATCGTCCAACCGTAAACGACTATATCCCTGCTATATTCAACCACTTCACCGAGCTTCACGGCGACCGCCACTATGGTGACGATGCCGCAATATTATCGGGTATAGCTACTCTTAACAGCACTCCCGTCACAGTGATTGCACAGGTAAAGGGCAGAAACCTTGAGGAAAACAAGAAGTCGAATTTCTCAATGCCTCATCCCGAGGGCTACAGAAAGGCTCTCAGGCTTGCATATCAGGCGGAGAAGTTCCACAGACCCGTTATATGCTTTGTTGATACACCGGGCGCATTCTGCGGAGTTGAAGCCGAAAAAAGAGGTCAGGGCGAGGCTATAGCAAAGAATATTGCCGAGTTTATGACGCTGAAAACCCCCGTTATATCGGTAGTTCTCGGTGAAGGCGGAAGCGGCGGCGCACTTGCACTTGCCGTATGCGATGAGCTTGCTATGCTTGAACACGCTTTATATTCCGTAATTTCTCCCAGAGGCTTTGCTTCTATTCTATGGAAGGATCCTTCAAGAGAAAAGGAAGCGGCCGATCTTATGAAGATTACGGCAGAAGATTTATATAACTTCGGCGTGTGCGACAAGATTATTTCCGAGTCGGTGGGCGGCGCTCATACAGACCCTGCACAGACAGCGGACAATATATCGGAATATCTTATAAGTGCGGTCGAAAGACTGTCAAGGATAGATATTCCTACCCTGCTTGATAACCGCTACAAGAAATTCCGCAAAATCGGCATGTTTTCCGAGTAGATTTGATTACTTGTTGTATTCTTATATGAATTAAAAAACGGCAGATTGTTTGTTTGCGTTCCACAAACATTTTGCATATAACAAGCATAAACAATGTTCCCTTGGTTCTTTACGCTTTATACCACTAAGTAGCGTTTTAGCGTCCGTCTTTACTTGACTTTTAGAATTAAGTCGTATGTGGGTCTTATCGCCAACACTTCTCAGCGGGGTAAGGGTGTGGGTAAGGAAAGAGGGAGCCACGAGGGAGAGAACCTAAGGGATAGGGATAGGGGCGGCAGTCCCTCTCCCTAGTCCCTTTGGTTCTTTCCCTCGTAAATAGCAGCAACGTTATCGTATAGAATAGCGAACCCGAGAAGTGTTATCCGACGAATAGAACTAACGGTAGCTTAAAAACATATAAAACCATTTTCGTTTATCGCTATGGAATAACATAACGATGCTATTATAAACTTGTGCAAAGTGTAGAAATACACCCTGTAAATTTAGACATTTTTTTAATGTATTTGTTGTAAATACGACTTGATTATTTCGGCGTAATGCCGTATAATATTAACGAAAGAAAATTTCTTTTTAAAAACACGGAGGAGATTTCAAATGGTATTTGATAAGGTAAAAAAGATAATCGTTGACCAGCTCGACGTTGAAGAAGACAAGGTTACTGAGGCTGCAAGCATCACAGACGACCTCGGCGCTGATTCACTTGACGTAGTAGATCTCGTAATGAGCTTTGAAGAAGAGTTCGACATCGAGATTCCCGATGATCAGGTTGAAAAGATCAAGACTGTCGGTGACATCGTTAAGTTCATCGAAGAAAAGGTTGAAGACTGATTTACATCTAGCTTTAGCACATCAGCCGTATTTGTCAGACGCAGATACGGCTTATTTTTCTTTTTATCGTAACTAAAAGGAGGCTTTGCGTATGACATCGGTTTGCTTTACAGGGCATCGTAAAATTGACAGCCCGGATATGTATGCGCTTAAATCTCTGCTTGACAGCACAATATGCGGACTTGTCAAGCGTGGCGTCACCGACTTCTACTGCGGCGGCGCTCTCGGCTTCGACACTATGTGCGCTCATATGGTGCTGTATCTGAGAAAACGCAAGGCACTCGATATAAAACTCCACCTTGTACTCCCCTGCTCAAACGAGGAACAGACAAAGAACTGGAGTTACAACGACAAGCAGGAGTTTTATGCGATAATGATGGCGGCTGACAGCATTGAGTATATAGGCAGTGAATACACCAAGGACTGTATGAAACAGCGTAACGCACGCCTGACAGAGCTTGCAGACTGCTGTGTGGCGTATTATGACCAAAGCAACAGCAGGAGCGGCACAGGTCAGACGGTACGCATGGCTGAAGCCAAAGGTATTGAAGTGATAAACCTGTTTGATATGTAACCACATAATATCGCATATCGGCACAATAAGTTAAATCCATCGTACTATCCCGGAAGATTACCGGCAAGTACGATGGATTTTTTCCATAAAGCAACACCCTCACAGCTTAAGCCGTGAGGGTGTATATTTTGTAATATCTCAGAATTTCTTACTTTGATTCTGTATCATCGTGAACAGTTCTGTTCTCGGCAATGCTGCTCTTTAATACACGGATCTTTGTTCTGTCAGAGCCAGTTTCGATAAGTACAGTATCATCTGTAACTCTTAATACTCTGCCTACAATACCGCCTGTTGTTACTACTTCGTCAGCAACCTCAAGGTTGTTGAGCATTTCCTGCATCTTCTTGCCACGCTTCTTTTCGGGTCTTATGATAAGGAAGTAGAATATAACTACCATAAGTGCAAGGGGGATAAGCATTGTGAGAATGCTCACTATATCGTTTCCACCCTGTCCTGTGGTTGTTGCTGTCTGTCCGCTTGTTAATAATGTCAGTAATTCTGTCATTTTGTATTCCTTTCTTTTCCGTGCGATATTCGCTCTTACGTTATTCTCTAATTATACCTTAAAAATGCCGCAAATGCAAGCACTTTTGTGTATTTATTCGAATCTTATATCGGTAAATCCGAGCTTTTCGAGTGCCGTTTTACAATTTTTGATTTCGTCTGCCGATAAATTTGCACTGCCTGTTATTCCGACCGATATTTCCTTGTCGCCGACAGCCTTCTTTACAAGCGTGAATATCTGATTTACCGCCTTGACCTTGTCCTTTTCGACCGTTACTGTCTTGTCTGCCGAAGTCTGCAGCTTTGTGCCAAGCAGTGACATATCCATTGTGACAAGCACACTGCTGTCGCCCAGCTTATCCTTCGCAGACCATATTTCAGCCGTACCGTCATAAGCCGTTGCCGACATTGTAAGCAGTGCGTCAGCCTTTATTTCAACCGTTGCGGTTGCGTTGCCTTCCTTTGCTTTCTTTGCGCACGTTGCCGCAAGAACGGCCAATTTCTCGCTTCTGTTTGCATTCTGCAGTTCCTTTGACAACAGCGAGTAGTCATAGGACTGGAAGTTCGGGAAGACAGTGTTTTCAAGCTCAATATCGGCAAACCCTGCCTTTGCAAGCTCTCCGCATATATCCGCATAATAGTTTACCGCATCGGCGGAATAGGGAGTAGTCCACGGTTTACCGCCGTTATCGGCGGCGGCGTCCAGCCAGCTCCAGTTTCCGTCAGAGATTATATATCCCGCATTATCGAAAAGATACGGTGTCTTTCTGTCGTAAAGCGTTGTTATAGCCGCAACGGGAGTGATTCCTGCCGTCTTGCACGCCTTTACTATCTGAGCCGCCGTCAGACTGCCCTTATTTACGTCTGTGTTGTCCTTTACAGCCTTAAGCGATGATTTGTATAACAGTTCGCCTGTGGTGTTTTTAAGCGTAAATACGGCGGTATTATAACCGCTGTCTTTTGCTGAGGCAAGGAACTTATTCAGTGCGGCATCGCTTTTCAGTGCGGAGTCGGGAGCGACCGTCGCAAAAGCAGATGTTACCTCGTTTGGCACTGAGGAGGTGTTATCCTTTGTTGTATCACTGCCGCCTGAGTTGTCGGACGTGTTATCCGAAGTGTTCGCCTGCGAATTGCTGTCCGATGTTTCGGGGAGCGATTCGGGCGGCGTCCACGCAGGCTCGCTCACAGAGGAATTGTCCCCGTTTCCGCCGAAAAACTTTATCAGCGGAGAAGCGACCGAGTATCCCACAAAGACAAATGCGCCCAGTATCACAACGAAAAGAATCCCGTCAAATATCTTCCTGCCGGTGCTTTTACGTTTTTTATACAGATTTCTTCTTGAACGTTTTACCTTGAATCCTTTTTTTCTGCTCATATCAGTATCTCCATTTTAGAAATTATCAGATAGCGCCCGTGTTATATCCTGTCAGCGCATAGAATGCAAGTGACATAATGCCGACAAAAACCATCATTATCGGCATTCCTCTGAAGGCCTCGGGAATAAGCGGAGAATTGAGCCTTTCGTTTGCGATATGAAGGAAGAACACCGCAATGAAAAAGCCTGCCGCTATTCCGACACCGAATCCCATATACGAAAAGAAATCAGCGTGGTATGTCGTGTTCAGGAACAATGCTCCAAGCACTGCCGCATTGAACACTGAAAGATGAACGTATTTCTTGATGTTTCTGAATATCTTTGGCAGGAATCTCCACAGGAGGAGCAGACTGCCCGTATATACTATGCTCACCGTCAGCGTGTATATAAGCGGCATGACAACATAAAAATACTGCCAGTCGGCAAGCCACCCGTCTATAAAGAACGTGATACAGCTTGAAACCACGATAACGTATGTTATGCCAAGACCGAGTCCGAATATGCTTTCTTTTTTTCTTGATGCGTAGAACGCCACGCTTGTGCCGAGCGCACGGGAGAATATCGCATTCTCGACAAACATAGCGAGCATAGCCGTATTGATAAAAAGTGCTAATTTATCCATCACTGCGCTCCTTTACGTTGTCGTCCTGCGAGGGAAGCAGATGGGGTGCAGCCGGCTTGCTTTCGGTGCTTGAACGGTAGGTGTGAGCCGTCGCCTTGTTATGCTCCTCGCTGTTAAGCCTTATTCTGCGGTTACGCAGATAGTTGTAAAGCGCCCTGAACATACCTGCCATTATTCCGACAAGTATAAATCCGCCGAAAGGTGATTCAAAAGCCGCAATTTTGAAATCAAACAGCTTTATTCCGGCAAACGTGCCGAAGCATATCAGCTCCCTGAAGCCTCCGGTAAGGACGCACACTGCGCCGAAACCCGCTATGAAGAAAATTACGTCGATTATCATTTTCAGCTTGTCCTCAAGATAGAAACGGCTTTCCGTTTTCGAGAAGATAAGAGCGTTTGTAATTATAAGCGGCATATAGATGCCTATAAGCTCGACCGTAAGCGGAAAGATCTGCTCTAAAAGAAGTACGGTCGGGATATAATAGACCGAGCCTACCAGCGCATATATAATTACTCTGAGGGTATAAACTATTTTTTTCGGTACAAACGAACAGGTAACTATCGTCAGAAACGATATTATCGCAAAAGCAAGAGCGATTACCACGCCCTTCTTGAAGGTCGTAGCGGCGATTATTACAGGTGCGTTTACAATGCCTGTCATCAGCACGACATTCTGCTTTGCCAGTCCGTCTATAAGATCACGGGTGAACTTAAAGTCACTTTTCCGTGTCTTTTCCGGCTTCATCTGTTTTGTCTGAGCCATGCTGCGCCTCCTTTTCCTTTTCGCCGGCGGTCTGAGCCGAAGCTTTCTTCTTCTTTACCGAATCCGATATTTTGTCGGAAAGATTCTCCATTACCGACTTTTTATGACGTTTTACCTTTGTGACCTTATTGTCGATAGGGGGCATATTATAATTAACAGGTTCAATCATAATTTCCTGCGTATCTGAAAGCTTCGGCGTCTTACCCTGCTTTGCGTCCTCTGTCATTCGCTCAAACGAGCCGAGGTTATGCTTAAGGTATCTTAAAAGCTGTTTTGTCTGTACGCCTATTACGAATGCCAGCTTGTCAAGATACAGCGACAGAGCGTTTACTATCAGCAGGGAGAACACGAATATTCCCTCGATATTTGCGGAATTTCTGAATATAACCGTGATTACGCCGAGCGCTATGCCGTACAGCACCCTTCCGCCGTTTGTAAACGGAAGCGTCTGCGGATCGCTCGCAAGGAATATAAAGCCGAACAGTACAAATCCGCTTACAAAACGGAATATAACAGCGTCCATAGCAGGCTCTACACTGCTTGTGAGATAGGAAAGCACGCCCATTACGGCTATTCCGCCCACAGTAGCGGAAAGCGACACGCTTCTTCTGCAGATAAGGCAGATACCGCTTACTATCAGCACGAGTATATGAGTAGTTCCCATAGGGCCGGGGAATCTTCCCATAAGTATCTCAAGAGGAGTCAGTGAGGGCATTGCGCCGTTCTTTATAAAACTGCTCTCGATTCCGCTTACAAGCGTTCCCGCATCTCCGAATATTTCCGGATGAGCGCCAAGCTGGGGATACATCAGCACCTGTGTCGGATAGCAGATTATAAGAAACGCTATCGCAACCGCCGCAGGATTGAATATATAGTTGTCCTTGCCGCCGAATATATGCTTTACCGTAATTGCAAGCACTGCGCCGATTATCACTACATAATATTCTACGCTTGCAGGGAGCATAAGAGCAAGAGCCATACCGTAGGCTATGGTTGACAGGTCTTTTACGCCGTATTCCTTCTTTGAAAGGAAACAGCCGACCATATCGGTCAGTATGCAGGCAAGCACCGAGCAGGCGCACACCGTTACTACCCTTATGCCGTAAAAGCAGGTGGCAATGACGGTTATCGCCAGCATAAAAAGTATCTGATCGCCGTATATGCTTCTCGGCTTACGCAGTTTTTTCTTAGCCGCCTCCTTTGACATCAGCAAAGGAGCTTCGTCTATCTTCTTAAGAAGAGCTTCATTTGTGGTTGTATTCATTATATCTTTTTGTCCTTTCAGACTATAAGCTGTTTAACCGGTTTAACAGGAGGTGTCCCATGCAGATAGATGAGCTTGCGGGAAATACCGTAAAAATTACGCTCGATCCGTCGGATATGGACGGATACCGCATTAAATGCGAAGATATTTCGGGCGATTCCCGTACCTCAGAGCTTGCCTTGTCAAGACTTATATCCTGCCTCAGCGAAGATCATAATCTCGGGCTTTGCGGAGAACGTCTGCTTGTCGAGGCGTTCCCGAAAAGCGACGGAGGCTGTACCTTGTATATCTCCTGCCTTAAAGGCACTCCGTCCGGAAAAAACGCATCCTGCCGTCCGCCGCTTACGACGGTCATCTGCGAGGGAGAGCTTTGCGTTCTCGCAAGGCTTTGCAAGGCGCTTAAAACTGTCGCAGACCGTGTATCCTTATACGCAGACCGTGACGGGAAAGATTATCGTCTTGCCATTCATCTGCCGCAGAGCAAATCGTCCGAAAGCCGCATCGGCATTATACGGCACATCGTGTCGGAGTACCGCCTTCCGTTATATACGGATCTCAGCCGTATGAGCGACACGGAGGAATATTATACTCTGCTTACAGACAAAGCAACTGAGCTGTTGCCCGACTGCTTTTAGCGTATAGCGTCTGCCGCTTCTCTCATATCCTTCGCCCTGAACAGATATGTTCCTGCTACAAGTACGTTTGCACCGGCATCTTTAACTGTTGCGGCGGTTGCCGTGTTGATACCGCCGTCAACCTGTATATTCATTTTGTCAAATCCGTTTTCGTTGCAGTATTTACGGAGCATTGCCACCTTGTCGGCGCACTGCGGAATAAATCCCTGTCCGCCGTAGCCGGGTTCAACGGTCATTACAAGCACCATATCGCACAGCGGCAGATAAGGTATTACTTCCTTCCAGTCTGTAGCGGGCTTTATGGCAAGTCCTGCGTTCATACCGATTTTCTTTATATACTTAAGGTTTGCTGTTGTGTCGCCTTTGCTTTCAAGGTGGATAGTAAGCATATTACTGCCCGCAAGGGCGAAAAGCGGTATAAGATTTGTGGGATCTGTCACCATAAGGTGCGTGTCGAAATATATATTGCTCACTTTACGCATAGCGGCAACAACGTTGTTCCCGTAGGTTATATTGTCAACGAAAACCCCGTCCATAACATCTATATGAAGCCACTCGATCTGTGCGTTTTCGGTACGGCGGATTTCTTTTTCTATATTTGTAAGGTCGCTCGCAAGCATTGAAGCAGAGATAATGTTTTTCATGATTTCTCCTGTCCGGTCCGTAGACCTATTTATACAGTATAATGATATATCATAACCGCTTTTTCGTCAAGTAAATGCAAAAAATTAAAGAAAATTTCCGCAGAATAAACAAAAAAGAGGCAAAAGCCTCTTTTTATATTGTCGAAAATCTATGCTATTGTTACATAAAAGGGGTTTGGGGCGTAGCCCCAAGCAGGCTCATGGGCGGCAGCCCATGCTATTTCCCCTTCCCTTTGGGGGAAGGGGTCAGGGGTTGGGGGATAAAACAGTAAATAGCAATATTTTCGAATTTTAAACCTTTACATAGAACGGAACTTTTTCTTTTGTCGCCTGTTTTGCGGCAGGCTGATTGAAGTTCATTATCATAAACGGCGCTTTTTCGTCGTTTATATCCTTCAGCACCTTTTCGGTAAAGTCCTTGGTAAAGTCGTTGAATTTGTCGTCCTCACCCTCGAAATCCACGATTATAAGGCGGTTGAGCTGATTTACCTTGCGCATATTCATAATATACGCCTTTTTAATATCCTTACGGCTGTCAAAATAGCTCGTTATAGGCTTGGTAACAGTGTCCGGCACGCCCGTAACCTCGTTTATGACAGTAAGCTCGCCGCTGTTGAATTTTTTCTGCCTTATATAATTTGCTATGACCTCTGCCTGATGAGGACCGCAGATAATGTTCTCAGTGAAGGGGTTTATAACAAAGCCCTTCATAGCACACTTCGGCTGTGACAGCATAGCGGAAAGATCCTTATATGTAACGGCGATCACGCAGACCTTGCTTATATCATTGATGTTCTTCTGCATTGTTTCCATATCGGTGAACACCATAAAATATTTCTCGTTCTGGGGATTTGTAAGGTGCGAGAACTGTACCTTCATCTGATTTTCATTCTCCCCCGACATATCCGTCACGGTTACAGGCGCAAGAAGTCTTGCCTCCATCAGATTGTCGATATAATCCACCTGATACTGCGGTTCGGGATTTGTTTTTTCTTCAGCGCATTTTTTCAGCGTTCTCATCACTTCGAGCAGTTTCGGGTTGGTTATTTTCTTTGTCTGTTCCTGTATTGCATTCAACTGTTCCTGTGTCATTTATTATATTCCTTTCCCGAAGAAAATTATATTTCGTTACGGTTTTCAAGCGCCCTCTGGAGCGTAACATCGTCCGCATATTCAAGCGATGCGCCCGCAGGCAGACCATACGCAAGACGGGTCACCTTTACTCCCAGCTGCTTTATCATTCTTGAAAGATATGTTGCCGTAGCCTCTCCCTCGATAGTCGGACTTGTAGCCATTATGACCTCGTCCGTATCCGACAGCCTTGCCATAAGCTCCTTTATTTTAAGCTGCTGAGGACCTATCGAATTCATCGGTGACAACAGCCCGTGAAGCACATGATACACTCCGTCAAAGCCGCCGCTTCGTTCTATGGCGGAAACGTCCTTGGGACTTTCCACAACGCATATGACCTTGTGGTTTCTGCGGCTGTCCGAGCATATATCGCACTTGTCCGTATTGCAGATATTCTGACATACACTGCACAGCTTCATACTGCGTCTTGCCCGTAGAATTCCGGAAGCAAACTGCTCCACTTCTTCCTCCGGGGCGTTCAGTATATAATATGCCAGCCTCTGCGCCGTTTTAAGACCGATGCCGGGGAGCTTGGCGAATTCCTGCGCCGCTGTTATAAGCGGCTGAGAATTATATTCAGCCATTAAACAAGTCCCGGAATGTTAACTCCGCCTGTTACCTTTTCCATCTCTGCGGCACTTACTTCTTCAATCTGTGTGATAACGGCATTTACGCCTGCTACGATAACGTCCTGAAGATCCTCGATAGCGTCCTTGTCAACAACCTCGGGGTTGAGCTTAACTTCCTTGAGTACCTTTGCACCGCTCATTGTAACTTCAATCATACCGCCTGCGGCAGAAGCTGTGAAATCTCTTGCCTCAAGCTCAGCCTGTACACGCTCGATGTCTTCCTGCATCTTCTGAGCCTGCTTTATCATGCTGTTCATGTTGTTTGCGCCTCTGTTCTGGTATTCCTTGGGTAATCTTGCTTTCATTGTGATTTTTCCTTTCGTATCTTTAAGTCAACGACTTAATTTTTTGGTTTTTTGTATTTTATTTTTACGCCCATTTTTTCCGCTCTTGATAAGAAATCGGAAACAGGGTCGCTTTTATCCTTGCTTTCGGCTGTATCGCCGATATTGTCAAAGGTCATTACAAGCCTTCTGCCTGTTACCTCTTCGGCGGCTTTCTCAAGCCGTTCCTTCGAGTCGCCTGTTGTCAGGAAATCATACTGGAATTTCTGATAACCGCTGATATTCACCGTATCCCGACCGAGCGTCACTTGCACCTGTCCAAGTATAGCCTGCAGTATAACGGGAAGTCTGTCGAGTATCTCGGTTACCTGCGGATCGGCATTACCGGTACTTTGTGCACTGCCTGCCGACAGATTCTTTTTATTCTGTTCGGGAAGATTATTCCCGGTCTTTACTGTCTGTTCCTGCGGAGCAACGCTTACCTGCGGTTCGTCAAGGTCAAACGGAGGAGCATCTTCGTTTCCTGCACTTGCGTTATCATCTGTGCCGCCCGTACCCTCATACAGCCAGTCCGGCTTGTTACCGTCACCGCTTGTATTGCTTGCCTGTTCCGGTGGAGCGGGAGCGACGCTTGTCTGCGGTTCGTCAAGGTCAAACGGAGGAGCATCTTCGTTTCCTGCGCTTGCGTTATCATCAGCACCGCCCGTACCCTCAAACAGCCAATCAGGCTTGTCGCCGTTGCCGCCTGTCTTGCTTGCCTGTTCCTGCGGAGCAACGCTTGCTTGCGGTTCGTCAAGGTCAAACGGAGGAGTGTCTTCGTTTCCTGCGCTTGCGTTATCATCAGCGCCACCGGTACCCTCAAACAACCAGTCAGGCTTGCTGTCTGCGGCATTCCGCTCTGTACCGCTCTGCTGTACCGGAGCGGACGGAGCTGTCACGTCCTTCTGCTTATCATCAGCGGATGTGATTTTATTTTCTATCCTGTTCAGCGTATCCGCAATAATATCCTGCGGTCTGTCGCCGGTTACGCTTACGGGCTTTGCGGATTGCGCCGGTATATGCTTTTCTGTGCTTTCAGCGGTTTGCACTGCGGCTCTCGGCTGAATGCTTATCTCGCCGTCACACAGCTTGTCGAGCCTGTTCTCCAGCTTTTCAAGCCTTAACGACAATGCCGATGTATCACTGTCAAGACGTGGTGTACACAGCCTTATAAGGCACATTTCGGCAACCGTCTTACGCTTTGCCGTTTTCGGAGTTCTCGCAATGCAGTCCTGCAGTATATCCATACACCGCATTATTTCTCCGAGAGTAAACTCCTTTGTCTGCCTTGCAAGATCGTTTCTTGTTCCGCTTCCTGCAGGGATGAGAGAAAAGTCGGAGTTCGTTGCCGACAGTATGCACAGATTTCTGAAATGCGACAACAGCTCGTCAAGAAGAAGCATAAGATCCTTCGACTGATTGTGAAGCTCATCGAGAATTTTCAGTGCCTCGGGCGCATTCTGCTCGTGTATGCACTGTGCAAGCGTGAACAGATGCTCCGTTCCTGCGATACCTGCGGTAGTCCTTACGGTTTCCTCGTCAATGTCGGCGCTCACGCTTATACACTGGTCAAGCAGCGAAACCGCATCTCTCATACCGCCGTCGGACAATCTTGAAATAAGTCTTGCCGCATCCTCGGTTATATTTACGTTTTCTTTTTTCGCTATCTCGCACAGCCGCTTTGTGCTTTCTTCTACATCAATTCTTGAAAAGCGGAACTGCTGACATCTTGATGCGATAGTCGCAGGCACCTTGTGTATCTCGGTAGTCGCAAGTATGAATATAACGTGCGGCGGCGGTTCTTCTATGGTTTTCAGAAGTGCGTTGAATGCCTGTGAGGACAGCATATGCACCTCGTCTATTATATAAACTTTATAACGGCAGACAGTCGGAGCGTACATAACCTCGTCACGCAATGCCCTTACATCGTCAACGCCGTTGTTTGAGGCTGCGTCCATCTCGATTATATCCGGACAGCCTGCGGCTATTGCCTTACAGCTTTCACATTCTCCGCAGGGGTTGCCGTCAACGGGAGATAAGCAGTTTACCGCCTTTGCCATCAGCTTTGCACAGGTGGTCTTACCCGTACCTCTCGATCCTGTGAACAGATAAGCGTGAGCCGGAGTGCCGGCCTTTATCTGATTTTTCAGCGTGGTGGTTATATGTTCCTGCGAAATTACTTCGTCAAAGGTGGCAGAACGATACTTACGATAAAGAGCAAGATGCATAACTAACCTCCCGTGAAAAAGTACATAATAATCGGTAAATAAAACGATACGCAAAAATAGAACCCATGATTATGAGTGTAAACTTGCTGCGGCACAGGTCATAACTGCTTAATGCTGCTCGGTTCCCCGCCTGACATGGTTCACAGGACTCCCTTGCACAGGGCTTACACCCATAATCACGGGTTCTATTTCTGATACTGTACTATTGTACCATAGTTTAAATAAAAAATCAAGCCTTATTATTCTCAGACTGTAGAAAAAGTCTGTTTTTCCAAAAAAGTGCTTGTTCTCAATCCCTAACCCCAAACCCCTTCCCCGTGGGAAGGGGCTATATTACCGGGGCTACCGCCCCTAGTCCCTGTCGGGGGCTATGCCCCTGCGACCCCATTTCCGATAAACAAGAGGTTTATCGACAGACTGTATTATTCTATTTTTAATTACCGCCTGCAATGAACGCTATCCGCAAAAAAATCACCCGCCGTAAAAGCGGGTGAAAGTAAATCAGATAAAGCAAAATCAGTCAGGAAATATACCAAAAAAAGAAGTGGTTGTCATAATTCAACTTAGCAATAATCTGTTAAAAAGCTAATTTTATAAAATTTGAGCGGATTCTCTATCCCTATAAGAACGCTTTGTGGGCTTTGCGTCCTGCAAAGCCTTTGGGCGTTCTATCTCGGCATCCTTGCCGAATCCCCAAACCCCTTCCCCACGGTGAAGGGCTGTGTATGCTTGGTTGGCTCTGCATCGTGCAGAGCCTTTTGGCATACACGCCCGGCATCCGTGCCGGGGCTATATTACTGGGGTTACCGCCCCTAGTCCCTGTTGGGGGCTACGCCCAAAGCAAGAACGCTTTGGTTGCTTGCCAAAAGTTTTGCACGATGCAAAACCAGCAAAGCAAGCAACACTAAACCCCCACTTATAAAATTAATACTTTTCCAAAAGTGTTATGCTTAATCATTATCTGCCTTGAGAACAGCATTCAGCATAACCGTTGCGCCCTCAGTGCAATGCTCGGGGCTTGAATATTCCGGCTCGCAGTGTGAAAGACCGTCCTTCGACTGTACGAATATCATAGTTGTCGGGAGCATATATGCGGCAAACTGTGCGTCGTGACCTGCGCCTGAGTGAATATACTGGTGCTTGATACCGCATTCTTCTGCGGATGCCTTTACATAGCTTACCAGCTTCTTATCCCAGTAGACAGTATCACGGTTCCAAGCCTTTTCTACCTTGCAGGTACAGCCTGCCCACGTTTTTTCCTCGCAGGATTTTACGATAGCCAGTACCTTTTCAAGTACCTTGGGGTCTTCGTGACGTGAGTCAAACGAAAAGTCGAAAAAGTCGGGTACACAGGTATGTACGCAGGGGTGGCATACAACCTCGCCCGTTGTGTAAACAAGGTCGCTGTAGCCGAGCTTGTCGATTTCCTCGTGCAGATAGCACAGAGCCTGCGATGCGGCAAAGAATGCGTCACGGCGCTTGGGCATCGGGAATGTGCCTGCGTGGGTCGTCTGTCCGTAGAACTTCAGCCTGTAGTTGAACATACCCAGTACACAGTCAACCACACCTATATCGTTTCCTGCATCTTCAAGGATAGGACCTTGTTCGATGTGAGTTTCAAACATATACATATATCTGTCGGGTGACAGGCGGTACTTCTTGTCGCCCTTGAAGCCCGACTTGTCAAGCGCTTCACCGAATGTCGATGTATTGTCAAGGATACTCTTTGAATTCATCATATCCTCATACTTGAACTTGCATCTGATATCTTCGGGCAGATAATCGTAACATACGATACCCGAACACATCATAGCGGGCGGATACAGCGAGCCTTCCTCGTTTGTCCATATCATAGCGGTGAGAGGATGCTTATGAGGGATGTTCTTCTCGTGTACTGTTTCAAGCACCTCCATAGCCGACATAACACCGAGTATACCGTCATAGTTACCGCCGTTTTTTACCGAGTCGCAGTGAGAAGCCATTACGATACGCTTTGCGTCGGGGTCTGTGCCGGGGAGCGTTGCGTAGATATTAGCAACATCATCTATCTCGATCTCTGCGCCGATAGCCTTCATACGCTTGATGAACTCGTTACGGGCCATAATAGCCTCGGGCGAGAGCGAGTAACGTGTGATACCGCCGTGGCCTGCATCACCGAATTTGCTGAAAGTGGAGATCTTATCCTTCATTCTGTCTAAACTGCATTCATACATTTTTACGTCATCCTTTCCTTTGTAAACAAAACGGCGCAGAACTTTTATCGTCCTGCGCCGTTGCGGTACTTGTTTTTTTCTTTACCTGTATTGTACTACCGAAAAGCAGTAAGGTCAACCGGTTTTACAGGGTTTTGTGCTATAGCACAAGCACGTTTGTGCAAGTTTAGAATTGATAACTTGCAAAATACGGTTATAAGATAACGTTATGATGCGGATTTTCAGCGATTATTTGAAATCGTTTAATAATCAAAATGCAAAAAGCTGTCCGCTTGAGACAGCTTTTGCGATGGCTATATAAAATTGGGTATAGAAATTTCTGAATTATTCTGCGAACATAGGTGTTGAGAGGTAACGGTCGCCTGTATCGGGGAGAAGAACAATAATGTTCTTGCCCTTGTTCTCGGGACGCTTAGCAAGCTGTGTAGCCGCATATACAGCCGCACCGGACGAGATGCCGACAAGTAAGCCCTCTTTTCTTGCAAGCATTCTGCCTGTAGCGAATGCGTCCTCGTTCTCGACTGCGATTATTTCATCGTAAATCTTGGTATCAAGCGTTTCGGGAACAAAGCCTGCGCCGATACCCTGTATCTTATGAGGTCCTGCTACACCCTTTGAAAGCACGGGCGAGCCTGCGGGTTCAACCGCAACTACCTTTACATTCGGGTTCTTGCTCTTGAGGTACTTACCTACGCCTGAAACCGTACCGCCTGTGCCTACGCCGGCTACGAAGATGTCAACCTTTCCGTCCGTATCTTCCCATATCTCAGGACCGGTTGTATTGAAGTGAGCGGTGGGGTTAGCACTGTTTGTGAACTGGCTTGGGATAAAGCCGCCCTCGATCTGCTGTGCAAGCTCCTCTGCCTTTGCGATTGCGCCCTTCATACCCTTTGCGCCGTCTGTAAGTACAAGCTCTGCACCGTATGCCTTGAGCAGATTACGGCGTTCAACGCTCATGGTTTCGGGCATTGTGAGGATTATTCTGTAGCCCTTTGAAGCGGCTACAGCGGCAAGTCCTATACCTGTGTTACCGCTTGTAGGCTCGATTATAACTGCGCCGGGCTTGAGTGCGCCCTTAGCCTCGGCGTCATCTATCATTGCCTTTGCGATTCTGTCCTTTACGCTTCCTGCGGGGTTGAAGTATTCGAGCTTTGCGTAGATGTTTGCAGGAAGCTCGTTCAGAGCTATGTAGTTGTTGAGCTTTAATATGGGTGTGCCGCCTATAAGGTCTGTGATCTTGTCAAATGTTCTCATTGTGATTTTCTCCTTTTCGATTCATAATCTGTTATACTTTAAGTCAAATTTTCGCCTGTTATTCTGTCGATATAAAACCGTGTGTTGCATTTACAACAAAAGTATATCTGTCTTACTTAGAAGTTGATACAAAAAATCAACATCGGAAACCGCTGATATATCTTGTCATATCCTTACCTCGTTTTCGGTTCGGTTTAATCTCTAAAAGCCTATCGACTTTGTAGGCTTTATTATATCACTGCTTTCGGCATTTGTCAAGAGGGTTTTGAAAAATTTTTCAAAAATATGCAAAATGAATGGAGCTTAGTTTTTGGGGAGTTTGCGGAATTGGCGGTGCCGGCAAGAGCAATAAGGTTATAACGGGAGGGGCAAGCAAGGCATTACCGGAGCGATACAAACAAAAAATCCGTCGTTTGAAAACAGCGGATTCCAGACTGTCGAAAAACCTCTATCGATGATAAAAATGGGGTCGCAGGGGCGTAGCCCCCGACAGGGTCTTGGGGCGGTAGCCCCAGTAATATAGCCCCTTCCCACGGGGAAGGGGTTAGGGATAGAGAATTTGCTCTATATTTATAAAAATAGACTTTTTCTACAAGCTGAAATCCGCCGTTTAAAAAACAGCGGATCCGACATATCTTTACATATTCAGAAAATACTCATGTACTCTTGTATCGCCGTCAAGCTCCGGGTGGAAGGCTGTGACAAGCTGATTTTTCTGTCTTGCGGCTACTATTTTTCCGTCCACCTCCGAGAGAACCTGTACATCGTCATAAGCCTTGTCGATATACGGCGCACGGATAAACGTCATAGGAATTTCTCCTATACCCTCAAACTGCGCTTCGGTATGGAAGCTGCCGAGCTGTCTGCCATAAGCGTTACGGTTGGCAACAATAGACATTGTCTGCAGGTGCTGTGCGCTGTCGTTAGAGATAGACTTCGCAAGCAGGATAAGACCTGCGCAGGTGCCGTAGACAGGCATACCGCTTTCAATACGGCTCTTTATGCCGTCAAAAAGATCAAGTTCACGGAGCAGTTTTCCCTGCACCGTGCTTTCACCGCCGGGAATTATAAGGCGATCGAAGCTGCGGTCAAGATCCTTTTTCTGACGTATCTCAAAGCTGTCTGCACCGAGCTTTGAGAGAATTTTTTCGTGTTCCGCAAATGCGCCCTGAAGCGCAAGAACTGCTACTGTCATTAGTTGTGTCCTTTCGGCTGAGCGGTTTATTACAGCAATCTTCTTTTTGCTCAGCACTTTTTATAAATCCGCCGTTTTGCAAGCCTTTACTTATTTCTAATGTTTAAAAAGGCGGAATTTGAAGCGGCACATTGCCGCAAAGGTCGGAACAGTCAGCGGCGACCCGCCGCAAATCGCAATAAGTCCAAATATCGTTTATCCCCGACCATTTCGATAGCGTTAGCAATGCACCAACCTTTAAAAAGGTCGGAATTTGAAGCGGCACATTGCCGCAAAGGTCGGAATTTGAGGCGGCACATTGCCGCAAATCGCAATAAGCCCAAATATCGTTTATCCCCGACCGTCCCACTAATCTTAGCTACGTTCCAACCTTTAAAAAGGTCGGAACAGTCGGCGGCGACCCGCCGCAAAGGTCGGATTTGAGGCGGCACATTGCCACAAATCTCAATAAGCCCAAATATCGTTTATCCCCGACCGTCCCACTAATCTCAGCTATGTTCCAACCTTTAAAAAGGTCGGAATTTGAGGCGGCACATTGCCGCCTTATTTGCCTCGTTCTGCCATGAGGAGAGCAATTTCCTGTTCGTTTATGCCGACCATAGCTTCACCGAGATCCTCCGACAGCTCTGCGATCATCTTAGCGTCAGTGTAGTTTGTAACGGCCTTTGCGATAGCGGCGGCTCTCTTTGCGGGGTTGCCCGACTTGAAGATACCGCTTCCTACGAATACGCCCTCAGCACCGAGTTGCATCATCAGAGCGGCATCGGCAGGAGTTGCAACACCGCCTGCGGCGAAGTTTACAACGGGGAGCTTGCCGTTTTCCGCAACGTACTTTACAAGCTCATAGTCGACCTGAAGATCCTTTGCCGCCTGGTAAAGTTCGTCCTTTGACATAGATGTCAGCCTGCGGATTTCCTGCTGCATCATTCTCATATGCCTTACAGCCTGTACAACATCGCCTGTACCGGGTTCGCCCTTTGTTCTTATCATAGAAGCGCCTTCTGAGATACGGCGGAGCGCCTCGCCTAAGTCCTTTGCACCGCATACGAAAGGCACGTTGAACTTTGTCTTGTCGATGTGGTACTTGTCATCGGCGGGAGAAAGAACCTCGCTCTCGTCAATATAATCTATCTCGATAGCCTCAAGTATCTGCGCCTCAGCAAAATGACCGATACGGCACTTTGCCATAACGGGAATTGTAACTGCGTTCTGAATGCCCTTTATCATAGCAGGGTCGCTCATTCTTGCAACACCGCCTGCGGCTCTTATATCTGCAGGGATACGCTCAAGCGCCATAACTGCGCAAGCGCCTGCCTCCTGTGCTATTCTTGCCTGCTCAGGCGTTGTAACGTCCATTATTACACCGCCCTTTAACATCTGGGCGAGGTTTTTGTTAAGTTCATATCTTTCGTTTGACATAGTTGAAAACTTCCTTTCCTGTCGGTAGATTTTTTCTTTGTACCTATTGTATATCCCGACAGCCCCCGTTGCAATTCAACAGTTTCAACTGAGTTTTCAACATTTTTTGTTTATTATAATCTTTTTACATAAACCTTACATACATTTTTTATTGACTTTTCACAAACGCTTTTGAACAACAAATTTACAGTATCTAACATCGCCGTCAAAATGCAGAGAAAAAAGCCTACAGAACTTATCGGTTTTGGTGATTGTGTAGAAAATCGGGAATCAATCAACACAATAACTGCTTCCTCAATCTCTCCAGTATCTTCTTCTCTCTGCGTGACACCTGCACCTGCGTCATTCCCAGTATTTCTGCTGTTCTGCTCTGCGTACATTCCTCGCTGTAACGCAGTATTATTAGCCTGCGGTCTGACGGCTCAAGACGGGAAACAAGCTGTCGAAGTGCCATCCTGTCAAGCGCTTTCGGCTGTTCAGGCTCAACAGGCAGGTCGAAACTGCCCTCGTCGTTTTCCTCATCGTCATAACTGCTTAATGAAACAGGCGGAAGCGAAGCCCCAAGCGCAAGCGATGCTTCTTCGGGCGTTATCCCGAGCTTTTCCGCCAGCACCGAAATATGCGGCTCTTCGCCGTTTTTGATAAGCTCGTCACGGAGCCTGCAAATTTTCAGTGACAGCTCTTTTAAACTGCGGCTCACCTTTACCGTACCGCCGTCACGGAAAAGCTGTTTTATTTCCCCCATGATGACCGGTACCGCATACGTTGAAAACTTCAGCCCCCTGCTTTCGTCAAAATTGTTGCCTGCCTTTACAAGACCGACACAGCCTGCCGAAAACAGTTCGTCATATTCTATCCCCCGATTTCTGAATCTTCCCGCTATCGAATGCACCAGTGCGAAATGCTCCGTGATGAACGAATTGTCCTTGTCGGCGCTCATTTAAGCACCCTTTTTTCAAAGCGGAATGTGAGCGTGACCGTTGTGCCTTTCCCTACCTTTGATGATACCTTTACCTTATCGCAACAGCTTTCCATAACCGCAAAGCCAAGTCCGCTCCGCTCAAGTTCCGGCTTTGTTGTAAACAGCGGTTCCATCGCCTTTTTCACATCTTCTATACCACAGCCCTTGTCGGTTATCTTTATGTATACTTCTTCATCTTTTATACGGGCGGTTATATTTATAATGCCCACCGTTTCACATTCCGAATAAGCGTGTACCACACAGTTCGTCACCGCCTCGGAAACCGCCGCCTTGACGCTCCCCAGCTCGTCAACTGTCGGGTCAAGCTGGGAAACGAATGCCCCTACAGCCGCCCTCGCATAGCTTTCGTTTCGTGACAGGGCAGGGAACGACAGCTTAACATAATTTTCGCACTTCATTTTTTATCCTCCGTATTTTTACCGCTTATTATAAGTCGTGACAAGCCTGCCACCTGTATTATCCTGCGTACCGACGGCGACGGATTCTTCACCGCCACACCGCCGCCGAACGATTCCATAATGCGTTGCCTGCCGAGTATAAGCCCTATACCCGAGCTGTCCATAAATGATACGCCGGACATATCCAGAATAAGCATAGACGGCATAAGCCGCTCAAGCTCTGCGTCGATCCTTATCCTTATTCCCGATGCTTCAAAATGCCCGATTTCTCCGCTTATGACAACGGTTATTCCGCCGTTTCGCTTTATTATCTCAACTCCGGCACCCGTAAAAACTCCCCCTTTTTCTTGTTGCGTTATGCTTACAGCTTGTATTTTATACCCGTGCTTGTGAAAAACGTGTCGTAACAAGGGCGGAAATCGGCACTTTAATTTGACAACGGCAAGTTAAATATGTTATAATAATCGTAATTGTAAAACAAAATGGGGTATAAGACGCAAAACAGCGTAACACAGCCCATAAGACATAGATATGAGGAGATTTTATGCAGACAAAAACAGTATGCAGATTTGCACGCATTCCCAGGACCGTATGCCTTATAGCCTTATCTGCGGTGATATTTACCGGCATACTTGTCCTTATGGTATTTGCGCTTGCACTTACCGCAAACGGCATGATAACACTGCCGTCCGCATTTATACGCATAATAGGAAAGGGCAGTATTTTCGTATCCGACCTGTCGGAATATACGATGCTGTTTTTCGGAGCGGCAAGCCTTTTCTTCGGGCTTGGGCTGATACTTCTGAGCGTAGCGAGAATATGCCCCTTTGCCGCATCTTTTGTCTACAGACTTTTTTCAAAGACTAAAGAATGAAGCTGAAAGATCATATCCGTTTCCGCCATATCCGTGTGCAGAAGCTGACGGCGGTTCAGGTGCTTATCCGCATATTTTTCCTGTGCGGAGCGATATGCCTTATCGCTATGCTTATGTTTGCACTGATAATCGACAAGGACTACCGCAGTAATGTAAAGCACGGGAGCGGGAGCTTTCCGTTTACGCAGTACCTTACTGTCGAAACAACGGATATTCCGGTATATATAACACGTTCTTCGGACGAGCTGATACACGTTTCGTATGTCAGCGATACGGAGGTTGATATTTACGAGGACGACGGACGGCTTATAGTCGAGCAGGTACCGAGCCTTGTGATAACGCTGTTCACCCGTGAGCAGTTCAGCTACAGGATTGAAATACAGCTTCCCGACAAGCCCTTTTCAAACCTTAACCTGTACACTGCGTCATCCGACCTGCATTGCTGTGCGGTGAGCGGATATATGGTGAATATAAAATGCAAGAGCGGAAGCGCCGATATAGAAAGGCTGTCCTGCTCGGGAACGCTCGGCATCGACTGCGACAGCGGTAAAATAAATATGTATATAGACGAATTTTCGGGCGGAAGCCTTGTCAATTCCACAGGTACAGTGAATATTGATTTTGCGGCAGACGCAGACACGGTCATTTCGCAGGGAACACGTTGCTATATAAACGGCCTTGCGGCAGTGAGCGACGGCAGAGCCGCCGAAGATGACGATTTAGCCGTAACCTCGCCTTCGGGCAGAGTAAGAATAAATACAAACATAAAACGGTAAATTAAAAGCGGCAGTGCCGCAATATGAAAGGATAAGCCTTATGAATAACGTAAAACAGACATTCACCATCACCATCCCCTCAAAGACAGGCTATATGGATCTTACCGAGGATGTAATGGAGTGCGTACGCAGATCCAATATCAGAAACGGTATCATATCAATTTCTTCAATGCACACCACTGCGTCGGTGTTCACCGCAACAAATGATATTGAAGCGCTGAACGGTTATCTCAAATATTACGAAAAGGTATCCACCCTTGCCGAAGAACCGCTCAGAGCGGCTATCTGCCACCAGCTTGCAGGCGGCTCGGTAGTTACCGCTATCTGTGACAGCGAGATTTCACTCGGCCTTACGCAGTACATAATATATATGGATTTTGACGGTGAACGTGAAAAGACAGTAGAAATAAACATAATCGGAGAATAAGATGATCTCAGTAGTTATACCTGCCTTCAACGAGCAGGAAAACATACCTGCCGCCGCAGAAAGGCTCGGCAGTATATTAGCGCCGCTGTCCGACTATGAGCTGATATTTGTTGACGACGGCTCAAAGGACGGAACGTGGGAGCTTATAAAACAGCTCGGAGAAACGGACGAGCATATAAGAGGACTTCATTTTTCAAGAAATTTCGGCAAAGAGGGAGCCGTTTTTGCGGGACTTAAAGCCGCAGACGGCGATTGCGTTGCGGTGATAGACTGTGATTTACAGCATCCGCCGGAGCTTCTTGAAAAGATGTATGCCGCATGGAAAAACGGTGCGGAGGTCGTAGAGGCGGTCAAAGCGTCAAGAGGCAAGGAGGGCATAATATACAAGCTCTTTGCAAAGACCTTCTACCGTATGATGAAGAACAGCTCGGCTATAGACCTTGACGGCGCAAGCGATTATAAGCTGATGGATCGCAAGGTTGTCAATGCACTCAACGAAATGCCCGAAAGGCTGACGTTTTTCCGTGCGCTTTCAAGCTGGGTAGGCTTCAGGACAGAGCGTGTCGAATTTGACGTTGCGCCAAGAAACGCAGGCAAGACAAAGTGGTCGTTCAGAAAGCTGTTCAGATATGCTATAAGCTCAATAACCAGCTTTACAAACGTGCCTATGCAGATAATCACCTGGTCGGGAGTGCTGTTCTTTATATTTGCCGTGATACTGGCTATACAGACCCTTGTCAACTTCTGTACAGGAAAGGCGGCAGACGGCTTTTCGACCGTAATACTTCTTCTGCTTATAATAGGCAGTATACTTATGCTCGGTATCGGCATTATGGGATATTATCTCAGCAAGATATACGAGGAGATAAAGCAGCGTCCGAGATATATAGTCAGTGAAGAATCAGGACGCAGACAAAGATGCGAGGATAATAAATAATGGTAAATTTCAGAGAAAAAATGCTGTCATTCAGACACCTGTGCTATAAGAACGGTTATCTGTTTGCGGCGTTTCTTATCCCTGTTATACTGATGGGTATAGCTTATATATCGTTCGGAATATATCCGTTTGGCGGAAGGTCGGTGCTGTCGCTTGACCTTAACGCACAGTATGTTTTCTATTTTGACTATGTGCATGATGTAATAGGTAACGGTGAGAGCCTTATGTACTCGTGGAGCAGAAATCTGTCGGGCGAGTTTATGGGCATAATCGGCTATTATCTGGCAAGCCCGTTCAATATACTTGTATGGATATTCCCACGCAGTATGATAACCGAAGGCCTGCTTACAATGATGCTCGCAAAGTTCGGTGCGTGCGGCGTTACCTTTGCACTTTTTGCACATAAGTCGCAGAAGCTGTCAAAGACAACGGCGGCATTATTCGCCCCGATGTATGCCTTGTGTGCATATATGATAGTGCAGACAATGGACCCTATGTGGCTTGATTGCGTTATCGCACTTCCGCTTATCTGCTGGGGTATAGATTCGCTGATAAAGGAAAACCGCTTCAGACTGCTCATAGGCTCGCTTGTCTATGCGTTCGTGTCAAACTTCTACATAGGCTTTATGGCGGCAATCTTCTCGGTGCTGTATTTTATCTGCCGTTACTTTTCGCTTGAAACATATGCCGGCAACACAGGAATTAACATCGCAAAAAAATTTGTTACAAAAGGTGCGTTTTTCGGAATATGCGGAATAGTTTCCGCTATGATGAGCGCATTTATGATACTGCCTGTATATAATTCACTTCAGAACGGCAAATTCAGCTTCACCGAGCCGGATTATTCGCTTGTTAATAATTTTAACCTTATAGATATAGCAAGAAAGCTGTTCCCCAATACCTACGATACAGTAAGAATGGAGGGCCTGCCGGCGCTGTTCTGCTGTTCGCTTGCCCTTGTGCTTGCGGCGGGATTTTTCTGCTCAGGAGCATTTAAATTCAAGCAGAAAATTGCGGCAGGTGCGCTTATAGGCTTGCTTGTTGTAAGTATGTATATCCGACCGGTCGATATGATATGGCACGGCGGACAGATGCCCAACTGGCTTCCCTACCGCTATTCGTTTATGCTTTCGTTTATCATAGTCGCTCTTGCGGCGCATTGCTTTGAACAGCTTAAAGCGGTCAGGGCGAGAACGGTCGGAGCGATTACGCTAAGTTATATTGCTCTCATAATATACACAGAGGCACAGGATACTTTCATAACCACGCTTGACAGCGACGGACGTGAGGTGTTTGACGGTATAACTGTTGCACTCCCTGCCATAGTATTCATGGCGGTCGCAGGCATTACCGTATATGCGGCAAGGCACTATATGAAAAAGAGCGAGCTGCCAAAGACAGGCGTGATACTTGTAACCGCAGTGATATGTGCGGAGCTTTGCTTCAATGCAACAAATACGCTGACAAAAATGCACAAGGATATTACCTTCTCGACAAGGGACAGCTATCTGAGCGTTATACTTCCGCTGCGTGAAAAGGTGGAGGAGATAAAGGCACAGGATGACGGCTTCTACAGGATAGAGAAAAACTTCTTCCGCTCGGTAAACGACCCTATGGCTGTAAATATGTACGGCCTGTCGCACTCAAGCAGTACGCTGAATGCAAGAGCTATTGATATGCTCGGATTCTTCGGCTTCACGTCAAACGGCCACTATTCAAGGTTTTCGGGCAACACTCCGCTGACCTGCGATATTTTCGGCGTTAAATATATCCTTGACTGCGAGGGCGAGCTGACCGGAAATATAAAATCAGCAGACGATATAACCGTCACGGAAAACAAGGACGCACTGCCTGTAGGCTATCTTGCAAACAGCAAGCTGTCCTCACTTGAGCTGTCAAAGTATGACGTATTCGAAAACCAGAACGCTCTGCTTAATGCAATGACCGGAGGAAACAGAGAATTCTTCACGGTATTTTCCGCAGACGGCGAGCCTTATGCCGAAAACTGCAAAAAAGGCTCGTTTGAAAATCAGCATATAGGCTTTACGGATGTGACGGGCGAAGCAAGCGTAACATATACGATAACTGCGCCAAAGAGCGGAGAGATCTATATGTTCATACCGACCGACTATCAGCGTGAGGTTTCTCTTTATGTAAACGGCTCGTACAAGGGCGTATGCTTTGAGAGCGACAATCATAATATTAAGGATCTCGGCAAGTTTGAAAAGGGCGAGGAAGTAACGGTAAAGCTCGTGCTGAAAAAGAGCGACCTTTATATCAGAGAGCCGCAGTTCGCCGTATACAATGAGGAAGCGGAAACAGCGGCGATAGCTCAGATGCACGAAAAGAATGCCGAAACAAAGGTCGAAAAGGTAAGTCAGACCGACATACGCTTTACGGTAAACGCAAAAAGCAACGATATACTGTTTACCACTATCCCTGCCGAAAAGGGCTGGACGGTATATGTTGACGGTGTAAAGACAGATTACGATACCGCACTGAATGACGCACTGATGACAGTAAAGCTGTCTGAGGGCGAACACGTTGTCGAATTTAAATTCTTTGCCGCAGGACTTGGCACAGGGCTTATACTGACGGTTATCGGCATTGCGGTATTTGTCGGAATGATTCTGATTTATCTTAAGATAAAGAAACCCGTAAAGCTGTCAAAGGCGGTAAATAATGACGGGGATATTGACAAAGACAAAACAGATGCTATAATAGAAAGCGATATATCCGAAGAATCGGAGGGCAAAGAATGATACTTGCGGTAGATGTCGGCAATACTAACATTGTATTCGGCGGTTTTGACAATAACGGTGAACTGCGCTTTATATCAAGGCTCAACACACAGGTTTCAAGAATGGAAGATCAGTATGCGATAAAGCTGAAGGATATATTATCCCTTTACGGCTTTGAAAATGCGGCTATAACCGGCTGTATCATTTCCTCTGTCGTATCACCGATAACCCCCATACTCGAAAAAGGAATAGAAAAGCTCTGTAACGTAAAGCCTATTATCGTTTCACCCGGTATCAAAACAGGACTTAATATAAAGATTGACGATCCTTCCGTACTCGGAAGCGATCTTGTATGCGGCGGCGTAGCGGCGAAAAGCAAGTACCCCACACCCTGCATATTCATAGATGTAGGCACCTGCCTTAAGATATTTGCGCTCGACAGGAGCGGAGCAATGCTCGGCGGAGCGATAGCCCCCGGTCCGAGATTATCATTCGAGGCTCTGTCGGGTAAAACAGCCTCCCTTCCTCTCATAGGTGCTGAGCCTGTCGGAAAAATGATAGGCACAAACAGCCCCGATAGTATGCGTGCCGGCGTCATCGGCGGTATCGCCTGCATGATAGACGGTATGATAGAGCGATATGAGGAGGAGCTTGGAGAGAAGGCTACAATAGTTGCGACAGGAGGCTACGCAAGCCTTATAGCTCCGCTTTGCAGACGTGAGCTTATTGTCGATCCCGATCTTGTATTAGAGGGTCTGCATATTATCTACAATAAAAATCAGAAGAAGTAAGCGGCATTGTGGACGGAACCGACAGATGCTATTTCTGCGGTTACCGGCTGTGAACATATTCTGAACGGCGGATGATATGTAAAATATACAACCCTGCGAGGTACCTGCTGACAACAGGACTTCAGCAAAGGAGATTTTTATGTCAAACACAAACAACACATTAAAAGGCAAAATCAACACAAACACTATTATAGGTCTTGGTCTTCTGACCGCTATAGTTGTGGTTATGCAGTTCATATCAATGGGACTGCGTTTCGGAACATTCAGCATTACGCTGACGCTTATACCTATCGTAGTAGGCTCTGCACTTTACGGCTGGGGCTCGGGTGCATGGCTCGGCTTTGTTTTCGGTGTGACCGTACTGCTCACGGGTGACGCAAACCTGTTCCTTGCGGTAAACATACCCGGAACGATAATTACGGTAATATTAAAGGGCACACTCGCAGGTGCCGCCGCAGGTTTTGTGTATAAGCTGATAAGCAAGAAAAATCAGATAGCAGCCGTTATAGTATCGGCTGTAGTTGCACCTGTTGTTAATACAGGAATATTTGTACTCGGAAGCTATGTGTTCTTCTTTGATTATTTATCAGGACTTGCAGAGGGTACAAACTTATTCGTATTTATTCTGGTAGGTTTAGTAGGCATCAATTTCTTTATAGAGCTTGGTATAAATCTGGTGCTTAACCCTGCTATACTTCAGATAATCCGCATAGGCAAAAAGAACTTCGGCGGAAAGAACCAAATTATCAAGACAAAATAAAAAACGAAGGGCGAAAAAATGGACAACAATTATTTAGCCGAGCTTCTGTTCGGTGACATCAAGACAACACCTGAGGATATGTTTGCAAAATATCCCGCAAGAACACTTCCCGACAAGGCGGCTGTGACAAGATTCGCACCAAGCCCCACAGGCTTTATGCACATAGGCGGTCTGTATGCCGCACTTATTTCAATGTGTATGGCAAGACAGTCGGACGGTGTATTCTACCTGCGTCTTGAGGATACCGACAAAAAGCGTGAAATTGAACACGGAGCAGACGAGATAATCACATCTCTTGCACAGTACGGAGTATGCTTTGACGAAGGTGCGGCGGCAGACGGAGAGGCAGAAAAGGGCAGCTACGGACCGTACAGACAGAGTATGAGAAAAGAGATATATCAGACCTTTGCAAAGGATCTTGTTAAGCGTGGTCTTGCATATCCTTGCTTCTGCTCGGCGGAGGAGCTTGACGAAATAAGAAAGGCACAGGAGGCTGAAAAAGCCGATATGGGCTATTACGGCAACTATGCAAAGTGCAGAAATCTGTCCATTGAAGAAATAGAAGCCAATATAAAGGCAGGCAAGGAATACGTTCTGCGCTTACGCTCAGACGGCAACGCAGAAAACAAGATAACCTGCCGTGACCTTATAAGAGGCAATATCGAAATGCCCGAAAACATAATGGATGTTGTGCTTTTAAAGTCAGACGGTATCCCTACATACCACTTTGCACACGTTGTAGACGATTTTCTGATGGGTACTACCCACGTTATAAGAGGCGATGAGTGGATAAGCTCATATCCTCTGCACGAACAGCTTTTCAGAGCAAGCGGCCTTAAAATGCCGAAGTATGCTCACATTGCCCCGATAATGAAGTTGGACGGCGGCGAGAATAAAAAGAGAAAGCTCAGCAAGAGAAAAGACCCCGAGGCAAGCGTTTCGTTCTATTCAAAAGCCGGTTTCCCTGTTCAGTCGGTGCTTGAATACCTTATGACTATCGCAAACTCAAATTATGAGGAGTGGAGAATGAAAAATCCCGATGCCGATATGTCGCAGTTCAAGTTCAAGCTCGAAAAGATGCCCGTCAGCGGTGCATTGTTCGATATGGATAAGCTGGCAAGCGTAAGCCGTGACGTTATATCGAAGATGAGCGAGGAAACGCTCTTTGACGAGATAAGCGTATGGGCAAAGGATAACGATGAAAAGCTGAACGCTTATATCACAGCTTCGCCCGACAAGTTCAGAGAAAGCATAAAGCTGTGGAAATATAACGGCAAGAAGGTACGCAAGGATATAGCAAAGTGGAGCGATCTGTCCGAGATGTTCCCGTATCTCTACGGCGACGGCGTTGACGGCTATGAGTTTGACGAAAAGCTGACAGCCGACGAGCGTAAAGCATTTTTAACGGCATATATTTCGGCTTACGACCACAAGGTTGACAGCAGTGCCTGGTTTGACGGTGTAAAGGCAGTCGGCGAGCCTTTAGGCTTCTGCCCCAACATCAAGGAATACAAGGCAAACCCCGACGCTTACAAAGGCTCGGTTGCCGATGCCTGCGGAATACTCAGAGTAGCGATAACCGGCAGAAAAAATTCCCCCGACCTGTATACCATAATGCAGCTGCTCGGTGAAGAAGAAACACTGAAGCGCTTAAAAGCGGCAATGTAAAAGTGAATATAAAACAATACGCACCTCATTTCGAGGTGCGTATTTCAGTCTGTTGAAACGTTTATTGTTATTAAAGCCACACAGTGAAATATATCACCAGCACCGCTTAAAACAATTTCCACACTGACAAGAAATTAATATTTTCGTGAGTATATCGGTACAACTGCACTGACAGTGACCTTTCAAAAAAACGCCACTAACCTGAGATATATGTACTAACCTGCGGACGTGTAGCGTTA
>ERZ827458.474-NODE-474-length-56190-cov-6.712889_pt1 | contig 56190 bp, 88 predicted proteins | sample MGYA00519706_ERZ827458 | MGnify/ENA primary metagenome ERZ827458 (study PRJEB31778, sample SAMEA3449309) | human gut metagenome | biome: human gut; feature: human-associated habitat; material: faeces | place: United Kingdom | collected 2010/2012 ...
TGTATCAACAGTCTTATTCTCAATGGTGTTTCTTCCTATTATATTAGAAATGGAGGAAAAGTAAATGCAAAGATTAAATAAAGTAAGATTATCCGGTAGAGCCGGGGAAATAGTATTCAGCCACGAGCATTACGGAAGATACTATTACAAATTCATGCTGACAGTCATTCGTAAAAGCGGTGCAGTGGATATGTTTCCAATCGTTATAGAAGATTCCATTGTACGTGACAATGATTATAACGGAAAAGAAGTTGTGGTAACAGGAGCAATCAGAAGCATGGACACTTCTAAAAATCCAAATAAGCACCACAATGTTAATTATATCGCAGCTGATGAAGTGAAAATCCTGGAAGAACAGGTTCCAGAAGGTGATATAAACGAAGCAGAGTTTATTGCCAGAAGTTGCACGAAAGAACCATATGCAAAACTTACATCAGTAACGCACAGGAAAGCTTCAAATCTTTTCGTAGCAATTCCAAGAGATCATTCGGAAAGAGCAGATTTTATTTGCTGCAATTTATGGGGAAAAGGTGCTGATCTGGCGGTAGAGGTTAAAAGAAATGATTACATTAAAGTAAACGGAAGGTTAATGAGCCGTGATGTTTATGTTAATGGGGAAGAAACGGAAAGTGTATATGAGATTTCCGTAAAAGAAATGGAGAAATTGGAGGATGAAGAATAATAAGAATGAAGTTCAGATATATGGCGTAATAATGGATATTCAGCCAGGAACGTTTTTCAAGGACGGAGAAAAATTCGTAAGATTCTATATTGGTGCAAAGCGTACCAGTGGAAACGTAGATTTGCTTCCAGTAGCAATACCAGAAAGAATGGCAGAAAACTGGAAAATTGGAGAACACATCTATATTGAGGGAAAATACACTTCATACAATAAAAAGGAAAATGGAAAATCACATTTAATATTGGAAGTTAAAGCAGAAACATTATTGGGTGGAGACGGAAGCGCGGACGATGAAAACAAAATCATTCTGGAAGGTTATCTTTGCAAACCGCCTGTGTACCGCCGAGCACCAAGAGGAAAAGAAATCTGTGATTTGATGATTGCTTGCAACGAATATGACTTACGAAGAACAGATTATATCCCATGTATAGCATGGTGGAAAGAAGCCAGAGAAGCTGCTGATTTCAAGGTTGGAGATTTCGTAAAAATAATCGGAAGAATCCAGAGCCGGATTTATCATAAAAAATTATCTGGTGATGAAGTAGAGCTTAGAACTGCATATGAGGTATCAATAGGGAGGATAATCGAGCATGAAAGTGGAAGTGAAAAAAATTTCACTAGTGAATTACAAGAAGTTTCCGAGTAAGTCTGTAGATTTGTTTCCAAGAACAGAGATTTCCGGCAGAAACAGAGAAGGAAAATCCACATTACAGGACGCATATTTAGATGTCCTGACAGGAAAGATGGCAAATGGTACAGAACCGACTTCTATCCGCAGAAAAGAAAATGGCGTGGAAGTGCCAAAGGTTGATGTTGTAAGAGAACTTACACTTGCGATTGATGGGAAAGAAAAAGTAATCCGCAAAATCACAAAACAAAAGTGGAGAAAACCGAGAGGACAGTCCGAAGAGGTATTCGATGGAAATGAAACTTCTTATGAAATTGACGGATTCCCGGCTAAATCAAAGGATTATACCGAATTCATCCAGTCAATAGCAGAACCTTCAACGCTTCTGATGTGCAGTAATCCAAAACCATTTCTGGACACATTGCAGAAGTCAACAGCAGAATCCAGGAAGGTACTGGAAAAGATGTCTGGTTTCGATATTGCTCAGTTTATGGAAGAAAATCCACAGTACACTCATGTGGAAGAAATCACAAAGGGGCATTCCGTAGAGGATACCTTAAAGAAGCTCCGAAAGGAACTGAATGCACAGAAGAAAAAGGTGGATGCCAAAAACACGGAGATTGCCTATGAAACCAATCGAAGCGTTGAAGCAGAAGATACTTCCTCCCTAGAATCCAAAAAACAGGAGCTTAATGTGGAGCTTTCCAAACTGGAAGAACAGGAACAGATTCTTGAAGATTCAGCAAAAGGCTATGACAGCCTTTCATATGAAATCCGAGGACTGAAATCTTCTAAGGATGGACTTGTTAGCAAGGCGAATGAATGGTTAAGAGCCAGACAAAAATTCATTTCTGATACAGTTTCCGAACTTAAGTTAAAAAAATCAGAAAAAGAATCAAGCATTCGTATTATTGGAATGGAACTGGACAACCACATAAGGGAAGCACAACAGGCAAAAGCTGACTTGGATAGAGCCAGACAGGACTATCCAAGAATCAAAGAAATGGAGTGGGATGATTCTGGACTGAAAGCTATTGAAGCCGAAACATTCAATGATTCTGATACCATTTGCCCTACCTGCGGACAGGAACTGCCAGAAGAACAGATTGCAGAATTGAGAGTTTCCTTTGAAGAAAAAAAGAAAGCCAGAATTGAAGCACAGTTGAAAGTAAAAGAATTCTTTGAATCGGAGAAGCAGGAAAAGCTTAAATATGTCTGCGACCTTGGAAATACTTCCTCTGCAAAATTAAAGAAAACCAACGAGGAAATTGAAAAATTACAGTCAAAAATCAATGCGGCACAGGATGAAGTTGCTGAACTTACTAAGAAGATTGAGGAAGAACAGTCCAAATTTACGGAGCTTCCAGAATCTGTAGATATGTCAAATGATGAAGAATATCTTGCAGTTACAGCGAGAATTGCAGAACTTGAAGAGAAACTGAAATCATTTGAAGATGTTCCTGGAAAGAAACAGGAATTAAGAATGCAGATCAGCAATGTTATGAAACAGATTTCCAATGCGAATGCAGATATTAAGATTGCACAGGCAGCAGTCACAGAGAAAGAAAAACGAGTAGCCGAACTGAATGAGGAATTAAAAGACCTTGGACAGGTTCAAGCTGATATCGAAAAGAACATTGACACCGTTCTTAACTTCTCAATCCAGAAAAATAAGGCACTGGCAGAGAAAATCAATCCATTTTTCCATCATTTCCAGTTCAGTTTCCTTGATTACACGATTGAGGGAAATCCAGTGGAAACTTGCAAGATGATCTGTAATGGAATCGACTACAACAGCGGATTGAATCATTCCGACAAAATTCTTTGCGAGGTTGATTTGCTGAATGGATTACAGGAAATGAATGGGCTGAATTTGCCGGTTTGGATTGACGATAGCGAATCCGTAAATGTCGAGCGACTTCCTTTATTGGACAGACAGATGATTGTGCTTAGAGTGACGGACGGAGATTTGACGGCGAAAGAGCTTTAAAAAAAGAAAGGAACAGCCAGTAACTTGTTTGGCGACAGACTGGCTGCTCCATATGAAATATAGAACAAACTATATTTATTATTAGAATAACAGAAATAATTGGCTTAATCAAGTCACAGGTGATTTTGCACCTGGAATGTGAGGAAAATAATCACTCACCAAAACCTGTGCTACCTGTGAAATGGAATTTGGGGTTTGAGAGGTATATCAAATAACACAGGTACGAAACATCTCTGTTAATTGGTTACTTATTTCGCTTAGTTGAGAGGTATATCAAATGACATAAGTACGAAACTGATGCAATCACGCAACAGCGTGTTAGCAAATATAAAAAAGAAAAAGGAGAATTAAAATGGCAGAAAACACACAGGTAGCAAATTTTAACACACAGCTTTCCTACTACACAAATCGTTATGTCGATTTAATGGAAAGAGATTTAACTTCAAGAGGAATGGAATTTGATTCCTACTCAAAGGATTGCGTAGTGGCAGCAATGGGATCTATTTTCCAGATGGTGCATGAGAGTGGAGTGAGTTTTGAAGCAATTAATGGCTCTAACCTTAAATTCATTCTGAGCAAAGTAGCAGCGTTAAAACTGAACGCAAACGCACAGCCGAGAGAGTGTTATTTCCAGATCAGAAACGTAAACATAGCGGCGAAAGGGCAGAAACCTCAGTGGGAGAAGAAAATCGAATTTGCGATTGAGGGCGATGGAAATGACGCTCTTGTAAGTAGATATGGTGTCGATGTAGCTAAAGTATTCCCGTACTGGAAAGTCAGAGAAGGTGATAAGTATATCCCACCAAGACATAAAGGTGTGGAAATCACACCGCCAGAATGGGAAGAATCTGGTGTAGGTAAGGTAGTCCGTATCGTATATCCGATTCAGTATAAGGACGGACATATTGAATATCTTTCTTGTGAAAGAGCAGATGTACTGAAGAATCTTGCAGCACACATCAAGAATAATCTCCAGAATGAAACGTTTGGAATTTGTGCGGACAGATATAAAGCTACAGATTCGCAGAAAGCTCAAATTGAAGAAAAGAAGAAAGAGATCATGAAAAAGGTCGCTGACATTGGAGAACTGGAAGCAATCATTGATTGTGAGGAATTAAGACCGTATATTTCACCGTCTTATTATGAAACACAATCCAGAGAATCAATGATTATTCGTAAGATGCGAAACAACATTATGAAGTCTATTCCTAAGAGATGGGACAATCCAGTGCAGGCTTACGAATACAACATGATGGATGCCACATACAGAGAAGTACAGGAAGAAATCGAGCAGAACGCCAATTCAGAAGAATTTATCCCAGACGAGCCAGCGGAAATCGAAGAACAGCCTAAACAGCCAACAGTCGCAGAAGTTGTAAAGACCGCCGAGAAAGAACCAGTCCCGGCAGCAGAGCCAGTGGAAACAGAAATTCCGTCATTTATGAGCCAGGAGGAAATGTAGAATGAAAAAGAAATTGATTATTGTGGTAGCAGTAACAGCTTGTGTATCAATCACAGGCTGTACTGCAAGATTTGACAGAGAAGTAAAATCTTTTTCAAGTAATTGGAACGGTGGTCTGAACCGTACCGTAACTGTTTACGATTACAACGGCGGTAAAATCAAGTCCTGGTCTGGAAAGTTTGATGTTTCCGAATCAGAGAATGAAGTTTACTTTGATGATTCTGACGGAAAGAGAGTTATTATCCACGGCGGTATTGTCGTGAATGAGGAAAACTGATATGAGCAGCAGTGTAATTGAAACAATTAAAGAAGTTGTAAGCAATATGAACAGCGGACTTTATGATTTCACGGTAGATGGGAAATGTTCAGAATGCGGTTCGTGTTGTTCAAATTTTATACCGATATCATCCAAGGAAATCAAACAGATTAAGTGGTACATTCGCAAACACCATATCAAGGAATGCAGACATAATTTCACTGCTTCATTAATGGATTTAACCTGTCCGTTTCTGATGGATGATAAGGCAAAAGAAAAATGTGCAATCTATCCTGTTAGGCCGGAGATATGCAAATCATTTGTCTGCAATGACCCACAGGGAGCCAGAAAGAACAAAGCTTTAATGCATAAAAAATATAAACCTGTTGATATTAGAAAAACGTTTTTCGTGGGAGAATGAAATATACAATCAGAAAGCGAGGTGATGAAGTATGAAGAGAGTAGATAGAGAGAAGGACTGGGAACAGATAATAACAATTGAACTTTCGTTGAAGGAACTCAAGTTAATACGAGACAGCATGCGCAAAGTAAGCTATTCGGAATTAGAGAGTCTAAATAGAGGGAAGGACATTCCATATGCTTACTCTGATTTAGAGAAGTCAATAGATGAAGCTGATGATATCTTAGACGCATAAATGCAATACACGGAAAGCGAGGTGATGAAAAATGTTCATGCGAGTAGTAAACACAGGAAGTACCCATGGAAACTGCTATGTTCTGAAATCAAACACAGGAGAAATGCTTCTTCTGGACTGCGGATGCAGATACAAAGACATTCTGAAGGCTATTGATTATAGGACAAGTGATGTTTCTGGTGTTCTTCTGACGCATGAACACGGTGATCACCGTGAATCATTTAAAAATCTGATGAATTTAGGTATTCAGATTTACACCAATGATGAAACTGTGGAACATCTGCAAATTATCACTGGTGAATTAATGAAAGGAGTTCCAGAGAAAAGACCGTTTCGGGTTGGTTCATTTACAGTAATACCGTTCTATCTGCCGCATACTACAAGGGATAAGGACACAGGGCAACTTATTCCGTGCTTCAATTATGGCTATATCGTGGAGCATGAAGAAATGGGAAAGCTGTTGTACATGACAGACTTTGAATACTGCAAGTACAATTTCAAGGCAATGCGACTGAACCACTTTGTTATTGAGTGTAACTATTGCAATGAATTGGTTGACAAAACAGCCGAAAATTACGCCCACAGGCTTAAAGGGCATTGTTCCTTAGATACTTGCAAAAGATTAGTAAATACGAACCATACGGCGGCTTTACGGACGGTAACATTAGTGCATTTGAGCAATGAAGCAGCTGACCCGGATCAGATTCTGAAGGAGATAAAAGAAGCGGTGGTTTGGGATGATGCACTGGTTCAGATTGCAACACCTGGACTGGAAATTAACTTGGACTTATGTCCGTTTTGAAAGGAGAAATATGAAATTCAAAGTAAATACTAAAAGAACTATTTTTGAGTTAAAAGACAGCTCTCTTAAAATTGTGATTCATAAAATAATCGGCGTTGGTGATGACTGGTTTCTTAGCTGCCGATGGATGGGAATAGAAGACTACTGCCTTGATACTGAGGATTTTGAAGAAGCAGTTAAGAGAGCACAAAAAGTTATTTCTGAAAAAGTTTCTACTATCGTTAAAGAATCAGATAAATTTTGTAACGATAAAAAAATTGAGCTTGATAAGTATTAAAGGAGGCGTTTGATGAGCGTATTTAGCGTACCAGTAACAATTGGTGTTAATGAGGAAGAAATTGCCCAGGAAATCCGTAAAAATGTTGAGAACAGGGTAGTTGAAAAGATTACTAAAGAAATCAAAGGAGTTATTTATAAAAAAGAGTTATATGGTAGTAGAGAAACCAATGAGCCGTTGTGTAGGATGATACATTCTCATATTTCCGAGATACTAGAAGATAATAAAAGCGTGATCGTACAGGAAGCGGCAAAAGCCTTGGCAGATAAGATGATTAAAACCAAGGCTGTGAAAGAAGCAATAAAAGAAACTATTGAGAAAGTTAAGGAGGATTAGCTATGGGAAATATGATGAGTTTAAATATCAGTGACGATGTAATAAAAGCAGCAATACAAGAAGAAGTTCACGCCGGAATCGTAAAGGCATTAGGCGACCCATCCGTTATTGTACGTGATGCGATAAAAACAATGACGAATAGGTATGTTAATAAAGAAGGAAAATTTTGCGATAAAGGGAGTTGGAACGCAAGACCATATTTTGACTGGCTCGCAGAAGACATTGTAAAAAACACGGTAAAGGAAGAAATTGAAAAATATGTAAATGAAAATCGTGAGGAATTTGCAGAAGTAATAAGAAAGCAGTTAAAAAGTGCAGATTTCATAAAGAGCATTACTACTTCTTTCTTACAGGCTGTCGTTAAAAATACAGAATCCGAATGGAAAATGCCGATTAGTATTTCATTTGAAAAGCCAAAGGAGGATAGTTATTAATGAAAATCTTCTTAAAAACACTTGATAAACTGAAAAAGTCAGAACCTTCTGAACAGGAATGCAAGTACGATAAAGGATGGAATGATGCAATCAAGAAAGTTGAAGAATTGATTTTTTCCTACAGTCCTGCGGATATGTGGATTCCAACAGAAGTGAAGTTACCACCGGAACCAAACAAGGAAGAAAACCCGGGAGATTGGAAAGAATATGCAGTTACAATTGATGGAGCTGTTCTTCCAACAAGTCTTACTTATTTAGGAGACGGCGAATGGGGAAGCGTAGAAGCGTATGGGTTTGCGTATTACCCAGTCATTGCATGGCAACCAATGCCACCAGCTTACAAACCAGGGAGGTAACACCATTGGAAATTACAATCGGAATTTGCGCAGAGGAAATCAAAGAAATCCTTGTTGAGCACATCAAGACAAAAGGATTCAACGTAACGGAAGATGATATTTCCTTTGTTATCGGGAAAGAAGAAATCGTAACAGGGAATACAAAGAAAATAAAACACGCACTTATCAGATGCGACATTCAGATTGAGAGGTGATAAATTGTGAATATTGTTATTCTTTCTGGAAGATTAACTGCTGATCCAGATATCAGAATGGGAACAAATGACACAAAAATTGCAAGATACATTTTGGCTGTTGAAAGAAGAGTAAAAAAGAACACGGAAAGAAAATCAGACTTTATTGCTTGCGTATGCCTTGGGAAAAATGCAGAATTTGCAGAGAAATATCTTAAAAAAGGCACGAAAGTAAATGTGCGTGGAGAATGGCAGACTGGAAGCTATACGAACAAAAGCGGTGAAAAAGTCTACTCAAATGATTGCCTTGTTGCAGAGCATGAATTTGCAGAAAGAAAGAAACAGGAAACAGATACGCAACCAGTACCACCGCCAGAACCTAGTTTCATGGATGTGCCGGATTTAGGCGGTATGGAAGATGAATTTCCGTTTAGTTAAGGAGGAGTGATAAATAAATGGAACCAGTTTTAGAAACTTGATGGTGAAACGAGGTGATAAATTTTGATATTACTTGAAGATACAAGAAACCAAATCGGAAAACATGATCTTAAAAACAAGTTCTTTTCTGAGAATGGTATAGAAGTCCGTAGAACAAAATTGTATTGCGGAGACTACACGCTGCCTACTAACCAAAGCATTTGCATAGACACCAAAAAGGATATACAGGAACTTATTGGGGACATATGCGGGAAATCCCACGAGCGGTTCAGAGACGAGCTTATAAGGGCACAGGAGAGCAATATAAAGCTAATTATTCTTTGCGAGGACAACGGTGGATATTGTGATAAGCGGAAGACCATATACAATAAGCCGGTAACATGTATCAATGATTTGTTCTCATGGAAGAACCCAAGGCTGTTTATCTGGAAATCCGGAAAACAAAAATACCCTAGAGCTACAAAAGGTCAGACGTTAGCAAAGTGCCTTATAACTTTAGAAAAAAAATACGGATGCGAGTTCAAATTCACAACAAAGGAGAACAGCGGAGCAGAGATTTTAAAGTTACTTAAAGAGAGCGATGAGAAAAAAAACAAAGTATCTATTAAGGCGTTGGAAAAATTCAACGAATTACTCAATGAAGAAAATTATCACTGATTCTAACACACCAGTAGTTCTACTGGCTAAATTCCAAAGATAAAAAATAAAAAAATGAAAGGAGCTTGCCTTCAGCTGACGTAAGGGTGCACCGGGCTTCTTTTGAGGATGATAAATGACGGTTTTTACTGTATGGATTGTTTCGATGGCTTTAAATTGATTGATGACGAATCAATAGACATGATCTTAACCGACCTTCCATATGGACAAACAGCAAGAAATAAATGGGATTCGGTTATTCCGTTTGAGCCATTATGGAAACAGTATAAAAGAATTATTAAAGAGCATGGTGCCATTATATTATTTGCAAACGGAATGTTTACTGCAGATTTAATGCAAAGTAATCGTGATATGTGGCGATATAACTTGATATGGCAGAAAACACAACCTACAGGATTTTTGAATGCTAACAAAATGCCTCTTCGGTCACATGAAGATATTTGTGTTTTTTATAAAAAACTTCCTACTTATAATCCACAGAAAACAACTGGAAACAAAAGAAAAATAAGTAAAGTGGAACATAAGGTTAAATGCAAAGAAACAACAAACTATGGGAAATACAGATTAACTTCTTATGACAGTACAGAGCGTTTCCCAACATCTGTGTGGACTTTTGCAAAAGACAGTCAAAAATGCGCGCTACATCCAACACAAAAACCGTTATCACTTATGGAATTGTTAATCAAAACATACACAAATCCAGGTGATTTAGTCTTGGATAATTGCGCCGGTTCCTGTAGCACAGGAGTTGCCTGCAGAACTACAGGTAGAAGATTCTTAGGTTTTGAGAAAGAAGAAAAATATTTTCATATTGGGAGCGAACGGTTAAAAGAGGTGGAATGAATGAAATTAAAATGTGAAATATATCGTGATTCTATGCAGAATTATAAGAAATATGCAATCCCAAGAGCACAGCTTGTAATTGCAGATGTTCCTTACAATGTAGGTAATAATTTTTATGGAAGTAGCCCTATGTGGTACGCAGGAGGTGACAATAAGAACGGTGAAAGCAAATTAGCCGGGAAAGCAGCATTTAACTCTGACTTCAACTTCAACCTGTATGAATACTTCCATTTCTGCTCGAAAATGTTGAAAAAAGAGCCGAAAAAGGCAGGAGCAAGAGGAAGAAGTTCAGATGCACCATGCATGATAGTGTTTTGCTCGTTTGAACAGATTCAAACTCTGATTAATGCGGCGGCGAAACATGGCTTTGTTCACTATATACCGCTTGTATTTATAAAAAAATACAGTCCACAGGTGCTTAAAGCAAATATGCGTGTGGTAGGTGCTACAGAATATGCTCTTGTATTCTACAGAGATAAACTTCCAAAATTCAGAAATGGAGCGCAGACGGACGAAAACGGAAAGACCATTCGCGGAACTGGGAAAATGGTATTCAACTGGTTTCAATGGGAGAAGGACGGAAAAGATATTCCAAAAATTCATCCAGCGCAGAAACCAGTAGCAGTTCTGAAAAGATTAATTGAAATATTTACTGATCCTGGGGATGTAGTGATTGACCCTTGCTGTGGAAGTGGCAGCACATTGAGAGCCGCTATGGAACTTGGCAGAAGTGCATACGGATTTGAAATTGACAGAAATTTTTATAACAGAGCAAAAAACGAAATGCTTGTTTTTGAAAAAGATAGTCAAATGAGCATAGGAGATTTTATATAAGGAGCGTGATTGAATGTCAGAAAACACAAACGAATGTGTAATTGAGTGGATTCCCGGAAGAGATTATGTAGGGGTTACTGCTAAGAACGGAAGTTCCTGGAAGAACAGATGTGAGGAATTAGAAAAGGAATTTCCAGATGATGTGAGAGAACAAGTGTACAAGAAATGTCATGGACATTGTGCATATTGTGGATGCTTGCTTGACTATAAAGATATGCAAGTAGACCATGTAATTCCACTAAGAGTAGGTGGGAACGATGACATTTCGAATATGCTTCCAGCATGTAGAAGCTGCAATCATTACAAAGCCGCTCTTGATTTAGAACAGTTCAGAGAATATGTACATCAGATTCCAGCAAGGTTAAAGAGAGATAGCATCCCATTTCAAGTCGGGGCTAGATTTGGAATATTGAAATATTCTGATGAGCCAGTGAGATTTTATTTTGAAAAAAGAAGGAGACTGGATTAATGGGAAAATGTAAATTAGACTGCCCGGATGGTGAAACAAAGTGCTGCATCTGCTGTGAGAAGCAGGATTCCTGCCAGTACAAATGTGATGATTATGAGACTGATTGATTTAGCGGTGGCAATCGGAATGGATGCCGAAAGCTGTAAAAAAATTCAAATATGTCATCCAGGAAGAAATTGGGAAGATTACGATGAATTTAACGCCGGTTCGGAACTGTTGAAACCATTTTATGATTTGAAGGTAAAATCTCTATCTGCGGTAAACACGGATGTGATTAGGGTTGATCTGGATTTTGACGAGGAAGGTTGATAGAAATGCGCTTAATAGATGCGGACGAATTAATTAAATACATTAAAACTTGGGAGATTGGGACAAGTATTAGTTCCGACCAGAAAGAATTTATTGATTGTGTCAATGAACAGCCGACAGCTTTTGACTCGGACAAAGTTATTAGCGAATTGAAAAAAGATAAATTCATTGAATCAGAATGTATCTTATCTGATGTACATCAAGGATACAATGCTGGACTAAGCAGGGCGGTAGAAATCGTGAAAGGCGGTGGGATTGAATGAAATATCCAGAAGAAATGTATATTGATAGCCAGATATTTGCAGAGGATATGGATGGTTCGGAATCAAATCTGACAGAAAAAATCGTAAAAATAAGGGTTTCTCATTTATGCTGCGTTTGTGAAAAACAGATACCTAAAGGTGAAAAAATGTTAAACCAAAAAGCAATAGTAGAAGGACAAGGTTGGTGCAGCTGCTATATTTGTCTACCATGTGTTGAAAATTGGTTAGAAGAATCGGGACAAGTGGAGGAACACGGATGAGCAAAGACATTTCAACCATGTTTACAAAAGAAGAAAATAAAAAGAATGGAAGACTTGGGTATGGACTGGCTACCAGAGAAAAGGAAACTGTTATCAGTCCGGCACAATATGGAACATTCTTGCAGAAAAGAGGTAAGAGAAGATGAGCAAATCGGTATTGGTGTTGGATACGCCGAAAAATTGCTATGATTGCCCGTTCGGAACTGAATACTGCGGCAATCTTGAATATGCGGGTTATTGTGAATTAGCTGACTGTTTAGATTGTGATGTAATTCTGATAACAGAAGAACATTATGATTGCGAAAGCAAATCAAGGCCAGATTGGTGCCCGCTTATGGACTTGCCAGAGAAAGATAATGGAGATTATCCAGCTAATACGTCTGATGCCGGCTTTGCGGAGGGCTGGAATCAGTGTATTGATGAGATTACAGGAGGAAATTATGATGATTGATTTAACAGGAAAAAACGTATTTGTAAGAACGCGGGAAGAATATTTGAGTGTTCTGAAAATAGCAAGGTTTCAGGGATTCAAATGGGCGAGAGAAAACCATTTAAACCATATCGAAATTCCATTTCCAAACATATTGATTTTTTACGATAATAAGATCGCTACTTACAGCTTTGAAAAGGAATTGCTTGAAGCATCCAAAATCGTCGAAGATGAAAAAAAAATCAAGGATGCAGTAAAACTTGTCAGAACGTTCGCTAAATACCCAGATAGAACAACTTTGACGGACTCATTTATTAAGTCCTTGAAGCTACTTGCAGATACCGTAGAAAGTCAGATGGAAGAGGTGAAGTAGATGACTGATGAAATTTTCGGTCTTATGGAATGCTTCCCCGGGAGCTACATAAACAGATTTGGGGAAATAATTCTTTCCGAAAAAGGAAACGTATATTTCACAGCAAAGAATTGTACCGATAAAGAAGATATTATCTGCAAGCTACTTGAATGGTGTTCAAGGCCAATGGCAAAAGGAGAGCCGTACAGTTCGCACAAAAGAAATAATGAATGGAGAGAACAACTGATATCAAGCCTTAACAGATATCTGGGTACAAACTTTGGCCAAGAGGATATGTACTGGATTTACGATCAACTTGGAAATGCTGTAAATCATAAACTGACATTAAGGTTCATTAGAAGTGATTTCAATATGGCAATTATATATCAAAAAGTAAAAGAGGTGAAGTAGATGGAGAGATTAACGCAAAAATCAGATAAGATGATTTGGCTTAAAGATCAGGGCTTAAAAATTGAACCATGCGAAATGAATTCACATCATTGTAGAATGATTTTAGAAAAACTTGCTGATTATGAAGACTTAGAAGAACAGGGCTTGCTTGTAAGATTGCCGTGTAAGGTTGGAGACACGGTTTATAGAGTGAATGCCGGAGCCAAGCAACCGATTATTCCGATGACTGTTTCAGAAATTCATTTTCTCTGTTACAAAAATGAACGTGCTGTAAGGTTTGACGCAATAGGCAAAGAAGATATGGGAGAAAGTTGCTACCGTTTAGAAGATATTGGAAGAATAGTATTTCTCACCCACGAGGAAGCTGAGAAGTTGGAGGAGATGAAGAATAATGATTGAAGTGATAAAACAAATTATTATGGCGTTTGGAACGTGTGTAGTTGCTGTTACTATTTACGGATTACTTTGCGCAACAATCAATAAATTCAACAAATGGAGAAAGAGTGGTTGCAAAATCAAGTGTCTCTGCAAGCCGCATAAATACAAATTGGTTTGGTATCAGTTGGATACTGAGAAAGCTATTTTGGAATGCGAAAAATGCGAAAAAAGAAAAAAGTATTCATTGATTACGATTCCATTAAGAAGGAATTTAATTTGGAGGATTAACATGAAAACAGAAGAAGCAAAAGACATCTTATCAGATATGAGAGACCAGCATTTATGTTTCTTGGGAAATTCAGAAATCAAAGATGAATGGTAGAAGAACTATCTCAAAGAAGCATGGGCGTGTGATTCTGGAGCAAAGGCTCTTGCCGGATTAATCACAGGGATAAAGATTAATAAAGGTGTTATCGCAGAAAGTATTTTGCATTACGGCAAAAATAATCAAAGTACAGTCTGTATGGAAGAATGCGCCGAACTCATCCAGGCAATTAGCAAGGCAAAACGCGGAAAAATCGACCGTGATAACATGATAGAAGAAATTGCAGATGTGTTAATCTGTATCGAAATGTTAAAGCAAATGTACATGATTTCCGATAAGAAAATTAATAAGTGGATTGAGAAGAAACAGGCGAGAGAGGTAAAAAGAATTAGTCAAAAAGAATTATTATAGCTGCATCGTCAAAACAATTGTATGGATTTTAGCCGCTGTTACTGTGTCTATTAGAATTTATTACATTGAAAACGCATTGTGCTTATGTGCATTTTGGATTCTATTTATAGTCTGTTCATACTATCAAAAATAACAATCTGGAGGCGAAAATATGAAAATTCCAAAAAGGCGAAAATTATCAAAAGAAGAGCGCATGAAAGTATATGAAAAATGCAAAGGGTATTGCGCTTACTGTGGTTGCGCATTGGAATATAAAGATATGCAAGTAGACCACGTAAATCCTATACGTTGTGGCGGAGAGGACGATATTTCCAATATGCTTCCTGCGTGTCGCTCTTGCAATCATTACAAATCAGCTTTAAAACCAGAAGAATTTAGAAAATATCTTTCTGGGATTCCAAAAAGACTTATGAGGGATAGCATTCCGTTTCAAGTAGGAGAAAGGTTTGGAATTGTTAGAATTGTTACAGATGATGTGACTTTTTATTATGAAAAAATCAAAAATAAAAATAGAAATAGGGAGGATTAATCATGAATAAGAAAGAAATCACAGAGATCAAGAAGCAGTTTACACCAGCCAATTGTGCAATCACACGCATTTGTGGTTGTTATGTGGATGCAGAAAAAAATAAGAAAACCAAAATTAAAGAAGCTTTCCTTTCCCTTCCAGAGGAAGAAATGTTTAAGTATTTTGACATTTTCAAGAAAACCATGTCTGGCAGACTTGGAAAAAACCTTATGAATCTTGAATTCCCATTAGCACAGGAAAAAGAGGGTGGAACACAGGAATTTCTTATGCGGATCAGAGCAAGTAAGCTTAAAGATGATGATCTTTTGGATGAGTTTTACGACAAAGTGATTGAAAATTACGATTATCCAGAAAATTACTACATAGTTCTCATTCATGCAGTATATGATATTCCAGGAAAAGCTTCTGATGGAACCGAAATGCACGATGCATCAGAAGAAATTTATGAACACATTCTGTGCAGCATTTGTCCAGTAAATCTTTCAAAGGCTGGGCTTAGCTATGATGTGGCTGAAAATAACATCAAAGGCAGAATTCGTGATTGGGTAGTCTCAAGACCAGAAACAGGATTCTTATTCCCTGTATTCAATGACAGAAGTACTGATATTCATGGAACTTTGTATTTCAACAAAAACATAAAGAATATTCATCCAGACTTCATCGAAAACGTTCTTGGCACACCAATTCCACGTATACCGGGAAATGAGATCAATGTCTTTTCAGATTTTATCATGGACAATTTCGAAGGAAACACAACATTCAATTTCACTGAAAGCCTAATTGAATCTTTGCAGGAAGTAAGAGAACAGAAGAAAGACAGCCCGGAGATGATAACTGTATCATGTGAAGAAATGGAACAGATTTTTGGATATTGCGGAGTTCCAGACGAGAAATTGTCGGATTTCAAAGAAAACTGGGAAATGTATTTCAGCAATGAGCCTGTTGCCCTTGATAATATCCATAATTCAAAAACTGCAAAAATTGTAACGCCAGATGCAACAATCTGCATCCAGCCAGATAAAATTGCTCTGATTGAATTGAAAGAAATAAACGGCGTTCCATCTCTTGTAATTCCGGTAAATGGAGAGCTGAAAATCAATGGAATTGAAGTTGAATTGAGATAAACACTTTTGAAAAATCCAGGAATTGGAGGAGGCAATTACATTAATGGCTAAAGTAAGCTGGATTAAAATAGAGATTGAAATGTTTAGTAACCGAAAAATTAAGCAAATAAGGAAAATGCCAGAGGGAAACAATATTGTTCTTATTTGGGTAATGCTTTTGACAATGGCTGGCAGATGCAATTCAAACGGAATTATTTTCCTCACTGAAAATATTCCATACACAACAAAAATGCTTGCAGATGAATTGGATTTTGAGGAAAGCATTATTCAATTAGCACTAACAGTTCTGGAAAAGTTCGGGATGATTACCAGAGATTCTGAATTACTTTCTATTCCCGGCTGGGAAGAGCATCAAAGTGCAGACGAATTGGAGAAAATACGAGATCAAAACAGAAAAAGGGTCGCAGAATATCGTGAACGTCAAAAAAATAAGGCCGCATTGCTTTGCAAGAAAGACGATGTAACGTTACAGAAACGTTACAGTAACATTACTGTAACGGAACAGAATAAGAATAAAGATAAAGATTTAGAATTAGATTTAGATACAGAATTAGATAAAGATAAAGAAAAAGATATAAATGATTTAATAGTATCTAAAGATACTATTCGTCAGACTGACGTCCAACGAATCATTGATGAATGGAATACTCTGGAAGAATTTGGTATCACTCCTGTAAAAAGAATGACACCAAAACGAGAACAGGCAGTAAAAGCTAGAATCCGTCAGAACCATATGGACGATATCTTAGAAGCCATTGAAAACATTCGCCATAGCAGTTTCTTACAAGGGCAGAACAAAAATGGTTGGATGGTTACGTTTGATTGGTTCTTGAAGCCTGGAAATTTCGCAAAAGTATTTGAAGGGCAATATGCGGACAAGTCTACGAATAGACCGTGCAGCTATATGGAGAAAATTCAAAATAGAGTAAGCGAGGTGGATAATTGGGTATGACAAGGGAAGAATGGGCGGTACTGGTAAAGGCAATGAAAGCTGTGTACACTTCTCCATCATTTCTTCCAGATCAATATGCTTTTGATACTTGGTATGGGCTCCTTAAAGACTTAGATTACAAACTTTTAAGTTTCGGATTAAAGAAATATATGCAGACTGAATGGAAAGAACCATCAATAGCTGCATTAAGAGAATGTGCCAATAGCATTGCGCCACAATCTACAGAACTGAATGAAACGGAAGCGTGGGAAAAGGTATGCAGAGCCATTCAAAATTCTACATATAACGCAGAAACAGAGTTTGATAAACTTCCAAAAATCATTCAGAAAGCAGTATCAAGCCCGGCACAACTTAGAGAATGGGCAACATCTGAAAATGTGGATGGTACATGGTGGAGTGTAGTTCAATCAAACTTCCAAAGGACTTACCGGGCAGAAGTACAAAGAGAACAAGAACAAAGAAAACTAAGTCCAGACATTTTAAAAATTATAGATACTGCCAGATTGGGAGGTGCGGAAAATTGCCAGATAGAAAACCATGGAGAGAATTAAAAAGCACTGAAATTATAGGCTTAAAGCGAAGACAATGCTCAAAATGCGACTATTACAGCAAGAGCGAAAATGCATGGAGTACAAATGCAACCTGTGATTATATTTTGATCGAAGAACATAGCAGAGGATGTGATCCGAGGGATTGTGTTAAAAATGGTATCTTCAAGAAAAAATCGAGAGGAAAGTCAAGAGTGAAGCGAGTAATTCTATGAGAAAGATAAGCGAAATGTATAAGCGGTCTGGTGGTACAGCTTATCAGCATACCTGTTCGGAATGCAGATTCTTCCGTGGTGGAAAGCATCGACAGTGTTTGCAATACGAACTGGAAATTGATTGGAATCCAGATTATATAGCTTGCAAATTTTACAATCTGGAAGAATCTCAGATTGATGGACAGGTCAATATCTTTGATTTGTTGTAAAACGTGATAATTGTGTACTTAAAATAGTGCAGAATCGTTCAAAAGAGAATAATGGTAGAAATTATAGGGCATACAAAAGATAAAGAAAAACAGCGCTTAAAACGAGATAATTATATGGAGGGACAATTAATGGAAAAAGCTATATTGTATGCCATAAACGAAAGAATGTTTTCACTTGGTCTGATAGATGAGAAAACAAGAGATAAAATTAAAGCTGAAATCAGCATTAGAAAGTAACGACAATGTATTGAGTGGATTTATATGAGGTGTTATACTTTATATGATTCCACTCCCTGTTTATTAAGGGAGAAATGAACTATGAATATTTATTATGTCAGAGAAAAATTAAGAAATTGCTCTATTTACGACATTGAACTAAACGTTGCTTATTATGCCAGGGTTTCTACTGAAAAAGTTGAACAGCAAGCATCCATTAAGCACCAGGAGGAACATTTTGAAGAGCTGATACATTCTAACAACAGATGGAAGTTTGCTGGTTCTTACATTGATGATGGTATTTCTGGAATACATGCGGATAAAAGAGAAGAATTTCAAAGAATGCTCAGAGATGCAAAGCTCGGAAAAATTGACATGATTATTACGAAAGAAATTTCAAGATTTGCACGAAATACTCTTGACAGCATCCAATATACCAGGGAATTGTTATCTTACGGCGTATGCGTGTGGTTCCAAAACGATGGAATTAACACTATTGATGATGATAGTGAGTTCCGACTTACTATTATGGCTGGGGTAGCGCAGGACGAAATCCGCAAGCTTTCTTCAAGAGTAAAATTTGGACACGCACAGTCAATCAAAAATGGTGTTGTTCTCGGGCACAGAATGTATGGATACTCAAACAATCAAGGAAAACTCGAACTGGTTCCAGAAGAATCGGACATGGTTCGAATGATTTTTCAAGATTACGCTTCCGGAATATCTACGCCAAGAATAGAAAAAAAACTCTGGGATATGGGATACAGAAGTTTCAAAGGTGGGAAAATCAACCGGGATGTCATAAAAAATATTATTCGGAATCCAAAATACAAAGGATACTATTGTGGAGGAAAAGTAAAGGTTGTCGATATGTTCACCAAGAAACAAGAATTTCTTCCACAGTCAGAATGGATAATGTTTAAGGATGATGGTTCCAGAGTACCGCAGATCATTGATGAAACTACCTGGGAAAAGGCAAACGCATATTTAAGAGAACGTGGAGAAGCCATAAAATCAAGAAGAACCTCTTTTAAAAACGAAAATATTTTCACTGGAAAACTTTTCTGCGCAAATGACGGAGCTCCATACTGGATGAAGCAGCATTATATTCGAGGAAAAGAAGATGTTCGATGGGTATGCAGTTATAAGATAAAAAATGGAGCAGCTTCATGTGATTCATTTGGACTGGCAGAATCAGAACTGAAAGAAATAATTGCAGAATTGATAAATAAATCTTCTGAAAACATTGATAGCATTTTGGAGGAATATTTTGAAATTTTGCAGTCCTCGATCAAAAACATTCCAGACAATAAAAACGAAATTTCACGACTTGAAAAACAGATTGATCTGTTAAAACAAAAACGTGAAAAAATACTGGAATATAATCTGGATGGAAAAATATCTGATGATGAATTTATTTCAAGAAATAAAGAATACGTGAAGCAGATAAAGCAGATTGAGAGCCATATTCTAGAAATCCAAAATACCAAAAGTCCAGAGCCAGTAGAAATACAATTAAGTGCTATTAAAGAACAGTTAGAAAAGTTTAAGGGCGTTAATCCAAAAGACATTAACAGGCAGATTGTCAATGAACTTTTTGAAAAAATTACCGTGGAACCGTTGGCGGCTACATGTGCAACACTAACATTTCAATTAAGGTCTGGAAGCATTGAAAAATGGGGGTTTCCCTTGCGCCGTTCTGACGATATGATTTTAACTCTACATCCAGAACAACACAAGATATTTAGTAGGAAAACTTGCATTAAGACACAAGATATGGTATTTTTCAAATATAAGTACCTTTTAGCACTATAAGAGAAAAAAATGGGAGTGGAATCAATGATACATACAGCTTATGACGTAATGAAAGAGTTTTTAATCACGGATGCAGAGCTTGTTGGACAGTACGGAATCCCTAAAATTCCAAAGACTTTTATCCATCCAGGGAAAAATACTGTAGATTTTGCGGAGAGCTTTAGCCGGAAGATTAAGAACCACCGGGAACTGGATGTAAACTTCTACGTGGATGATGTACAGTTTCAAAGATTATGGAATCAGCCAGACAAGTATATTAAGCATTTAAAATGTTTTCATGCAGTCATTATGCCAGATTTCAGCATATCGGTTGGAAAGAATGGAATGCCGTTGGCTATGTGCTTGTGGAACAAATACCGCAATCATGCACTGGCTCACTACATGATCTTGAACGATATTCCTGTAATTCCGAACGTAAGCATATTACCGGAATACTGTTGGGACTGGTGCTTTGATGGACTGCCGGAGGGAAGCACAGTTGCCTGTTGTACCAATGGAAGAGTAAAGAGTAGGGCAGCACGGTTGGAATTTTGCGTTGGTTTCAAGGAGATGGAACGGAGATTGAAGCCACTGCGAGTTATAATTGTTGGAAGAATCCCGGAAGAATTAGAAACAGACACAGAAATTATAAACTTTGAAACCAGGAATCAGAAGATTAATAAGGAGGGCGTGAATGGGAACAACGACTGACAATTACCAGAGAAAGAAAAAACTTTCAAAGTCACAAATGAAGAGGACGCAACGTTTAGAAAAATCATCTCACAGAAGATATGGAACACGGAAGAAAGAAGGATTAAATAAATTGTGAATTTTGAATCAATCAGAACTTTACGCTATAGAAATATTTGTGCAAAATTAAAATTTAAGTGGCAGCTAGAAAATGAGAGAATTTTTCTGGTTGCCACTTTTTTTCTTAATTTCCGTGATTTTTTGGTTTCCAAAATGATGCTGAAATTTGGGAACCGTTTACAAGTTAGTTGTAACTATTGAAGCTGTGAGCAGCTACGAGTATTTATTGCTGCAAATCAAACAAATACACCACCGGGAACCGATACCGCGCCGAACTGATGAATCCGGGACGATGTCGGGAACAATTGGACACCAGCAAAGCCGACCGCAGGCAGTAGCCCTGACGGATCAGAACCAACCACCTACAGATAATAGACCATAGCAACAAGTAACATATAACACGGCGTTAAAATACAATAATAGTCTCACAAAATACGCCTTAAATGGCTTGTAACGTATTTAGCCTATATTTTATTGACTGCGATTATAAAACGCCTTAAAATGGCAAACACGACGCTATACAACCATAATTGATATATAACCTGGACAGCTGCGACAAATCACCACAGAGCCAGGACAAATTACGCCTATTAACAAGATATGCAAATAAAGCATAGATGCACATGGCTATACAAGATTATTATACACCTATAGCCGCAAGCAGTCAATAAACCATGTAGCGCACTATAAAGTGCTTTAAAGGCTCATAATCGGCTTAAAATGCAAACGTGGCATAAATACCCACTAACAGCATAAAAAGCCATTTACGAATAAAATAGCGCGTTAATTGATTGACTTATTATATTAACTTTACAAGGTGCATCTGGCAGAATGCCAAAAAACCGCTTGCACGCCGTGAACGTGCTGCCGGACTGGATACCGGGAAGCGGTAAAAAATCAATCAGTTATACCTAAATATTCCATAGTTTTTTTATCAATCTCTTTCCCAGTAATAGTCGGGGAATAAATACTTTCTAAAAATTCTATGTAATTGTCTAGCTCATCAACAGAAAGTGTTATTAATTTATTAAATATTTTATCACTCATGTTTTTATCTTTCTTCCCTTCACCCTGGGAGCCAGGATATAAAAAGACGCGCCCTATTATTTAAAGTCATTTTTGTAACAGCTGGAAGACTGCGGAAAAATTCCCGGCGGTCGTAATCATCTTTAATATTGAATTGTCTGTCGCTTGTGGGGATGATCTCGCTCCCGATAAGCTCCATACAGGAAAGTTGTAAACAGTCCACATTTTTCGTCGATCGGTGCAAGGCGTACCGCATTATAGACCTTTTACCATCCCGGCGCTTTACCGAGGGCATATCCCAATAAGCTAATTTAATAGCTCCATCGGAAACAGCCTTGAAGATTTCCATTGCTTCCTTTTCAGATTTTCTGTTGATCGTATCAATTACGGAGAAGTCGCCGCTTTTTATGGCGGTGATTGTTTGCGCTTGCGTGGCTTTCATGATTGTTACCATTTTAAAGCCCTCCAAAAGTTTTATTTTTCTTTCATGTTTTAGAACTCCATTTGATTAGGAAAACAGGCGAGAAAGCCCCGCCCGGAAATTGTTTATTTAATTCAAACAAGCGTTTATTTTCTCTTCCAGATGCGGGAACGCTTTACAAATTTCTTGCACGCTGTCGGCGTAATAATCGCCTACAATATCACCAAAAATCTTGATATTTCCAGAGTAAAAACACCCTAAATCATTAAACCAGATATCAAGCCCAGTTGCCTGCTCCTTTTTGTCATTGTACCACATGTCAATTTTTATCATGTTTTTAATCCTCCTGATTTTATTTTAAAGACTTCCGGGGAAAGTTCCCCGGATTGATATAAAAGTTAGTTATTTATGCCTTTTTTGCGTGTTTTTCAAGTTCTCTGTACAGAAGATACACGGCTCTTTTTTCTGCCTGTTCATCTGTAAATTTTTCTTTTTCTGTTTCTGTCTCGTCCAGGAGATCGCCGAGAAAATCAACAGCACTGTTTAAAAAAATATCGTTAGAAACTGGAAAAGCTGACGGTAAGCCCTGCATCCAATCCATGAACAAATCAGCTTTACTAATTCTTCCGGCTTTGTATCTGTTATCAAACTGTAATTTTTCAATGTAAAACATGTTCATAATATCTTTACAGATATCGTTGTACTCTGTTTTCATTGTGGAGCCGTCAAATGTATAATATTCCTCGGCTGCTTCGTAGCTGTCCATGATAACCTTTTTAATTCTGTTCATAACTTCTTTTGAATTTGTTTTTAACATTGCTTTTTACCTTCTCCCCTGTTATAATAGGGTTGCCTTTCTTTTTAGTTTGGTGCCCGGTTTGGTTTGGAAGATCGCCGGGCTTTTTTTATTTTGTTGTAATGTTTCTTTCTAGTATTATAATAACACTATATAGTAATACTGTCAAGCGCTATTATATTATTTTTTAATTGACTTTTGATACTTTTTAGTGTTATCCTGTTTCCAGGAGGTGAAAAAATGGACGGTACAAAAATCATTAAAAAATTACTTTTGGAAAAAGATATAAACACTGTAGAGCTTGCGAAGCGTTTAGGCTGCGGAACTGCTAACCTTTACAACAAGTATAAAAGAAACAACTTTTCTTTAAATGAACTTGAAGAGATTGCCGCCGCTGTTGGCTGTAATCTGGAAATAACTTTTTCCGATAAACAAGGGAACTAGAGTTTTTCAATTAATCAGTCCGTTTCCTTATGTCCTCATTGGCTTGAGTGGTTCGGGCGGTTCCGGTTGTTTGTTTCTTTTGTTCCTTTGTTGATATTATAATACCACTAATAATAGTGTATGTCAACACTAAAATTAGTGGTTTTTAAAAATATTTTATATTGCTTTTTGGTACTAATCCTATTATAATAATGATATAATTATTTGGGAGGTCACAAGATGTTTAAATATAAAATAGATGTTATGAAATCATTATCAGATCGCGGCTTTACATCTTCCAGAATGAGAAAAGAAAAGATTCTGAGCGAGGCAACAATGCAAAATTTAAGAAAAGGAAAAGGAATAACGACCGACACATTGAATACAATATGTATTATATTAAGATGTCAGCCGTCGGATGTTCTGGAAATAGTGCCAACAAATGAAGAAAAAATAAAGTATTTTTAAACACTAAATTTAGTGTTTACTTATATATGAAAATGTGCTATACTGTAACTATAATCAAGAAAGGAGATATTACAGTATGGCAAATTTAGAAGAGTTTCGTATTCCACAATATGAAGGTTGCGGAATATATGCAATAGTTAATTCGAAAAAGATGAGCTGTTATATTGGCTCAAGCAAAAATATTAAGTTAAGAGCAATTAACCATAAGGCGCATTTGAAGAAAGGGAAACATCACAATAAACTACTACAAAAAGATTTTGAAAACGGAAATTCATTTCGTTTTATTATATTATGTAAATTAGATTCAAACATAGACAATGATTTGCTAATTGTATACGAAAAAATGTATATGATAGCAGCCATGGATAACTATTTTGAGCTCTATAATTTACTCCCGAAAACGCAATGGAATAATCAAAGAAACTGGATAATTCAACACATAATTTATTATTTTATGAATAATTATAAAATATCAGAAAATCTCGTTTCTGCTTTTGAGGGAGAATATGAAACTACTCCGGCATATATGCATAATAGAAAACCAGAGAATAGATAATTGATTTGTGATTGAATTTAGAAAACCAATACACAAGAAAAAGCCCTAGGAAATTAACCCGGGGCTTTTAAAATGCTTATTTATGGCGGCTATGGACAGAGTACAGACCGCCGCCGAGCCTGTTAATATTTAAATAACACAGCTTCGCCCAGGTTGTCAAGAAAAATATTTTTAAAATACCGCTTGACATTTTTCTAAAACTTCTTTAGGCTATCAGATAACGAGAGCTGACGGAACTCAGGAAGGGCAGAGGCTGAAAGTACACAGAATCGTTAATTAAATAACACGCATAACAAGCCAGATCACGCCGGATAGAAACTCCTGGAAGGTCTGGCTTTTATTATGCAAATCTGTGAAAATATAGTCGCCCTTATATTATATATAATTATATAATTATTCTCTGCCCTTCCTAGATTCCTAAAGCTGGAGTTTATTAAAAGATATGCTATACAGTACCGTATAATAATATATAAGATATAAATATAAATAAAGATTATAATATAATACCCTAATTATTATTTATTAATTATTGACAAAATAATGGGTTTTATTTTATGCAAAATTAAATTTGACAAGATATTAAAAACTGTGCTAAGGTATCAGCAACAAAGAAAACAGAATATTTTTTTAATTTGAGTTTTAGAGAATGTACCCGAACACCCGGAAGTTTTCCGGGAATAAGCTTTACCTGGTGACATTCTCTTTTTTTTATTTATAAATTAACGTGTTAAAGTGAGGTGATAATATGAAAGATAATACAGTAAATGTACAAGATATAGAAATCTATTTAGATAATATTAATATATATGCTGATGAATATATAAATACTGTATTATGTATATCACCAGATAACGAAAATTATAAGAAAGAAGTATCAGATAGCTTTGTAGATATGATTTTTTATATTGCAGATCATATACAAAAGCCAAGTAATGACAATATAGAGCTATTAGATAAAATGTTTAATACTTATGTGAGATTATGCAGTAAATATCATGTATTACCAACCCTAGAAGTATTTAGCTTTTTAGTTGGGATTAATCGTACAACGTTTACTGACTGGATGAATGGAGTGTATAGAACAAACTCTTCACATGGTGACACGGCTAAAAAATGGTTTGATATTTGCAAAAACTGTGCAATTAATAGACTACATAACCAGACCGGAACAAATGCGAATTTGATATTTGTTGCAAAAGCCGCCTATGGCATGGCAGAAACTGCACCAGTGCAAGTTGCGCAGCAGTACGGCGTACCACAGCAGACCGCGCAGCAGATCGCAGAGAAGCACAAAGCCGCTTTGCAGCTTCCGGAGATGGAAAAACCGGAGCTATAAAGCCTGGGAGAACCAATAGAAGCGGTAAAAATGTACACAATGGACGGACAAAAGGCAGTAAACACATGGGATTATGCAACATGTACAGTAATAACGATTATAATTGTGCATAATGTATAGAAAAATAAATAGATCTATAAGACAAATCTGTGTTTGTCGTATAGATGGAACGATAAAGCTTCTAGCATTCCCTTGACCACTGCCGAAGGCATCCGATAGACAGCGACCAGGCAAGGGCAGCGGTTCCCATGGGGCGGTGGGCTGACTTGCCAGCGTCCGTACTGGATGACCGGGAGGGGGTATATATAAAACCCCAGTCAGCGGTAGTCACCACCGAAACCACTCGAAAAAACAAAAAAAGCTCTCCTTAACATGGCAGGGATAGTGATTCGAACACGAAAGCAGTAAGCCTTAACTGTTTCTCTGCCAACACTAAATAAGGCAGTACCAAGAAAGGCAGGTATAAAACATGAAGATAGGATACGCAAGAGAATCTGGATTATGGTTCCCGTTGGAAGCAAAGAAAAAGATACTTTTGAACGAAGAAATTGACTCGTTTATTTTCGATTTGGCAGATGAAAATAATAATTTTAGACTTCTTTGTGAAAACATGAAAAAGGGTGATTCGTTAATTATTTGCGGAGTTGATGATATTGGAAATACCAAGAATGAAATCGAAGAAATATGGAGACAGCTTTGTAATTTGGATATTGAAATCTATGTACTCACAGCTCCGACGTTGTTTTACAGTGAAAGCATGACACTAGAACAATCGTTTATAAGAGATGTGACACGTAGCGTACTTGCTTCTCAGGTCGAAATTGCTAATCAGAAATTAAAGGCAATAAACGATTTGTGATAACTGATAACATTCGCAGAAAGGTAGGCACAAGATGGAAAAAATAGTAAGCAATGACGGATACCTTCGGTCAAAGTTGATGGATATAGCACAACAGCTTTTGAATATTTGTAATGAAACCGGAAATTCAAATATTCAACTCATGACATCATCTTGGGAGAATGGGAAAGGTATTACGCTTCTGGCTAAAGCCGATGACAAACCGATTCTTTCCGTAGAGATGGATACTACCTATGAAAAAGTATAACCCACAATCCGAATCCATCCGCATCCGATTTTCCGAAAAACAGAAAAAAAGGCTCCTGGAAGAGAAGAACCGGACAGACAGGAGCGCATCTGATATTGTAAGACAGGCAGTTGATGAATATTTCGGGAGGAAAAGACGTGCTTAAATTTTTCTCAAAAAAACAAAAAGGCGTTTCAGTTCCAGAAGAATACGAAAAGAAATTCCCGAATGCAGATACCAAACGCATAAGAAAAGACAATATAGTTGTTCATTCGAGTGGAATATGTGCAGATGGGAAATTTTATAACACAGAAAATGCAGAAAAGATATTTTCCGATAATATTGACTGCGACCATTACGGATATACATGTTATTCAGAAAAGACTTATTTTTTAACGGCAAAGGGAAATTGGTTTTCAGCATTTACAGTTATCAATGGCTATAGAGAAGAGAATCAAGAAGAAAATACAATAACAACGTGGGTACATATTGCTTATGGCTCTTTGCAAGTTGAAGACAAAGAAAATATAAAAATATTATTGGGAAGGAAAGACATTGACCTTTACAAAAAATATTTCGGGGAGGTGGAAGAAGGATGAATTGTTTTTTATACATCATTGAGAATGATGTTCGTAAATGTGAAAAAGAAGAAGATATTCCAAGAGAAGCTATTAGAAAACTTAAAGTACAAAACGGAGAAGTATTTTCAAAGGAAAACGGAGAATGGAAAAAGTTATCCATGCTATACGCACCAATAAGTGATAACAAGGATAGTCTTCCCGAATCCCCCATTGATGTAGCGTCTATGCTTATCAATGCCACAGTAACTAACGAACTACCGACTGAGAAAATTCCACTGTCTTCATTATTGGAGCAGAAAACATGGGAAATTCCAAAATACAACATTCTACAGTTGGAAGAGATTGCGAAACACCTCCTTCTCTACTGTGAAACTAAAAGAAAGGGGCGCGAAGATGTCTTTAGTAAAAATCACAACCCCCAACCCCAATGATTGGCTCGGCACAAAATATTTCATTGATGGAAATGAAGTTCCGAGAGTAAGATCAATAAATTTCCATACCGCAGTAGATGAAATTCCAGTATTTGAGTTTGAAATGATGGCTGTCCCAGACATTGAAATGGAATGCTTGGCACAAATCGGTGTCACTTCTCAATCAATTACTGACGCAATTTCAGTTTTAAGGCACGAACTGCTACAACACGGAGAAATTTACAATGGATTCAAAGCAAGCCTAAAATCGGCTTTAGAATCCTACAATTACTGTGGAATGCCATTTGAGCCAGAAGAAGAGATTGCAGAAAAGATTTTGAATTTCTTAATTGGGGAGGAAAAAGGAAATGAATGCACTTAATGTAATCGGAACAGCTGTAAATCTTGCATTTTTCGTTCTGGTTCTTGCTGGAACTTTAGCCATACTGGACGAAGAAGGAAAGACAAACGTAATACAGATTTTATTCTGCATTTGTTTAGAAATATGTTTCGCACTTAATATTTTTTTAATCTGCACGAGGTGACAAATGTATTTACCGATTCCAATTGGAATTATCCCGATTGAGTTAATCGAAAGGGTTAAATTCATAAAAGCGCCGCTTCGACTTAATCCATGTAGGTTCGGGAAAGCCTATGAAAGTGATAAGTCGAGGCATCCAGAGTAGCGTAAGCTCTTATTGATGAATACGCCAGGAATTATTAAATATTTGGAAAAGAAAATTCCCATCCTGGAAAAGAGTAATCGGTAAGAGCGGAAAATTTATATACTTGTTTAGCTTAATATCACGACTTCCCCGGTCTTAATGGTGCGCCGGGGTTGATGGGCTATCGCCAAACGGTTAAGGCATAGCACTTTGACTGCTATATTTGCTGGTTCGAATCCAGTTAGCCCAGTTTGCGGTTTTGTTAATTCCGCAAGTGTTCTTTTTGAAACACTTTTTACTCCGGTCTTCTAGCCCAACGGGGCTGATTAAAGGGGCTTCAAATGTCCCGGAAGACTTTCTGAAATCTAAAAGCGTTTCAGAAAGCCTTTGTTGCGGCTGGTGGTCAAGAACTGCAACAGTGCCGGATTGTTTGCCATGGCGGTCAAATAATTCGGTATCTTAGGAAGCTTAGTTCAGCGGTAAGAGCAACGGCCTCATAAGCCGTAAGTCCTGGGTTCGAATCCCAGAGCTTCCATTTCTTCTAAATGCCATTCATCCGTAATATGGGTGGAAAAAACTTCCAGTTGAGTGTGTGGATTGGGTAAATTTAGGTGCGATACGGCGTAGCTTAAATGGATCTGATTTCCCGGCTGGTATATCTCTGAGTTAAAAATATTAACGCAGCGCACGTTAATAAAAGGAGTTTTCAAGAGATGCCGTTCTAAGACGCATAAAAATATCCAGTGAATCTACAGCACTAAAACTTGTAGATAGTGGAAAGCATAACACGATAAACCTATTGCTAACCCGGTTTTTCCGGGTTCCGGCAGGATAGAGAAGTGGAATATCGCAAGGCTCATATCCTTGAGAACGGCGGTTCGAATCCGTCTCCTGCAATTACATCTACCAGGTGTAGATAGGATATCTTACTTTAGCATAGCTATTGTTGGTTTTTAGACGAGGTAGCTCAATTGGACAGAGCAATGAGAATATTAGTCATGTTTGTGACTATAACAGCAATTTACTCCATTACAAGGCATAGGTTGGTGGTTCGAATCCATCCCTCGTCACTGCCCCGGTTATCGGTTACGGAAAACCGATTAGAACATGTTTGTGTTCTTCACTACAAATAATTTTATAGGTTCAAATCCTGTTGGGGCAATTATGTGATGCTTACAGCAATTATTCTGGATATGACTGTTAATCATAAAACCAAAAAGCATCATGAAATTTATGGGACGCTTGCAGCAACTCACTTAAATAAAATCTAATTCGTATATTTTGTATTTTTCGTGTCCTGAAAGGAGAAAAAGCATGGATTTTGCAAATGCAATGAAACAAGAAAACAAATTTACAAGAACCGAAAACGGAGCAGTTGCGCTGAATACTACAAGCGATGCAAGACTTGACCTGTTCGGAACTATTGGTGCATTGAGAGAAGCTGATGAAAATAGAATCACCACTTTATTCTCAGAAGCATTTGCGCAGGATAAACTCTTTGCCACAAAGATTGCTTTTTATGCAAGAGATATTCGTTGTGGGCTTGGAGAGAGAAAAACTTTCCGAACCATTATCCGCTACATGGCTGAACATCATCCAGAAGCACTTAGACCAAACCTCGATTTAATTGGAGTGTTCGGAAGATATGATGACCTCTATGAACTGATTGGAACACCATTGGAAGATGATATGTGGAAAACCATGAAAAATCAGTTCGAGGAAGATTTGAAGAATCTTAATGAAGGAAAAGCAATTTCTTTACTTGCTAAATGGATTAAGACTGCTGATGCAAGTAGCAGAGAAACTAGGAAGTTAGGAATCTTGACTGCACAGAAGTTGGGTTATCCAGTCTACAACTTTAAGAGAATTGTTCGTAGCATGAGAAAACAGATCGGTGTTGTTGAAAGCCTTATGTCTGCCGGTAAATGGAATGAGATTAAATATCCAGAAGTTCCGAGCCGTGCAATGATGATTTATCGCAAGGCCTTTGCAAAACATGATCCAGATGGATTTAATGATTTTATTAATAAGACTGATAAAGGAGAAGTTAAAATCAACGCTTCAACTTTGTATCCTTATGACATCGTGGAAAAAATCCTTTACGGACGAGAGAACAATAAAGTTCTTGAAGCACAATGGAAAGCACTCCCAAATTACATAGAACAGGGAACAAATGCTTTGATTATGGCTGATGTATCCGGTTCAATGTATGGAAGACCAATGGCAACATCAATCGGATTGGCAATATACTTTGCCGAAAGAAATGTTGGGGCATACCACAATTTGTTTATGACATTTTCGAGCAATCCAGAAACAGTTGTTTTAAAGGGTGAAACCCTTTCACAGAAAATCAATAATGCTAAAAGGGCTGATTGGGGCAATAGTACAGACCTTAAAGCTGCATTTGAAAAGGTGCTTGATATAGCAGAAAAAAATAATATTTCACAGGAAGAAATGCCGAAAGCTATTGTCGTAATTTCTGATATGGAAATTAATTATTGTGGAAATCGAAATTGGTCGTTTTATGATAAAATGGCAAACAAGTTCCATAAAGCCGGATACGTTATTCCAAACGTTATCTTCTGGAATGTAGCCAGCAGACATGATGTATTCCATGCAGATTCCAAGAGAAAAGGCGTGCAACTTGCAAGTGGTCAATCTGTAACAGTTTTCAAACAGATTTTACAGAATCTTGGATACAATCCGATTGAAGCTATGGAAAATGTAATTAATTCAGAGAGATACGATTGTATCAAAGTCGAATAAATAAAATGTGAAAATCAACTCAGTTTCTAAACTGTCCGTGACAGGCGGTGATATGAAACATAGCTCAGTGGTAGAGCAATGATATTGAATATCATGTGACACAGGTTCGATTCCTGTTGTTTCTATCTGGCAAATTGCCATTGCCAGAAGTTGCATTTTCCCCCTAAAGTTCCAGTGTTTCTCGTTGGGAGATTTATGCCGTTCAAGTCGGCACACTGGATTTTTTTAACAAGAGGTGTTTATGGAAGAAAAATGTTGTAAGAATTGTAGAAAACATGATGACTTCACATGGGTTTGTTTTAACGGTGATAGCGAATATTGCGCAGACTTTACTGAACCAGAGTGCTGTTGCGAGTTTTGTGAGGGAAAAGAAGACAGAAAACAAGGAGGCATAGTACCGATGAGTGAACTTTTTGAACTTATAAATAGAGGTGGTTTAATCGATGATTTTAAGATAGAAAAATCCAAAGATGAACCACCTACACAACCAATAAAGTTAGCTGATTGGCTGATTGACAGAGAATTGAAAGATGGAATTCGTCTGTATGGGAAAAATGATCTTAGAAAAATTGCAAATTATTTATTAAATTACTGTGGTGATGAAAATGATTGAAGTAGGTGGAAAAGAAATAAAAGACGAATGCTCACACTGCGGAAATATTCTTGAATGTGAGTTGTTTCGCCAGGGACATGGAATAAAACAGGAACGTGAAAACATAGCAAAGATGATTGAATGCCAGATGAAGCATAGGGAGAAGAGGGAATTTGAATGCTAGATTTACTTGATAAACGCAATTGCCCTGTTTGCGGTGGAATATTGAAATGTGAAAATGCCGATTTCACGAACCCTTTTATAGAAAAAGGACTCTTTTTAAATGTGAAATGGCAATGCACCAATTGCGTCGCTGAATATACTGCAAAACTTGAATTAACCCCAAACGGATATGAGGTGCAAGACCGTGAAGCACATATTAATGTAGAGGATAATTTTTCGGCTGAAAAATTTATGCTTGGAAGAAACAATTTTCAAAGACAGAGGTGGTAAATATGAAATTTGAGGATATGGCAAACTGGACAGAGGAACAGCTAAAAAAAGAGGTTGTGAGACTATCTGAAGAATGTGAGAAGAAGCAGCATATAATCCTGGACTATGAAGCTTTATCGGAGACAATTAACCAAAAGCTTCTTGAAAATGATAACTGGAAGATTCCGATTGATGGAATTGAAAATGTAGATACTGGTCATCCATCTATAGAATGGTATGAACAACGCCACCAGGATGACTGTATTAGAATCAACGAGTTAACTGTTACTGTTGACACATTGGTTGACCGATACGCTAATTTAAGGAAAAACAAAGGGATATGCTGATATGGGCGAAAAGGAAGAATTAAAGCATTTCTTTACATGTAATGGTGAAGTGATTGAATAAATACCAGAGATTTCAATTTCGGATGGTGCTTTTGTTATCGAAGGCGGTATTCTTCACAGAAATGAGGACGGTACACTTTGTAGCATAGGAAAGCCGTTAAGTATTGAATTTGAATGTAAATTAAGTGATGAACTATTTTGGACACTATTTGCCCCAAATCGAATAAACAAGAACAATTTCCGTAAAATGCATGGCATTCCGAAACGGAGGAAAATTAATGGATCAAGAAAAAATAAGCATTGAAGAAGCCATGAAAATTGGTTTTAAGAAAATACCAAATAACTGCTTAAAAATGAATAAAAAGCCAAAATTTAGACAAATTGCTGGAAGAAAAGGGAAACGGAAATTTGATAATGTTTTTAAATCTGTTGCGCGGCGAATGATAAAAAGGGCAGCCAAAGAGGGAAGACCAATAAAGCATAAAAGAAATAGAAAGGTAAATAAATGAGCATTAAGTCAGCATTAGAATCCGAAGGAATAGATTTTTCTGAATACATGAACCCACCCGAACCGTGGAATGGACAGGCATTATTGAGGAATATCAATGGAGTGAAATACGCCTGTTGCCCTTTTTGCCAAAAGAAAGCACTTCTGATTAGCCCAAACACGAAGATTCAGCACTTGAAGTTAAAATGCAAGGGTAGCAACTGTAAGAAAGAGTTCGAGGTGAATGTATGAACACAAAACGGATTAAATGTATTTTGACAGGTGGATGCAAGTTCAAAAGTTCGGATACAGAATCGAAATGCAATGATAAAGAAAAGACTTGCACCATTACAGAAACTTGCTACAAATGTGGGAAGAAGTACACTGCCGTATTTACCTACAAACAATTAGGGATTCCAGTGAGGTGAATGTATGAATTGGTTTAAAGAAAAATGTTCCCACCTATATGAGGAAATTGGGAAATGCTATGACAGAATAGATTACGGAAATGGTACTCATATAAATGCTTATATTGTAAAAAAATGCAAAATATGCGGAAATATTACAGCCAAGACTGTATATTCAAATGAATTTACAAGGTATACATCTCCTGTAAGAGTTGATGATTGTGTAAAAAAACTGATAGCTAAAGGATATGTTGACAAGGTTGATTTCTTTTTGGAACACGAAAATGATAATATACCGTGGAAATAAATGGAGGTCTATTGAGTGAAGAAGGCAAGAAAAATATGTTGGATAATTGCGAATTTCATAATATTCAAATGGGTAGCAGATTATTTGATAGCCACAATTCAAATGCTGATTGAAAATCATTGGGGATTTTCGGCAGTACCATTACTGTTTATGGCAGTATTCGCAGAGTGGAAAGTAATTGAAAATATTTTTACGGAAAAAAAATAAGTAAATCAGTCAAGAGAGCCAGAAAGGAGCGCCATTATGAGTGACTTGAAGATATTTACAGAAAATATCGAACCAGAAGCATTAAATCAGATTTATGCATTGATAAAACAGCCTGCATTTTCTGAATGCAAAGTACGAATCATGCCAGATGTTCACGCAGGAGCAGGATGTGTAATTGGCTTTACTGCTGATCTCGGAGATAAAGTAATTCCAAACATTGTTGGCGTGGACATTGGATGTGGAATGCTTACAACACAAATTCCTACCGATGTGGGAACAATAGATTTAAAAAAACTTGACGAAGTAATAAGAAACAATGTTCCAGCAGGAAGAAATGTACGTGACGAAATCATAAATTTTGAAGAATTAGAAGAACTTCACTGCTTTCATCAGCTTAAAAATATCGAATGGATTCGCAGGAGCCTTGGTACACTTGGGGGTGGAAATCATTTTATTGAAGTTGACACCAATTCAAAAGGTGCAAAATACCTTGTAATTCATACTGGAAGTCGCAACCTTGGGAAGCAAGTAGCTGAAATATATCAAAAAATTGCCATAGAAGATATGCGGAGCACAGATAAACTTGAAACTGAAATACAGAAATTAATAAAAGAATACAAGTGCTCTGGCAGGCACAAGGAAATTCAAAATGGTATTGACGAATTAAAGCGAAAATGGAAGCCAGACAAACTTGACATTCCGAAAGAATTGTGCTACTTGACAGGAGAACACAGAAAACAATATCTGCATGATATGAAAATCTGTCAAGAATTTGCAAGAATAAACAGACGGTATATACAGTCGGCTATATTCTACAGCATGAATTGGACGCTTCAAAGAAATACATGGTTTGACACAATTCATAATTATATTGACCACGATACAAATATTGTTCGGAAAGGTGCGATATCAGCTAAGTATGGTGAAAAAGTTCTTATCCCCATGAATATGCGAGACGGATGCATTATTGCAGTCGGGAAAGGAAACGAGGATTGGAACTGTTCAGCCCCGCATGGCGCAGGACGTATTATGAGCCGGTCAAAAGCAAAAGAAAACATTTCGTTAGAAGAATTTAAGGAGTCTATGGATGGAATATATACAACATCCGTTCATAAATCTACAATTGATGAAAGCCCTATGGCTTACAAAACACCGAAAGAAATTATTGATAACATCAAAGATACCGTAGAAATAATTGATATTATCAAACCTATATATAACTTTAAAGCAAGTGAATAACAGTCAAGAGAGCCACATGAGAGCCAGACTAAATCCTAAAAGAAAGGAGGTCTGGCTCTATTTTTATGCAAAAATTTACAGAAGGTTCGCTTGAATGGTATCGGGCAGTGCTGAATCAAATTATCAGTAGTGATATGACAATCTATCAGAACCAAAAAGATTGCCTTGATTTGCTCTTAAATATGAATATCGACCTTCCTTTCGACAAGAACCAAGAAACACGGAAAATGGCTATGAAAGTAAGTCAATACTCACATAACATAGCAGAGAAGTGTGCTGCATTAACTGGCAGTGGTGACTTTGATGATATCTACTGGCAGTATTTGTTACTGGAAGCACCACATTTATTTGAAAGTTACTTGCTTTATATGGAAAAAAATAGACCAGACAGCAAGAAATTTTATATTCCACGAAGAAAAACACTACATGTGGTAGCCCAAGACCTACAAGATTTGGAAGAAAGAAAGATAGAGTTTTACGGTTTATCGCTTCCGAGCCGTGTTGGAAAATCCACTATGTGTATTTTCTTTATGTCATGGATAATGGGTAAAAGACCAAATAGCCATAGTGCCATGGGTGGTCATTCTGGAAAACTGGCAAAAGGATTTTACGGAGAACTTCTTAATCTCATTAATACACAGGAATACAACTATAGTGAAATTTTTCCACAGTCGAAACTTCAAAAACAGAGTGCTGATGATTTTGAAATAAACCTGGACAAGCCAGATAGATTTGCAACAATGACTTGCCGTGGTATTGAAGGTACTTGGACAGGTGCCGTTGATATTTCTTCCGATGGTTATTTGTATGTGGATGACCTTGTAAGAGATAGACAACATTCATTAAGCCCCACCCGATTAGAAAATACATATCAAGAATATCTGAATAAGATGGTTGACCGTAAGATTGACGGCGCAAGGGAGCTTATGGTTGGAACCAGATGGAATTTATATGACCCTCTCGGAAAAATCGAGAAGCTAAATCACGATAATCCAATGTATCGGTTTAGAAAAATTCCAGCTTTGAATGATGAGGGTAAATCGAATTTCGATTATGAGTATGGCGTTGGATTTTCAACAAAATATTATGTCGATATGAAAGCTAGATTAGACGCTAACGAATGGGAAGCCAAATATCAGCAAAAGCCCTTCTTACGTGAAGGAATTGTGTTTGCAGCTGACGAATTGAGATATTATAACGGCGTTCTTCCAGAAGGTGGATTTGTTAAAAATGTTTCTGCCTGTGATGTTGCGTGGGGTGGCGGTGATAGCTTATCAATGCCAGTGGGCGCAGAATACGAAAATGGAGATGTGTATATTTATGACTGGATTTTCAGCACGGCACCAAAAGAAGGAACATTGCCATTAGTTGTTGGAAGAATCATGGGTAATAATATTCAATCCATTAATTTTGAAGCGAATAATGGTGGAGATATGTATGCCTATTATGTAAATGAACGCTTGAAAGAACATAAATACGCTTGCAGCACGACAAGTACAAAAGCACCTTCAAAACAAGCAAAAAAAGAAAAAATAAATCAATATTCCGGGGATGTTAAGCAAAATTTTATATTTTTGGCTCCGAAATATCAAGATAAACAGTATCAAAAGGCTATGGATGAATTAACTACATTCGTCTATATTGGTGATAATGAACATGATGACGCTGCCGATGGAGTTACGCAGCTTGCAATAACGCTTGCCGGCAAAAGATTTGCAGAAGTAAAAGCAACCAAAAATTTTATGTGGGGAAGGAGATAGAGTATGATGACTACAGCTCAATATTTACGCCAGATTGAAAATTATGATAACAGAATCAAAAACAAGCTTATCGAAGAAGAACAGCTCAGTTCTCTTTCCACAAGTGTATCTGCAATCCCTGTTGGAGAAAAGGTACAAACTTCTGTAAAACGTGATCCGATGGGAGATATGGTTGCAAAGATATTTGATCTGCGAGAAGAGATTTCAAAAATGATATCCGAATTTTTACAAAAAAAACAGGAAATAGTCCGAACCATAGAACAGGTTGAAGACCCGTTGCTGTACAACATACTATTTAAGCATTATGTTGAGTACAAATCATTGGTTCGTATCGCAGACGAGATGGGTTATTCAGAGATTCACATTAAAAAAAAGCATTTAAAAGCCATAGCAGAAGTAAAAAAGATAAAAGGTTTCGAAAGATGATACCATAATATACTGAAAAATACTTTTAATATGTGTAAAATATAAAGTAGAGCATTGGATTAAAATATCCAGTGCTTTTTATTTTGTAGAAAGGATGGTTCGGCTCGTGAGAAATACAATGAATTTTGTAGATTTATGCCGAGGAGAATTCGGTAGAAAAGTAGCCTACACAGGCGTTGACCGAATCACTCCACAAAATGTAGTAAAAGTAGTTTCAGATACAATTGGCATACATAATAGAAACCGAACATTGATTGATTACTTGTATCGGTACATGAAAGGCGATCAGCCGATATTATACCGAAATAAAATAGTCCGTCCAGAAGTTAATAACAGAGTGGTAGAAAATCACGCATTTGAAACTGTAAAATTTAAAGCTGGGCAGATTTGCGGGGAACCAATCCAATATGTATGCAAAAAGAAAAATGCAGACAAAAAAATAAATGAGCAAGTTGACCTTCTGAATGATTATCTTGATGAAGCCAATGCAGATGCAAGAAACATCCAAAGGGCAATATACCAGAGCGCAACAGGAACTTCCTATAAGGCTATTCTGAAAGAAGAGGATTGGACAAAAAACGGAGATTTACCACCGTTTAGAATCTTCATTCCGTATCCAGGTGATTGTTACATTGTATACTCACAGAGAAATGGGAAACCAATGCTTTCCGTACAGATTTTAAAAGATGAAGATGAACAGCAATATTATTTATGTTATTCAAAGAACCAGTTTTTTGAAATCAAGAATGGGAAAGTAACTAACTACGGCATCAATGGTTTTGGTGGCATTCCTATTGTTGAATGTCCGAATAATCACGACAGACTTTCAGATGTTGAAATTGCAATCACCTTATTTGATGCAATTAATAAATATCAGTCTGATAGATTAAATGGCGTGGAACAGTTTGTGCAAGCCTTTATGAAGTTTAAAAACTGCGAGATAGATGAAAACGAGTTTTTGAAAATGGTAAAACTTGGTGCTATCTCTGTTAAAGATACTGGAAATGGCTGTCAGTCAGATGTTGAACTGATGACCGCTGAACTGAACCAGTCAGAGAGCCAGATTGCGAAGGATGATATCTACAATAATATGCTGATTGTAGAAGCAATGCCAAACCGCCAAAGCAATAGCGGAGGGGATACAGGAAATGCTGTATACCTTCGCAATGGATGGGACTTTGCAGAGAGAGATGCAAAATTGGTAGAAGCATTCACCAAGGAAGCTGAAAAGGAATCTGCTAGAATTATTCTGAATATTATCCGTGGTACATCAAATGATGTTAATATCTCAACCAGAGATTTTGATGTAAAGATAACCAGAAACCCAACAGACAATATGCTTGTAAAAGCACAGGCACTTGATTATCTGTTTAAAAATAAAATTCATCCGCTTATTGCGCTGATTACCTGTGGGCTATTTAGTGATCCGCAGAAAGTCTACGAAATGAGTTTACCGTATCTGGGAACTATTTACCCGGAACTGGCAGACCCGGAAGCGGAAATGCAGAAAGCACAGCAATTACTTGACGGAAAGTTTCAAAATCCGTCCAAAACAGAACCAATGGCAAATTCTCCATCTAACGAAGAATGAACCAAATTTCGATTATTTAAGGAGTTTTAGAAAAATCTAAGGCTTCTTTTTTAATACCCAAAATCAAATAAATTGCAACAGCCCGTGAGCGTAAATCGGGTACAGACCATGTGCGGAGCGAACCGTGTTGAAAAAGCGTATTGGACTGGAAGAAAGGAGATTTCAATGACAAGAGAACAGGCAAAACAGGCACTTATCGGTATGGGAGTTGCAGAACCTTCCGAGGAACAGGTTTCTAAGCTTCTTGATTCTATTTCTGCTGAAACTAAGAAAGAGAAAGACAAAAATGTTTCTCTGAAGGAAAAAGCTGAAAAAGCAGATTCCCTGGAAAAAGAGTTGGAAGAGTTGAAAAAGCAGAACATGACCGAAGCAGAACGGCTAGAAGCTGAACGCAAGAAAGAAAAGGAAGCAGTGGATAAGGAGTTAGCTGATTTGAAAGCTGCGCTTGCAGAATCCAACAAAAAAGCCCTTACCAGTGAAATTACTTCTATGTTCGCAAATGCAGGACTTTCAACCGAAACATACGCGAGTGCTATTAAAGCATACGCATCTGCACCGTATGAGAAACCAGAAGATGCAATGAAAGAAGTCGAAACTTTTGTTAAGGGAGTTTCCGAAGCAAATAAAACAGCACTTGATACCGCAAAAGCAGCTTGGGAGAAGGAAGCATTGGAAAATACTCCTAATCCAGGAGGCGGTAGCGGCGGCAAACCTACAGTGAAAAGTGATGCTGCTGAATTTGCAAAAGCTTACTCAGCAAAAATGAACCAGGAAACCAAATCAGCGGACGATAACGCCCCTGTAAATATTTAAGTAAAGGAGATATAAATAATGGCTTTTATGAAAACAGAGCAGTATGAGTCCACTCCAAATATTCTCGAATCTGAGGTTGGACTTGTACTTAAAACCTACACAGCAGACCAGACAAATGCTGAAACAGTTGGAAATAAGAAAATTATTAAAGCAGGTTCCGTATATCAAACAAATGCGACAGGTGCACTCGGCATTGTATTTGAAGATGTTGATATGACAGATGATACTAAGAGACCAATTTCTGTGATTGTTGCAGGCCGTGTTCTCGAAAAGAGACTTCCAGTAACAGTTGACACTACTGCAAAAACAGAGCTTGAAAAATCCGGAATTGTTTTTGTAGTCACAGAAGACCCAGTATTTTAAGGAGGTATGACAAATGCCATTTAATATTTTGGAATCAATTACCCAAGAAGAAAGACTTAACTTTTCTCAGAATTTCAGCGTTAAAAGACCAGGTATTCTTGACACCATTTTCCCAGATACAAAAACCCAGTATCTGAAAGCAGAGTATTACAGACTTATGGCTGGACAGAATCTCCCGGAAGTTGCATTCGTCCACGCTCTTGATAGCGAAGCAGAAATCGGCACAAGACCTGGATTTGAAAAAGTCCTGACTGAAAAACTCTTCATTAAGAGAAAAATCAATCAGTCCGAAAACTTACGGCAGGCAATTGAAAATGGTGTGCCGGATAATGAAGCGCTGAAAAACTTTGTATTTGATGATGCAGCCAGACTGTTCGAGGGCGTTGTTACAAGAGCAAATGTTATGAAAGGACAGTTCCTTTCCACTGGTGCTGTAACAATCAAAGAGAACCATGTTGACATGGGAATTGACTATGGCGTTCCAGCAAGTGCAAAAGTAACGCTTACTGATTGGTCTAAGCCAGATGCAGATATCATGGGCGATATCCAGAAAATGGTAGCTGTAGCAGAAGGCAATGGCTATGTAGTAAACAAAGCTGTTACTTCTCTTAAAATGATTAACTACATGCGGAACAACACTGCAATGCAGACAGCTGTTCTGGGTGCTGCAAATAAAAGGCTTCTCACAAAGCAGGAGCTTGCCAATCTGCTTATGCAGGAATATGGAATCACAATTGATCGTTGTGATGAGAACTTTAATTTCAGAAAAGCAGATGGAACCCTGAAAACAGCCAGATACCTCAAAGAGGATGTATTTACTCTGTATGAAGCAGATGCTAACGGTTCTTTCGGTGTTGGCCTCTGGGGTGTGACACCAGAAGAGCTTGAATACAGACAGTTTATACAGGAAGAGAATCGTTCCTTTGTTACTCTTTCCATGTGGGCTACACAGGATCCGGTTGCAGTATGGACAAAAGCATCCGGTATGTTCGTTCCTGTTGCACCAAAAGCAAACGGTGGTATCGTGATCGGTACCAAAGCGGGGGAATAACCGGGCATAGTCTCGATGAAAACAGCCAGTCACCATCTGTAGCAAGCGTGAATGATACATCAACACACAAGTATACAGAAAGCGAGTTGTCTAATATGACTGTATCTCAGTTAAGACAGCTTGCAAGTGACAACGGCTATGCCCTGACAGCAACTAATAAGGCTGGAATAATATCAGAGATTTTATCTCAGAAAAGGTAGGTGACTTAAATGGACGAACAGCTTATAGAGGATTTGACAAATTATCTTGAAGATGATGAAGAAACTGCGAGGATGATTCCTCTTTCAGCAGAGAGGGCTATTCGTTCATTTAAGAAGAAAAGGAATTATCCTTCGTCTTACAGTGATGAGAAAATAAATTCCGATATGGAAAACTGCTATGATTGCATATTTGATTTGGCTCTCTTCTTTCTGGTGAAACAGGGAGCTGAGTTTCAAGGATCACATTCCGAATCTTCTGTAAATAGAAATTGGAATTCTGAAACTGAAATCTATGTGAATCATGGTGTTTTTCCATTTATCGGATTCTAAGATGGTGTGTGCGTGATACGTCAATCCTCCCACGTATCGCAGGGGTGCTTCAAATTAGGTGGGTAGAAGCAATATCTTAAAAAATGGGAGTGATGGAAAGGAACAGCGATGGGATGTGAACACGAGTGCGTCAACGAACACCGCTTGAAAGAATTGGAAAGTGCCGTCCATGAGATGAAAGAAAAGCATTCCAAAAGGGATGGAGTTTTTTTTGAGCGTATCAATGCGCTGGAACAGAAAATTGCTTTATATAACAATGATCTGGGACACATTAAAGATACAGTTGACGAAATGAACGACAATTTAAAATCACTCATGGAAAAGCCAGGAAAATTACAGGACAAAATCATTGCTTATGTTATAACTGGCATAATTGGTATTGTTTTAGGGTTTGCCCTTAAAGGCATTTTCCCGGTGTAAATATTGATTCCACTAACAGGGAGGACGGTGGAATGGATGATTATAAAGACTTTTCGGAAGATGAAAGAATCTTCTATTTGCGTGAAGCTGGATTTGATTCCAGAGAAAAAGAGTTATTCCGATTGCGTGTTTACGAAGAAAAAACACTTGCAGAAGCTTCAGAAATCATGGGCTACAGCCCAAGAACCGTAGACCGCATAAACAGAAAATTAAAGAAGAAAATTATGAAAGTTGCCCCGATGTATTGTCGGGGCTTTTCTTTGTATTCATAGAAAATGGCGTATATGTGGCGTATTTATGGCGTTATCATGGCGTGTTAATCAACCTCTTATTATTGTAAAATATAGTTATAAAAACAAGGGAGGTTTGAGATATGCAGTATGGTAATCCGTATTTTGCGCAACCATTTCAACAAATACAGCCGTATCAAGATAGATTAGCACAATTGCAGAATAGTTATCAGCAGGCAATGCCATACGGACAGGCACAAATTCAACAACCAATGCCACAAGTGCCACAAATCCCCATGTTGCAAGGACAGATGGTAGATGGCATTGATACTGTAAAGGCAAAAGATGTAGATATGTCCGGTAATCCTGTTTATTATCCAAAAACAGATGGAACAGAAATATATAGAAAACAATTACAGGCAGATGGAAGAAGTAGAATTTTTGTTTATCGACTTATAAATCCGGAAGAACAACAGCAACCAAAGGCAGAAGAAAAACCGATTGACATAGAAGCTATGTTTAATCAGCTTCGGAACGATGTTTGTTCTGAGATTTCCGAAATAAAGAGTATGTTCCCGACACAAATGTCTGGAACATCGGAACCCAAGCAGAATGGAGGTAAACAGAGATGATGAATCCAATGCAACTTATGCAGATGATACGTGGTGGAGGGAATCCTCAACAAGCCATAATCAATATGATGAAACAGCAATCTGGAAATAATCCTGTAATTGACAATGCAATTAACATGATGGAAAAAGGTGATAATGCAGGAATTGAAAAACTTGCAAGAAATCTTTGTAAAGAAAGAAATATTAATCCAGACGATATACTGTCGCAGGTTAAGAACCAGTTTGGAATAAAATAAATTCGCTACAATAATTAAAAGAGCCGCGGTCTTTTGATTTTGTATAAATTACAAAAATCAATAAGGAGGTAATCGCTATGATGAATGGTGGATTATCAGCAAGCGATGTCGCTGTATTAAGCGGCTCTAATAACCGTGCCGATGAAGGCTATGGCTTTGGCGGTGGCTGGGCATGGTGGATTATAATATTGCTTATCTTTGGCTGGGGCGGTTTCGGCGGCTTTGGCGGCTGGGGTGGCAATGGTGGAAACGGTACAAATGGTGCAGGTTTCCAAGGATGGGCTACCCGTTCAGATATTAATGAGGAATTCGCCCTTAATGATATTCAGAATGGTATCAGAGGTATTCAGCAGGGTATCTGTGACAGCACATATTCTCTTAACAATACCATGCAGAGTGGCTTTAATGGTATGAATGTCGGAATGCTTCAAGGCTTCAACGGCGTTCAGCAGGCAATCAATGCTGATACTGTAGCCGGTATGCAGAATACCAACGCATTACAGTCTCAGTTAGCAAACTGTTGCTGCGAAACAAGAGAAGCCATCCAGGGCATCAATTATAACCTTGCTACTAACACTTGTGCTCTCCAGAACACAATGAACAACAACACCAGAGACCTTCTGGAAAACCAGAACAGCAACACAAGAGCAATCCTTGACTTCCTGACTAACGATAAGATTGCAACATTACAGGCAGAGAACTCTGATCTGAAACGTGCTGCATCCCAGGATCGCCAGTCTGCATTGCTTACAACAGAGATGTACGCACAAGCTCAGAGATTAATCAATGCAATCAACCCGGCTCCGATTCCTGCATTCCAGGTTCCAGCTCCATATGCATACGCAGGATGTAATACATATGGTAACGGTTGTTGCTAAGTAACTCACCCTTAGAGGTTGACTAAATTCTAAGAGGTGGGTTGCGGCTCACCTCTTATTTTGATTGAGAGGTAGAAATATGAGTTGTAAAAATGTTTGTAAACTCTGTAATCACCTTGTGCTGTCTACTGCAGTTGCATTCACAGGTGGAAATCTTGTGGTTACTATTCCAGAAGGAAGCTACAATAATGGAGAAAAATACTGCATTGTTTTAGCACAGTCTATTCCAAATGCAACCACAATTACTGCCCCAGTGATGATTCAGATAGGAACAGGAACAACATTGTATCCACTAGAGAATCGTTGCTGCGCACAGGTAACAGCATGTGGTGTCAGAACAAGAACAAAATACGCAACCAGAGTAGCCACAAGTGCAACTGGTGGAGTATTCAAGATGTTAGGAAATCCGGCTTGTAGTCCGAGCAACAATTTGAAAGCAATTAATGGTACAGCCCCAACGACAGAAGCACCTGTTACGCAGGCTGTTAGAAAGGGGGCACTGTAATGCATAAAGTTGCAATGGAAATGGGAAAATGGGCTATGGAAAAAGCCAAAACACATGGCTTTGATAATCTCAGTGCTCAAGACTGGGACGATCTGAAAGACTGCATGGAATCCGTAAAGTGCGCGATTTGTGCAGATAAAGATTACAGAATCGTAGAAGCTATGGATGAATGCGAACAGGAAGAAAAGTATCTTGGACGCATGGGATATGACCGTTACCGCTATTCAAATGGGCGTTTCGCTCCAAAAGGTAGGGGAACTAGAAAAGGTTATAGACCATATCTGTACATGGAAGACGATGACTGGATGGACGAGTATTTAAACAATCCAGAATTTGAGCGCAACATGTACCGCATGGGATATCATCCAGACCGTAGTGATATGGAAATGGGTGACATAAATCGGAAGAAATCCAGATATGGCGAGTCCTATGATAGATACGATGAGAATCGTAGGCACTATCATGATTCTAAGGATTCTGAATCCAAGAGAAAAATGGATGATTCCATGAAAGAATACACATCAGATATTATTCGTAACCTTACGGAAATGTGGTCGGATGCAGATGCAACGCTCAGACAGCAGATGAAAACTGACCTGAGCCGTTTGGTTCAGCAGATGACATGATTACAATATTGATTAAGCCCTTGTTGCAGTAGTGCGGCAGGGGCTTTTTTCGTAGAAAGGATGGTGAGAAACCATGCTGAAACAATTCTATATGAACGGGGACTTATGGAGAGTTCACTTTGTTTCTCCCCATGATAATGTTTTGATTGACCGTACAGGGCAGAGGACACTTGCTGTATCTGATTACTCTACAATGACAATTTCGATTGCGAACAACCTACATGGCGAACTTCTAAATCGTGTATTTATCCATGAATTAGGTCATTGCGTGATGTTCAGCTACGGTCTATTAACAGAACTTCACCGCATGGTTAAGAAACGATATTGGGTGGACGCAGAGGAATTTGTATGCAATATTCTGTCCGACTATGGACAGTTTGTTATTGGCACAGCCAGAGATATTTTAGGAAACCAATTCATATACGTTTCCCCTGTTGGAATGGAAAGGATGACTGCATGAGAGGATTAGTCCGTCAAAAACAAAAAGTATATTGGTCACGAATAACAGAAAAAACAGAAGGATTAGACCGTATTAAAGTTTATGAGAAACCAGTTCTATACTCTTTTTCTGTATCATCTACAGCCGGAACACCAGAAGAAATTGCAGCCGGAATAGTGCCAGATTATGACAGATACATTACAAGCTTTAATCGAAATTTCCATCCACAGGAAGCAGATATATTTTGGATAGACAGAATCCCACAAATAAGCGAGGATGGAAGCCTTATTTTGAACAAAGATGGAGAACCCACAGTATTGCCAGATTATGTACTAAAGAAGATTTTAGACACACAAAAAGGCAATATTGCCAGATATGGAATTTCTAAGAGGGGAAACGAAGATGGGTAAGAAAATAAAGTGTACCTTATCACAGAAATCAATTCGTAATGCAATTAATGAATTAAAGGCATACCAGAAAGATTTACAAAGAAAGAACGAGCTTTTTGTTAAGAGATTGTGCGAAGAGGGATTACAAGTAATTCAGACCACAATGGAATCCATCCCGGACGAAGAGAAAGGTTCATACTACACCGAGATAATCTATAATAAGAACGGTGACATTACAGGTGCATCTGTTAGGCTGTCTGGTGATAAAGTGTTATTCATTGAATTTTCAGCTGGTATCACATATGGTTCAAACAATTACCCTCTGCCATCTGGTTCTGAATACGGAGTAGGTACATACCCCGGACAAACCCATGCGTTTTCACCTTATGGATGGTGGTATACGGACGAAAGAAGTGGAGAAACACGCCATTCATATGGAAATAGAGCGTACATGCCTATGTATCACGCAGAACAAGCCGTTATTATTGCTGTTCGCAAAATTGCCAAAGAGGTATTCTCTTCTTAAAGAAGATACCATAATATACTGAATGATACTAACCAATTATGTTATGATTACAGTGTTAAATTGTAGCATAACATGCAATGCGTTCACCATAAAGGTGGGCGCATTTTTTATTGTGAGGTGACAGATATGCCGGACACAATAGAATCCCCTGTATTGGAAGTTTTTTCAAGGTGGGGAGCGGCTGTTTCTAAGATTACTGGCGCAGACAATTATTCCATGGATGGGAGCGAGACAAATGCTTCTGGCAAAAAAGCATATGCACAGCTTTATATGCTTGGAAATCCAATTACGAGAGGTGACCTTGAAGGGGATGAATGCGCAACAATGCCATCATTTCAAGTAAATTGCTTCACATCTGGGAGTAAAGCATTAACCAGATTGTATGAATTGGACAAGATAAGTCACAAAGCTATGGTGAGCATGGGATTCCGTCGTACATATGGCCCGGAACCTATGTTTTTTGGTGACAGCGGAATCAAAAAGCTTGTGAGCCGATACAGCCGAATATATACAGGAACTTTATTAGATTAGGAGCAGAAATGCTTCTATTTTTTTACCCAAAAATATGAAAGGAGAATGCCAAATGAAAGCAGATAAATTACTTTGGCTGAAAGCAGCAGGAATTAGAGCTGTAAAAACAGTCGCACAAACAGCAATAGCAACCATCGGAACCGCAACTGTAATTGGCAGTGTTGACTGGAAAATGGTTTTATCCGCGTCTTTACTTTCCGGCTTTTTATCACTGCTTACATCTGTAGCAGGATTACCAGAACTGAAAACAGACAAAGAAGAGTAGAAAGGCGGTGATCCGCTATCTCCCGGCACAGGGTTACGTGCATAAAGCTTAAATTAAAGAAAGGGGCCTATTAAAATGACAGATTTAACAACACTTGGCGTAACTTTCCACTATGCCGTAGAAACAGAGAAAGGAACAAAGCCAACTACATTTACTCAATTAAAAAGATGTAGCTCAATTGGTGGAATAAGTCTTGACACTGAACAGATTGATGTTTCCGCATTGGAAGATTACTTCACGCAATATGCGGCAGGAAGGCAGGATACTGGTGGCTCATGGGAAGTTACTTTTAACATGAACGCCGACGTTATAACCGCAATCGAAAAACTTTTTAAAGACTCTAAAGATGCAAAAGCTAAAAGTCTTTCAACCTGGTTCGAAGTTGCGTTCCCAGATCTCGAAAAAGCATTTTTCATTGTTGCTGAACCAGGACGAGCAATTCCGCTTCCGGAAATCGGTCAAAATGAAGCTGCGACCATCCCGATATCATTAATCATAAATGATTACAAAGGACTCGATACAAAGGTTGTAACTACATCAGAATTATAAAAAATAATGGGAGGATTATAAAATGGTAACTTTTAATGTACATGGAAAAGAATATAAGGTTGTATTCGGATACGGACTTCTTACAAAAACAGATGTGCTGGACAAGGTACAGGGGATTACAGATGGAAAAGAGAGAAGCCTTCAGAAGATGATTTCTCTTCTTCCAGAACTGCTTCTTGCCGGACTTCAAAAGAAGCACAAGGAAGAGTTTGGGTATGAAAGTGATTCTGAAAAAGAAGCTGTTCTTGATAAAGTCTGTGACCTTTTGGATGATTACGAAGATGAAGGAACCGAGGAAAATCCTAAAAGCGGATTTGATTTATACCAACTTCTTGATAAAGAATTGGAGAAAAATGGTTTTTTATCCGGTCTGCTGAATGCAGTAGCAGAAGCACAGGCAGTGGAGAAGAATGCAACGAAGATTCCACAGGATCACAAAAAGAAAAATTAACTTTTCGAGAAGCTGTTTACCAAGAGATTCTTCCTTTATACCTCTCTATTGGTGTATCTAAAGAAGAATTTATGGATTCTACTCCGGCTGAGTTAAAACCTTATCTCGAAGCTGAAAAGATACGGCAAAAGAGAAAAGACACTGAGCTTTGGCAAGCGGGCATTTATGAAACATCAGCCACATTCACAGCTGTTGCAAATGCTTTAATTGGAAAAAAATCCAAGGCAGAGTATTTGAAGAAACCTTTGCTCGAATCAGCAGAGGAAGAAAAGCGTAAACAGGAAGGTATATTTTCCGAAGAAGAAAAGAAAAAACAGAGAAACGCACTTTTGGCAAGCTTGCAACTCATGCAGGCGAACTTTGAACTTAACCATGAAAAGGGCAGGCAGGATTAACACTCTTGTCTGCCCTTTATTTTTTTGTAAAAAAGGAGGGACAAATAAAATGGCTGACAATACCATTGATACCCTTGATATACAAATTAGCAGTAGTACAGAAAAAGCAGTACGCGCGCTGACTAATCTTTCAAACAAACTCACAGAAGTTAATTCCGCATTAAGCGGAGTTAATACAAATGGGCTACGTAGTTGTGTAAGGGAACTTGGAAAACTAAAAGAACTTGATATAGGGAAAATGACAAGCATTGCTGATGGAATTGGAAAATTCTCAAATTCCATAAAGACAATGGGTGAAGTAGATTATAAAGGTTCTGGACTGAATGCAGTTATCAACTCAATCAACAGACTTAGCCAGGTTGATGCTAGTGGATTTGATTCTGGAAAACTTGGAGAAATAATCCATCAATTAAGCAATTTGACAGAGATTCCAGATGTATCTACCAGTGTTAATCGTTTTGTCAATTCAATGGCTAGATTAGCCAATTCCGGTGAATATATTGCAAATGTATCCGCTGAATTACCTGGGCTTGGAAGAAATCTTAAATCAATCGTAGAGAGCTTTACGAGCGTTGGCGATATATCTGAACCTGTAAATAGGTTAGTTCAGTCTATTGCACAATTGGCAAGTTCTGGAAATAGAATCGGACAAACGTCAAGCCAGCTTGGAACACTAGCAAAGGAAGTATTGTCTTTCTTCGATGTAATGAAAACTGCACCTAAAATCAGTGAGAACACCATCCGCATGACGGAAGCACTGGCAAAGTTGGCTAATGCAGGGGGAAAGGTAAATTCCGCTACAAATTCTATATCCAGTGCGTTTTCTAAATTATCATCTGCAACATCTAGCCTTGGTAATATTGTTAGTAAAACTTCTTCTATAATTGGAACCGGGGTAAAAGGCATTATTGGATGGTTTCAACGCCTTGGAAATGGTAGCTCTGGAATTAAAACTGCTTCTTTTAATCTCGGAAATTTGCTTAAAACTGCTATCGGTTTTAAGGCTATTCGTGGTCTGGCAAATTTAGGAAAAAGTGCAATTGGTTTTGGCTCTGCTATTACAGAAATCGAAAATGTTGTAGATGTTTCCTTTGGAAGCATGGCAGATGAAGCCTACAAATTTGCTTCTACGGCTAAAGAACAATTTGGATTATCCGAATTGGCAGCAAAGCAATATTCTGGAACCATGATGGCAATGATGAAATCATCTGGTGTTGCGCAAGATGCAGCTTCTAAAATGTCAATTTCTCTTGCTGGATTAGCCGGGGATATTGCATCATTTTACAACATTGATACCGATACTGCTTTTCAGAAAATACGCGCTGGAATTTCCGGGGAAATTGAGCCTTTAAGACAATTGGGTATTAATTTATCCGTTGCAAATATGGAGGCTTATGCTCTTTCAAGGGGAATTACAACATCTTATAATGCAATGTCTCAAGCTGAAAAAGTTGCTCTTCGATATAACTATTTAATGTCAGTTACAGGAGATGTGCAAGGGGATTTCGCAAGGACATCTGGCACCTGGGCGAACCAGGTTCGTTTACTCACTCTGAATTTCCAGTCACTTTCCGCAGTGATCGGGCAAGGTTTGATTGCGGGTATTCTTCCTGCTATTCAAGCACTTAATGCTCTCATGGCAAAGCTTATGCAAGCCGCGAATGCGTTCCGGAACTTCATGTATGTATTGATGGGAAAGAAGCTGAAAGGCTCACAGAGTGGAGTTAGTGATATTGTATCTAATTTAGGAGGTATAGAAACAGCTGGTGATGACGCTTCTTCCGGGCTTGATGACGCTACATCATCTGCTAAGAAATTGAAAAAGGCACTTTCTGTATTACCATTCGATCAATTAAATCAGCTTGCCGATAATTCTGACAATTCTGGAACTGCATCTAAAAGTCTTGGTTCTGGACTTGGAGATTTGGCAGATAGTTTTGCAGGAATACAAGATTCAATGGATGAAGTTTTGACTGTTGACGAAACGCCAATTAATAAATGGGCTGCTAAAATCAGAAAAGCATTTCTGGCTAAAGATTGGAAAGGCGTAGGAACCACAATTGCCGATATGCTCAATCTTGGTATGAAAAAAGTTTACAACGTTATCAGCTGGAATAATGTTGGTCCGAAAATAACTGAATTTGTAAATGCATTTACAACAGCATTCAACTCCATGGTCAGCGGTATAGATTTTGACTTAATGGGAAGATTGCTTGGGGCTGGAATCAACACAGCAGTAAATACTCTAAACCTGTTGCTTGGAGATGGAGGAATAGATTTTTCTGGAATAGGGGCAAAACTGTCTCAACTTTTAAAAGGAGCTATAAAGGAAATTGACTGGACAGGTCTTGGAAACTTAATCGGAAACAGTTTTATGACATCTTGGAAAATGCTTTCTGGCTTTGTAAAGGATATGTCTAAAAAGGATGGTGCTGGAATTACTGGATGGGGTAAGCTTGGCACTGCGCTTGGAAATGCCTTAAATGGTGCAATCGAAAAGATAGACATGAACACAATTGCAGATGCACTCTCTGGATTACTGAATGGAGCATTTGAAAGCTTAAAGTCATTTACGGAAACATTTAATTGGGATGACCTTGCAACGAAAATCAGAGATGGAATCGCTAAATTCATCAAAGACACAAATTGGGAAGAGAACGGACAGGCTCTTGGAGATTTTATATCTCACTTGTGTACTGCATTAAAAGATTCTCTCACGACAGACACATTCTATGAGTTTGGACAAGGAGTTGGAACATTCCTTGGTGAATTGCCATGGGGAGAAATCCTTAGTACCGCAGCTGATCTGCTATTAACTGGTCTTACCAGTGCATTAAACGGATTATTCGATGGATTAGAGGAAAAGCACCCGATAGCCGGACATATTGCAGAATGGCTTACAAAAGCATTTATTGCAGTAAAAATAGCAAATATCACAGGTATTGGAACTCTTGTTGGTTCACTTGTGGGACATATTGCAGGAAAAATAGCTGAAAAGAAAAATGCAGAACTAATTGCAGATAAACTTGCGGATGTGATAGGAAATGGTACAAGTGCGGCAAGTGAAGCAATAAAGGGAGTTGGAGATGCAGCGGAAACAGCTTCAACAGGCGGACTTAAAACGTTTTCTTCAACGCTTGGTACTATATTTGGAACCGCTGGGATTGTATTTGTTGCAACGGCATTATCTGTTAAACTTGCTAAAGGAATTGCAAGTATTACAGAAGCTGCGCAAGGTGGAAATGGAATTCTATCACAAACAGGTGGTTATCTCCATGATTATACAGGTGAGATGGAAAGTGCTCATAAGATAACGCAAGATCAAGCAGAAGAGCTTTGGAAGTTAATTGAAGCAGATGAAAGTGCCGGAAAATCAAATTCTGAAATGTACGATAGTTTCATTCAGAAACTTGGAGAATTCGGCGTATCAACCGAAGATGCAAGAAAAATTCTCGAAAAATACGGTGCACAGGCAGGCGTATCATCTGGATTTTTGGAAGATATGACTGATAAAGCTGTAGCCCTTGGAGATGGTGTATCTGAATCAGCAGGAAAATTTGACACAACAAAAATTAGCATATCTGATTTGAAAGACGAACTTTATCTTTTAAGCCTTAGTTCCGAGCAATTTAGTGGAGACTACTTAACTGCTAAAGATGCTCTTGATAGTGCAATATCTGGAAGAACATATGCTAATACAGAAGAAGCATTAGATGCAGTTTATACGTCATTAAAAAATGCTGGCGTTCCGTTAGATGAATTAGATGAAAAACTCAGAAAAGATTTTCCAGATGCAGTTGTCACAATGGAAACAAGTGCAAAGAATTCTTTCAATGGAATGAATACATCTGTGAAAACAGCAGTGGGAGGTATTACTACCGCTGTTGCAAATGCTTCTAGCTCCGTATCGTCCAAGACAAAAACTGGCTTTGGTCTCGCCAATGCCGCCGTAAGCACGGCAATGGCTGGAATGAAAAAAAGCACAGAAAGCACAATGCCTTCTATTTGGTCGAAGATAAAGAACACGAATGATGATGTTGAAACCAACTCTAAAACAAACTGGGGAAATTCCGCAAACGCTGTATCGACAGCTCTCGGAACCATGGACACCGATACCAAAGATGTAATGGGTACGGTTATGACCACTATTCAAAGCTATTGGTCTTCTGTCCTTATCAATACAAACCAGATTTGGGAAAAGGCTTCTGGTAAAGTTGACAAAGAAACAGAAAAAATGAAAACTTATACAGAAACCAATTTGTCCGGGATTTCGGATAAAATTAAAAGGCTATTTAATGTTAATCTTACATCAATTGGTCGGGAAACTGCTCAATCATTCGCTGACGGCATGAAACAAGTACATTTACCGACTCTGACTTATTATATTTCAGAGTGGAGAAAACATGATCTTGGCGGTGGAAGAACCAGTTCTACACCAGTTTACAAGCCTAATTGGTACGCGAAAGGTGGTCTTTTCAATGGTGCACAGGTAATCGGTATCGGTGAAGCCGGTTCCGAAGCAGTTCTTCCGCTGGAAAATCCACGAACCATGAAGAAGATCGCAGACAGCATTGTTTCTAGTTCGGACGGAAGCATGGGACTTACAAAAGAAGAAATGACAAAAGCAGTAGCCCAGGGAGTTGCAATGGCAATGAGTATGAACAGCGGGAACAAGAATCCGCAGTACATTATGAACAGTATTATTCTGGACGGAAGTGAGATTGCGAAAGCAGTAACAAAAGCCCAGAATGATACGGATAGCCGTTTCAATCCATCCCCGGCATATTGATTTTTGACTGATTGTGTGGTATAATTTCTTCAATGAAGAAGTACACACGGTCTTGATTTTTGAGCCGCTAAGAAGAAATTGATATTTCTCGATTTTGAGGAATTTTTATCTTACTTGGCGGCTCTTTTTTATTTTATCCATCAATATAAGGAGGAATGGAGAATGGGAAATGAAGTTTTAGTAACAAACGAACAGACGCCTATCGAGATTGCACTTGGGATTGACGAAGAAGGCATGACTACTGCCAGAAAACTATATTCATTTTTAGAACTTGCACAAGGACAGTTTTCAAGATGGTGCAAAAGAAATATTATTGAAAATGATTTTGCAATGGAGAATGAAGATTATGTGCGACTCGACATCAATGTCGAGACACCGACAGGTGGCGTTATTCAAAGAGAAGATTATAAACTCTCTGCCAGCTTTGCAAAGAAACTTTCCATGCAATCAAAATCTGAAAGAGGAGAACAAGCAAGAAATTATTTTATTGGTTGCGAACAATCCTTAAAAATTGCTTTTAAAAAGCAGCGTGCAGCAGAACTTGAACGAGCTAAAGGAATAGCAGTAAGACAGGCATTAACAAAGGCAATCCAGCAATCTTCTGAAAATGAAAGAATGCACGGACATGCCTATTCTACATATACAGACGTTATTTACAAGTCCATATTTGGCAAAAACGCCAAGCAACTGAGAGAGGAATTCGGAATCACAAAAAAAGAAAGTATGAGAGATTATTTTTCAGAAGAAGATTTGATGAAAGTTCAGAACGCCGAAATGCTTGTAAGTGCATTGGTTGGATATGGCTGGGGATATAACGAAATTAAAGAATTTATTCTGAATAAAAGTATTAATAAAATTGCTGCATAAGGCTCGATTTAAAATGGAACCTTTTTTCACGGGGAGAAATATCATGTCATATAAAAATTACATCTTAATCCAAAAGCATTTATTCCGCAGTGAATACATTTTTGCAGATACAGAAGAGTATCTGGCAGACCAACTTTTTAAGAATGAGAAAATCAGAGTGAATTTCGGAAAAGAATATGGACACACAGAAGAGAAGTATCTTCTTGTTTCCTGTAAAATCTGGAACAAAGATCAAGGCAAATTTTTTAAAGCCATGGAAAAGCTGAGAAATAAAATGCCACTGGTCGGGAATACCGACTATGAGGAATTTTGCAAAGAAACATTCAAAATGTTTGATTAATTAATTCGGTAAAACCAGTGGGCTAGGTTGGCCGCCGAAAAGCGTAAACCTTGATACGCCTGTCCACTGTTTTTATAAATCAAGGATTCTGGCACAATACGGAGAGTGCCTACGACCAACAAGGAGGTTATCTAATATGAAAGGTAAATTATCAGATCTTTTTTTATCCAGCAAAGAAAGCGTTATCATCAAACCAGATTTAGCAGTAAAATTAGGGCTAAATGAAGCCATTGTTTTACGCCAAATTTATTACTGGCTTGAAATAAATGAAAAATTGCAAAGAAATTATTATGATGGAAGATATTGGACTTTTAACACGATGGAAGAATGGCAAAAGAATAATTTCCCATGGTGGTCTACAAAAACTATAGAAAGAGCTTTTAAAAGTTTAATTTCTTCCGGAATTGTTATCACTGGAAATTATAATAAAGACCAAAGAGACCGTACAAAATGGTATTCCATAAATGAAGATGTTCTTGAAAACATATTAAATGGTATAGTAAAGGAAAACCCAAAGACAAATAGCCAATGTGCATCTGGACAGAATGACAAAAGGCATAGACAAAATGACGAAATGCACAAAGACAGTTCGGGTGAAGCATTACCAGAGAATACTAACAAAAATTATCATTCAGAAAATACTATATCAGATACTACATCTCCTACGGAGTTAAAAGAAGAAAAGAAAAATGCATACCACTCTAACGAGTGGTTCAATTCTCAACATATCAAAAATATGTTGACTGAGGATAACATCCAGTATATTCCAATAGACCGTAAATCTTTTAACTGGTCTGCATTCAAGAACCAGGTTTCAGTACGGCTTGAAGAATTGGGATATACGACAAGCCCATATACAACCAACCGCTTCCTGGTAGTATCGAAGTATTTCTTCAAGAGGTACGAAGAACGAACCAGAAAACCACACACAAAAATCAATCAAGACGCTTTGGATAATATCCTGGACAAGTTTGGATTCGGGCCAAATCCAGATTACTTCCAGAATGTTGAGATTGAAACATATATGAAAGTGATTGATGAATACTTTGGCACTTCATTTAGTGAGTACACGGATCACCATTATTCGCATTTCATGTCTGGCTACATACGGAAAAATTTGTTAATGAAAATTGAGGACAGGGAGGATATTAACAGTTAAATATAAATTATAAAATTATATAAGCACATGTTGAGTTTTATAAGATATT